>TBL_comb47_HYPODRAFT_10000028_pt1 | contig 161885 bp, 162 predicted proteins | sample TroBogypolimnion_40_FD_10682 | JGI IMG/M metagenome (IMG submission 10682)
TTGTCAGCACGTGGCGTTCGGCTGCCTACCGGCACATCCGTTTGTGCTGAACCAGGTGATGTTGAACGTGTCTAGCATATCTAGCAGACTCCATACTATCACGACAATAAGATAACCTGTTGAGTTGCCGTAAAATATTGAACGGTTATTCATTGCTATCCGAGTATGTTTGAGCGGTAACGAGTTACGCAGGATACAAAGGATAATCGGTCAATATTTCAACGCGAAACGAGGTTGGTTGTCGTTTGTTGTGGTAGTAGGGAGGGATGCGGGCTAAGAGTCAAAGAGTTTAATATGTTTCGTATTCGGCTATAATGAGTCTATGAGAATAATCGGAATAGACCCGGGGACCGGAATATTGGGGTTTGGGGTGATTGATGTCATAAAAGGCAAGATGACACTAGTTGATGCCGGTGTGGTCAAAACCCCAGCGCATACGCCCTTAGACGAGCGTCTAGAGGATATCTTCGATAGCTTAACCGAAATTATTGAGCAAACTAAACCGGACTCAATGTCGATTGAAAAACTATTCTTTGCACAAAACGTAACGACTGCTATGAGCGTATCACATGCCAGAGGCGTGGCGATGTTGGCTGGGCGCAAGGCCGGTTTACCAATTGCCGAATACACCCCTCTTCAAATCAAACAAACCGTAACAGGATACGGTAAAGCCGAAAAGAAACAAGTTCAAGAAATGGTTCGGATTCAACTGGGACTTAAAAAAATTCCCGAACCCGACGACTGTGCCGATGCGCTGGCGGCGGCGATTACTCATTATCTGATGACTCGGGTATAATGAATATAAGAATTGAGAGACTATAAATGATTTCACATGTTTCCGGGGTTATTGTAGAAAAATTTGGGTCATCCGTTATCGTTGATGTTCATGGCATTGGTTATGAGGTCCAATTGGCTGCAGGCGATTTTGATAATTCCCAGGTTGAATCCAGCGTTAAGTTCTATACATATCATCATATCCGCGAACAATCGCAGGAATTATTTGGTTTTTCAAGTCTGATTGCCAAGAAATTATTTGAATTACTAATTACCGTACAGGGCGTAGGCCCAAAGGCCGCTTTGGCAATATTGTCACTCGGCAGTACTGAATCGGTACGCAATGCGATTGCAAATAGTGACTCAGTATTTATTACAAGGGCATCTGGGATAGGAAAAAAAACAGCCGAACGGGTTGTCGTAGATTTATCAGATAAAGTCGGACATGCTATTCGCTCGGATGTTGATATCATTGGTATTTCGGGATATATACCCGGTAAAGACGAAGCGCTAGAAGCGTTGATGGCGCTAGGCTATAACCTAAGTGACGCTACGAAAGCGTTAGAAGGCATTTCGACCGAACTATCAACTTCAGACCGCGTAACCCAAGCATTAAGGAGTAAATCATAATGGCAATCGAACGAATAACTGATGCCAGCGTTCATGCCGATGATGTGGACGAGCAAAAAATAGAAGTCACACTCCGACCAAAATCGTTCAAAGAATACATTGGTCAAGACAGGTTAAAAAGCAATCTGAAATTATCAATTGACGCAGCTAAAAAACGTCATGAACCGATTGATCATGTTTTGCTATACGGTCCTCCGGGTCTGGGGAAAACCACGATGGCAACCGTCATTGCCAATGAAATGGGAGCGAACATACGCGTTACGGCTGGTTCGGCTATCGAACGCGCTGGCGATCTTGCTAGTATTTTAACGAATTTATCAGATGGTGACGTGTTGTTTATCGATGAAATTCACAGGTTGGGCCGGGCAGTTGAAGAGGTTTTATATAGCGCCATGGAAGATTACAAGCTAGATATTATGATTGGTAAAGGCCCCGGAGCACGTAGTGTTCGGTTGGATTTGCCAAAATTCACCGTCATTGGGGCAACAACCCGCACCGGGGCGTTGACTGCACCCCTGCGTGATCGTTTCGGCATAATCCACAGGCTGGAATTTTATTCTACAGATGAAATTTCCAAAATTATTGAACGTGCTGCCAAGATTTTAGAAAGTAAAATCAGTCACGACGCGGCCAAATTATTATCGCTGCGGGCGCGCTTGACACCTCGTATTGCCAACCGTTTACTAAAACGTGTTCGTGATTACGCTGATGTAAATGGTGATGGCATCATCGATACCATAACAACTGAAAAGGCATTAAACCTTTTGGAAGTTGATGAATTAGGTTTGGATCCCGGTGATAGGAATTTACTTATCAGCATTATAGATAATTACGGTACTAATCCGGTGGGGTTGAATACGATTTCGGCGCTGACCGGTGACGAAGCCACGACAATCGAGGATTTCTATGAACCATATCTGTTGCAAATCGGATTTATCGAAAGAACTCCACGCGGACGTCGAGTAACACCAAAAGCCTTCAAGCACGTTGGTAAAAAACACGAATCAAATACGGCTCAACAAAAACTGGTTTAACTATTTATTTCGACTAGTTTTTACGTAATCCGCTTCGTTTGTAAGAGTAGCTTTTAGTGTGTAGCTGGCGCATTTATTATTCGAGCAATTTGTCGGAGTATATGTGTAAGCACTGCCGGCTGTGCCCAGTTTCACCCCGTTTGGGTCCTTGAATAATGTTGGGTCAACAGATTTTAAATTATCGCTTCCTATCGTTTGTGGGTAATATTTATTTGCTGGGTAAAATACTTCTTCCAAACTGTAATACATAGAATTGATGGCAGTTTTTTTGGTGTTGTTCTGGGCAATTACTTCAATATTATTTTTTTGTACAAAAAATAAAATACTGGCTAGTCCAAATACAATAATAATAAATATTAACTCGATAACCGTGAAACCGTTTAATTTTTTTATCATTCCTGGTCTATTATACTCGACTTATACAAAATCGTCATCCGTCGAATTGTGTTGCGGTAATTTCAGCTTCGTTTTTCAATGAATATGATAGCTCCATATTTTTAAATTTATTTATTATCTTGCTTGTGCTTCCCCGGGTAATTGATTCAATCAGCTTGCGGCTATTTAATTCCTTGACTATTTTAATCTACTTAATAATCCTCGGAGAATTATATGCGTAATGCACATACTGTAAAAGGTGAAACTAAGCAATATTTAAGAAAATATGGTAATTTTATTACTTTCAAAGTATAATTAATACAGATTAAAAGAGAGGGAGTATATGACAGCAAAAAAGGCCGAGAAACCGGAGTTGGGCGAAAAACCCACAGCAGTTGAAGGAAAATTAAAGGCGCTAGGGTTAGCGCAAGAACAAATTAATAAACAATTTGGCGATGGCGCGATTCGTCGCTTGGGTGATACCAAAACCGTTGATGTTGAACTGTTTGGAAGCGGTTCGCTTTCGCTTGACTTAGCTCTTGGCGGCGGTTACCCAAAAGGACGAATACTAGAGATTTATGGACCGGAGTCGTCCGGAAAAACAACGTTGGCACTTCACGCGATTGCTGAAGTTCAGAAAAAAGGTGGCACAGCAGCATTTATTGATGCCGAACATGCACTTGATCCGGCTTACGCGCGAAAATTAGGCGTTGACACCGACAATTTACTAGTCTCACAGCCGGACAACGGCGAGCAAGCGTTGGAAATTGCCGAAACCTTGGTTCGTTCCAACGCGGTTGATATCGTTGTAGTTGACTCGGTCGCAGCACTTGTTCCACAGGCCGAAATTGACGGCGATATGGGTGATAGTCACATGGGACTCCAGGCCAGACTTATGAGCCAGGCTTTGCGTAAACTTACCGGGATTATTAGTAAAAGTCGAACGACTGTCCTGTTTATCAATCAGATTCGTATGAAAATCGGTGTGATGTTCGGAAATCCTGAAACGACAACCGGTGGGAATGCCTTGAAGTTTTATACATCAGTTCGGCTTGACATCAGACGAACTGGACAGATTAAATCGGGTGAAGAAATTGTCGGTAATCGTACAAAAGTTAAAGTTGTCAAAAACAAGATTGCACCGCCGTTTAGAATTGCCGAATTCGATATAATGTATAACGAAGGTATCAGCCGAGAAGGTGACGTACTTGATTTGGCTGCCTTGCATGAGATTGTTGGTAAGTCCGGTGCATGGTTTGATTACAAAGATGCCAAAATCGGTCAAGGGCGTGAAGCAACTAAGCAATATCTTAGGGAAAATCCAAAAGTATTAGCCGAAATCGAAGCCAAGGTCCGTGCAAAAGTTGCCAGCGAAGCTCCATAGTCAAGACTCGGGATAAATAATGAAAATTACATCAATCAGTGTCCAAAAACGCGACAGAAACCGTGTTAACGTATCGGTTGATGGAAAATATAGGTTTAGCCTAGATTCCTACCAGCTGGTGGAACTGGGTGTTAAAACAGGTAACGAATACGGCGAAGATGAACTGGTTGCATTAGAGCAGGAAAGCCAATTCGGAAAAGTCTACGGACGGGCGTTGGAATATTGTCTGATGCGTCCTCACAGCATTCGTGAGGTGCAACAGTATTTGTATAAAAAAACCAGACCAAAACGAGATAAATCTGGTGAACTAAGGCCCGGTATTTCTCCCGCAATAACTGCACGTGTATTTGAACGTTTAATCGAAAAAGGCTATGTTGACGACAATAAGTTTGCTCGATTTTGGGTCGAAAACAGATTTGTCAGTAAAGGTGTGAGTAAGCGAAAGCTTAGGTCGGAATTAATTACCAAAGGAATAAACAGCACGATTATTAATCAATTACTTAGTGTTACTGAACGAAACGACAGCGATGAAATGAAAAAAATCATTTCTAAAAAAAGGTTGCATTATCCTGATAACAAAAAGCTTACCGCTTATTTAGCCCGTCAAGGTTTTAACTACGAAGATATCAAGCGTGCTATTGATAATATAGATTAGTTTACATTTGTAACATCTGCGTTGCTATTGTCTGGCTGTGGTGCGGGTTGTCTAAATGGGTTCATGTACGATAATTGTTTTTTATCTGCGATTGGTTGTAATTTTTCAGCAATTGATTTAACGATAATATTTTCGTTATTGATTTCGATGATTTGTGTTCGATGAATTAATAGTTCTGTCTCGGTTAGACTTTTTATTATGCCACGGCTGACGTTTAACTGTTCGATGACAAAACTACCGACCTCCAGGCTGTAATCGCTAACCTTGCCCAGTTTATGTTTAGCTTCATCAATAACGCCTAGTCCTAATAACTTAAAACCAAGCTTATAGATGTTCTCGATAGCAATAACGTCATGCAAGCCAACAAATTCGTCGTTACTGTCAATAATCATACCAACGTCACTAAGCTCTCGGACGTCAGCAATGCGGATAAATGACGGTCTATCGGTTAATAGCGCTCCTTCAACCTCATAAGCGATTATTCGCAGATTGTTTGGGTCTATTAGTGGTGATTTAGCTACAGCTAATTGTGTTCCTGTTTGCAGGCCCATGATGGGGGTGCCAATTAGTCGTGATCCAAGTATTAACATAACTCTAGTATATGCGTTTTTTATCCCACAGCCAACTATTCTGAAAAAGGACTGGCTCTGCCCGCAGGAATAGTTTTATATAAAGTGTTTTTCGCGCTAGGTTGAAGTTTGTTTACGTTATTTATGGTCGTTATGTCAAATATTGTCGAGCTAGTACCGTTCGAGTATGGACGATTCGTAACTTCACTAAGCAATAATATCGAAGCCATTAATCCGATAGAAACAACTACAACAAAAATAACAAAATTATATCGAAGTATTAATTTCACGGCGGTTTTAAGTGGATTATCAATTGAATATTTTGTCATAGTATTATTTTGTGTAGACCTCAATTATTATTGGCTGTACAGACACCGCATCGTTTTGTCCCGCAACGCTGTCCATACTAATACCGGTAAGTTTCATTTTTGGAGTATTGGACTCTATCGCCTGGATAAATTCAAAAAGCTTTGAGAACTGTACGGGGTTGCCTAGTGTTACGCTGACAAATTGCGGCAGCACCCCAGTAACCGGAGTATCTGTGGTCATAAATGAAGGTTTTTGAGTCAGACTAATATTCGTTATCGAAATCCCTATATCTGACGCATATTTGCTTAGGTCCTGATGGATATTATTTTCAAAATTCTTGGCTGACCCAATCAGGCTAGTCGCATTAATTGATGCGATTTGGTGGTTTAAAACGTCATTTTGCAAATTGATTATTTCAATGTTACTAAGATTACTGGATACTGTCGTGTAGCTTTTTGTTTTTGTTTCGCTAGCACTACTTGAAAGCCAATTACTGGCAAAAAAGAATCCTCCAACTACCACTGCAGTCATCAAGATAGCAATAGCTAACAGCAATATACGCAAGGAAGTGGCGCTATTATTTTTATTCATACCGCTACAACCCTATTTATAGTAAAGCTAATATTGTAGGTAAACGGGTATTTTGACTTCGGGTCTTGGCTGGCTGTTTTTGAATCAAGTTTATAATTGGAGAAATATGTTGTCTTTCCAAAACTGGTTTTGAGTGAGGTTTCGAAGTCGGACTTTGTTGCTTGAACAGACAATGTAGTAGTAGTTCCAAAAGAACCATCATTTATCGACAAAGAATTTATTTTGCTACCGGCGGGCAGATCATTAGTAATAGCTGAAATAATTTTGCTGTACGATACTTGCTGGTCTAATATTTTTTTTGCATTTGCAAGGTTAGTTTTTATAATAGCTGCGTCACTTTGAACTTTGCTAGCAGATGTATTTGTAACTGCTGTTTTTGCGAAAATAAATGAGTTATTAATAGACAGATAGGTAATCAAGCATGCAAGCGCTAAAAACCCAGCAGAAATAGCTAAAATAATAATATATCTAAACAACATAACATTGATTCGAGCTGCCTTAATCTGTTGTTTCGTATTATCAGGTAATAAATTTATCATTCCCAAATACTCCTGGGATTAATGCTGGACAAACCCGCGACGGTTATATATCTGGGGCGAAATTGTCTGGCTGGTTCTGGTAGTTTTCCAAAATCAAGTTTTTGCCAAGGACTGGCAACACGTGCCGGCATAATCAGTTCGTTCGTAAAATATTCGCCAATACCTGGCATATTACTGCCACTGCCTACAACTAACAACTGTTCTAATTTTCGATCGTCACTAATTCGTTCGTTGTAATAACGCATAACTTTTCGTGTTTCGATAACCATACGTTTTAAACTTGGATCAATTGCATTTTTAATCTTTTCTTGACGAGGCCCGGCGCTTAGGCCGTTAAGAACCTTAAGTTGGTGAGCATTTTCCAGTGTGACAGCAAGTTTTTTAGCGATATCAAGCGTAAGAGTATTACCTCCGATTCCAATCCCGCCAGTAACGCGAATTTTTCCACCGTCAAGTACAGCTATATCGGTAGTGGCTGGTCCAATGTCAACAATAACGCTGGGGAGTTGTCCGTCTTCGGTTTGGGTTAACAGTCTGGCTACAGCGCTCATTCCAGGTTCGACCATGCCGACGGACAGCCCGGCGCTTTCTGCAGCGGTGATGCACTTGTCAACGATTATCCTGGGAACTGCGCTCATCAAAATGGTAATCTCTTTTTTATTACGTTCAATTACTTGATAATCGATATAAAGCATATTAGCCGGTACTGGAACATATTGGTCAACCTCAAGATCAACTGCGTCTTTAAGCTTTTTAGCGACACTAATCGGCAAAGTAAATGTTCTGGTATATGTCCTATCAGTTGGAACGCTGATAGCAGCATGGTTACTAGGCAAAGAACCAATGAGTTTGTCTTTGACAAGCGACTGTATATTATCTGATAAATAAGTACTATTGCCCTCTAATGATTCCCTGACTTTGTTAGGTACTAAATCAATCGAGCCATAACCTAAAACCAGCCAACGCTTGGTGTCTACGGCCATGACTTTAACGCCAGTATTACTGATATCAAGGCCTATAATTGGTTTGTCTGTATAAAATAATTTTGTCATATGCCCACTAGTGAATTCTAATGACAATTATAGCATGAGGGTTTTATTAGTGTATACGCTTATTTGATGTTTTGAGAAAGACTGGCGATAGGTAACATAACACTTATCGCAATTAGTCCAACCATGGAACCCATTACGACAATCATTAGGGGCTCAATAATAGAACTTATACTCGAAATTGCAGTATCAACCTCTTCTTCGAAAAAGTCAGCAACTTTAACGAGGACTTTATCTGTTTGCCCGGTTTCTTCACCAACCAAAAGCATCTGTGAAATGATTGATGGGAAAAGAGGGTTAGCCTCGATAACGGATGATAGGGTCTTGCCGTTTTTAACCTGTATCTCGGCTGCGACCAAAGCCTCTTCGTATACAGAGTTCCCAACTGCCCTAGAAGTAACAGTTAGTGCTTCTAAAACGGCTACACCAGCTTCGATAAGTGCAGAAAATGTACGAGCAAAATGGGCAACCGCGACCTTCATCACGATTGATTTTATGAGAGGTGTTTTTAGCAACACGTAATGAAATTTGTATCGACCTTTTTTTGTATGTATATAACGCATAAATCCATAAACGCAAACACCAATGACAATAACGATAATATACCAATAAGAAATAATAAAAGCGCTGATATTTAACATTACCTGAGTAATAGCCGGCAATTTTGCGTCAGACCCGTCCAGATCTTTCAAGATTTTTCCAATCTGGGGGATAATAAATATCATCAGTCCAAAAAACGCTAGCACGGTAATAGCAACCAGTACCATCGGGTACGCCATTGCGCCTTTTATCTTTTTACGCATAGACATACTTTTTTCTTGTTGAGTCGCTAGGCGCTTTAAAATTTCATCCAAAATACCGGCAGCTTCACCGGCACGAACCATATTGACGTAAATGTCATCAAAGTTATCGGGGTATTTAGCCAGGGCATCACCAAATGTTGACCCAGCTTCGACGTTTTTAATTACACCTAATAATATTTCACGAAGTAGTGGGCTATCGGCTACATGGTCCGACAGGGCAGTCAAAGCGCGCAAAAGTGGAACACCAGCGCTAATCATAGCGCTAAGTTGACGTGTAAACATCACTAAATGAACTAACTTTACCTTTTTTCTTGCGAAGAGTTTTTTATTTGCTGTACCGGCTGTTTTCGCTTTGGTCTCGGCAATACTAACCGGTCTAAGACCTTGTTTTGTTAAAGCATTAATAGCACTGGCACGGTCAGCTTGGTCGACGTTTCCGTTAACCGTTGCTCCAGAATCATTAACTGCTATATAGGAGAAAATTGTCATGATAGTTCTTTTGTTACCCTTATTACTTCGTCGATAGTAGTTTCTCCGCGCAAAGCTTTTACCAATCCGTCAATCTGCATTGTCAACATTCCTTCTAATACAGCTTGTTCTTTTAGTTGATTACTGGTTGCATTAGAAACGATTAGTCTCTGCTCGTTTACGGAGTTTGTCAATACTTCATAAATACCGACTCGACCTCGAAAACCACTTTGGGCGCCGTCGACATTGTCGTTAGGATCGGCTCGCCATAGATTAATAATACCATGCTCGTCGGTGCCAAGTGGTGTATCACCGCCGACACCTTCTGACGCTGCTTTTTTCTCAAGTTCATGTATAAAGCTGAAATCTTGTCCGGCTTTCAAGCCGAACATTTTTACAATCATTGCAACTTCGGCTTCGGTTGGCTTATAGCTTTGCCTAGTCTCGTGACGTACCCGACGGACAAGCCTTTGACCGACGACAACCCTGACGGTACTGGCAATCAAGAAAGGTTCGATTCCCATAGCCAACAGACGTGGTAGGCAGGTTGCGGCGTCGTTGGTATGCAGGGTTGTAAATACCAAATGTCCGGTTAAGGCTGCCTGGACACCCAAGTCGGCAGTTTCGCTGTCACGAATTTCACCTATCATGATAATATTTGGGTCTTGACGTAGCAGTGACCGCAGACCGTTTGCAAATGTCATACCGGCTTTATCGTTAGTCTGAGTTTGGTTGACTCCAGGTATTTTATATTCAACTGGGTCTTCAACTGTAGAGATATTAACCATAGGTGTGTTTAGAATTGTTAAAATACTGAACAAACTGGTCGACTTACCGCTTCCAGTAGGTCCGGTGATTAATATCATGCCGTTTGCCTCTGTAAGTGCGGCATTAATGGATGCCAGTGGTTGTCCCCAATATCCCAAAGATTCCAGCGAGACGGCTTGGTTGGATTCATCCAAGATACGCATTACAATCTTTTCACCGTCTGAAACTGGCAATGAACTAACACGAAGGGCGTATTGTCTGCCACCGACTTTAATTTTGAAACGTCCGTCCTGAGGAACTCGGCGTTCATCAATTTTAAGATTACTTAGAATTTTAATACGGCTGATTAGAGCCATCTGAACGTTATGCGGCAGGCGGTTTACCTCTTTTAGAACACCATCGATTCGATAACGAATTTGGACAAATCCTTCGCGGGGTTCAATGTGAACGTCACTGGCATGAGAGCGGATAGCTGATTCCAGTAGCAGATTGATGGTTTGGGCAATAGGTGAATCTTCGGCAATATCCTGTTCGGCAATGGTTTCATTTTCTTCGTTTTCGTCGGCTCTTTGAATATCGATGACCTCTTCTAACTCCTGGCTAACATCGCCTCGGTACAATTCCAATATCGAAAGTATGTTACTGTGAGGGGCAATATAGATTTTAGTATTAGTTCCAATTTCTTTTTCGATAAAGTTAACTGCTTGGACGTCATCAGGATCATCCATTGCCAAGTTATTTGTTCCATCGGCATCAATTCGAAAAAGGATTGCGTTGTATTGCCGAGCAATACGCTCAGGAATTTTAGTCAAGACGTCAAATTGAATATCATTGGACACAAGTTCGATATATGGGATTTGAGCATATTCAGAAAAAGCTTTTGCAAGCGTCTTGTCATCGATAATTTCGTTTTGGGAAGCGACGTCCTGCAAAGTACGTTTTGAACGAGACCCTTCTTCGAGTAGGGCATTTACTTGCTCTTCAGTAGCCACACCACTGCGTACGAGCAACTTTTTCATTGTGACGTCTGGAATACGCATACTGCTTGTGCTCTATTGTAATCGACAGATTGAAAAAACACCAGTATCGGATGGTATAATGTTTAATGATGATTATAGAGGTAAAAAATGAAAACGAGACTAAATCCCTTGGATTGGCTATTGGATTGGCGCTAAGCGGTGGTGAGGTTATTGAAATGGTTGGTGATGTCGGCACCGGTAAAACGACGCTAGTGAAGGGGATTGCAGTTGGTCTGGGAATTGATGAATATATCCAAAGTCCTAGTTTTACGATAAACCGAGTTTATAACGGGCGCGATGATATAACGCTTTCACATTATGATTTTTATCGTCTGGATGACGCTGGCATAATGGCCGATGAGTTGGGTGAAGAAATCGGAAAGTCGAATGTTGTTACGATTATCGAATGGGCCGGAGTGGTTGAGGGTGTATTGCCGGCTGATAGGTTATCAATCCAAATTACTTCGCCTTCAGAAACCGCCAGGAAATTTGATATAACTACAGGTGGTGAAGCTAGCCGAAAGTTAGAAAAGGAAATCAGCCAATGATTATCCTGCTGGACTCAAGTACTGTAGTATGTAAAATTACCCTGGTTGACGGCGATTGGCACCAAGATTACAGTTGGGAATCTGACAGGACTTTGGCAAAATGGCTGTTGGGTTATTTAGACAAAATTCTCAAACAGCATGATAAAACCTGGACTGATATTTCGGCTATTGGCGTGTTTAAGGGTCCCGGAAGTTTTACTGGAATCCGAATTGGACTGACGGTTATGAATACAATTGCAGATAGTCAAAAAATTCCAATCGTAGGTGCACGCGGCAATGATTGGCAAAAAGAAGTTCTAAAAAAAATAAAAGCAGGAAAAAACGAAAAAATCGTCTTACCGTTTTATGATCGTGGCGCAAATATTACAAAACCGCGAAAATAGCTTGCGCACATTGCATAAAAAAGGCTAATATAGATATAGTCCATTTGGGACATCCGAATAATTTATTTTGAAACCGACGCCACTGGCTGATTGACTGTTAAACTACAAGCATAATTTATACATGTATTGGACATCATAGGTCGCGGCGAGGAAAGGAACTACTATGTTAGAGGTAATTATTGCCGTAATCGCGGTACTTGCTGGAGTTGGCGGCACTGTCGCTTACGAAAAAAACCGTCAATCAGGGGCCAAGTCAAACATTGATAAGGATTTGGCAACCGCCAAAGCCAAGGCTGCCGATATTTTGTTAAAAGCCAAAGACGAAGCACTGGAACTGGAAAATGAACGTCGCAAAGACTTCAAAAAAACCGAAGAACGTCTGTCTGAACGCGAATCATCAATCGTTAAAAAGATTGATGAGTTGGATAAGCGTAGCGAGAAACTCCGCGGCGAAGAACGAAACGTCGAAGACCTAAAAGACGAAATCCGTGTAATTCGTACCAAACAACAAGAAAAACTGGAAAAAGTTGCTAAACTGACCAAAGCCGATGCCGCTGAAAAACTGATGCAAATGACCGAACGCGACATCAAACAAGATATGATTGGTCTGATTAATAAATTGCAAAATGATGCCAAGGAAGAAGCCGAAGATATTGCTCAAACCATCTTGGTAACTGCAATGGAGCGTATGTCATCAGAAGTCACGGCTGAACGCACCGTTACGGCCATTAAACTCCCCGACGAAGAAATGAAGGGTCGAATTATCGGCAAAGAAGGCCGAAATATCCAAGCTTTTCAACGTGCTACCGGTGTCGATATTCTAGTCGATGATACTCCAGGGATGATTATTCTAAGTTCATTTGATCCGGTCCGACGGCAAATTGCCAGGATGAGTCTGGAACTGCTGATGAAAGACGGACGAATCCATCCGGGTCGCATCGAAGAAGTTGTTGCTAAGGCCGAAACCGAAATTAACAAAGAAGTTAATCGTGCCGGTGAAGATGCCGCCAGGGAAGTTGGTGTCGTTGGTATACCAAAGGAAATGTTGCGTTTGCTGGGTGAACTAAAATTCCGTACTAGTTACGGTCAAAACGTGTTGCTACATAGTGTTGAAATGGCACAACTATCAGGATTGATTGCCGAGGAAATTGGTGCCGATGTTCGTATCACAAAAACCGCAACATTGCTGCACGATACCGGCAAAGCCATCACCCATAAAATGGAAGGCAAACACCACCATCTAGCAGCCGAACTGGCACGTAAATACGGTATGAGCGAAGAGATTGCTCATGCAATCGAAGCTCACCATGATGATGTCGAGGCTACGTCGCCCGAAGCGTTGATTGTCCGTGTCTGCGACTCATTATCAACGGCTCGTCCGGGTGCACGTAACGTCAGCAGCGAAAACTTTGCTGAACGTATGCGCGACCTCGAGAACATTGCAACCGGATTCAAGGGAATCGACAAAGCCTACGCAATCAGTGCCGGCCGTGAGGTTCGAATTATTGTCAGTCCAAAAGACGTTGATGATTTAAGCGCCATTAAATTGGCCCGCGACATTGCCGTCAAGATTGAAAGTACTATGCAATATCCTGGCACAATCAAAGTCAACGTCATCCGCGAAACCCGCGCCATCGAGTTTGCAAAGTAACAATAACTTATCCACAAAAAGGACGGACTTTTTCTTATGTTGAATGATTAATCATTATCACTGATTTTTGATATAATCAGATTATTGATTAATCGGATGGGATATTTATGAAAAAAAGGGAGTTCAGACCGGAAATCGTCGCTGCAGCATCCGCCTTGGGCAGTTTGATTATAATTGGTACAGTTTCGTATCATTACATTGAACATTGGTCATGGATAAAATCACTATATTTTGTTGTTGCCACACTGGCAACCGTAGGGTACGGAGATGTTCATCCAACCACAGATTTTAGTCGATTATTTACTGTATTTTTCATACTAATTGGAGTTTCGATTGCTGTGGCTTCGATTACTGTCATTGGTAGCCGGTATCTGGAAAAGCGTGGCGCCAAAGTCGTTGCAAGGGAAAAGAGATCGAAAAAATGACTAAATCGCAAATTCGTAAAGATTATTTCAAAAACGAATATGTAATTATTGCACCCAATCGGGCAAAACGACCACATCGGGTTGGGACAATTGTTGAGACAGATGCAACTTGTCATTTTTGCCCGCAAAACTTTAAAAACGAAGTAATTACTTATCAAGACAACAACCATAACGGTGATTGGGAAATCGTTGCGGTTGTAAATAAATTCGCTGCGCTGACAGTTGATAACCCTGACGCTTACGGTCAAACTGAGGTAATTATTGAAACACGGCGGCATGGGCTGGATATTAATGAATTTTCAGTTGATCATATTGTTCGTATTTTTAACGCTTATATTGACAGGTTTGAGTATCTTCGCAATTTGGACGGAATAAAACACGTAATTATCTTTAAAAACGAGGGTGGTAAAGCCGGTGCGTCTATTGCCCATACTCACTCGCAAGTAATTGCCTTGCCAATTTTACCGCCAAAAACCGAAAAAGAGGGTCGGGATTATAATAAATACCGCCTTGAAAATGCAACCTGTCCGTATTGCGATATTATCAAAAAAGAAAGCGAGAAAGAGCGGGTTATTTGGGAAGACGAAAACCTATTCGTACTAGCACCCTATGCCAGTGAGGATCCGTATGGAGTTTGGCTTTTGCCAAAGAGGCATATGCACAATATTTCAGATTTGAATCGAAGCGAAAAGGAATCGATTGCAATGGCGCTAAAAATGGTTTTAGGCAAGTTGGATGAATTTGGCATTTCGTATAATTACTTTATTGAAAATGCCGTCAATGCCGAAGATTACCATATGCATATCAAAATCAAACCACGGCCAAATATTTGGGCCGGATTAGAATTGGGGACTGGAGTTGTAATTAATCCAATCGCACCGGAATACGCTACAAAAATTTATCGTGGTGAAGTCAAGATTGAGAATGATCCGAAGTTTTAAAAAGGTCAAAGCTTTAAGTCTGTTACTTTGAAAGCAAATTAAAAAGACCGCCACAAGGGCCGTCTTTTTAATTTGGTCGGGGTGAAAGGACTTAAACCTTCGACCTCTCGGTCCCAAACCGAGCGCGCTATCAACTGCGCCACACCCCGTCGGTGTGTTACTCGACGAATTATAGCGTATTTCAGACACTTTTTCCAGTGTTATATGGTAAAATAAGGATAATTAATTATGTTTGGTAAAATGTTTAAATCAAAACATCGGATATTTGGCCTAGAAGTTAGCGACTGGTTGTTAGTTGCTGTTGGATTGGTTATTTTTGTAGTGATTACGCTTTGGACAATCACCAAATCGTCATTTTGGTTCGACGAAGCCTTTGGTGCCTATATGATTCACTATAATTTTTGGGATATCGCTAGATTTACAGCAAACGATGTTCATCCTCCAATGTTTTATTGGTTACTAAAAATTTGGAGTATGTTGTTTGGAAATACAGAGATAGCCTTGCGTTCAATGAGTATGTTTTTTGGTGGAATTGCGATAATCTTCGGATATTTGTTAGCAAACAAATTATTCGGAAAAGTTGCTGCCCGAATTAGCCTGATATTCTTAGTGCTATCGCCAATGCTAGTGCGCTACAGCCAAGAGGCCAGAATGTATGCGTTGGTAGCTTCAATTACTTTGGCAGCGACTTATGTATTGACAATTGCAATTAACAGCAAGAAAAAACTACCATGGATAGTTTATGGAGCCCTGGTCAGCTTGGGTATGTGGGTGCACTATTTTACCGCTATTATCTGGGTAGCGCATTGGATTTGGCGAGCTGACAATATTCGAAGGACGACAAACAAAAGACATTTTTTGCGTAAGTTCTTTTCAAAAGAGTGGATTTTAGCATATATTGTCGCCATAGTATTGTATTTACCTTGGCTGCCATTCTTTTTTTGGCAAACATTTTCGGTTACGGTACTTGGTTTTTGGATTCCTGCAGTAAATACAAGTACGCCTCTGGGCTTTTTGACAGAGTATATTTATTATAAAGAACCACTAGAAACGGCCGGATTACAGGCGCTTGGATTATGGGCAGCCGGTATATTTATGGTAATTTTAGCGTTCAAAGTGTATCGAAAACTCGACAAGGCTACCCAGCAGTCATATCGACTAATTCTAACACTGGCCTTTTTGCCGATGGTGATTCTGTTTGTTATTTCAACGCCACCATTAAGAGCGTTGTATATTGATAGGTATCTTATTACTTCTGCGATTGGTATTTCCTTGTTTTTTGGAGTTACTCTGTCGCTTGGAAATAAATTCTTGCACAAAGCGTGGCAGGTAATAGCAATAGTTGCCATAGCAGTACTACTACTTACTGGGATTGGAAATGTTTGGAACTTAGGAAATTGGAATAAAAATTCACATGATACGAATCAAACTCGCGAAATCGTGCAGACTGCAGCCGCTAAATCAACTGGAAAGCAGCCAATTATTGCAGCGACACCTTGGTTGTTTTATGAAGCTGTTTATTATTCAACCAATGAACACCCGGTATATTTCTTGAATCCCTCGTCTTATAAAATTGGATCCTTAGAAATGTTGAAGGAAAGTGATAATCACAAAATAAAAGATATTTCTGAATTTGCAAAGAGTAATCCAATCGTTTGGTATGTTGGATACATACGTCCAGGGGAACTTACTGCTCCTTACAAAAACTGGCAACAACTTCAAAAAACGATAATCACAGATCCGTATAGTGGCAGTCCTGAATATGAAGCAATTCAGTATCGTATTAATGTAAAATAGTTGCATCGGAGTATGGCGCAGCTCGGTAGCGCGCACCGTTCGGGACGGTGAGGTCGGCGGTTCAAATCCGCCTACTCCGACCAAAAAATTATCTGGGTCGATTAGCGGCGATTTTACGAGCAAGTTCAGTATATGGCTCGGCAAATTTTTTACCACTAAACTTTCCGTATTTTCGTTTGACAGCTTGTTCAATCAGATAATCGGCAACAACAGGGTTTTTAGGTAACAGTGAGCCATGCATATAACTGCCAATAACATTTTTATACCTAGCTCCTTCGCTAATGTCTGAAGTGTTATTACCGGCACCGATTCTAACACGCCCAAACGGATTGACATTGTGTCCCAGGAAAGTTTGGCCACTGTGATTTTCGTATCCTATTATGTCACCAAACTGTTCGCTGTGGGTTACGATGTTGCCGATTAATCTTTCAGATTTACCAAAAGTTTCAATATCCAAAAGACCGATACCTTCAATGATTTCACCATCAGATGTTTTGAAAAACTTGCCGAATAATTGATATAGACCACAAATCATCAACATCGAAACATCGTTGTCAGCAAGTTTTTTCAATTTTGGTCCGATTTTAATTAAATCCGATTTGATTTTTTCTTGCCCACTGTCTTGGCCGCCACCGCCAACAATAATATCAACGTCATCAGGGAATTTGTCCCCCTGATTATATTCGATAACTCGCGGGTCGTAACCATACCAAAGTAAACGCTTTTTCAAGCATAATACATTTCCGCTGTCGCCATAAATATTCATATCATTGGAATATAAATTTAAGATTGTGATGGTTTTACTGCTCATTTTATTACCTCAACCTTGGTAATTTTTGACAGACTTTTACGAATGGCGAACATAGCAGTATAGGTACAATAAACACGCATAGGCCGATTGCCGTAAACTGAAATAAACTTATCAAGTGCAATTTTTAGGTCGGTATCAACATTTATAATTTTTACCTCATCATATTGAAGACGCAGAGCCATATCAGGTGCGCGAATGCCGGAAACTTGCTCGACACCATCGGACGCCAGGCTGGAAAAATCAACGTCCCATAACCAGGACATATCGCGACCGTCAGCGTAATTGTCGTTAATTGCAATCATTGTGGCATAACCGGCGGAATCGAACGATTTTAGACCTAGACGAAAGCCGGAAGGATTTTTTACTAAAACTAGTTCCAGTGATTTGCCATTAACTTTTATCATTTCACCGCGACCAAAAGCCGGAGTAACTTTTGATAGAGCTTCGATAAGTTTTGTTTGGTCGATTTTGTCGCCAATAATTGCCCGAACTAGTGACAGCGCCGCCGCTGCATTAAAAACATTATAAACGCCGGTAAGTTTTAGTTTTGTCGAAACTGTCTGTCCGTCGATTATAAACGTGGCCAAACTATCTGAAAATTTGGATAGAACAACATCTGCGGTTTGAGTGGCTTTTTGACGGTTACCGTTTCCGTGCAAATCATCATCACTTGGGAATAATGGCAGTAAACTTTCCTCGAGGCCGTAAAAACGAACTTTTTTTTCATCCAACGATTTAGCAATACTGGCGATTCGTTTATCTTCGCGGTTTAAAACTACTGTTTCTGTCGTGGCATTGGCGACACGGCGCAGCAGGTTTGTAGTGTGGTCAATTTCGCCAAATCTATCTAGTTGGTCGCGCATTACATTTAACAGTAAACTATATCGAGGAATAATTTTTTTGACAAAGTGTACGGCATGAGCTTCATCCAATTCCAGTACGGCAATATCAGCATTCAGTTTACCCATAATATTGATTTCACCCAAAAGTGCCGCTGCAATACCACGCGTAAAGTTACTGCCAGTACGGTTGGTAAATACCTTTAGTCCCTGGCTTTCCAATAACTCGACAACCATTTTGGTAGTTGTGGTTTTGCCATTTGTGCCGCTGATTACAACAACACCCATTGGTAAATCGGCTAATGTGTGCGAAATAAAATTCGGATCAATATGCTCAACAACTAATCCCGGTAATGCCGAACCACCACCGCGCAAACTAGCGGCTTTTTTTACGGCTTTACCCAAAATAGTGACAAGAGGTTTTGACATATGGTCTATTATAGAGCAAACGGTTATAATATAGACATGTTTTTAGTGGGCATATTGTCTTGGTGGTACAAAAACGGTTGGATTGACCAAATCCAAACTATGAAAGACCGTCTGGAATCTTCAGCAGACTTCTTTTCGGTTGGTCAACTAGCCAGTACTTTATTTGCGCCTTTTCGACAAATATCTGCCGAAAAAGTATCCGGTTCAATCGGCGACCAAATGCGAGCTTTACTGGATAGAACTATATCGCGTTTTGTCGGAGCAGCAGTCCGAATTTTTATGATTATTTTTGGACTTACGGCGATGTTGTTGCAGATTATTTTCGGAATACTTGTTATTGTTATCTGGCCGATAATTCCACTGTTTGTAATAATTGGACTGATTATGATGATAATCGGATGGGTACCAAAATGGATAGTTTAAAGTATAACTATTCCAGTGCACGTAGCGAAAAAGCCCGTATTAGCGTTATGTTCAATAAAAGATGGCTGATGATATTAAAGGTAGTGTTTGTTTTGTTGCTGAGCAGTGGTATTTTCATATTATTATTCAAATCGGCTATTGGTTGGGCGTTTATTGGTTTATCGGCAATTCCGGCGATGGTTGTCGATTGGTACTGGGGCGAATTAAAACATATACCAGCAGTTAACAATCCAAAAACAGTTGATGATATATTGTCAGGGGAAGTATTGGGCAGGTTATCGAAAAAATCTTCGCCAAAAGAGGTCGCAACAATTGTCGGTGGACTACCGGGCGGCTATTTCTTTTCTGTCCGTTTTGGTATTGGGACAAAATTCTTACAAGAATTAGCATCAGCCGATAGTAACGATATGGAAAAAGTTTGGACAACAGCCTGGGATTTGCAAAAACTAACTGCCAGTAAAAACATATCAGCTGCAATTTTGGTTGTCGCATTACTTCGATGTGCGCCAAACTACCAAACACTGATAAGTCATTTGCAATTGGAAGACGGTGATTTATTGCGTGGGATTGAATGGTATAATCATTTGCGTGAAATTATTGAGAGACACAGGCAACCAAAACGTACAGGTGGGGTTGCCCGTGATTGGTCTTTTGGTTGGACGCCGACACTGAATCATTTTGGGTTGCAAATGGGTGGTGACTCGATATTTCAATTGGTTGCCCACGAAGAATCACTGCAACAGTTGATGGGAATATTCAGCAAGAACGGACAACAAAACATTGTACTAGTTGGTCAATCCGGTTCCGGAAAAACCGAAATAGTTGATGTTTTTGCATCCAGATTATTGGATGCCAGAGCAAAAGTACCAAATAATTTGCGATTTAGGCAAGTATTTAATCTGGACGCGGCGTCATTGATCGCAGCTGCACCCGACAGAGGCGGATTAGAGCAATTGATACCGCGAGTTCTAGGTGAAGCTTATAGTGCAAAAAATATTATTATTTGTCTGGATAATGCACAGTTGTTTTTCGAAGACGGGATTGGGTCGGTCGACATAACAAACGTCCTTCTACCGATTCTAAAAGCTGGGAATTTGCGAATAATTCTTACGGTTGACGAACAGCGGTTCTTGGAAATCAGCAAACGCAATCCGGAACTGGCCAACGCGCTAAATCGCATTGTCGTCCCACCGGCTAATCGTGATGAAACAATCAAGATAATGCAAGATCAAACTATTATGATTGAGTTCAAAAACGACGTAACCTTTATGTATCAATCGCTTGTTGAAGCTTATCGCTTAGGGGACAGGTATATACACGACCAAGCTATGCCAGGCAAGGCTATAAAACTGATGGAGTCATCGGCAAACTATAGTGATAATGGGCTGGTTTCAGCTGAATCGGTCCGCCAGGCAATCGAAAAAACTATGGACATAAAAGTTAGCGTAGCAACTGACACTGACGAACGAGAAAAATTGCTGAATTTGGAAGAATTAATTCATGGACGAATGATTAATCAGGTTAGGGCAGTTAACGTCGTCAGTGATGCTCTACGGCGTGCCAGAGCAGGCGTTAGGAACCTGAACAGACCAATAGGCACTTTTCTGTTTTTGGGTCCTACGGGTGTTGGTAAGACCGAACTTGCAAAATCACTGGCTGAAATTTATTTCAAGGGCGAGGACCGCATAATAAGAATTGATATGAACGAATACGTGGGGGCCGATGATGTTAATCGATTAATCGCCGATGGAACTGATAACGCCAATAGTTTGACGGCGCGAGTAATGAAGCAACCTTTTAGCGTAGTTCTTCTTGATGAAATAGAAAAAGCTCATACCAATGTAATGTCGACACTACTACAGATGTTGGACGAGGGAATATTGCGCGATATCAAAAACCGCGAAGTCAGTTTTCGTGATGCGATAATTGTCGCAACCAGCAACGCCGGAGCTGACAGAATTCGCGAATATATTGAAAGAGGATATGACATCCAGCAATTCGAGGATAAATTTGTCGATGAGCTTATCAGCAGTAATCAGTTTAGGCCCGAATTTTTGAATCGCTTTGATGAAATTGTCATGTTTAGGCCATTAAATAAAGCCGAATTACTAAAGGTTGTTGATTTGATGATTAACAGCGTTAATAAAACACTTGCATTACAAAAAGTGAGTGTTAAGGTAGCTGACGATGCCAAAGAATATCTGGTTGAGGCAGGTTATGATCCACGTTTGGGCGCTCGTCCAATGCGTCGGGTCGTACAGCGAGCAGTTGAAAATACTGTTGCTAAACAAATGCTGTCTGGCACAGTAGAACCGGGCAGTGTCGTTGAAATATCATTAGACCAAGTCAAACAAATTATTGAATCTAAAATCAATGCTGATAAAATCGCCGAAGAAGGAAAATAAATCTAGGGTCTTAAGGTACCGAAGAATACTTGCCAAGCAAGTAGTGATTTTGCGACTAAACTTAGAATAATATAGGCACGTTCACCGTAAAGATAATCTTTCCATGGCCCAATTTTTTTGTATTGTAAAACCATATTTAATCCAAAGACACTAAAGAATATAAAGATTGATACGAATATCCAGTATACAAAGTTTGGTGCGGCGCTGCCATTGTCTGCACCCAGCCACATATAAAATGCAACAGCTAACCAGGGGATTATCCCTGCAAAACAACCAATCCAATAGCTTAGCCAATTTGTCTTTTCGGTCGTTTGGTTATGAACTTCCATGACAAGTCCCATCAAATTCATAATCGCAGTCAATGAGAATATCATAATCAAGCTGAACAGGTCATAAATTCCAACAAGTAACGAAATCGCGACCATCATAATGCTGGCAGATAGCGAGTATTCAATCCAGCGAGCCTTATTCATTCCAACTGTTAAATTCTTGTTGTATTGTTTATTGTATACAGTTGCAATAATAAAATGGGCGGCCGATGATAGGAAAAAGAAAATTACGATTAAAGCTGGAAGCGATAAATCAAATAGAAATTTATTTGTTGGATCAAGGCTCTGTGTTATCGGATTAAATTTTAAATATGTTCCACTTATTGGTAACACAAACGCTTTGCTGAGGAATAAAACTGCAATCCCTTGGGCTAAATGCAGAAATCCCATTGTTAAGTTAAAATTGCGTAAACTTTGTTTTGTGATTTTTCTACTCATGCTATAATTATACGCCTTTTTTAATCAAAATTATTTGTTAAAAATGTGTTCAGCGGTGGTTTTTGATATTAACTCTTGGACCATATTAATAAATTCAAACTCGGGGAACATACGCTGAAGTCTGTCGGTGTGCTCGCTTCTTCCAGCATTCCATTCTTCTATTGTTTTAACGCCGTGGTCTTCAATAAAAGTCAGAGCGTCACCGGCCATAATATTTATAACTCCAGGTGTTAATTTATCGACAAATCTTACAAATCTGGCTTCTGGTTCAATCTGCTGTTCGTAACGTTTTAATAATTGAGCTGTATGGGGAGGTAGTTCTTTAATTAGTTTTTCTGTTGCTTTTGCTTCGGCCAATTCTTTTTTGGCTCTAGCCGTGTCGCTAATACCGAAAGTCCAAGTGTCTCCAACCTGAGATTCAGGTAAATCGTGCACAATACTGTACTGTGCGACTAATCCAATATCTAAATCGGGGTAATAATCGGCGGCAAGTTCGACGGCCGATAGCGCTAGATGATAACTGTGTTCGGAATCATTTTCCCTGTGACCATCAGGATATCTAGGGGCTCTCTCGACAGCGGCAAACTTAACACTCAATTCACCCAAGGCTAATAGGTAATCGTGAGCCTGCCGGGCATCTGCGTCGGAGTGTTTGTTAGACATAATTTAATATTAGCACCATTTCACCTAGTTATACTGCTCCAAGATGTCTATTTCTGTTTCCAGATCAGCTAGTCGTTCTTTTAGCAGCTTTTTAGAGTCATGAAGTCCCATATTATAAATTTCTGGGCCCAGGTTCTGGATTACTATATCGATAATGTCTTGTGCCGCAATAATGCCAACTTCAGAACCGTCTATTTCCTCAACTCGTGTAATAACCTCTGCAATACATTTTTTCTCAATTTCTTTTGAAATGCTATCGAATTTTCTTTTCATAGTCTGATTTTAACAAATTAACGATATCTGGACTAGCCGAGGGCTTGGTGGTCTTTTTGTATTACATCCCAAACCCACGGCCTTCGTAATTTGCCATTTTTCTGTAAATCTTTCACTTGATCAAACGTCAGCCATTTGATGTCCATAATCTCATCGTTTGGTTGCATGATTTCGCCACCAATAATATCTGCCGCAAAGACGTGTTTAACTGCCTGAGTAGTGGATTCATGGTACAAAGCTATTTCTTTTATTAACCTGACGTCAAGTCCGGTTTCTTCTTTTGTTTCTCGGATGGCCGTTTCCTTAACATCTTCACCCTTATCAACATGTCCGGTGGGTAAGTTCCACAAACCGTATGCCATGGGTTGTCTTTCTTGTACCATCAAATATTTATCATTTTGTTTTACTAGACAACTGGCAACCACAGCAACTCGTTCGATGGATTGTTCCCACTGCTTTTGTGTCATTTGCATATGTCAATAATACCAGAAATCGATACAGTATGTTGATGGAATATACTACTACGTGATACAATATAGTAGTAATAAGTGATACTACATACAAAACAATGAACGAAAGGAGAAATAGCTTGGAAAACATCACGGAAATGTTAAAAGGAATACTGGAAGGTTGCGTACTGGAAATCATCGGTCGCAATACGACCTATGGCTATGATATAACACAGCAACTGCGTGAAATCGGCTTTGCTGAGGTGGTGGAGGGAACGGTCTACACTATTTTGGTGCGTCTGGAAAGTAACAAACTGGTTAGCATCGAAAAAAAGCCGTCCGATATGGGACCCCCACGGAAGTTTTACACACTGACAAAAGCCGGTCGTGAAGAACTGCGACGCTTTTGGGCAAAATGGGATTTTGTGTCATCAAAACTTAACGGATTAAGGGAGAAATAAATGAGTAAAATTATAGATACAATAATTGGTAGCGTCGAAGATAAAAAAGAATGGCGGGCGATAGAAAGGCGCGCCAAAGCGTTGCCGCATGACTACCACGTTGCATATGAAGAAATTAAACACTATCTTTGGCGAAGTTCGGGTATTACTACAATTGACGCATTCAGGGTTTTGATTGATCTATTTGAAGAAAGCGCGGCCAATGGTAGGAAAGTACTGGAAATTACAGGCGAAGATGTAGCTGCATTTTGCGACGAACTAATTAAAGGCAAAAAAACCTATTTCGAAGATTATCGAAAAAAACTGAACAATAATATTGCGAAAAAAATCGGAAAATAAATGATCATACTATAGACTATCAGGCGGTCGCTTTGCTTCCTATTTCCGCTTGTTTGTAAAAATATGTAAACACATTTTTAATGCTCAGCGCTTCACGAACCCACTCTATTGTATTTTCTTTGAAAATCCAACGTGGATTCGGTTCACTAAACATCCAAAATAAAATATGACTATTTCAATAGTCATATTTTATTTGGGGCGAATGATGGGAATCGAACCCACGACCCTCGGAACCACAACCCGATGCTCTAACCAACTGAGCTACATCCGCCATACGCGTGGTGTTTGGACTTTGTTATTGTAACAGATTGAGAGCGATATGAGAATATGCTATAATCACGGTACGCGCGGGTGTCGTATAACGGCTAATATACCTGACTTCCAATCAGGTGCTTGGAGTTCGACTCTCCACATCCGCACCAATATTTATTGTTTAGTCACGCCTGATACCCACCCCATCATTCTTCTGTAAAGTCTTACGCCTTTGTCTGGGTTGTAATTACTTGCTACTGTAATATGAAGGGTGCCATGTGGTGTCTTACCCATCTTTGATCGTTTCTTATCTAATCGTCTATCTATCTGTGTTTTTCGAAACTGTTTCTTAGGTAGTTTTGTAATGTTCATCCAATACTTCATACTTGAGAGTTCGTCTGAATCCGGATATAAATGCATCGCGATTGTTATGTTTTCATCTTGCAACTCGCAAATTTCATGTAGCCAACTGATAAACAGACGTACAACCCTTGGGTCTGAATTAACAAGACGAATTTGCTCCATGGTTTTTGAACCTTCGCCAATCCACAAACCTAACCCAATCATCCATAAATCTCGCTTTGATACTTTCCCAACTTCAGAAATACCCCGATCTTTTAGTCTAGATATCTCGTATATTCGCATTTGTCTGCGGCGTAAACCGTATGCACCTTGGCCACGGCTTATACGATTTAGAACCTGTTTGTTCGGAGTATATGGTAAATCTTTGAGCCAATTACTCAACGTGCTTTTGCTAACTCCAAGTTGCTCGCTAATAAGACTGTAGGACATTCCTTTCCTTCTTAGCTCAACTGCTCGCTGTTTTTCAATTCTCATATTACTATCATACCAGTATATACATGAAGGTACCATAAATTATCACGGATATAACCTAAATGAAATAATTCATTCATTACACCTATAATTTGTTATAATGACAAGTGTACCGAATACGCCCTGGTAGCTCAGTGGATAGAGCAGAGGACTTCTAAGCCTAAGGTCGCTGGTTCGATTCCAGCCCAGGGTACCAATTTTAGTTATACATAGAAATTATCCTATCTGTTAAGATAGAAGTATGCAGAAGTTTACACAAAAATGGACCATTATGATACTTCTTGAACGGATGGAAGAAGGTACGAAATTTTTCTGGAAGAATTGGCCTCAACACATTACTCTTGTTGATATATTCGCAGTCGATTGGGAAAACGCTAATTTACAAGACAAACTAGAAGACTTGTTGGCAAATCTAAAGGCATTCAAAATTGTTGTTGCTGACGATACAAGCTTTGGTTTGCCCACAGAACCTGCTACTGTCACACTTTTTGAGAAAAGCACCGATCTTCAATCTCTACATAACAACATAATCGAATTGTTAAAAAATGCTGGTGCTGTATTCAATAACCCCGAATATATTGGTGAAGGATTTGTTGCCCATAGTACAGTGCAAAAAGACAAACACTTGAAAAAAGGAGGTGCCGTAAAAGTTAGTGAGGTGACAATCGTAGATATGTTTCCGAATGGCGACGGTCTGATGCGCAGAATATTAAAAACTGTTAGATTAATTGCAGAATAGTTCTGATTTCAGCAATAACGCTGTACCAATACAAAACAATCAAGTTTCGTCTTGGTTGTTTTATTTTGTTGTATAATATAAACATAACCTAAACCAAAAAAAATGGATTTAAACAAGCACATCGTTACAAATGACACGAATAAACCGTTTCACAGCAATGGTTTTGCAGATGTCGCAAATGGCAATCACTTTGGTGCGGCTACAAGTGAGTCTTTTGAACAGCGCCGTCAAATGGACAGGAATCGCCAGTCAGTACAAAATTACCAACGGTCTTCGTTAGGTAATTTCCGTGGGGTTTTAAGAGCAAAACCAGCGCCTGTGGTTAGAAATATTGTAATAGGTCGAAGCGTGCCTCGTGTGGCATCTGCACCAATCCGTCGCTATAATCCTTTTCATTAAATTTCGCGCAAAGTTTCGATATCAGCACCCAAACTATTCAAACGATTAGCAAAATCTTCATAACCTCGGTTGATTGAGTAAACGTCGCGAAGGGTAGATTGTCCCGGTGCAGCCAGCATCGCCAGCATAATAACGGCCGATGGACGAAGTGCCGGTGGCGATACGATATCAGCCGATTTCCATTTGGTTGGCCCTGTAATATAAACTCGATGCGGATCAACCAATTCAATTTGGGCATTCAGTTTACTTAGTTCTGTAAAATAAATCGCTCGGTTTTCATATGACCAGTCGTGCACCATTGTACGACCATTGGCAACGGTGGCAATTAGACCCAAAAAAGGTAAGTTGTCCATATTAACACCCGGAAAAGGCATGCTGTGCAGCTTATCTTTGGGGGCAATCAGTTTTGAACGCAAAATCTTTATATCTACCAGCCGCGTTTCACCGTTACGTGCTTTGTATTCGTCACTAATCTCTCGTTGAAGGCCCATACTGTCCAATATCGCTAGTTCTATCTCGATAAATTCAATCGGAGCACGTTTTATTGTAATTTCAGAGTCAGTGACTAGTGCGGCTGCGATTAAACTCATAGCTTCGATTGGGTCTTCGCTGATAGAATACTCAACATTTTTATTTATACTGCGCATTCCGCGGATACGAAGTGTGGTCGTGCCAATTCCCTCTACCTTGACCCCTAATTTTTGCAAGAAAAAACATATATCTTGGACTTGATAATTTGGACTGGCGTTTCTGATAGTTGTTGTTCCGTCATATAATGCCGCAGCCATGACGACGTTTTCGGTTGCAGTGTCGCCACGCTCTGCGAGTAATATATTATTGGTAATTTCTTGTTTGGTAACAATTGCGTGATATTGTTCGGACAAGGTTTCAATATGTAAGCCGAAAGGAGCCAATCCTGCCAAATGCGGCTCGATAGTTCGAGTTCCTAAATCACAACCACCGGCAAACGGTATTTTGAAATCTTTGTATTGATGCAGCAGCGGTCCAAGTAACATTATTACTGACCTGGTGCGCCTGGCAGCATCAACGTTTATATTATCTAATTTTAGTCTGGCTGGTGGAATTATTTCCAAATCATTTTTATCATTTAACCAGCGGACTTTTACACCGATGCTTTGTAAAACTTCAATAATTCGATAAACTTCTTCGATTCTAGCTACTCTGCGAAGTGTGGTTTTGCCGTGGTTTAACAAACTTGCGCATAATAACCCGACAGCAGCATTTTTACTGGTTTTTACGTCTATTTCACCCGATAATTTTTTGCCGCCATTAATACGAAAATCGATTTTTCCAGTTTGATTAAGACTGACTAAACCACTTGACAAAACGTCGCTGATGCGGGCCAACATCTCAAGGCTGATATTTTGACCGCCTTTTTCGATGCGATTTATAGCACTTTGACTAGTTCCCAAGGCTTCGGAAAGCTGAGATTGAGTCAAACCACGAGTCATTCTGGTCTCTTGAATCAGTTTACCAATCTTGGTTTTGTAGTTCATCGCAGGCATTGAATTAATGATATATCAACCATGATATAGAGTCAAGTCAAAAAAGGTAGTTAGTATGTGGTAGGTTGTAGGTGGTATAATCTCATAAGATAGAATACAGGAGGTGCTATTATGAATGATAAAAAAATAGCGGAATATATTGCGGGCGAAGAATCCAGGCAACGTGACGGATTAGAACTTATACCCAGTGAAAATTACGTAAGTCGCGACGTTCTAACTGCCCTAGGCAGCGTTTTTACAAACAAATACTCCGAAGGTTACCCCGGAAAACGATATTATGGCGGACAAGAATTCACTGATAAAGTCGAGTTGTTGGCGATTGAACGGGCTAAAAAACTATTCGGAGCGGATCATGCCAATGTTCAGTCCCATTCCGGTGCACCGGCCAACGAGGCGGTTTATTGTGCTTGGTTGGACCCGGGTGATACGGTTCTGGCGATGGACTTAAGTCATGGCGGGCATTTAACACACGGGGCACCGATTACGCGCAGTGCCAAACTATACAATTTTATCCGCTACAAGATGAAAAATATCGAAACCGGCGAGATTGATTATGAAGAACTACGACAATTGGCTTTAAAACATAAACCCAAGATAATTTTGGCCGGTTTTAGCGCGTATCCTAGGGAACTAGATTATGCAAAATTTGCGGCGATTGGTAATGAAGTCGGGGCGCTGTTGATGGCCGATATGGCTCATATTGCCGGATTAATAGTCGCCGGAGTCGCCAAAAACCCGTTTGACTACGGATTCCATGTTATTACAACCACAACCCATAAAACTCTGCGCGGACCGCGTGGTGGATTGATTTTGTCAAAGGGGACTGTCAGTAGTCCATTGACCGCACCGGAAAAGACCCTTGAAAATATCCCGACTCTTATTGATAGGGCAGTATTTCCTGGGATGCAAGGCGGACCGCATATGCATTCGATTGCTGCCAAAGCGGTAGCGTTTTACGAGGCAATGCAGCCCGAATTCAAGGAATATGCCAAACAAATAATTAAAAACACCTCGGTATTGGCTGATGAAATGCAAAAAAGAGGCTTTAAACTGGTAACGGGTGGAACTAGTAATCACCTGATACTCGCGGATGTGCAGAAAAGCTTCGGAATTGACGGCAAGGTCGTTCAGACGGCCCTAGATGCCATAGGATTGAATGTTAACGCAAATACCACTCCAGACGACACAGCGACGATGTACAGGCCTAGTGGCGTTCGTTTGGGTACAGCTGCCATAACAACACGTGGTTTTATTGCCAAAGATATGGAACAGATTGCCGATTGGATGAAACAGGCGATTGATAATCGCGACAAACCGGCCGAACTGGCTAAACTGAGAAAACAAGTAGTCAAAATCGCTAGGCAACACCCAATTCCGGGTGATAAATAGAAAAACCCCCGAATCCGGGGGTTTTTATTAATCATTCGCTTAGGCCTATGTTGGGTTCGTGAACGTGCTGTTCCATACAGCAGTTCCCAGATATATACTAGTACCACCGTTTGTCAACGTTGATGTTGCACCGGTTGCATAGTCCCAATACACGATTCGGGCACCGGTGTTACCGGATACATAACTGTATTGGACATTGTTTAGACCATTACCCGAAGTAAGGGCGGCGTTGGTTATAGCTACTCCAGCAGATAAAGCTGCGCCTGCGACGTTATGGGCGTTAGTATTCACGTCTGCAAGTGTAGTTGGGTATGTGCCTGCGTTTTCAGCAACATATGCTTTGATATAACCGGCAACCATTTCGGCGACTCCAACTTTGAAACAAGCAACTGGGAATGATGAACCCGACGGGTAGTTCCCTGAAATTGTCCCGACTGAGAGGTTGGTGTTAAGACTGCCTAAAATATTGTCCCAATAACCTAACTTTACGCCGCTTGGAACGGTTATTCCCACATAGTTGGTTGGTGCAACAACTGTGCCGTTTGCACCACATAATGAATAGTCAACTGAATCGTTGTATATTACATTACCAGCATAGGCTCTGACAGCGACAGACATAGGTTTATCACCTGATATGTCCGTAAAATGCTCGTTAGGAAAACTATAAGTTTGTGTTTGTGGGGCACCAGTTATCGATCCGTATGAAACTGGGGCAGCAACAGACTTTTCAGCATTATAAGTCGATATCTTTTTATATGCAGAATTCACAGCATTTTGGCCGGCAGCATTATCAGCCTTTGCCCTAATACTGCCATAGGCAACAATTGCAATTGCCGCCAAGATACCAATGACAACAATAACGACTAAAAGCTCAACAATAGTGAAGCCTTTATGTTTGATAGATTTATTTTTTTATCCATATAACAAGATTCCTTTTTAGTTTATTAGGACTTTCTGGTGGTATTATAATTTAATCTATTAATAAGCACAAGTATTATTTGTAAAAAATACGCAGAATTAAAATTATCCCCCGTAATGGGGGATAATTAGTTGAGTTAAATATTGATATTTATCCGTTGACACAAGCAGCTGCGAGAGCGCTTAAATTCGTGTCTGAGGTAGCTGTTCCACCAGTCAAATACGCAAATGAACCGGTTCCGCCAGTAGTCAAGTCCCAATAGCCTACACAAATGCCCGTACCGGCACCGCCTAGGATATACCTAATGTTCGTGTTTGCGGCGGATGTAAGAACGGCAGTCGTTACTGGTGTAATACTTGTAGGCACTTTGGCGTCGCTGTTGGTATTTATGTCAGTTACTACAGTACCAGAAGTCCCGCTCATTGCAGGATAATTACCCTTGTTTGCATAATACACCATAGCGGCACTTAGAATGCTGCTGGCGTTAGATTTGTTGGACTGAGTAGTCGCGCGCGCTGTTATACCGCTATAAGAAACAATTGTAATTGCTGCCAAGATACCGATAACTACGATAACGACCAAAAGTTCAACAATCGTGAAACCACGGCCCTTTCGGTTAGATTTGATTTTATTTAGGATCATATTTTTCTGAGCCCCCTATTATTGGTTATGATTATAATATACTACGACGTTTATATTAGCACAAGTGTTTTATTTTAATCAAATTATTTTAATAATAAAGTAGCACCGTTTTGGTGCTACTTTTTGTTTCGTTAACTATAGCCAAATGTACTATGTACAAACTCCTGTAGTTGCATAAGATATTGCAGCTCCCAAAAGTAGCGTGGTTACTCCTGCTCCACCTGCTTTTGCTGTGTCCCAGTAAGAAATACATGCGCCTGTTTGAGTGCCGTTCGCCGAGTAGTAAATAGTAGCAATATTGTTAGTCATATCTGAAACGAGTGGATGCGGCTGAAGAGTGGTTGGGTTGACTAAAGTGACATCGGACGGTAGCTTGCTTCCAGTATATGAACCAAGAGCTGTCATAATATTAGCCGTTGTCGCGTAAACACCACCACCGCCATCGATACCGGCTGCTGATGAGTCGGCCGTATAGGCGCTAACAACTTGAAGAGCTGAGTTTGCGTTTGCTGATGATTGGGACGCTTTAGCCCTATTTGTGAAACCAGTATAAGCAACAATTGTAATTGCTGCCAATATACCGATAACTACGATAACGACCAAAAGTTCAACAATCGTGAAACCACGGCCCTTTCGGTTAGATTTGATTTTATTTAGGATCATATTTTTCTGAGCCCCCTATTATTGGTTATGATTATAATATACTACGACGTTTATATTAGCACAAGTGTTTTATTTTAGACAAATTCGAAAGTTTTTATAGTTCTGCGTAGAAAGTAATACCGTCAAGAGAATACCATGCGTTAGCCCCAGATTTCCAGCGGATATTCCCAGATGAATCTATATCAACCCTACCGACGGCACCGACTGCATAAGTTGCAAATAATGCCCTAAGGCCAGGCCTATAACCGGCAGGAAGGGTTGCAATTATCGTATCATCCGTTATCGTTCCGCTTTTTATTAATCCTCTAAGGCTGACTAATCCGTCAGCTGCTTTTCTATACTGTGGCGGTGAATAGGTGACTCCGCCCACCGTTCCATATGCAGCCCAACTGTTTTGAAGGGTTAAGCCCGTCCAACCAGCATCATAAGCGGCTGGATAATACATAGTGTTTATAGAAAAGCATGCAGACCCCAAGTTTTTATCAAGTACTGCTGAATATCCAGTTTGGTAAGTAATACTCATCCCCGTAAAACCATTGCATTGTTCGGGTATATGCATATAAGCCGACGGTAACAGGTCGCTTGGCAGGTCAAAAATTCTGAGGCCATCACCTCTGGTACCCGGAGTAAGAAGTCCTTGCAGATTAACGCGACCAATGTTGTCAACAATATAAGACGCTTGTCCCCAAGCGGTATTGGTACCATAATTTGTCCAACCATTCATGAATGTATTAATAAGGGTACTCGAATATCGTCCAGAATCAGCTATGAAATGGACATTTTCCAACGAAAACCAGGTTAAATCGCCAAATATGTAAATAATTCTTCCGTCCGGGTATACATCGACACGACCAGAGACATTCGGGTTTGTTGCTATGCCAAAAATGAGTGGAGCTGATGGACGATAACCCACTGGCAGAACTGCAATTATTTCACCCTGAACAGGTGTTCCTGTCCGTTTTATCATTCCGCTTAGCGTGACAACTCCACTGGTAGTTTTTAGATAACGACCGGTGTTATAACCAGTATTATAATCCGACCAGCTATTTTGATATAAACCACTTAACGAATTCCAGCCTGCCGCAGAAGTTACCGTTAAACGTGCAGGCGATGAAACTGCTTGACCAAAACTATTCGTATAAATTACATGGTACAAAGTGCCATCCATCGCGTTGGTTGTGGCAGTTGTAGTGTATGCAATAGAGGTTCCACCCGATCCGCCCGATACGGTGGTCCAGGTTGTGCCGTTATCATATGACTGTTCCCATTTAATCGTCATATTTGCACCACTGGCAGCTGTGTTAAATGTTGCAGTATTACCTGCAGAAGCAGATTGATTTAGTGGCTGAGTCAACATTGTTGGAGCTTGAACGCCTAGCGAGCGGATTGAACCGGATTGCGTAACGGTGCGTCCAGCCAAGATTTTTTGGGCTGTAATCGAAACATTAACAGAAGCGGCTGTTTGCAACGCGGCCAGCCTAACAGCGTCAAGTTTGGTTGGGTCACTGGCGTCAGAAATTAGGTTTCTTGAACTGTCATAGTAGTTAATGGTCATTCCCGTTATGCCGTCAACTAACTCTTGGTCGTTGGCGACACAATTAGCCGATACGACACCGACGGCGCAAGTTGGTTTTTGCCATGGTGGTGGAGTACAGACCGTTGTTGTCGTGTTATTGTAATTTGCCGGCATCAGAACTCGACGCCATAAAGTGTTAACACTGTTAATGTTTTTTATGAAATAAACGGTATTTGTCATAAGTTTTGCATTTTGGTTAACCGATGGACTACTGCAACCAAAAGGTGCGTTCATTAGATTAATAACATTTCGGGTTGGGGTTAGGGGATTTTGGTCAGTTGCATAGGAATTTAGGATCAACATATTGCCATTTGCTACGCTGGCGTTTTGAAAATATGTCGTATCAAGATTGGTATTGTTAAAACCCTGTCCGGCCAGAGGTGTAAAGCTGTATGCTAAAAAGCCGCCGCTAGCCTTGACGTCTTGGTCGATACGCGTCATAGCGTCATTAATACTGAACGACAAAGCATTGGCGCCACGAGAAACCAAAACTGCCCCGGTCATACTTATTATTGCGCTGATAAAAATACCGATAACCAAGATAACAATCGGTGCGACGATTAGCATCTCTACAAGAGTGAAACCCCGATTCTTATAATCCATAACGACCTCGAAGTGCATTGAAGTTTTGGGTAATTTCAGTAGATGATAAAGCCCTATTATAGATTTGAACACTCCCCATTGAACCATTGAATGGATAGGTCGCATTTCCGTAGGCCCCTATAGTAAGTTTTCCAGTTGTTATATCAATAGGTGGTGTCATAGACTGCGAATTAGAATCTTGCACAGCATTAATATATATATTCTTTGTAGACCCATTATAAACCGCAACAATATTTACCCACGTACCTGCAGTAATTGCTGTCGCTGATGTCAGGTCTGAATTGGAACCACTCTTTACAGTTCTGAACGTAACATTACTTCCATTTTGGAAAAATTCATATGCACCTACTCCGGTATTTGCGCTGTTGTTTTTCATAATCATTTCCAAAACTGCACTTGCTGTCCATTTTACCCACCCACTTATTGTAAATTGATTTGATAAATCCAAAACACCACTATTACCACAGTCGATGTAGTTATTTGTGCCATTAAAGGTCAATAAACCACCATAATTAGATGAGTAACCAACCCCATTAATAAGAGAGCAGTTATTACCGTTAGGTCCTAAATCGGTCCAAATTGTTCCGACATCGGGATATGATGCATTAGAGCCGGCATCCAGATTCAGAGTAAGTCCATTGGTGACAATCCCAGATGTTGATACGTATGTTGAGCTGCTAACTGTTTTAGCGTTGCCGTATGTGACAGTAGCAACAATTTTTGAGACATTTGTTAGCGGTGTAGCAACTGGTGTAGGGTAGCTGATTATTACGATACCAGAACCACCAGCACATGCACCTCCCCCGCCGCCTCCACCCGTATTAACCAAGCCAGCACCACATGTGCCATTACCGCCAGCTCCGCCACCGCCAGCTCCGCCAGTTCCTTCTGTACCTGAGCCGGGGCAAATAATAGACCCACCTCCACCACCGCCATAATAAACAGGACTTCCGGTAATAGATGATGACATTCCGCTACCGCCATTACCTGATACCCCGCTAGCTGCGGTACCACCAACGGACGAGGCACCACCACCTCCACCACCGGCAGAAGCGCAGCCGTAATCTCCAGCTCCTGTTCCACCTGAATTTCCTTGACCGCTTAAACCAGCGCCTGGAGATAAGCGCGGGGATGCGTTAAATGATCCGCCACCGCCACCGCCAGAGCCACCACTAAAACCAGCACCTCCGAGATCACGACCAGCACCTCCTCCACCACCAGAAGCGGTTAAAAAAGAAAATGTTGAATTGCCACCATTAGCCCCTTGTTCATTTGCGTAGGCGTTACCGCCAGATCCAACTGTAACCGCATAACTAGTAGCATTGCTAGCAACAAGAGAACCCGATAAAATGCCGCCACCACCGCCACCACCAGCGCGACCGCCCTGACCACCGCCACCAACGACCAAATACTGGACGTTTGTGGACCCGTAATTAACAGTAAATGTTCCAGGTGAGGTGAATGTATGCACAGTGAGTCCACCACTGGTTGTAATAGTTCCGCCAGTCGCCGAAAATGTCGGACTGGTAATATACGGACAGGTTATTGTTACTGTCACGGTTGCACTGGTCAGACCCGAACCCGAAGTAGGCTGGGCGTTTACCGGTGTTCCGGGGGTGCATGGGCTAGTCGCTGATGATTCGTACTGTTGCAAATAACCGGCAGCAATATTAGCCGCACTGGACTGCATTCGTGCCTCACCACCGTTATTAATCACTGTTACATACAATTGAAAACCGGCTAGAAAAAAAACTGCAGCAATAAATAATGTAATTAACAGTTCAACTGCTGAAAACCCCTCCGACAAATTCGGTGTCCGGCGACTGGATTGTTTTTGAATGTACATCATTGGTCTACACTCGTTATTACATGGACTGTATTATCGACTTCTGTTTTGTAAAAAAGATTAAACTTCGTGCATTCCAAACTATCGTTGCATAATGTTCCGTCGCTGTGCAACGGCTGATACACGAAATTGGGTTGGCCAGTAGCGTTCGTAGTGTATGGTTGAGGTGTAACTCCGGACGTTGTTTGAACGCAGACACCGGAACAAGTAGCTACTGCAAATGATTGCGTCTCTCCGCCTGGACTTGCCCCCACTCCTGTTCCTGGTCCCAAAAGCGAGTCGATATCGATGTCACGGAGATTTGCCTGTATATCAACCAAAGAATCCATCTGCAGAGTTGAAGGGTAGGTGTTAGAGGTTGTTGGAGTAGGGTAGCGAATAATTACAACTCCGGAACCACCGGCACCTGATGTAATTGCGCCATTTCCGCTGCCTCCACCTCCTCCACCACTGTTTGGAGTACCATCGGAACCTGGGAAACCTGTTCCCCCACCAACAACAGTAACGCCACCATAACCACCACCACCTATTCCACCAGGCGAGCCACTACCGCTGTAACCTCCACCTCCTCCACCACCATAATAAACAGCAGATCCTGAAATCGAATTACTAACACCGACTCCGCCCTGTGAACCAGTCAAAGAAGCATCCATTCCTGTACCTCCGGCGCCGCCACCGCCTCCGCCACCGCGATAAGTCAAGCTGTCGGTACCACCTTGTCCGCCGTTATAACCTTGGCTTCCAGTCCCGCCGGCATAATTACCAGCACTCGATTGTGCGCCACCACCACCACCACTTGCACCATTGCCACCAACCGCTGCCCCACTTCCACCAGCCCCACCACCGGCTACAGCAGTGACACCGGGAAATGAACTACTAGAGCCGGCGGATGAATAGGCTCCGCCGCTACCAACAACAACGCTGTTAGCTCCACTAGAAAGAGTAATCGAAGCGTTATAGACAACACCGCCGCCGCCACCACCACCACCGCGGTTGTCGCCCGCCCCAGAAACACCGCCTCCGCCGCCACCACCAACGACAAGCACCGATGCGGTTATTGAAGAGGTATAGCAAGTCAATGTTCCACTAGTAGTGAATGTATGAACTGTATATTTTTTGTCATATGTGATTTTTCCACCGGTACAGGAATTTGAGGTATTTACACTCGCGTCTGTGCTTGATGTATAGAATGCTTCTAAATGTTGGGCGATTGATTCGGCTTTTGTTGTTCGTTCAGAATCACGGGCGCTTGCCTGCGTGCCACGTAAATTCACGACGCCCAAAGTCAGCAATATAGCCATAATAGTAATAACAATAACCAGCTCAATGATTGTAAATCCACGACGACGCATATGTATAATCATAAACGTCTTAGGGTCAAATCGCAAGCGGTTTCAGGGTGGGCTATATCTCTAACGGTTCTTGCTGGATTTGGATTCGGAATTTGTCACGAACATGACCGATAATCTCGTCTCGCGCCGCCGCCAAATCGCTGTATGACTTGGCCGACTCATTAACCAGAACTAGTGCATTTTTGTCATAAACTCTAATTCCATGTAACAAACTTCCTTTCAAGCCGGCATTTTCAATCAGCCAGCCGGTTGGGATTTTATATAAACCATCACCAAGTTCAAACGAGGGAGCATCGTGATAATTGTTTTTCAAATCATCAACTTGCCACTTTTCGACAAAAGTATTTTTAAAGAATGAACCGGTGTTTGGCATAATTTTGGGGTCGGGCAATCTGTCTTTTCGGATATCAATTACTGCATTTCGGATGGCATCAACCGTGTATATCTTTATCCCGTGTTTATCCAGGTATTCTTGAAGTGAATCGTAAAATGGTGGTTGGGGCAGGTTTTTCGACAGTTTAATTGTTATCGAGGTAATTACGTATCGCCCTGGTGATTCATTTCGGAAAATACTGTCTCGGTAGGCGAATTTACAGTCATCACGCTGCAAAGTTACAAAAGTATCAGTTTCGCTGTCATAGGCTTCTAGACTTTGCAAACTATCGGCAATTTCTTGACCGAATGCACCGACGTTTTGGACTGGTGTTGCGCCGGTAGTACCAGGAATATTTGACATAGCTTCAATCCCGGACAGTCCCATATCAACTGTTCGTTTAGCGACCGAATCCCAAATCTCGCCAGCACCGATTTTGATTATCGTATTGTTGATATCGTCAGAAATAACCTCAAATCCCGGGATGCGCATTCGAATAACTATGCCGCTAAAACCCTCGTCTTTGACAATCACATTGCTGCCTCCACCCAAGATAAATATCGACAGTTTTTGTGATTTTGCGTTTTTATAAATCTTTTGTATATCGTCAGGTGTACGAGCTTCGGTCATAAACCTGGCATTACCACCCAATTTCATTGTCGTATAATTTTTCAGAGGTATATTTGTGTGAATTTCCATATCACAATCATTATAACTTATTTTTTGTTTCTGCCGTCTGCCATCACTTACATTTATTCCAACAGCACTCTTTACGTGTGACCTCTGGTCAGCACGTGGCGTTCGGCTGCCTACCGGCACAGTCTGTTTGGAATAAAGTAAGTGACATCAGACGTGATATGCGACTATCGTTATAGTTTATCTCTTAATATTTGGTATAATAAGCGGTGCGCACCCGTAGCTCAGTGGATTAGAGCATCTGTCTTCGGAACAGAGGGTCGGCGGTTCGAATCCGTCCGGGTGTACCAAAATAATAATCTCATCAACGATGGGATTATTATTTTGGTAGATTCGCGAAGCGAATCCGAACCGCAGGTTCGGTGCAGTGATTGAAACAAAATAAAGCACCGAAGGTATTTTCTTTTGTGAATGAGCGGAAAAGCGTAGCGCTATCCGTCCGGGTGTACCAAAATAAGCAGTATAGCCTCATTCGTGAGGTTATTTATGTATCCAATAGTGGAAGCATTTGCGGTTTCAGAGTCGTAGTAGTAGTATTTAAATGTATACATTAATGTTTATCCGAAAGGGCATCTCGTGAACAAACAAAAGCAATCAGGTTTCTCACATATGATTATCATTGTCGTAATACTATCAGTAGCTATAATGGGAACACTGGGTTATGTATTTTGGCAGAATTTTCTACGACCAAAAACTAGTGACGCACAAATTTCAACGGTAACGAGCACCAAGACCCCTAAAAAAACCGATACTACTACATCAGTAGCGAAGATTGATTCAACCGCGGATTGGAATAATTATTCAAGGAACGGAATTACATTAAAATATCCAAAAAGTTGGTCAACTTTGGATAATGATGGCCCAAACCCATATTTTTATAGTAGTTATTTTGGCAATCAAGAAATTCAACTTGGGAGAGATAACCTACCAAATGGTTTTATCGGTTTAACGCTGGGTTATTCTAGAAATGGCGATAATTTGGGCAGGACTAGTAATGACGGCCCAGATATTATACTATCCAGCTCTACAAATTTAACAGATTTCTTAAAATATGGTCATGGCATGACTGGTGCAAAAACAGCTCAAGAGACTATACAGATTGGCGGTGTTCAAGCAACAAGGCTGCTTTGGAACGACATGATTACCCCTTGGGCTGTTAAAACCAGTACTGGAGTATATGAATTCGATTATCAAATCGCGAGTGACATTAATAAAACCGATGCAGAAAAGTCTGTAAATCAAATATTCGATACTGTTAAATTCACAAACTAACAGACACTCGATACTACATTCGGCTATTTGATAGTTTTAGCTGTCGATTGGTCGCGGTTCGGCGAAGTGAAACTGAGCAATATCCGTCCCGTCCGTCCGGACACTTTTTAGAAGGACGGACCTTCTAAACGAGACTTTTATTGTATATTATGTTATTTTTTTTTATGCTAGACTGTAATAAATGAGAAACATATTATTGACAAAAATTAGACTCAGTTATTACTTTATTATTTTATTTGTTTTTTTTGTAATAGTTGTAACATTTATTCCACATATAAAATTTGATGGTGGGGCGTTAGCACTATTTTCGGTGAACTCATTTTTATATGGATTTTATATTTCGCCAATACTAAGTGCGCAAAAGGCAAGAATAGAGGATTTACATAAAATTGTTCGTTCTGAATCAAATGCAATTTTTGCAATGGCACTTGTTGTTGCCAAATCACCAGATAAGTTCAGGGAAGAAATTCAAAATATGTTATTAGATTATCTAGATCACGCTATGCGTCATCGTCGTCCAGCTGGGGGCGAAGAAAAATACGAGGCTATGATTTCGTATTGTCTAGATTACAAAGGTGCAAATCAGGGAGAGATTGATAAGTTGTTGGATAAATTAATTGCCAATCAGCAAAATCGTACTAACTATTCAATGCAACTTAGCAACAGAGTCTATAGTAACGAATGGATGATAATGATAATCTTATTTTCCGTTACGTTGACGTTTATATTACTGCTTGATGCTGGTAGTAATTATATTTATAAAATTTTGGCCGCCCTACTTTGTACTGGTCTTAGTATGCTGTTGATTATCCTTGCCAAGATGTCGACGCTAACTCATAAAAAAGCCAAACAAATCTGGGATCCGTATAAAAAGTTGATTGATAGTCGTTTTTATCGAATTGACTAAACTATTTCCTTGCACCAACAGAGGTAATAGTGTACAATCTTTTTTGTGAGCAGGCAGTAACTCGGCTGGTTAGAGTGTCTGCACACTTTCGGCAGATGTCGTGGGTGAGAACTGCCCAGAATGGCAGTTCGCAAGGCCGGAAGCCGGATGACGAACGTCACCGACTGAGGCGGGGTCGCGGAATTTTCCAAAGGAAAATATCTGTGACCAAGTCCTAGGATTTGAACCCACAGTACTTTACAATTATCTATACATGGGCCAGTAACTCAGCTGGTTAGAGTGTCTGCCTCTTAAGCAGAATGTCGTGGGTTCAAGTCCCACCTGGCCCTCCAAAAGTGGATTCATATGCCAACCCAATTCGAAACAGTCCGTTTATCTCTGGTAGCGGGCTGTTTTTTGGTGTTTCAAAATTTATTTCAGTGTAAGTTGGCGTGGAATTGAATAGAACTGCGAAAAAGGCGGCTTTCCGGAGTGGATTACTGAGCTCAAGTAGTATATCTGAGAGGTGTTTCAAAAGATATCTGGCGTATTGCAATACGAGGCTAATATCAACCACATTTTCGCCATTATTGGCTAACTGATTGTCTAACTCTCTCATTTGTTTTTCTGCGCTCACGATATCCTCCTCCATGTATTTAATTGCCGTTTCGCTAGTTACAATTTTCATACGATCGACAATAACTCTAATTTGAGCCTCAAGAGCCTGTCGTTGTTCTACGAGCTTCTGGCTATCTTGTATCGTTTGTTCTTGTTGAGCACGCCACGACTGCTCAATCATTTCTAGAAGCTTATCAATATGTTCTGGCGCAATCTCAATACTCTTAACAAAGCGTTCGATGGTCGCATCAAACTCTGCTTGTGGCATACGGAAATAATGACCGTCACGACTACAGTGATAAGCAGGATAATATTTACCGAGCTTGCCACGTGCCGCACTCCCACTTAACGGCTTGTGGCAATATGGGCAACCAATAACTTTCTTGTATGGGAACTTTGGATTTATCATTTGCTTCACAAGTTGCCACTCTTGCGGTTGCTTGTGATGTATCGTCACTTCGTTGTTGTTAGCTATTTCTATAACCAACTTGCCATGATTAGCTCGGTTGAATAGCTCCGTTGATACGAGTCCTTCAAACTGGGCTTTGACTGGCTTGTCGTTTGTCCACTTGCCCTTAATGATGCCTGCGTAGATTAAGTTGTGGGCGATTCTATCAATCATTTTGACATCAATAGGTCGGCCACCGACAACACGTTTGATTTTTGTACGGTCATATTTATCGCGCACATAAGTAGTACGCGTTTTGAAGCCTAGACGATTTATCTCATCGGCGATTTCTTGCGCACTATACATTCCTTGAGCACGCATCTCAAAAATGCGCCTCACAAATAGCGCTTCTTTAGGATGTGGTTTTAAAATGACACGTTTACCGTGGTTTGTATCGCGGGTTTCGCTTGTAAAGCCGTAGGGCGGTTGACGCATCCAATAGCCTAGTTGGGTGTAGCGGATTTCAGCGCCAATCATACGGGTCATAATGTCGCGTAGTTCATCTTTGGCGTGTTCAGCCTCTAGTATCTCGCTTTTAAACGAGGGGCTGTAATCGCTCCAATAGTAACTAAAGCCGGTGTGTTCAAGTGTATTAACCCTACGGCCGTCAATGATTCCAAAGGTATCAAGCAGACTAACACCAAGTCCATCAAGTTGTTCTTTTAGTTTAATGTAGGCAACTGAACCGCCACGAGTGAAGCGATCGATGGCTTTAATCAATACAACTTCTATGCTCGGATTGGCTCTGCAATGTTCGATGATCTCTTGCATCGGTTGCTCTACATGAGAGGCTGACTCAACCAAAACGATAGTTTTAACAATCACGACGTTGTTATTGCGAGCAAGATTTTCGCCACGTTGACGTTGCTCTTCTGGCGAATCACCGTCACGTTTCTGCTTACCAGACGATACGCGAACGGCCAGCAAGCCAACACGCTGTTTAATTATGCTTGGCGACATCATCCACCCCAATGCCTAGAATATCAACTATCTTGCTACCGAAACTTTGGTCTTCTACAATCCTCTCAATTATCAGGTCAGCAACGATTTTCATACGCTGTTCAAGCGTATATTCAAAAGCTCCTTCTGTGATAGGCTTTGGCTTGTTCTTCGATCCTATTCTTCTAGCCATTTTGATACCCTTTGACTATGCTTTATATGTATAGTATACTACCCAAATATGAATAGTTGCAATAGTTTTTTGGCGTATTTTCGCATATTTCTGTGGAAAAGTATCCCCACTAACGAAAGGTAGTATTTTTTTATTTTCACCTCTGTTGCCTCTTGCTTTTTACTCTCTCTTTACTTATATATACATATAGTAACAAAAGAACCTAGGTGGGCACGGGAAGATGTACGTGTTTGTCTATGAAAAACTATCAACCTAAATATAGATGGAAAATCTCAGAACAACAGAAAACTATACTTATCTACATTCATAAATTCAGATTTGTATCGACGGATATACTGGCAGAGATATTCGGAAAAGATAGATCAACTATCTATGAAAGGTTGTCGGTACTCGAAAAGCAAAGGTATATCTTGAAACAACATGACAGTACCTATCGACTGAGACGACGACCGGCGTCGTTCTGCCTTGCACCGCTTGGCATTAGGACTCTCAAATATAATCCCAGAGTTGAACAAATATCACTCCGCCAGAGTTACAGAAACAGAAGTTTTACAGAAGAACAGATCGATGATTGTTTGCAAGCCGCGCAGATCTGTCTTCACTTTCGTCGCCACTACCCAAAACAATTCGATTGTTTCACCAAATACCAGCTTGACCGCGATAAGTTCATTAGACCAACTCCTATTCTGTCTATTCATGGCAAGACCGACAAAATACCAGATTACTTGGTAGATATCATACCAGCGAGACTACAGACCTGGATTATTAGGAAGCGCATTACTCAGCATGAAAACTTCGCCGAAGAATCTGAAAAATACTACCCGCACGTCCTCTTTATCGCCGGAAACAACAATACCGAGAAACGTATCGTCAGACTAACCGAGGAGCGCTATAACGATTTTAGTTTCTACACTACGACCATGGAGCGACTGCTAGGCGGTGATACGAAAAAGATATGGCAGGATCCAAATGTTTTTTCGGAGTTAGAAGATAATGAAGAACCAAAAAGAGCAACATTGCCACTCAGACTAGAGGAATAATTAGCGGTTTACCACAACCGAGCTACTGCATAAAGAAGGCATTACCGCAAAACTGTGGGAAGAGGGGCGAATGCGGTATAGCCTATAGCACCTTTCATTAAGCGGTGCGTTTTTTTAGCAGGATTGTAAGCTTCTTATCATGGTCTGTAATGGCTTTTTCGTGTCTGGCAAGTTGTACCGATTGTGCGCCGCGTTCAAGTTCGTCAGTATCTAGTAGATCACGAATCTCGTCAAGATGGCTGTATATACCTCGTACTTCTCGTTTAACATCACCAACTTCGTCATGAAGGGAGTCGAATCGTTCGGTCATGTGATTATAAAGTTTATCGAACTGGCTATCTGTCATATTGTATCTATTTAATCATATGTACGTGCTGACTGTATATAGCAAAAGGACCAATGCAAAATTTTATTGCCTCCGCATAACACTAATGCTATACTAATTCTAACTAAGGATGATTTATAATAATTATGAGTAATAAAACAATAAATTATGAAAAAAGCAACTCTCTCTCTCTCTCTCTCTCTCTCTAATAAGTTAAAAAATCCTATTTCACTGAAGTTTAGTAGGACAAGTCGTAGGACTGACCCTAACAAACTCGGTTTTACGATCGTCGAACTTCTAGTTGTTATTGTTGTCATCGGTATCCTAGCTGCCATAACTATAGTCTCCTTTACTGGCATCTCCCAAAAAGCCACAGTAGCCTCAATTCAATCAGATCTATCTAACGCTAAAAAACAACTACAATTGTATTATACCGAATACGGTTATTATCCAGCCGCTCCACTAAGTAATAATTGCCCAGCTGCACCATCAATTGTTGACAATAGATATTGCCTCAAGACAAGTTCTGGCAATACATTTACCTCCTATACATCTGACGGTACGACCTATAGTCTGGAAGAAACTAATACCAATGGTACGGTCTATAACGTAACTGACAGCACTGGACCAACTGCTGGTGCAATAATCACCGGTTCGCCATACATTCAAACCATCACTGCAGCTAGCTGCTCATCAACTCGCACCCAAGTTCAGGATGCCCGTGACGGTCACACCTACTGGGTTCAAAAACTAGCTGACGGTAAATGCTGGATGCTGACTAACCTTGGCTACGCTGGTAGTGGCACTAATACCTACAGTGATACAAAAACTCTAGCTAATGGCACTGGCGGTGCCACAACCTATACCGTCGCTAGCTATTACGTTACGCCATCCACAACTAACTTCACCACCGAACCAACCGCTCCTAGCATTTCAACTAACGGCACTGGCCAATACGGCTACCTGTATAACTGGTGCGCTGCTATGGGTGGTCAAGCTACGGCCGCCTGTGCTAATGCCACTACTCCAACACCAGTTACTACCACATCTATTTGTCCCTCTGGCTGGCGTTTGCCAACCGGTAATGGTGGTGAGTTTAGCGCGCTCAACACAGCCATTAATGGCGGTTTAACCAACACTGACGCTGGCTTAATCGGCACTTCTTGGCTCGCGCAGCGAGGTGGCTACTGGTATAGTGGGTTTGACACTCAGGGTAGCATCGGCTACTACTGGTCGTCTACCCAGTACTCAGCCACTGGCGCCTACACCCTGTACTTCAGCAGTACCTTCGTTAATCCGGCCAATGCCAACTATAAGTACTTCGGCTTTGCGGTGCGGTGTGTAGCGGTTTAGCCTTTCCCCTAGATTTGAATGAATAAGAATTTGAAAGCAGTCTAATCAGGAAGCTACCCGCCCTTTAGGGCGAGTAGCTGACAGATTAGACTGCTAAATAACGAACAAATAAGGCGAAGTTTATGGATGAAGACAAAAGTTACGAAAAACTAAAAACAGTGCCTGACCACATTCGGTATGAATTTACCAATCAAGATTCAATTGCGCTAAGAAAAAACGGGGTATACTATAAAGCCGTCGGTAATTCGGCGATTATGTTAAAAATTCTTGGCGCTAAAACCAAGATTCGTTCAAATTTCAACACTTTTTACGAACAAGAAGTATTAGAGATGAGTCTGCACGGCAGCAAGTTTGACGAAATTAAAAATTATTTGCAAACACTTAGTTCAAAAACCCTGCGCGAGGACAATTTGTTCTATATCATCCGGTTAAAATCACCGATTAACGCTAAAAGAATTAAACGTGCCCGCGCCAGCGGCGATTTGCGTACAGAAGTCACCGAAGACATTTTGTTGAAACGACGGCACAGTACGCCTTTATCAAAAGAAGTTAGGGGGATTTTTAAAGAAGTGGGTTTACTGGTTAGCGCGATGAAAAGCCAAGATGGTCAGGTGTTAGGCCTTGCGCTATTGAACGAAGTAATCGATTTGCAGCGGGCGGTGCGCGTTTTGACGCGAACCGAAACGCCGTCAGGCAAATTAAAATTGGCGGTTGATGATGCTGCCGACGATTTGTTAGGTACGTTGCTGTTAGTATCTAATTTTGTCGAGCAAGCGACCAGGTTGGCAAGGATTGGCAGAAGCATCAATACGATCCGGGTAACGTTAGTAAAGATAAAATAACGAAAATGTCGCAGCTTGATATTGAAAAAGAAGTAGCAGCTGCCAATAAAATGTTGACTGGTGCAAGTGTTAATGAGCAATACGAGTGGCTAATAGACAAACTATACTCAGCTTTTTCGGAAGCGCGAAGAGGCAAACTAGATACCATAAATGAACAGCGATTTGAAGAAAATCGCGAGATTGAATTAATTCGATTGGCCGAAGAGGTTCAAAAGAGAACGTATGTGCCTGAGCGTAGCGTTGCGTTTATTATAACTAATCCGACGCCCCGTGAAATTTTTGCGGCATCGTTTTGCGACCGCGTGATTCATCATTTTTTAATCCAACAGTCTGGACATTTTTGGGATAAACGGCTGTCGTCACGAAGTTTTAGCTGCCGCGAAGGTAAAGGCGTGCTGTACGGCGTTCGGCATTTAGAAAATGACATCCGACAGGCAACGAATGGCGGTAAAGAACCAGCATGGGTAATGAAAATTGACATTCAGGGATATTTTATGAGCCTACCAAGACAATATTTATTTGAACGAGTTTGTTGGGGTTTGAACCGGCAGTTCAAAGACGGTGGTTATGCTTATGATATTTGTAAGTTTTTATGGGGTCAAATTATATTTGACAATCCATTAGATGGCGTGCGATTGAAAGGCCTACCGAGTGATTGGGATATTTTGCCACCATCAAAAAGTATGTTTCATTCAGAAAAAGATAAAGGAATTGTGATTGGCAATCTGACTTCGCAGTGGATGTCGAATATGGCGCTTGATCCGCTCGACAGGTTTGTTCAATTTGAATTGGATTGCAAATGGTATGGGCGCTATGTTGACGATGCCTATTTTGTGGCGCGTACCAAAGATGAACTAATTGATTTGCGGTTTAAAGTCACGAAGTTTATAAGCACGATGGGGTTGACGATTCACCCGAAAAAGTTTTATCTGCAACCAGTCAATAAGGGGATTGCGTTTTTGGGCGTGGTGATTTATCCAGGGCGTACCGTATTGGCCAAGCGTCTGCGTCAAAATATGAGGCAACTTAAGCGTGATATCGACAAATTTGGATTATCCAAAAATCACGTCGAAAGTGTGCGGGTATATCAAGGATTGTCGGTTCACTATAACCATAAAAAGACGTTGGTCGATATTTTTGGCAATCAAATCCTGAGAGAAGTTTCCAGGTGGTACTACTCAAGTTGACCAAGGTATCGCGGAAATTGTTTCAACGCTAGGGGAAAGGCTAAACCGCTACACACCGCACCGCAAAGCCGTTGTTCTTATTGTTGTTATTGGCCGGATTAACGTTGGTACTGTTGAAGTTCAGGTTGTAGGCGTTAGTGGCTGAGTTCTGGGTAGACGACCAGTAGTAGCCGTTGCTACCCTGATTGTTAAACCCACTATTCCAGTTGCCACCTCGCTGCGCGAGCCAAGAAGTGCGCTGATAAAAAAGACTCGACTGTTTAGCTGTATCCGCCCTTAGGTAAATATAGTCCTCGCCGCGCTGAAAACCGCGACACGTATCATGGCGAGGTAGATCTAGAATAATTTCTAGCGTCGAGTCGGATTTGAAACAACATTGGCATCAAGAGTGCGGAGGTATAGATATAACTAATCACCGACCTACGTGGACCAAGTGCTTGGCATCTTGAGTAGTACCTTAATTAGTATACATTAAGAGGCAAAGATGTTTATTGTTTTAAGTGGAATGTTGCACTTTGAATTGGAACTTAGAAATTCTTATTTAGGGATTTTACAGCAATCCGATTCATATATGATTAGAAAAGGGATAGCTGAGTTGATTAAGCCGCGCACAGCCTATAAGGTTTTTACTAATGCGTAAACGTTCCAATAGCGGTATAATATGTTTAATATGCCATCCAAACTAACTGGTTACATTGGTCGCCAGCTCCAACTAGCGCGACAAAGGAAAGGCCTCACGCAAGCTAAGGTTGCAGAGCGTGCAGGCACAACTGTCAATCACTACGCCAAGATTGAGCGTAGCGAAGTAGTGCCATCACTTAAAACGTTAGAGAATATAGTCAAAGCTCTCGGTGTGAAGTCGTCGGACGTTTTGCCTTTTTAGTCTTCTGGTGACTGATTGTATTTATCGATAAACTCTTCAAAATCCAGCTTGGATGAGTCAGCCATAGTCTTGGCGACACTTTGCATGCGCTTCAGTAATCCAATCGCATATTCGCGATTAGCATTGTTTGGATCTTTATATTTCAAATAATTGATAGTCTTCTCAATAACCTCTTCATTTTCTGCGAGGTTGCGGTCATTGAAATCAGTATTTTCGTCTAGCATATTTCTTCACACCAATAAAGTTAATCAGTATCTTGGCTTCTACAGATGATACCACTCTTCTCATTATCTCACAACTGTTACTGAATGATAGGATGTTGAGGCTACCCTCATAAAACACTTCTCGGTCAAGGATGACCAGTTTACGGTGATGGTTAGTAGTATAAAGAACCGTGATGCCTAAATCTTGCATCGCCTCAATAGCATTTAGTGCTTGATGGTAGTAATTGCCACCGTGTTCTATAGGATTGCGTGTATTCACGATGATAGCAACGTTACGTTTCCGTAAGCTAGCTAAAATAGGCAACAGGGTGTTCGTGCGCCTCGTAGTGATAAATGGACTTTCTATGATTAACTCTTGCTTGCAGCACTTCAAATCGCGTTCAAAAGCATCATAAAACGTATTCTGGTCGTAGAGTTGGGAGGATTTAAACATCTTTTTCCTCCAAATCAGCAAGGTAAACTTCGCCGTTTCGGTATTCTAAGCCTAGTTCAACCAGTTTGGTGTATAGGGATATCAAATCATCAATCAACTGATGTGTAGTTTGGTGTTTCAGAAAAGTATACGCTGGCCCTCCAATCATAAGTGTTTAATGTTATTATTTAGATATGAGCGAAAACCAAAATCATGAACCAGAGGCGGGGCTCGACCTTCCGAATACTCAGCTATTACCGAATCCTAATGTAGTAAACCCTCAACCTAGCTCGACCGATCCTCTACCTCAGCATGAACTAAATCTGTCACAGAAGCACTCTAGAGGCAAGAAGATATACTTCATTATTCTTGCTATCGCGAATCTTGTTACGATAGTCTTTCCCCTGCTTGCAACTGTCTGGTTAGTTGGACAAGCTAGGTCAGGTGTTTCTGGTACTGAATATTTTGGAATCTATTTAATTCCACTGCAGTTGCTGGGTGTCGGAGTTTCTATTTTGAATATCATTACTATCACACGGTTTGTTCGTAAAGAAAAACCGCGACATAAAATAGCCATTATCGGCAAGGTAATAGTCCTAGGTTCGGTAGTTTATTTAGTTCTAGGGGCAGTTTCCGTTCTCTTAAGCGTTAATTCATACTGGAGTTTTAATAGGACCATCTCTGAGAAAGAAGCAATATCCCTAATCGACTCTTGTAAGATAGAAAGTATTTCTAGGCAAGATCGTCTGGTGCTTTTTACCAAACACGATCCAAATTCTAAGAATCCTAATGACTATCAACGATATGCAGTAGATAAGGACTTTTATAACTTAAAAGCTGCTGCGGAATCAGCCTCAGCGCGTTGTGGCCACATTAATGTCACGGATTTGCCTGAGAATTACCATAATCAGGATATAACTGTAGAGCAAGCTACGGATCTACTGGGGAGTAACTGTAAAATAAAATTCTTTTACTACACCACTAAACAGCTGGGAGATCTAAATATTATTGACCCAGAAACCTCAACAACTGGTATTGTGCTGGCTTCTAAAGAAGATCCAACAAGTATCTTTATCGTAGATCGCCTCATTCCACAGTTGGTACCCATTGCCAGTGAAGCACGAAAGAAATGCCCTGATTTAAAAATTTGGCATGACGGCGGTTACGAGCGACAAGACTCAAGTGGCAATTGGCAGTAAGTTCAAGAGCTTCCGATTGTTACGATTTTAGCTATTTTGGGTTTTTCTTTATACCTCTGTAGTTTAGTTGCGATAGAGTCCACTATGGCCCTCCAAATGAATACGTCCTATCTATGGTAGGACTTATTCATTTGGGATAATTTGTTACTTCTTTCGTTTTGCCTGGTTAAATTCAACAGCCGCACGAATAAGAGTCTTGAATGCATTTTCATCTATATTGTCGCCTTCAAAAACGTCAATAACTCGTCGTTGATGGCCTTCTAATCCGGCATTGAAAACTTTGTTATGATCTTTCAGAAACGCACCGTTCATAAAGACAATCTGGACTTTTTCCTTAAAAATGTTTCCAACACAGATGATTCCGTCGAGTTCCCAAACCGGAGAACCCATCCATTTCCATTCCTCAATGATTTTCGAATCAACACTCAGGATCATTTTGCGAATATTCGCCAATGTGACACCGCGCCAGTCCGGATGTTGTGCGATAAGTTTATCAATTTTTTCACTTGGATTCATGGAAATACCTCGATTTTAAATATATTTTTATTATAGTTTATTTAACTGAGTCTTAACTGATTTTTCAATTCAAAAAGAGACTATCTATTTTTATTGTTAACACTTGTGCTTGCACTTCATTATAGAGAGTATAAAATATACGAATATGAAAAGAATAGGTGAAGTTATCGACGACAAATTCGACGAGGCATTTGAAGTAATGCTTGACAAAGGGACTAGCTCAGTTCTAAAAAACAAACCACTAATGGGTCCAGCGCATGAAGTTATAGGTTTAGATTGTGAAATCGGACAGCCCAACAGGTATATTATTTCTAGACCAGTACTGGATGGTCATACTGTCGGTTTTGATTTTGGAGACTCTGAAATTGGTAAGATAAACGGAACTTCCTGGATGGTTCAAATACCTAGGAATTATGGAGACAAGCGCCAGATGGAACATTTGCCGGTTGAAGCAATCCACGGCGAAATGTTTTTGGTTGACGGCGAAAAAGAAGTTGTTCTTCGTCTGGAAGCACAAGAATCGCTGGCAAAAACTGCCATAAAAGCGATTACTTTTGAAATAAGTGGACTAAGAGTTGCTGAAGATATATCTAACTTTTTGAAGATTCTGGAGTTATAATATATCTCATGGAAAAAATAGATTATAAAAAACAAATGTCAGAATTATATGGAGCCAAAGTTGGCAAACCGGTAACCGTCAAAGTTCCGAAAATGAATTATTTGGTCATCGATGGGCACGGCGATCCGAATACGTCGCAAGAATATGTCGACGCTATTCAAACACTTTATCCTGTTGCTTATACGATTAAATTTATGATTAAAAAAGAACTCGGTCGTGATTTTGGTGTTATGCCACTGGAAGGTTTGTGGTGGACGGAAAAAATGGCCGATTTTAAAGTTGACGACAAAAGTAATTGGTTGTGGACGGCAATGATTATGCAACCCGATATTGTGACCAAGGATATTTTCGAGCGAGCAGTTAAACAAGCTACCGAAAAAAAGAATCCAAAACTAATTGATAAAATTCGTTTCGAATCTTATGACGAAGGTCGTAGTGCCCAGGTTATGTATGTCGGCCCGTATTCCGGCGAAGGGTCAACGATAATGGAGCTTCACGAATATATCAAACAGCAAGGCGGTAAATTGGATGAATCAAATAAACATCACCACGAGATTTACCTAGGTGATCCGCGTCGTACCGACCCATCGAAATTAAAAACAATTATCCGCCAACCCTACTAATTAATTGTCACACGTTTTAGATTTTTTGTTTCAATCGTACCCCTGTAAAGCAAATGGGGGATTCCCTGATAGACGAATAATGGTTCATCGGTTTTTGCAACTTCATCGTAATAATCCAGGGTAAGCTGAGGGATAACATCAACGTTGCCCCAATCAACTTCCGTGGCTTTTTCGAATCTGATATCACCAATTTTTTCACTGTTTCTAAAAAAGATCACAGCGTTATCCATATTAATATCTGACTCGGTATTAATTTCAAAATATTCAAGTTTTGGAATGTTTTTTACACCCGAATGCTTTAAGGCATCATATATTTTCTGAGGATGGACCGGACAACAATGTATGACGTCATTCCACAGGCAATCCAGATATGGAACTTTTCGCTCCAGCAGATGCTCGCGACCGTCATATCCAGAACGATAAATTTCATAAAGTCTTTCATCAATCTTCTTAAGCTGATTCATTGGGTATAAAATCGTTCCGGTCATATTTTCGGGTAAGTGGTGATATATGTAGCTCATATATGTTTATTATACTATGTTTAATACCTCATATCTTCTGTAAACCTAAGCGAATTGTCAGCCCACAAAGCTTAAAATATGATTAGGAGTTTAATTGGGAGGTGAAAATTATGGGAAGTAACATTGTACATTTTGAAATACATGTCGATAATGATGATGCGACAATTGAAAAGGTGACAGCGAAATGAATTTACTAGGGCTGTTAAAACCAGTCATATTGGCGACAGGTATGTAATGACGGTTGTTGATGATTATATGCAAAGTGTGGATGAACCTACGAGGTCTGCACTTGAGGTAATACGTCAAGTTGTAAAACAAATTGAACCAAACACCGAAGAAGCTATGGTTTATGGTGTACCCGGTTTTAAATACAAAGGCAAGTTTTTTATCGGCTTTTCGGCACACGAAAAATTTCTCAGTCTATATCCCGCCTCTACTGCTATAAAAGTTTTGAAAAATAAGTTGAAAAAATACAAACTGTCCAAGGGCGCTATCAGATTCATCGCTGATAACCAAATAACAAAACCGTTACTACGGGAAATAGTTAAAATCAGGCTGGACGAGATGAAAGTTAAATAACCTATAATACTTGTGCTAAAGTAGTTTTATGACAAAATCTTCAAAATATATAATTATTCTATTAAGCTACATTGCATTTTTAGTATTAACGTATTTTACAAAAGGCGGGGGATATTCCGACTGGATGTTTTTGACTATTACTTTCGTGGTCTTTATTTTTGCCATATTCTTGGCTTTTTCAATATCAAATCGGCGCGACAGAATCGTTGCCCTGCGTGAATCGTTGCGTGAAATGGATGGCACGACCATTTCTATGCATAATTATTCAAAGGCATTTGGTGACGAATATAGTAAAAAGTTACTTCATTTAATAGATGAGTATCTTATATTACAGATTGATTATCGTTTAAGTGATTTCAAAAAAACTCAGGATTCATATATGAAAATCTACGATTTTGTTGCTACCACAAAGGCAAAAAATGATGTCGAAGAAGATGCCAAAATGGCCATGATGGATGATTTGGAAAATGCGATGAAACTTCGCGAAAAAGTTGAATTCAGGCTATCGGATCAAATGCAACCATACGAATGGATAACTATTATCGCGTTATCTTTGCTGACGATATTCACGGCTGCATATATTAATGACGGGACGTGGGTGTCTTTGGCTGTACTGCCAATCGTGGAAGCGGTAATAATAGTTATATTTATTACTATTTCAGATTTGGATAGTTTGCGTTGGCAAGAGAAAAACTGGATCTGGGAGCCTATGAGTGCGCTTTTTATCGCACTTGGCTTATCTCCGTACTTTCCTGACGTACTAATAATAAAAAAGCGAGTTTCAAAATCTTTCCTTCAAAATTATCAATCGTACCGGTTGGGACATTATCAATTTCCATACCCCGACCTTACAGATAAGACAATCGAAATCGTAAAAAATAATCAGTAAATCTTAACACCTTAGGTTTAGCGTCTCACCCATTGAATAAACGTTGGTAACAGTCTAAACTATATAAAGTTATTATGGACAAAAAATTAAATGCAAATGGTCTGCAACTAAGTCATCAATTGGCAGAGGCTAAATCCGCCAAGAATGTCGAATACAAAGGACGAACAATAAATGTTGCCGGAGTTGGCGGGGTAGTGTCAGCTGCCTACGAACAGCTTCGTAATGCCGCTGAATATGCCCAAGAACACCTGTTAATCCAAAATGCGATACGCCGATTTTTTGTGCGCAGTATTTCTTTTCATAATCACAATTTAACCGCAAAAAGCGTTGCCGAAGAATTAATTATCGAACTAACTCAATCGGGCTATTTGAAAAATAACTCACTTCCTAATCAGGTTATTGATACTCTCGGAGATTCCATACGCGACCACTACGACAATTATTGGCGATTAAAAACTTCAGGGACCGATGAACATATTGCACGAAGTTGGACTTTAGATTTACTGACGATTGGTAGTGAAGAAATTTTGGTAAAAAATTATATTCAGCCTATTTACATTCAATTTGCCTATCACCACTACAACGCTATTTTAGATAAGAACTCATTTCGATCCAGTAACCCCTTGGAGGATAATTTCGAAGTAAGTTTATACATTGCTGTTCATCGAGCATTATTCAAGTCTGATTTAGCGGCTGTTCGATACGATATGCAGAAGTTATACAAAATGTCTGACAAAAATATTAATGAATACGCTCAGTTTCATCAAAGTATAGATGACTTGTTTTCATCCGAAGCCACGAACAAAATTACAATGTACATTAACAAATACGGTGCTCCACTGCGTATTTTACGCAATATGATTCAGGATAATAGCAAAGTAGTGGAATTATTACCAGATAGCGTACGTTTCGAAAGGGCATATACCGAGCAGATTAAAAAAGAATATCAAAAAGCCAAGCGGAAACTGAACAAAGGCCTGATAAAAAGTATAATTTTTTTGCTGATTACTAAAACACTTATTGGAGTTGCGATTGAAGTGCCATATGATTTAATCACAACCGGTGCATTAATAGTAGCGCCGTTCGTAGTTAATTTATTTGCACCAATTGTGTATTTGCTGATTTTAAGACTTGGCTTCAAACTGCCGGGGACAACTAACACCAAGGCTATGCGACTGTACGCTGATGATATGTTGTACGGCGAACAGGCAAACACCAATCTTTATCCGGCCTACAAGACAAGAAAATATCCAATTGGTTTTTCAATTGCCTACGCATTAATGTTTCTAATTATTTTTGCAGCCGTAGCTAATTTATTGATGATTTTGGGATTCAATATTGTAAACGGTTTGATATTCTTTATCTTCATCGCTGCCGCCAGCTTTTTGGGATTCAGATTATCGCGAATTGTGCGTGAATTAGAGCTGGTTGCCGTTAAACAAGGCATAATTTCGACTATTCGTGAATTAATCTTTACACCATTCACATTCCTTGGTAAATGGATTTCCGATAAATACCAAAAGGTAAATATCGTTGCCCTGGCACTTGATACTTTTATCGAATTGCCACTTAAAACTATCCTGCGATTAATCAGACAGTGGACTAAATTCCTAGACGAAAAAACCGATCAGTTTTAATCGATAACCAGTACGCCCAGTAATGCATCTGGTTTTTTATTTTGATTTTTAAACAAGTAACCATCTCTGGCTTTAACACCGTAATAGCCGTGGTTATATTCAACATTTTCAAGCTGTTCGGCGTCATAAACCATCCAAATATCTACTTTTCGCTGAGGACGTTCTAGACACATTGGTTTCCACCTATGAAAACCCTCCAACACCGATAGTGTCATTGGACTTTTGGCGACGCATGCATAACCGAACAGGTCGATAGGTCTATCGTTTACTTTAACTTCGTTTTTACTTTGTCGTGCATATCTGTCAGAACCGGTATCTATGATTTGCTGGACAAGTTGGTATTTAGGTAACTTATGTTTTTCAGATTGAATGCCACGGATAACAACGCTACGATTAGCGAATCTATCAATTAACGCATCGTCAAGGCATTTGCTAACTTTTTTTAAATCTAAATTATCGAATTGATAATTGGCACATGTGATATGTTGAATGGTAGCACTCATTAGGCATCAATTACGGATTCGGCATCTTTGGCGATGTCAGGGGCGATGCCTTCGCCGTTCCATGTCCAAGAATTTATTTCTTCCATATCAGCACCATGGATAGTTGCGTATTCAATGTTCTGTGTAATCTTTTTCTGATATTTAATGATTATATTCTGAGCTTTTTCTTTTGGAATCCGACCGGCAGCGGCCAGCTTTTCAAAAACAGAAATCAATAGGTGATATCGGCTAGTCAGATTTCTGACTTGCATATCAAACGGCGTCGTCGTACTGCCGTGTTCGATGTATCCGCGAATGTCGAATCGATCAGTGTCAACGTTGTAATTAAACAATATTGATTTGATGGTTTCAGGATAGCCGTGGAAGGTTATAATCACCGGTTTGTCGGTCGTTAAGTTGCGGTCGAATTCTTTTTCAGTAACATATTCACCATATCGGCCAATGCCGTGGCTGTGTCGGCCGCTAGTCAGCGAACTGATATTTACAAAACGTAATCTGGCGTCCGGATATTCTTTTTTCACCAAACTGATTGCGGCTAGGGCTTCTTTGGTTGGATAATCACCAATTCCGGCCAGAACTACGTCTGGATTCGGATCACTGGCAAAGTCCCAAGTCATAATACACTCGTCAAATTGTTTTTTAGCCAGTTCAGTCGTCAGCCAGCGTGGTTCTAAAGTTTTTCCGGCGACCATAACATTGATTTTACGAGTAGATGACAGCATCTGTTCCAGAACTACCAGTGTAGTATTGCCATCCGCTGGAAAATAGACATTACCGTAATCGCCTTGACGGCGCAAAGTATCATCTATAAAACCTGGATTCTGATGACTAAAACCATTATGATCTTGGCGCCAACCGGAACTAGTCAAGATATAATTAAGTGACGGAAAATCACCATGCCAATCATATTCACCCATATGTTTTAAGAACTTGCCATATTGGTCAACCATACTGCTGACAATCGTCAAAAACGCCTCGTAGCTGGCAAACATACTGTGACGACCAGTCAGGGCATAACCCTGAACTAATCCCTGCATATTGTGCTCGCTTAGCATTTCCATGACACGCCCATCGGGTGTCATATCTTTGTCCCAATCTTTGTGAGGCCAGACCCAGGCGCGACTGGCTGATTTGAAAATCTCATCTAACTTATTGGAATAAGTTTCATCCGGTGACATAAAGCGGAAGTTTTGATTATCTTTGTTTAATTCGAAAACTTCTTTCAGGTACAATCCGGTGCGTCGCATACAGGACGAGCCGATGGTTCCAGGTTTGCTGGCATCTTCGGCAAATTGTTCGGCTGAAGGTAAGATTAGCGGTTTATAAACGGCATCGCCACCACGGGCGTGTTTGTTCATACCCATTCGTTGGTCTTCGGGCGGAAGGATTTTTTCAACAAAGTCGCCAAAACCTTTTTCGCGGTCGAATAACTCTTCGAATTTGTATGATTTCAACCAATCTTCTAACATCTGCAGTTGTTTCGGATCAGATTTAGCATTTGTTAAAACTACCTGATGGGATAGACAATTGCCCTCGATTTTTTCACCATTCAATTCTTTGACGCCTGTCCAACCCTTTAATGAACGCATAATTATCATCGGCATTCGTGGTGAGACAATTTCCTCTGGCGATTCTTTGATGCTCCAAATCAGTTTATGAGCCCAGTCCAGCGCTTCTTCAAGTTGTTCATCCAGATTATCACCTGATACCAAACGCGGTTCGTAACCGTAACCCCAGAATAGCGATTTCAATTCGTCATCACTCATACGTCCAAAAACAGTCGGGGCGGATATTTTATAACCGTTTAAGTGTAAAATTGGCAAAACCGTGCCGTTTGTTTTCGGATCAACTAGTTTATTTAAATGCCAAGCACCAGCGGCTGGGCCGGTTTCGGCTTCGCCATCGCCAACCAGACACGCAACGATAAGATTGCGATTGTCCAGAGCTGCTCCATAAGATGTCGATAGGGAATAGCCAAGTTCACCACCTTCTAAAATAACACCCGGTGTGCCCGGATTACTGTGGCTAGGGAAACCATAAGGCCAGCTGAAATTTTTACAAATATACGCGATGCCGTCATAAGTATGGGTTGCTTTGGGATAGAATTTTTCCAAACTGCCTTCCAAAAAAAGGTTTGCCTGAAGTGCCGGAAAGGCATGGCCCGGTCCTAACACGAACATCATTTCCTGTCCGGTTTTTTGAATCAGTTTGTTCAGATGAGCATAAATTAGATTTACACCTGGTCCCGAGCCCCAATGTCCCAGCAGACGCGGTTTTATATCTTCAAACGTCAGCGGTCGTTCAAGTAAAAAGTTATCTTGCAAAAATATTTGTGCAGCATTTAAATAATTTGTAGCACGCCTAAAGCGTTCGAAATCTAACATTAGCCCATCCTTGTCGTTCATACTTATGTTTATTATATAGAAGGCAAAGCCGTTTGTACAATAGGTTTAAATTAAGTGATAATTAACGTTTTTGCAGTTTGCTGATACCAATTGAACCATCGCCAACACCAAAAGTCATATAGTCAAGCCCACCATTGTAACCGCCACCAGTAAAGACGACATCATGAAGGTCTTTCCCTTCATTATTTTTAACTTTACCAGCAGGGAAATCACCTGAAGTTGCAAGGACTCCCAAATTAACAACGCCCTTTTTCCGCATGTCTTGTCCAAATAATGCCGATTCATAATGAACGCTGTGTTCACCTGTTCGCCATGCGCGGTGACATGCAAGTACATACTTGTCTGGTCCAACTTGGACAGCATCATTAACACCGCCCCAGATACCTTTGATTGAAGGGAAAATCTCTTCATCAATATACGGTGCATCTAAAATTGCTTGGGCATCTAAATCTTCTATGCTTGGGATAACAACATGTGAGATATTACCGTTTGCTTCACTTAGTCTTGGGCGACCATAGACGTGAAGTTCGGTCGAATCAGGCGAACCTTGTGCAATTCGAATATCTTTCATACCCAGAGGACCATCAGCAACGTGTTCAAGGTTTTCGAGATTTTTTCCAGCATAAAATCTAGTATATAAACTTCTAAGTTCGTTCGGTTTGAATGGTTTAGGTTGCGCATCAACGCAACTTAACAACCAAATATTTTCAATCGCGCCATTTGCCAGTCGTCTATTAATGCGAGTCAAGGCAGGGTCTTCGCCACTTATTTCGCTAGCTTCATAGTATGGTTTTAATGGCTTATTGAAATCATTAACGTCGACCTCGTATGGTCGGGCAAGTGTTTTACCTAAATGAGATTCTTTTGAGTTTGCGGTGTCCGGTTCTACTCTGACGTACATAATATCATGAGGATTACCTTGTTTGTCGGCGGTAGTCCAAATAGCGGAAGGATTATAGGCTATATAATCAGTTGGAATGTCTGACGGTTTTTGGAGCAGAGAAGGGTTTTCTAGTGTATATCTTTCAAATGTCATTTTTTGTAATACCTTAAATCCATTCTAACATAAAACATAACTTGTGTCAATCACTACAAAGGTGTTAGACTTAATTTAATGACTAAAATTTTAAACGGTTCAGAAATCGCGGGTTATATTAAAGAACGCCAAGCAAAACAGGTGCGGGCGCTTCGTCAATCCTGGAAAGTTTTTCCACGCCTAGCAATTGTGCAAATGGGTGAGCATCACGTTATTAATAAATATGCCAAGTTAAAGTCTGCCTATGGCGAGGATATTTTGATTAAAGTTGACGTTATCGATTCGACACCGTCAGATATTGTAAATAAGATCGAATTACTGAATAAAGACGAAAATATTCACGGAATAATCGTTCAATTACCACTCGCAGATAAAACTTTGACTGACCAAGCCCTGTCTGCTGTTGTACCAGAAAAAGATGTTGATGGACTGAGTGAAAAATCAACATATATACCAGCAACCGTGACGGCTATCGATTGGCTACTAAACGGCTATAATATTGATTTAAATGATAAAAAAATTGCGATAATTGGCAAAGGAAAACTTATTGGTGCGCCACTGGCGACACTTTGGAAGAGCGCTGGGTACGATGTGACTGTCTGCGACACCAAGACGTCCGATTTACGGGCAGTACTTTTGACTGCTGACGTCATCGTAACCGCTACCGGCGCTCCTGGGCTGGTCACGAGTGAGATGCTTCATGAAAATGCTGTTGTAGTTGATGCGGGAACAGCGTCCAAGGATGGCATAATAGTCGGTGATTTAGCTGATGATGTTCGCGTACGCAATGATTTAACGATTACACCAATATTTGGAGGCGTCGGCCCATTAACCGTGGCGGCTTTATTTGAAAACGTTATTACTGCAACCCAAAAAGTCGCCAATAAAAAAGGCAAGCAAGACGTCTAGTGTTATGGAATTTCCAGTAGAAAAATTTAAAATTATTAAAGACAGCTTTGTGAAGCATCGTGATGGTAATTCGAAGCTTTTGTATATTTCGTGTGCAAAATGCAACGAACCCATAATGGTATATCAAAAAGACGGTAAGGGCGGATTGTTGCGTTGTTATGCAGACAGAATCGTCTGGCCTGCAAACTTTAAACAAGCCAATCTATTAATTTGCCCAAAATGCAATAACGTCATTGCTAATCCTATGGTTTACAGTCCGGAAAAAAGATTTGCTTTCAGACTAATCCCGGGGACGGTACACACTGACAGAGGTTTGAAACGTGCAAGAAACAGATTGCCTTCATAATTTTAGCGTAGGGCATCGCTTAACTTATCAATAGAAATATATTCTACTAGGAAGTTTAATTCCTGTGGCAATTCGGTGGATATGAATTCTCTTAAGATATAAACTTTCTTTTTGTTAAAGTATTGGGCACAGGCGATTTCTTTCATTGCTCCCCAAGCGTATCCAATACAAATAAAAATATCACATTGTCGATTGAACTCATTTGCTTGGATGTCCCAATCGCGGCAATCAATAATTTCGCCGATATCTGCGTTCAAATATGATTCGTAATCTTTTTCTTGAGTGGGTATGACTAACCACGCCTTTTTACCGTCATACTCAATATACTTTTTACCAAAATACTCTAATAAAGAATCTTTATCTGGGGTTAGAACAACTTCATTACCACTAAAAGCGATAATTTTGGCAACGTCATTAATCAGGTGCATCTGTTTATTTATGTCAGCACCGTAGTATTTATTTGGCCCAATTATTCCAATTATCATCATGTCAGTATTATAACTTAAACCATCACTTTTAGAGGACGTTCCTCTATAGGTGTTATTTTGTGACAGTTTTATTATAAGTTAATTTTAAGCTATAGTATTAGTATGCCATCTAAGAATGTAACTAAAGAACAGGTGCCTGATTCTTATTATCATGTTTACGTTAGGGGCGGCAATAAACAAAAAATATTCATCGAAGATGCCGATTACAAATATTTTCTAAAATTATTTGACCGTTATCTATCAAATAAGCCGGTAATCAGCAAAACCAACGAAATCTATCCGAATTTTCTAAACGAGATTGAGATTTTGGCATATTGCTTGATGAAAAACCACTTTCATATTCTTATTTACCAGTACGAGCTTCCCAATTTAGAAAAGTTTATGCAAAGCATAATGACCAGTTATAGTAGATATTTTAATCTTAAATACAAAAGGACGGGGCATATATACGAAAGTAGATATAAAGCGGTTAGAATTGATCAAAATTCCTATTTGCAGCACGTATCACGCTATATTCACCTCAATCCAAGGGTTTGGGAGCGGTATAAATATTCAAGCTTACGATATTATCGAAACGAAAATGTCCAATTTTGGCTAAACACGAATCGAATTTTAGAACAGTTTACTACAAAACAAGAATATTTGGAATTTGTTGCCGACTACGAAGAAATGCATGATACCTTAGGTGAAATAAAACATCAACTAGCGGATAAATAAAAGAAGCACAAAATAACACCTATAGAGGAACGTCCTCTAACAGAGTGGATTAATTTATTTAATTAGATGAGGTTTAGGGCTTCTTGGACTCGTTTTAAGACTTGTTTAGGTGTCAGGTTGGCCTTGACGATATAACTGTGGATTCCCAGGGCACGGAGTTTTTTAGGAGATTCTTCCTCGCCCATATTAGTCAAAATAATAACCGGAATATTTTTGCCCCAATCGTTTTTGCGGATAATTTCCAGCGCATCGGCGCCATTCATCTCTGGCATTTGCAAATCCAGCAAAATCAAATCAGGTTGAAATGATTCAACCATTTCAATACCACGCTTGCCATTATTGGCAAGTTGCACCTCAAAACCATCCGCTTCGAATTTGAAACGATACATTTGGCTGATTACTGGGTCATCTTCAATAATTGCGATTTTTGTCATACTTTGATGGTATAATAAACTACAAATAATTACCATAGAGGCACAAATGCAAAACACCACATTAAAAGAAAAATTAACAGAAATCAGTAAAGCAGTCGAACCGGTAATAAAGCAAATACTTACGGACAACGTTGACGACAGCACCAAAGACATGGTTTTTTATCAATGTAGCCTGGGCGGCAAGCGAATCCGACCGGCGTTAGTGGTACTCTCCGGCCAAGTTTTTGGTGGTGACGTTGATGGACTGCTTTTTCCGGCCGCATCAGTTGAAGTTTTACATAACTCAACCTTGGTTATCGATGATATTATAGATCACTCAGACTTTCGTCGAGACCAGCCGACGGTTTGGAAAAAGTATGGAAAATCAATGGCCGAATGCGTAGCGTTTGATTACGTAGCTTCGATATTTGCAGGACTTAGCAACACGAATAACAGCAAAAAATTAATCGACCTTTATGCTAAAACCTTGAAAGTTATTGTTGACGGCGAAATCAAGGATATATTGTTTGAACGTGCCGGGCGCAACGACGAAGACTTTGTTGTAACTAACAGATACAAATTAATTACCAAAGAAGACTATTTCAAGATGATTAGTCAAAAAACGGCGGTTCTGTTGCAGACAAGTTGTAAGGCCGGGGCAATATCCGCAAATGCTAGTGATGAACAGGTCGAATTAATGGGTGAATTCGGCTTTAATATTGGCTTGGCTTTCCAGATTCGCGACGACATGCTGGACATTTTTGCTGACGAAAAAGAATTTGGCAAAAAAGTTGGCAAAGACATTATCGAAAAAAAGATGAGCAATTACATTATCCTACTGGCACTTGAACAATTGGGCGATGATGATAAAAAGTCAATAACCGACCTATTGGAAGGCCCAAGCGGAGTGACTGACGCGGATGTTGCAGTGGTAACTAAACTGGTTGAAAAAACCAGCGCAAAGTCTGATGCCGAAAAAACTGCTGAATATTTTATTGATAAGGCTATGGATTCGCTAGGAAAACTGCCTCAAAACGAAGCTACCGGGTATTTAGCAGATCTCGCAAACTTTATAGTCAGTAGGAGTAAATAATGGTAAATTTGGTTTTAGTTGACGAAAATGATAATCAAGTCGGCGTTCAAGAAAAAGTAGCGGCTCATTTAGGTGATGGTGAATTGCATCGAGCTTTTTCGATTTTGGTTTTTAATGACAAAGGCGAAACATTGGTTACTAGGCGCAGTGCTGGCAAGATGTTATGGCCACTTTATTGGGACAGCGCTTGTGCCAGTCATCCGTTTGAAAACGAGGGACAGGAACAGGCGGGCGAACGACGGTTGCAGGAAGAACTTGGTTTTAGTTGCAAGCTTGAAAATGTCGATTCTTTTCAATACCACGAAAGATACAAGGATATTGGGGCAGAAAATGAAATTTGCGCAATTTTGGTTGGCGAATACAATAGGGAAGTCCATCCTGTTGCTGAAGAAGTGGCGGACTACAAATGGATGTCAGTTAAAGATGTTTTGGACGATATGGCGCAAAACCCGGATAAATACACAATTTGGTTTAAAATTGAACTTGACCGGCTGATTGCAAAAGGCCGAATAAAGGTGGAAAATTAAATAATGATTATTAAACACAAAACCTTGGAATATAAAACAAAAGGTGAACTTGAATTTGAAGATATTACGGAAAAAGTTCACGAATTTGTGGCAGAATCCGGTGTTAAAAACGGGCTTGTTAATATTCAAACCCTTCATACGACAACAGCGCTTATCGTTAACGAAAACGAGCCCTATTTGATTGAAGATATGAAAAAGAATTTCCGCGAGATGGCGAAAAAAGATGATTATTACGGTCACAACGATTTTAGTATCCGGACGGTAAATATGTGCGGTTTGGAAGAATGTAAAAACGGCCATTCTCACGTTTTGGCAACTTATCTGCCGACACATGTCACATTGAATGTAGTTAATGCCAAGCTCTCGTTCGGCGATTGGCAGCGAATTTTCTTTATCGAACTAGACCATGCACGGGATAGAAAAGTCCAAATGTTAATAATGGGCGAATAACAAAGGGGTAACGGTGGATATAATCAACTCCACGGTCAACTATCTGCAGGACTTTGCAACCACGTCCGAAGCGACCTATCACGTTAACCCGTGGATATTTTTGATTTTGTTTTTTGGCAGTGCTATTCCCCTATATTTTGGTTATTTTATAATTGCCAAATCGACGCTTAGAATCGAAGGACATAAACTGAAACGAAAAAAAATTGACAAAAAACAACTGCGAATCGGCATAATAATTTCAGTTATCGCCTGGTGGATTCCATATGTTTACGTCATGATTTACGGTAAATTGCCGATAAATATGTGGTTAATTTTCGTTATTTTCATCTTGGCAACGGGATTCTTGTTTATCAAAACCCTGCATAGCAAAATCACCAAGGCCGAAAAAGGATAATGACTTTCAATATTTATAGGTAACACTAAGCCTAAACGCCTATAAACTCTTGGGGCTATACCGCTCATTGAGTAGGAGTATTGTTTGCAAAATATAATAAAGATGCTACAATACACTTAAAATAAATTAATACACAACTGAGAGCTAAGATGATAATAAATCAAAAAGGGTTTGGATATTCGGTGTTAGCTGATAATATTGGGTCTTCTTGGATAGACTCAGTCGATTCAGTTCTTCAGAACGGTGTAACTTCATTTGACGAGGGGCGCATGAGACTGTGTTTGCAGTCATTTCGGATTAAGGTAAATTCGCATGAATATATTGATGATAAGTTGGTCTTGAAATACGGAAATCAAAAAAACATTCAAAACATTCTTGATTTGACATTTAAGGACCCAGTGATGACTGATATCGACGTAAACCCAAGTTTTAGCGATGGGGCAAAGAGTTATTATGCAAGAATCAAAGAAGGAAAAATGCTCGAATTTGCGGCGAAGCGTTTAAGCAAAATACCTGAAAGTAAAAAGGCTATTATTGTTTTTCCTACTTATGAAGATTACACATCGGTGCTAGAAAACCCCTGGGACGACTATTTGCCTTGTATTGTTTCTGTACAATTTAGAATGGTACCTAATGGCGGGAGTGGGTCATATAAACTAAACACAGTTTTTTATGCACGCTCGATGGATATTTACCAAAAAGGTCTTGGCAATATTATTGCGATTGCGCATATGTCTGAAATAGTTATAGAGAACATCAAAAAAGATACTGGGCGTAATATAGTTCTAGGATTTATTGAAGGTTTTATTGCAGATGTTCATATTTATAGCGAAAACATAACAGAAGCACAAGAAATGGTTATTGATTCCCGTATGAATACGCGATTACCGAACGTGCTGGCTGTTTAGCCTGTAATCTCACGAACTAAAGCAGTCGTTATTTTTTTCCAATCGTGGTTTTCTTCAACATATTTACGAGCAAGGTTACCCATTGTTTTTCGAAGTATTTTATCGTGCGCTAGGGTCTGTAAAATATTTGACAAATGAGTGACATCTCCAGGTTCAAATAAAACCCCACGATTGTTATCAAGTAAGATATCGTTGCCATTATGTCTTGTGGCAACAACGCAAGCACCAGTTGACATTGCTTCGAGGACTACTCCCATAAGACCTTCTCCACGTAATGATGGAAACACACAAATATCTGATTGTGCAAAATAATCCATTGGGTTATTGGCCAGTCCAATGAATCGCACAACAGAATCGAGCCCCTCTGATTTAACGATCTGTTCCAGTGAGTCGCGTTGGGGACCTTCACCAAGAATTTTTACATCAACAAATGGCTTTAGGTCTGGCGGTAAGGTGCTTACCGCTCTAATTAGGTCAGCACATCCTTTTCTTTCAATAAGTCTTCCGGCAAAGACGATTGATAATATATTTGACGACTTACGCTGGGCTAGCTTATGGACATATTGACGGACTCCGGTCGGGATTGTTGGTATTGGTCGCAAATCATATTTTTGCCAGTAATCACCAACCTCGTCGGTGATTGCTATAACCTTGTTATACATTCGTAATTGGCTGGATCGAAGTGCATTTTCTGTGCTTGGTATGCCACAAAGATACAAAGCGTTAAAGATAATTTTTTGCGATGGTACACACAATGCATCGAATTGATAGTATGAAAGGAGTATATCAAACGGGGCACTCTGGGTTGCATTAATAGCTTCAAACATAGCTCTGTTATAAAACATTGACTCTACATACCAACGATCTTTATTTTCACCTGGGTTGATACGATAGACGGGCAGAGCCCTTTTTTCTTGGGTAAGTTCTATTATTTTAAGATTTTGTTTGGATGAATAGTCGGTTTTAAATTTTCTATACCTCTTTGATGGGGACATTCCGATTGAATCAGGGTTAATAGTATAGAAGGTCACATCTTCACCCGACTCGATTAGTGCGATTGCATGTTCTATTGATACAACTTCAGAGCCGCCCACAAAATATGATGAACGCGGTTGGTTCAAAGCGATACGCATAATAATAAACCAAACTATATACTATTTTTACAAAAAAAGCTATACTCACCACATGATAAATATTGTAGTAACTTGTTGGGATGCCCTTGATTATACAAAAGCAACCCTAGAATCATTATTTGCTACCGTACACAAACCTTATTATCTAACCATAATTGACAATCACTCAACGGATGGTACGGTTGAGTATTTGGATGCTCTTGAACCACCAAGCGCATGTACTGATTATCATGTTATTCATAACTCAGAAAATTTTGGTCCTGGCCGTGCGTGTAATGAGGGCTTCGAACGTTCCCTATCTCTTGGAGTCGAATATACCTGTTTTTGTAATAATGATCTGTATTTTCAAGATAATTGGTTAGAAATACTCAAAAAATGCATAGATAAAGATAAGAATATTGGCATGGCTACACCACTGCGACCGTCAACACGAGTTTTGTATAATTCTAAAATCTCGACTGCGAGTCGACTTAAACAACTAGGTCAATATACTAACTGGCAAGACGAGATAGAGCAGTATATGTCTAAGCCAATTAGTCAATTTGATTTATTTGCACATCAAATCATCAAAGTGAACGGAGGTGGTATAGAGTATGCGAAATGCCCACCCGACGCTTTTAGCAGCTGTTGTCTACTTGTCCGTAACAGCGTGTTTGCCGGTGACGGATACTTTGCAGATCCATGCTATAACAAATACGGCAGCGAAGATATGGATGCGACATGGGTTGTCGCACAAAAAGGCAATTCATGTGTTTATTGCAAAGACGTTTATGTACATCATTTTCGCGGTAAATCTATAGTCTCAAACAACATTAATCGCGAAAAGGTTATTCTTGAAAGCAATCGGTTGTTTTACAAAAAATGGAATTCATTGATAAAAGATTATATTAACAACCTCATCTCTAAGGGGATAAGCGTAGACAAGTGTTTATCTGGTGATAAGGGAGATGAGTACTGGTTTCTTAATAGGCTTAATCGAGACATAAAGTTTTGGCACGATAGCCATTTTGACGACACTGCCAACTAGCGGTCTATTATGCTGCATAACTTCACTTATTTACGTATTATAAACTATTTGCGTATAAAGATATAAAGTGTTATAGTATAAATACTAAACCGAGTCGGGTAGTTTTGTAGCTACGATAACTCAGAGGTAATAATGAAAAGCAAGGTTATTCTTGTTAGACACGGAAATGATGATGATGGGTTAACCAATCATATCGACGGCCTGGATGGAATAGAGCCCAGGCTTTCCGCGACTGGGTATGAAGAATCGTTATCAGCAGCAAAAACAATAGTTGACGAACTAGCCCTTTCTCAATATCATGGCAGGTTAAATATATATTCAAGCCCAAAAATAAGGGTTGCTGAAACCACGGAAATTATCACAAAAGAAATAGAGAAAAGCGGTTTTAGGTATGATTTGTTTTTTGACGATAGGTTAGCAAATCCATATTATGGGGAAATACAAGAACCCAACCAGTTATCCCATGACGATAAGGTAAAACTCTTTCGTTTGGCTTGGCGTGCATTCGATGAATCTTGCAGACTAAAACACGATTTCGATTACAGATTCGGCACGCCGTATGGTCAGTACGAGGGTTTGGAGGAATTCTTTAAAGCTCCACATGGTGAGTCTCAAAATGAAATCTGCGCTAGGGTTTGTGGCTCGTTATCTGAAATATTGAAAGGAACTAGCGATTGCAACGCGGTCCCGATTGTCGTAACTCATAAAACAGTCGCTAGAGATATACATGGCTTTTTAATTGCTCAAGAGACGGGCGATATACATCGGGCTGATTATCAAATCGGAAGTTTATTAAGACACGGCGAAGTTTTAAACGTGGGGTTAAATAGTCCCGATTTTTGCATTGCTGCGATCCAAGCAAACCTTCAGAGGTTGAGGACATCATGCAGGGGAGAGAAAGTATGATAATCACGCTTGTCAGGCATGGAGAGAGCATGTCTAATGCAAAACAGATACTTGCGAGCGAACATGACTCAAAAAATGGCTTGACAGATGAGGGGGTTAACCAAATAGAGATCGTTGCAAAAGATATAACAGGAGATGTAGACGCGATTTATACTTCCCCGTATCTTAGATGCCGATTGAGTGCGGCTGTTTTTGCTCGATGTCGCATGGAAGAGATTTCACCAATTGTTGACGACAGATTGCGCGGGGTTGATTATGGTAAATATACCGATGTTAAAGACCACCCAATGGTAGGTGCAGTGGCATTGCGTCAAATAGGCGGTGATTTAGATGCCAGATTTGGTGATTATGGTGAAAGTAAGAGGGAAATTTTGTCTCGGCTGTACAGTTTTCTAATTGATCAATTTGGAATATACAAACCCGATAATCAATTGGTCGCTTTTTCCCATGGACGAGCAATCTCAATGCTCGAAAAATCAGTCCATAACATTAAAAATCTCGATGCTGAACGCATACATACTGGGAACGGGGTTGTGAAAAGACTTCAGTTTGATCCGAATGATTTATACGACCTAATCGACGAGTACAATCACATAAATGGGCGAGGTTAGGTTAATAGTTAATGTATTGCTATAATTTTGACATATGAGAGATAAGATAATTTATTTCATTAGACATGGTGAGAGCGTTGACGCGACTTTACCGATTTTTCAATCAAAAAATTCACCCCTCAGCCCCAAGGGCATATCTCAAGTACAAAATGTCGCAAGCCGGTTGAAAGATATCGACTTTGATTTATTGGTATCAAGCACTATGCCTCGGGCAAAAGAGAGTGCGAGTTATATTTCAGCGACTAGCAATAAAAGTGTACTAATATCGGACTTATTTGTTGAGCCAATTAGGCCCAATGGAATAGACGGAAAACCAAGGCAAGATGCAAAGGTCAGAAAGCTTCGCAGTGATTGGAAAAAGACACTCTACGAACCAAATAGCAAGAGAATCGGTACGGGCGAGAACTATGAAGCTATTATGTCTCGCACTCAGGATGCACTATGCTTTCTAAGTGAACATCCAGAAGAGTCAATAGTTGTCGTTGCTCATGGGTATTTTATCCGTTCACTGATAGCAAAAGCTTTATTTGGTGACGAACTGACTAGCCAAACCCTGAAAAGATTTCAAGATAGCACGGATATTAACAACGGATCTATGAGCGTTATCGAGCGCAGGCGTTTTAAAGACGGATCGTATATATGGAGCCTTGTGGTATTGAACGACACGTCACATATGAATAAATAGAATATACTCATATCAATGAATTCGTATTTTATAGCTACATGCAACAAAGGCAAACAAGAAGAATACCAAAGAATGATATTGCAGCTTTTACCCACTGTGAACGTTTATTTCCCGCAGCAAAAGATTGAGGTTGTAGAGGATGGCAAGACTTTTGAGGAAAACGCCCTGAAAAAAGCGTTAGCATACAAGAAATATGCTAAAAAGGGGCAATTAGTTGTCGGTGATGACAGCGGTTTAATAATTCCGGCGTTAAACAATGAGCCAGGGGTTTTTACTCGTCGATGGGCCGGTTATGAAATGACAGACGAACAAATAATCACACATTGTCTTAACAGGATGAGCAACTTACATGGAAAAGATAGATTTGCAGTTATGCGTACGGTAATCGCAACTGTTGATATCGATGGTAACTCAGCCTTTTTCTCCGGCGAATTAAGGGGTCATATTGCCGAAAAGCCATTGAAAGCTGAGGTTACGAAGGGGTTTCCAGTTCATTCGCTATTTTGGGTTGATAGTACCAATTGCCCGCTGTATCAAGCAGTTGACAACGATATCTTCGTGTCCCATCGGCAGCAGGCAGTTATGAAAATGCTGGGCCAGTAGTTGCTTTTGTTACCATAAGATGTTATAACAAGGTCACATATGAGTGAAAGAGAGGTCTATCTTGTTCGGCATGGCCATGATGACCATAGTTATATCGACGGTGATTACAACACCAGCCTAACCATCAGGGGGGTTGAAGCCGCACGTCATATGGGAGCAAGGATGGCTGTCTTATTGAGTGACCACGACAATAGCGCCATAGACATTCACACAAGCAGTAAAAAAAGATCGGTTGAAACAGCCGAAATCCTTGGCGAAGAACTTGGTAAAAACAGGATAGAGTATGCTCTTCATGTCGATGAAAGACTTAAGGAGCTATACCAGGGTAAGATTATTAACATTGACAAGTTATCGCATCAAGAAAAAGCCTTATTATTACAGATGGCATGGGAAGCTTTCGATGAAAGGCGAGTTGGGGGCGATTTGAATTATCATTTTGGTGACTTTCAGCCCGAAGGTTTGGTGCATGAAGACTTACGCGCCTTTATAGAGCATCCGTATGGCGAAAGCCAGGGCGAGTTTTCCTATAGGGTGGGCAGTGTCTTGTATGACACCCTGCTGGATGCAAGAGACGAAGGCAGCGTGCCAATAATCGTCACGCACAGAGGGGGAATAAGGGAAATCCGAAATATTGTATACGCAACTAATAACGATATGCCCATGGGACAATACCAGGAATGTGAAATGTCGGGACTAAAATATTGCGAGATAGTTCGCGAATCCGTCCATGATGTTAGTTTTAGTATTTGTGCTTTGAACAATTACTTGAAAACATTGAAAGACAGTGAAGGTTAGGATATGGTACATGTGGCTTGAATTTCTTCCCAATATACTTAGAGGAACTATACATGTGCTAGAATACATCAAAAAGAAATGTGGTTTTGCGGGTTCAATGTAATTACCACGCAGGGAAATTTTATGAAAATATCGTATATTCGACATGGTGAAAGTGAAGCAAATATCCTAAAGGTACTGTCGTCTAAAATCGAAGAGCCTTATAAATTGACCGAGAATGGCATAAATCAAATTAAAACAGCAACACTAAGCATTAAAGATAAAATCATGTCTGTTTATTCGTCTCCGTTTCCAAGAACTATTCAAAGCGCGGAAGTCATTATCGATAGCCTCCCCGATAAACCCAATCTAATTATTGACGATAGAATAGCGGAAATTAACTATGGAAATTATAACGGCAAACCAACCGACGAAAAATTGGATGGAATTCGTAAAAAGCAAATTGCTGGCGATTACGAAATAAGATTCGGTAGTTATGGTGAAAATAAACGCGAAATTTTAATGAGAATATGCGATTTCTTAATTGATATGATTAATAACCACGATGAGTCTGACCATATAATTGCAGTCTCGCACAGTGTAATAATCTCACTGGCAGAATCGTTGATTTCGCAAATCAATAACTTGCAGAAAGAACACATACATACCCATAATGCGTCCGTAAAAACATTTACATTAACCAAAAAAAACCGCGATTCAATTCAGCAAATTATTGACGAATTAAAGGATAGGAAGAAGCAAGAAGAACAAAAAAGAAAAAAAATGGTAAAAAACAAGTTTAGGTATTTTCCTAGGATTAGTAAAAAACTACAAAACCAATCGTTACATAACTATGTAGACATTGCCAAAAATGGCGTAGATAACCCAGAGCTATCAAATGACATTTTAGACTTATTAACTGATGGTTTTTATCATGCAGATATAAAATTAATCACGAAACGAATAGACACAACTAAGCTAGAAAAAAATGACGTCATTTTAATTTGTGCTTTTAAAAATGCTCACAACCTAATCAAACTTTTTATTGAACACTATAGAAAAATTGGGATTAATAAGTTTGTATTTATAGATAATGGCTCAACGGATGAGTCAGTTGAAATTATTACAAATTGTTCGAACGATATTAACGTAGATGTTTGGTATACGGATGATGAATTCGAGGGGTATAAATCGTGTGGCTGGCGACAAAGAATGATGACCTATTACGGAGTAAACAGGTGGTATTTAGATTTGGATGTTGACGAGCTGTTTGTATATAACGGGATTGAATCGGGTGGTATAAGTAAAATAATTAATTATGCAACCAAAAATAACCTTAAAGCAATCGGATCAGTTATGCTGGATACTTATTCAAACAAGCCGGTATTGAACATTAACAAACTAGACTCAGCTGATATCCAAAAAGTATACAAATATATAGATCGTGATACGTACACAAAAATAGACAACGCTATTTTCAAATACAGAATATTTGGCGGACCTAGGAATAGAGTATTCCACATCAAACCATTTTTACAAAAACTTCCTCTAATTTATGTAGAAGACTCCACGATGAATATCAACCCCCATTTCTGGTATCCATTTTCTGTGAATTTTAATTCACAAATAGTGTCAGTATTGTTGCATTACAAGTTTCTTCCAGGTGATTTTGATCAATATAAAGAATATGTAAAATCGGGAGTTCACTGGAACAACTCGAGTGAATACAAAGTGTATGTAAGCGAATTGTTGAATAATAAAGATCTTACATTTTTTGATATCAACCACTCAATGGAATATAAAAGTTCAAAGTCATTGGGGTTTATAAAAATTATCGACGATATTCCACTAAATTCATAGCAGGTGAGTACAATCTGTTTTTATGATATGATTTAGGTATGAAAACTGGTGGTAACTAAGCCTCTATGACGACAAAAAAGACATCGGAAAACATCTGGGATGAGTTTGTTTATGGCGGGCATTTTTTGGCTCTGGGGGATGCTGTTGCGCTTTATGTTATGGCGGTTGTTTTAAACATACCTGTAACTTGGGACTTTTTGGTTGTAATTTATCTGTGCGTTTTTACCGCTAACCTGTTTAACAGGTCAGACGAATCGGGTCATGATGCTCTGACAAACCCAGTCAGAGTTAAGGTTATGGATAAATACGTCAAATACTTTTATCCAATTACAATAAGTTGTTTGGTAATTGCAATCGGACTTATTTTAACTTTTTCAAACTACCAAGCACTGGTTTTTGCGACCATAATATTTGCTATCGCAACTCTTTACACATCCTTATTAAAAAATATGACTAAATACGTCGTTGGGTTTAAAAGTATCGTAGCAGCGTTTTTTTACGCATTAATGGTCTTTTTCTTGGTCGTTTACTATTCGGCACCACTTAATGGTGCAGTAGTTTTGATATTTATTTTCTATTATTTACGGATATTTATTAGCAATGCTGCATGTGACGTTAAAGATATTGAAAGCGATAAAAAACGCGGGCTAAAAACTTTCGCAATTAGTATGGGCGAAAATGAATCGATGAAATTCTTGAATCTGCTGAACATTGCATCGGGTTTGTTAATTATCTGGGGAGTTTATACCAATGTTTTACCAGCGATTTCGTTAGCTTTACTGTTGACCGTCCCATATGCGCTATATTATTTTTACTTAGATTCCAAAGTCACAAGTAAAGAGCTATATACGAATGCAATAGTTGACGGTGAGTTTTTGTTGTGGTTGCCGTTTTTGCTGATTGGAAAGGCACTATTTTAATTGCTATGAGTAAAGGCGTAAATGATGATACAAAAAAATATTACGATACGACTCAAATTTCGTACAACTTACTGTGGATGAATAAGAAAAATCTGGCGATGCATTATGGGTTTTGGGGGAAAGGGATAAAAACACTTCACGAAGCTTTGTTGAATCAAAATAAAGAAACAGCTGAGGCGTTAGGAATTAAAAAAGACGATAGGGTGCTTGATGCAGGGTGTGGCGTCGGCGGTTCGGCAATTTGGGTTGCGGAAAATTACGGAGCAAATGTGACAGGTATCACGATTGTCGACAAACAAATAAAACAAGCTACCAAGAATGCAAAAAATAGGGGGGTAGACCGCCTTGTTGATTTCAAGTTAATGGATTATTGCAACACAGATTTCCCAGATGAATCATTTGACAAAATATATGCGATGGAAAGCATGTGTTATGCAAATAACAAGGCGGTTTTTGTTAAAGAAATGTACAGAATACTAAAACCTGGCGGGATTTTAACAATATCAGATGCTTTTTTGGACGAAAAAGCTATTCAAAAATCGGACGAGTTAATGCTGAATGATTGGATGGTTGGCTGGGCTGTGCCAAACGTGTCAAAAATTGAAAATTTTCACAATGATTTATGTCAAACTGGATTTATAGAGATAAATGATAAAAACGTTAATGAACAGATTATTCCTTCCGCGAAGCGGATAAATAAAATTGGTCGTGTGTTTTATCCATTCGATTGGGCTTGCAACAAACTCGGCTTGGTCAGTGATACTACTTTTAAAAGCACAATAGCAACCGTTGTTCAACTTCATTTGTTTTCTGAAATGATTATGCAGTATCATTTAATCAAGGCTAGAAAACCGGAATAATATGAAGAAAATTTATGCATTAATGGTGGGGTTATGCAAAATATAGATATATTAAAATCTATCTTTGTAATTCCATTTACGTTGATATTAATCGGTCTTTCTTTTTGGGTGCTATTGTCAGATAAGAAATCAAAAGCAAACAAACTATTATTTGTAGAAATAAACTTTTTGATATTTTCAATGTTGGCAGATTATTTATCAGGCTTTTTTAATGATTTGACATCAGCTTATTTCGTGAGGCTTTCGTATATGTTTTTAATTTTGGCTTTAGTGATGTTTTACTTTTTTGTTCAACATTTTCCATTTGAAAGCACAATAAGCAAAAGGCATAGATTGTTTAACATGTTTTTAATCTTTTTAATGACGATTTTCAGTATCGTCATAGTGTTTACGCCACTAATTGTCGCATCGACTTCGGATTGGAGTAACCAGGTTACATCGGGTAGTTTTGCATGGGCTTACTATTCGCTTATATTGATACTAATTCTAGTTTCATTTTATAATATGATGAATAAATATCGACACTCATCTAAGTCAGACAGAGAAAAAATCAGGTTTATGCTTATTGGAATTGCGATATACGCGGGCTTGCAGGTTATTTTCAATCTAATTCTACCGATACTTGGGACGCAAAGATTTTATTATCTGGGTGATTACTCGATAATAATTTTTGTTGCTTTCACCACCTATGCGATAGTCAGACATCACTTGTTTGATGTACGACTAGCGATTGTACGTAGCGTAACTTATTCGTTGGTTTTGGTTACTTTGGCGGGTGCATATACCGTTATAGCGTTCTTGCTTTCGGCGATTTTCAATCGCAATATGAGTAGCCCAGAGCAAATACTTAGTGGGGTTGTCATTAGTTTGATTCTTGCTTTTGCATTCCAACCACTTAAGCGCTTTTTCGATCGGATTACCAACAGGGTTTTTTACAAAGACAACTACAACACCGATGATTTCTTTGCGAAACTTAATAAAACCCTGTCGACAACCACTGATTTGCGTGGTTTGTTGGAGCGGGTTGCATATGAAATTGGGACCACGTTAAAAGCCGAACAGGCGTTTTTCTTTATCTTTACAAACCCGGAAGGACACTACATAACGGCGGGGACGGAAGGTCATAGATTGTTGCCAAAACATGACGCCATATTGTTTGAACAAAAATGTCAAGGTAATGGACATGTATTTATGGCATCGATGTTTGAAGACAACGATCCGGTTCGAAGAATGATGGTTAGCCATCGAATTGAACTGGTTTTGCCGTTAATCCAAGATGACGAGGTAATTGGATACCTGTGTTTGGGTGATCACAAGACGTCGGGATATACTAATCGCGACATCAAAGCCCTAAATACTATATCTGACGAACTGGTGATTGCCGTTCAAAACGCCCTGGCCGTGCATGAAATTCGTGAACTTAACGCCTCATTGCAGCAAAAAATCGCCAATGCCACCAAAGAACTTCGCTCCAGTAACGCCGTTTTGCGCCGTCTGGATGAAATCAAAGACGAGTTTATCAGTATGGCGTCACATCAGCTGAGAACGCCGTTAACGAGCGTCAAGGGCTATATCAGCATGGTGATTGAAGGTGATGCTGGTAAAATCTCGCCTTCGCAAAAGCAATTGCTGGATCAAGCGTTTATGAGTAGTGAAAATATGGTTCATCTGATTAATGATTTCTTGAACGTTTCCAGATTGCAATCCGGTAAGTTCGTTATAGATAAAACCGATGTAGATTTATCAGTACTTGTCGAAGAAGAGATGAACGGACTGCGCCCAAATGCCACCGCCCGCGGAATGAAATTGGTCTATAAAAAGCCAACCAAATTCCCAATTGTTCAAATCGACGAAGGTAAATTCCGACAAGTTGTGATGAATTTCGCAGATAACGCAATATATTACTCGCACGAGAACTCTTCAATAATAGTCAGCCTAGGTGTTGAGGGCAACGAAATTGTATTCACTGTCAAAGACACTGGTATAGGTGTTCCAAAGGCCGAACAAGACAAATTATTTGCTAAATTCTATCGGGCTGCCAATGCCAAGGTCCAGCGCCCTGACGGTACCGGCGTTGGCATATTCCTGGCTAAAAAAGTGGTTGATGCCCACGGTGGAGCGATTGTTTTTGAATCAACCGAAGGCAAAGGCAGTACATTTGGATTCCGATTGCCAATTCACGAAGTTATCAACTAAAAAATACCTATTGATTTATAGTGTTAGGTTTGATACACTACCACTCAATTAGCGGTAGACATCTTAACTAATATTTAAAAAGGAGTTAAAACTGCATGACTATTAAAGAAATTCAAATTTGGGAAAAATCATTTGTAAATAAAAAGGGAATTGCGCCTGACGAGAAAAAGGCTTCCTTTATAGCGGTCTGCAAATTGTTAGAAGAGGCAGGTGAAATGGCAAAAGATTTGCTGGAAGGTAATTGGGATGAAATTCAGGCGGAAGTAACAGATGTGATAGTTTTTGCGTGCAAGGTAGCAAACATCGCCGAAGATTTTCATAATGCAGAGCCGTTAACAAAAGTTATGGAAGAAAAACTTGGGTTTTGCGAAGAAAGAACATACAACAAAAAAACGAATAAATTAGATAAACCCAAGCACGATAAATTTAAATGAAAACTAATCCAGCTAGCACTATGACAGCGGGCGGAGAGTCTTTATCTTTTAAGGACCCATTGTTGATGATTTTAGTTGGTGAATCCGGTGCCGGGAAAAGTGCATTTTGTGATTTCGTGGATCGCCCAGAAGGATATTTTTGTTCCAGCGAGGCAATAGAAAGAAAATTAGAAGAAGATGGCCAGCCGATAAATCACGATACAATTCACGCATTCGCTACTGAAGCCTATGGAGAAAACCCTGAATGGCAAGTTCCCAATATATTGGGTAAATTAGCCATGAGACGCTATCTGATTCTAGATGGTCCAAGAAGATTAGCTGAGGTAGAAGCTCTGAAAAGAAATCATCAAAATACTTTGATAGTACGCCTAACAGCACCTGAAGAGGATCGGTATCAACGCTTGCAGAGAAGAGATGGAGTTGATGCTGATGCCTTTGAAAGAATTATCCATGATGAAAGGAGTGAAACGGAATTAGGACAGATTTTGGCGATGGCAGATCAAGTTATAGACAATAGTGAAACAATTGAAGATTTTAAACAAAAAGCCCTGAAAGTCCAACATTTATTAGATAGTCTGGAGGAAACGAAATGATTTTTGAAGCTAGCAGTTATGATACGGTTGATTGGTCGCCAATACCAGTCAAACCAGGGACAATTATTAATAAATTAGGGAAAACAAAGCCAATATCTATTACGCGTAAAGAAATTACTCTAAAATCCCCTTGTCGGATTGACGTCGGTTTGTTGGATTACGCAGCATTAAAGTTTACAGACGACAATGATTACAAAGCCGGAGAGATGTCTTTTGCTTGTGATGCATATACGACCGTACATGTTAAATTAATTGACAAACCCGAAATCAGGATAAAAAGTGAACGTGAGATGTTTGTTAGACATTATGCGATGCTAATCAAACAAGCTACCAAATATGTAGGTGGTTTTGAGATTGAGACTACAGCCCATTCTTATCTTCATGTAGGATTTGGCTCGAGCGCTATTATGGCAGAGACAACAGTTTTTGCAATTAATAAATTACTTGGTGAACCAATGAGCTTTAGGGAAATCAGAAGACTGGTTGCATATAATTTCGTTGAGGAAAGTGATAGCGACCACACAAAACTTTTCCCCGGCGCATCTACCGGAGGTTCATTTAACACGATTCGTCGAGGCGGTTTCGTAATCACTTCCTCTGAATGTGAAGAAATTTTCCACGGAGATATCCCAAAAAACCTGACATTTATTGTGGGGACTCCAAAAGTAAAAGTTGCCGGTCCCGAGAATTCAGAAACGGATGTGAATATTATGGGCTGGGAAAGACATAACGAGCGTATAAATGCAGCTAAGTCCTGCCTATGGATTGTTATGGAAATAATGCCATATTGGGTAAAAGGTGATTTTACCAAAGTAGGTAACGCATTCTATAACTATACGCTTTTTGGTGGAAAGGGTATGCAGATGCTGCTTTATCGTTGTGACGCCCCCGGGATCTTATTTGAACAAAAAGAGGCTGGATTAGAGGGTGGTTGGATGACTTCAGCGGGTCCAAGCTTGGTAGTATTCACTCAAGATAAAGCCAAAACAGAAAAGGCCATCAAGATATTTAAACGTCGTGGTTGCGAAGTCGCTGTTTTCAAGGGTGATAACACTGGTATTCGAGAAGTTTAGTCTGATCTGAGTTACAACCCCAAAGATACCAGCGCCCAGACGGCACAGGTGTCGGCATTTATCTGGCAAAACGGGTGATTGACGCCCATGGTGGAAAAATCATCTTTGAATCCACCGAAGGCAAGGGCAGTACGTTCGGTTTCCGTTTGCCGCTTCCACCAAAAAAATAGTTCTCGTCGGATTTTCAAGGTGTAACCTTGGATTAAACGTCGTCGTTATCTATTATTGCGCAATTAAGATAAAATATATATATGCCGATGATAGACGTTAAATCAAACTTCGATTCACTCAAAAAGCCATCAGATTTGATGAGGTTTATGAACGATTATATTACATATGGTTTTGTTGGTAAAAGCGGAAGAAAATATGCATATGGCGATAAGGACTGGCAAAAAAACTGGCTTTCAGATTGCATAGTTCAATCAGGCGACGAAATGCTTGAAACCAAACTTGGTACTTGCTGGGATCAGGTGGAATTAGAACGTAAATGGTTCAGTGAACATAAGTATGAGTTCAAAACTATATTTTCTTGGTTTGAAATTGACGGACCGAACAACTTTCCAACCCATACATTTTTAGCATATAAAAAAAATAACAAATGGTTTTGGTTTGAACATTCTTTTACTACATACAGAGGAATACACGAATACAATACACTCGACGAATTAATCAACGACGTTAAAAATAAACAATTAATTTCTGCAATAAACTCTGGTGTTGCAAAACCAGGAGACGAAAAGTTGATTAAAGGCTATATATATACAAAACCAAGATCAAACCTTGGTGTAGTTGACTTTATTGATCACGTTCGGGACTTATAGTTAGGTAACTAAGAAATATATTTGACAGTATACACAACTTAATGTACATGCTATTATCCATAATGAATGGGTAGAGAAAATTTCTCCCCATTTGTTTTTTTAAAATGTCGATGTCGAAAGGAGGTGAGTTTAATGAAGATTATAGTCCCCACCAAAGCCGATCTAAAGAAGGTCGGTGGCAAGGTCGCTCTTACGCAGAACAGCGTAGGGGGTTGTGGCTGCACGAGTTGCGAGTGCAGGTAGTTTAAGGCACTGGTGGCGGAGCAATCCGCCACCAGTGCAATATTTCAAGATTGAGGTGAACATGCCTAAACTGTCTCGCTTTGTTCACGTCTTTGATGGTGGTAATACGCGCAAGCACTTTGCCCTCTATCATTCCGTGAAACTGTCCCCGATTTTCCTAGAGCGCGGAACGCTCGGGATTATCAACAAGCTACAAGGAGGGCTAGAGCTTCATAACCTCTCAAGCGAAGAAGTGTCTTTTGTCAAACAGCTCACGGAGCTCGGCTTCGTAGTTGGTTCTGACTCGGCCGAAAATGACCTTGAAGAAGTTGTGGAAGGATTTCGGCCCAGATTGTCAACAATGTACCTAGTCGTTACAGATAGGTGCAACCTGGGATGCAAGTACTGCTTTATCGAAGCGGGTTTTCCTCAAGACTATGTCTGCAATGACATGACTTGGGAGATTGCAAAAGCAGGAATTGACATCTTTCGGGAGCAGCGAGACAGAAGCATCGAAGACTGTCAGGTCTGGTTTTACGGCGGAGAACCGCTCTTGATGAGCGATCTTCTGTTTCAATGCCTAGACTATATTGCCGAGAAAGATCCGGAGGTCACGCCGGTTATGGTGTGTAACGGGACGCTTATATCGGCAGATATGGCCAAAAGACTCTCTGGATACCCGCAATTCCAACTGACAGTGTCTCTTGATGGACCGGCTGACATGCACGATCAAATGCGCATCTTCAAATCAGGATACAAAAGCCACGCTAGCGTAATGAGGGGTGTAAATAACCTCAAAAATTCTGGAGTGGAGTTTGCAGTGTCTTGCACTTTGGGTGAGCACAACGTCGATCATGTTGTTGAAGTCTCCGAATGGATAGCCAGGGAAACAGGGTCTAGTTCAATCGGAATGAACCTTCTGGTTGATACGCCGAAGGAGTTCGTTAAGGAAGAATACATCAGGAAGGCCAACAACGGTCTGATCGATTTCTTCAAGATCGCACGCGACAAGGAAATCTTCGAAAATCGCATACTCAGGAAGGTCAACGCATTTGTCAGTGGCGAGCCACGTTGGCATGACTGCGCAGCGTGTGGAAGTCAAATTGTCATATCTCCCATCGGAGAAATTGGAATTTGTCACGAGGGGCTTGGTGAACGAAACACTTTCATCGGATCCGTTTTCAAGCCCTTCGACTTTCAAAACGACCCTCGAATCAGAGAGTGGTGCAAGAGATCACCAGCCTCAATGGTCGATTGTCACGCATGTGACGCACTAGGTATCTGTGGCGGCGGTTGCCCATACGGCTCGATGCTGAAGCATGGGAGTATGTGGTCGATTGACGAGAGATTCTGCATCCACTCCAAAGAGACACTCGAGTGGCTCATTTGGGATCTCTACGAGAAAGTAACGACATCAACTGTCTGAAAGAGCGAGCAGCTCTTTTCGACAATTATCAAAGAGCTCAAGCTCGTCCAGCTCCACCAGCATCCGCTGAGCAGAAGGCTCGCGTCGATGTGACGTGGAGCTTTTTGCTTTTTATTGACTAAAAGTTGCTAAGTACGTCCACTAGCCCTAGTTTATATAGCTGATTTCCATATCGAAAGACTGGTTGAAACGGATGTAGAGAAACAAAAAAACTTGAGTTTGTCGCAGATTTTATGAAAATGCATCAAGACATGAAATATCTAAAGGATATACCTCATCACCGTCTTAAATATCTTACATCCCCCTTCCGGGGTGGAACCTTGGAAGGGTTTAACCGCCAGTGGCTATTTTGATTATTTCGACGATAATTACAATTACAACAATACCAACGCCGGATGCAATCAAGATAGGTTTGGCGATTTTTTTATGATCAAACCACCACTGAGCCGGTTTGTTGCGGTTAACGGCTGAAATTTTGGTTATCACCGGTTTTGTCATTGCGGCATCGACGCCGGTATAAACTTTGTTCCGCTTTTTTTTATGCTTCGACATATACTAACGATTATATCAGGTGCTATAATTAAATGCATGAGCGACGCTGAAATCACAAAACTGTCTAAAGATATGCAAAAGGGTTTTGCTGATATTGATAAAAAGTTTGAATCTGTTGACAAGAAAATAAGTAATCTTGACGTCAACTTGAGCAAACGGTTCAACGTCGTTGATGAACGTCTTGACGTGCTTGATAAACGGTTTGATGCTGTTGACGAGCGTCTTGACGTAGCTGATATTCGTACTAATAAGATTGATGAACAGTTGGATAGGCTTACGAAAATAGTTATTAAAGGGTTTGGTCATATTGACAAAGTCCTTGAGACCAAGGCTAACGCAACAGATATTCAAAGGATATTCAAGGTTCTGGACGATTTGTCGCAAAGACTTGAAATCACAGAGGATGAACGATTAGTAATGGCAACCCAATTAACGCGGTTGCATGGCTGGGTCGAAAAAGCAGCAAAACGTATAGATTTGAAATTTGTACGATAAACAAAATACCCCCGCTTTAAACGGGGGTATATAAGACCACTTACAGAATAAGAACGCAATCCATAAAGTGCCACTTTCATCCCAGGTAGAGCCAAAAGCCTTCGCAATGTAACTATTGTTACATTTTGTCGGTTTTGGCCTATCTGGAACGAAAGTAAACACTTTCTGAAATTACGCCTTATCCTGCAAGGGGTCTTGTTTGTCTGAATCGCTTCAGACGACTCGTCTTGCGTACGATTCGTTCATCATCTGGGTTAATCAGCAGCGAACTAGAATCATATTTTATCTAGCGGAAGTATATCCGAAGATACACTGACGTTAGAAAAATTGATTCTAGTCGCTGACGATAGGTCAGATGTGGACTATATCGTAGGTAAGACGAGTCAGAGCGGTCAGACTCGGGTCGGGAATTTAGTTTTTTTGTTATCCTCGACGACGACTTGCGCGGTAGTAACCAACGCTCGTAACCAATGATCCAAGACCTAGAAAGGCAGAAATATCTGCACCGGCACCCGTGGTTGGCAGTTCTGGTGGTGTAACTGGAGGTGTCTCCGTACATCGAGCATCGCCTTCGGGGATACCAGGTTTACATTCTTTTGGAGTTTCACATCGGACATCGCCTTCTGGGATACCGGGTTTACATTCTTTTGGAGGATGGTTTACTGTAATCTTTACCTGACAAGCGTTACTTGTTGCAGTTTTTTCTGAGCCGTTAACATTAAAGGTAACATTCAGATTAGCCGTGTAAGTTGCGTTTGCTGTTGCGTAAGTATGCACAACACCATTCGGATTAGTAACTGTTTGTGATGCGCTGTCGCCAAAGTCGAACGTGTAGTTTTTTACAGTCGCGCCGTTTTTGGCGGTGGCTGAACCACTAAACGAATACTGATTATCACCAACCAGCTCGGCTGAAAGTGAGTCGCAGCTATAAACCGGATTTACAGGTGGTTTACTGACAGTAATCTTTACCTGACATGCGTTACTGGTAGCAGTTTTTTCTGAGCCGTTAACATTGAAAGTAACGTTCAGGCTGGCCGTATAAGTAGCATCTGTCGTTGCATAGGTATGCATTACACCAGTTGGATTGGTGGTAACAGTTTGATTTGAGCTATCGCCAAAATCAAACGTATAGTCTTTGACCGTAGCACCGTTTGAGGCGGTAGCTGAACCACTAAACGAATAGGTGTTGTCACTGACAAGCTCGGCTGTCAGTGAATCACAGCTATAAACCGGATTGACCGGTGGTTGACACGATTTGTTGACAACAACGTTGGCCGTATCGGTTAGTGAATATCCGGCAACATTGACGTTGGCTGAGTTGACAAGGGTATTGTCACCACAGTTTGGTAAGTTGTCATTATCAGCAACCTTAGCGCTAAAGATTACCCATGCATTGGCACCGACACCGTATGAACCGATGTTGACACCTGTTCCATTAGCGATATTATCGCTGATAGTTTTTCCGCTGGGGTAATTTGAATTACCAAGGACTGTTGAACCGTTGACATAGGTTTCACCGGCAGGTAGGGTGTCACGAACCGTGACGCCGTCTTCTTGCATATTTCCAGTGTTTTTATACTGAATTAGGTAATCAACGGTCTCGCCGGGTTTAGCGCTGTAGCTTTTTGACCATTTGTTGGTACCGTGTTGGCTGACTAGTTTACTCATCGTAAATGAAGAGTTAGGGGCAAATTGTGGTTTAACGGTAAACGAAACGTAACCAGCGTATTGTTCGCATCCTGGTATGTTACCGTCCATACTGGTGTAGCCAAGCTTCGCACCGGCACTTGTGAAAATGCTTTCCGGCAGCGTAAAGGTCTTTACGTTATTTTCGTAAATTAGGCTACCTTTGACATAGGCTAGATTAAAATCTGTGCCGCTATTAAAGGTTGCGCTATCGTAAACTTCTTTTGGTGATGCGTTTGAAGAGTCAATAAAACCATCAACCGTGATTGATTTTCCGGTAGTTGTTGGCAAATTGACTATTGCAGTTACATCTTTGGCGATAAGATTTAGGTTGGATGCAGCGTTATTGTGAACGTACAAACGAACCGTGTATTCTTTACCACTTTGGACAGTCATATTATCTGACCAATTGGCTGTTGTGCCTGTTTCGCGGATTCCCACGAAATTGCGTTCGTCACCGATGTTTGGATTGTCGGTAATCGAATCAAATGTTACATGATCGGCAGGTTTTGCCATCGTGTAGGTTGGACGGCTTGGTCCCCATGCGAACAAAGTTGCAGGTATGATAAGAGCGGCTGCAATTATCGCAAAGACTGCGCTTGTACGCTTGGGAGCGCGTCTTAAAATTGACATTAGTTTACCCATTGCTAGGTACTCCTTTTCTTGATTCGCCTCGCAGCGAAAATCAAATTAATTAAACATATAAATTAAAATTCTAAAGATTGTGATGTAAATGCCGAATTGTTAAAGGCGTAACAAATCAGATTGTTACAACGTGCATGTCGATTCACAAAGGTGAATCACAAGAGATAAACTCGACCGCGAACGCAAGGCGTCCTGGCAGGAATTTATCACTTGGAGATGTTGTAAGTATGTATAGATTTTTGCACCCCCGCGGGTGCGCAGCTTTGGAAGCCTGCGCACCCGCGTGTGAACGACTGAGTCGGTTACATCCCCGGAGGGAGGACCGTTCCAGTCGCCACTGGCGTCGGAACGTCCGGCGTCGGTGTCGGTTTTGGATCCGGCGTCGGCGTCGACGTCGCCCCAGGGTTGGGCACCGGTGAGGGCGGCGGTGTCGTCGGGTTCGGCCGGGGCGTGTTGCCCGGCTTCTTCGGCTTTTTGGTGTAAGTACCTGGACCTGGGTTCTGGTTCTGGCCGCCGCCGACAGGGGCATTGCCCTGGGCGAACGGGTCCAGCTTCCAGTTCTTTGGTGTCAGGTGGTGCTTGGGTTTCTTACCTGGGCTCTTCGGGTGTTTTACCTCCCGAGCAAGTCGCCAGATATTAAGGCAGTCAGCGAAAATTCCGCTGTTGCCTCTAACACCCGTCACCTTGCCGTTCGCGTAGACCACTGGGGACAAGGAAACCCTGACCATCCTACGGACGTCCAGGAAATCCCCAACCTTGTGGTAGCCGACCGAACGGGTGTTGATGAGCAGTCCTGCAGAGTGCCGAACAATCGGCAACCTGTCTGCCAGGCTTCTTCCGACTAGCTCAGCCGCGATTGCTCGCGCCTGAGTGTCGCTGAAGCCTCCACCGAAGACCTGGATGGTCAAAGTGTAGACTCCCTTCAACTGCGGGTCTTTGGCCCACTTCGTAATGTCCGCCCAGTCGAACTTGGTAACCTTCGCGCGATCATTGATCGCATTACGGTACCAGTCCGCATGTGCGGCGTTGACAGCGTCGACAAGGCTAGTCCAAGTCAGGACCGGCTTGTTGCCTGGTTCGAAGGGCTTGAAGCTGGCCGGTGTACGCACGTCGTGCGTAGTGTTCACCGGGGCGACCTCACCCTTAGTTCCGACAACCGGGAGCACCGAGGTGCTACCATTGGCGTCGACCACCTTCGCGATGGCAGGGGAGTGCGAAGAAATCGCACTTGTCGCTACCGCGACAGTTCCTTTTTTGTGGGAGGGGAGCCAGATGCTTCCGGCGATGACGAAAATAATCGCCAACGTCATAAGTCCGGCCACCACCCACAAATTCTTGCGGCGGCGCTTGACCTTGTCGATGTCTTCGACGTCAATAACGTCGTCTTCGGCGTCGATGACTTCGTTGTCGATGTCGGCGTCGGGATATGCAATCCCGAGCCACGACACTGCCTTGTTGAACCAACTTCTGAGCGTTTCCATAATAATCCTCCTCGGTCTCCCCTTAGGCTGAAGTTGTGGCGGATGCCACGATTGCTGCCCAGGGGGTCGGGAGCAGCTCGTCAACCAACTATTTAAATTAGCTGGCGCGCTACTCTCGACTGAGAAAGAAATTATAAAAATCTATACAATTCATATCTTATTCAGACATGCACTGTAATAATCTGATTTGTTAACGTCCGTCCGTCATCTGGTGACTGTTCCACCTCACGCAATGATAACTGATGCTCATAATGTATCACAAAAAGACATAAATGTCAATGTATTAACATAACAAATATAAATAAACACAAGCGGATTATTCGAAAAAGTCTCGCCTCTGGTCAAAACCATCTATTTTTGTTACAATCATCTGGCGAATAAGTGATGGTCTCATCGTCTAATGGTTAGGACACCAGGTTTTCATCCTGGCAATCCGGGTTCAATTCCCGGTGAGATCACCATAAGAGATTTTTCAAGCGACGCAAGTCGAAACACAGAATTCACCCCTGTAAAGAGGGGTGTTTTTTGAGTTCCAGAATCTAAATCATCATAGGTTGGCAACTTATCAAACAACACCCCAAATAACTGTGCTTTTTTGTGTGGATCTTGCTGTTTTAACAGTAGTAGGTCGAGGTGTTCCAGGAAATAACGGACTCGCGCTAATATCCGGTCTATATTTATCGGTTTTTTATCCTTCACTTGTTGTTTCTCCTTTTCTAGCTTGATTATTTGTTGATGGATCTTTTCAAACTCGTTTCCCAGGTAGGTTATAGCGGTTGCATTAGACAAGAACATAATTTTGCTCGCAGCAGCTTCTTCTTTGGTTTTTAACGCTTGTATTTGTTTGTCTATGATTATGCGACTATCACCGGATAGTGCCTCTCTGCGCTTATATTCGTCTTTGATAGTCGTCAGTAGTAGCTCAATCCGTTCGTCATCCACCTTTATGCGGGCTATGAATTGTGCTATTTTCTCATCCATTTGGTCTTTTGGAATCCGGAAATAATGCCCTTTATTGCTGCAGTGGTAGGCAGGGTAGTATTTACCAGTTTTTCCGCGACTGGCACTACCGAGAAGCACGCCCCCACATTCCGGGCACAAGACGAACTTCTTGTATGGAAAAGCTGGATTATTCATAACCTTATTGACTAGGTACTTTTTGGGCGCTTGTCGGTAGATTTCGTATTCACCGTCAGCTTCGTTATAACCGATATAGCGCTTGCTTCGGTTAGCCCTATTGAATAAGTCGATTGTCACGAGCCCGTCAAATACACACTTAATTGGGCTGTAACCCGTCCACTTTTCGACGTTGATGCCAGCGTAAATGGTGTTTTGTACAATTCGTTGCAATCTTTTTATGGTTAGCGGCTTGCCACCTTTTTTTGCGACAACTTTACTTAGATCGTCCGTACTACGGATATAGCTAACTCTGGTTTGATAGCCCAAATCATTAACTGTATTCACAATCTCGGAGTCGGTTAGCAGCCCTTCGGCGCGCAGTTCGAATATCTTTCTGATAAACACCGCCTCTTCTTCTCTTGGCCGCAAGACCGTGCGCTTGCCTTGGTTAGTGTCAAGTTTTTCGCTGTAATACCCGTATGGCGGTTGTCGCATCCAGTAGCCGTTTTGAGTGTAGCGAATCTCGGCACCAATCATACGACTCATGATGTCGCGCAACTCATCTTTAGACCGTTCTGCTTCTAATATCTCAGATTTCTTGCTGGGGCTGTATACGCTCCATTTGTACTCAAAACCAAGGTGGTCAAGTGTGTTCACTTGCTGTGAGCTAATAACACCGTAAATATCTACGAGTTGAACATGATTTGATTCCAGTTGGGTTTTAAGCATGTCATAGCTCAGAGATCCGCCGCGGGTAAAGCGATCGATTGATTTGATAATAAACAGGTCAATAGCATTCCTTGCGTCTACGCAGTAATTTACTGCCTCCTGCATAGGCTGCTGTTCTTTACTAGCTGATTCCATAAATACAAAGTATTTCTTGATGGTGAAGCCTTTATTTTGAGCAAAGCGCTCGATCTGCTCTTTTTGAGCCTCGGGGGAGTCGCCTTCGGTTCCTTGTTTCGTGGTTGAAACACGAATAGCCGCGACCGCATTTTTACCGCTTAGCTCGGATTGCATACCGCTACCTCGCTTTCGCGCAGTTCTTCCTCGACTATTTCGAGAAGAAGCGCTGATAAGTATTTAAGCCGGTCGGTTTCATCTGCTCGGATGATTTCCGGTGCTGTTTTTTTGTTCTTTGTTCCTATAGCCCTACTCATTTTTGCCCCCTAAGCTATTCCTTATAGGGATAATTATACTACACTAATAAGGATAATTACAAGCATTTTTGTTATAATTCCGAAATTAGAACTTCTTGTTAGTATTACCTCTGTTACAATTTACTTTTTTACTTCTTTCCTTTATACTATCGTATAGTTTATGCACAGACAATTAAACAATAAACAAATCAAGAACCTCAAAACCACATTAAAATTCAGGTATATTACGGCAAACAATCTAGCTCAATATCGAGACATTACATACAACTCAGCTTATAGTACATTAGAAATCTTACATACAAATGGATATCTAGGGAAAATCCATGACAAGAGTTACCGGTTGATGAATAAATCAGCACGGTACTACTTATCATTACAAGCACTTTCTTACTTGCGAAAAGAAACTAAAGTACAGTTTGACGACGCTATATGGAATAGTCGCAAAAGTGATGGCAAGAAATCTACCGACTTCATTGACCTTCAAGTGGCAATACACACTGCGTACAATGAGCTTAAGGCCCGTTATAGGGACGAAATCACCATAATGACGGGATTAGAGCAGTATGGCATTGAGGGCGTCATTAAGCCGCTGCCAGGGCTGTTAGTAGAGCCAAAAGCGGGTAAACACTTCTTTGTCGAGTTAACTGACGGCCAGCACCTATTTCTTGTTAAAAAGCGTATCCGGAAATATATAGAAAACTACGAAGCAAATGAGTGGGAGTGGGAAGTGTACCCAGATGTTTACATCGTGCGCTCATCAACATCTGACCGAGCCCGGCTGTGCAAATACGTCGAGCAACAAATGGAAGATATTTACCTAGACGAGGATGACTTTTCTTTCCATATAGCTTCAAAAGTAGGCCAGATTAAGCTCGTGTAAACCTTTTTACGTCATGCTCAGGACGAAAGAGTCTAATACTCTTCAGCCAGCATCACGGTCAAAACCCGATGACACTCACCACCGAGCGGATCGGCCCATGCTTCCAAAGCAGAATCATAATAATCTATCTTCCAAAACAGCTTCTCGCCGAAGCACTCGAATGATCCGAAGTCATGCTCGCCGTAAGGATCGTTGTCCTCACTGAAATCATTAAAATCAGAAACCGTATCTATCACCTCAGCGATATCCGGCAATGCCGATACACCTCTTGTTACCATAAAACCTTGACGGTTCTTACGATATTCATCATTCAAACTAGCGATCTTCTCGCCCCTAACTAAATCTAAGTCTTCCATATTCATGTTCTCCTTTTAAATTAACTTTTAAAAAGCGAATCGACCGACCGCTCTGTCGATGGAGGACGGCTTAAGACTAATTGCGTCAAGGTGGAGACTTGTACTACCTTGATGCGGTTAGTACAAGCCGTATAATGAGGAAGACAGTGGGAGGTCAACTCTTTGTAGAACAATATTTGAGATTTTTTGATATTTATGTTTTAATAGTAGCCCGATTACAATCTTAAGCTATGAGGGACCCCCTTTGTAAAGTAATTTACCCGTTGACAGTATATTTACAAAAAAACGTTCTACGGGTACAATGTAGTTATGAAGATTTATTTTTCCAATCAGGGCAACTTGCGTAATTTTCGCAGTTTTGTGGAGTCTTTGGATTTTACAGATCCCGATTCATTAGAGATTTCTACGCATAATAAGTGGGTAACGGTTCATCCAGCGAATCTTGTCTTGACGGCAGCGCTCGCTATGCAAATAGGCAAAGAAAATGTCGAAATTATCGGTAAAATACCTGATACTGGAAGATACCTAGATAGAATGGGTCTATATAGTCTAACTAAAACGCCATCACCGTTTACCTACACGAAAAAGGAAGAGGCCGGAAAATTTGTTCCGATAAAAGTTATTCGAACAGCCAATGATCAATCGCGTTTCATTACTGACATCATACCGTTACTTCATTTATCCGAAAATAATGCCACAATTATCAAATATATTATCGGCGAATTAGTACGGAACGTCATAGAGCATTCTTTCGCTAAAGACGGTGCTGTTGTTGCGGCGCAGTATTATAAAAAAAATAATCGCGTAAGCATTGGTATATGTGATACGGGGATTGGTATTTGGAAAAGCATGCAAACGCATTGGCATCCAAAAACCGACGCTGAAGCCTTGGATCTCGCATTAACACCAGGTATTACTGGAACGACTCGTAAAGAAGGTGGTACATCAGAAAACGCTGGAGCTGGCTTATTCTTCATTAAATCAATTGCCAAGATTACCCGTAATTATTTTGCAATTTATAGTGGTAGTGCCGAATATACGCTGCTTAAACATGACAAACGGGTTAAAGGTATGCCAAGATTATATGCCGATCCTAACCGTGACCCACACCGCAGCACAAATACTGTACCTAGTTTTAATGGCACTCTAGTTGCGGTCGATATTTCACTTGACGAGACTACGGAATTTAATGATTTGTTAGCAAATATTGGTCGCGTTTATGATAAAGCGATTAGAGAGCGTAAAAAAAGTAAATATAAAGAACCGAGATTTATATGAAAAAAACAATAGCAATGAGAAAATTAATTGGAGATTTTGCTGAAAATAAAGATATTGCCAAAAGATTGCGCATAGATGAGATTATGCCTGAACTATCAAAAAAACATGAGGTGATTTTAGATTTCAAGGGTGTTAACGGTGCTACTCAATCTTTTATTCATGCGCTCGTAAGTGATCCAATTCGCGAGTTTAGAAATGTGGCATTTGATAATTTAGCATATAAAAATGTTAGCGGAGATATTCGTGAGATTATTTCCATTGTTTATAGATATATGCAGGAAAGCTTAGATGGAGATAATACGTGACACACTAATTTCGGTCCGACAAACTTCATGATATACGTCAACTTGGACGGTATCAGTTAAGGAAACATCATCAAAAGTTACAAAGTACGTTCACTCGGGCTGAATCTAGTAAATGTGTTTCAGGAATTTATAAAATGGCTAAAGATTTTAAATCACACGTTTTAAGAATATAATGTAATTAGGCCCTGTGGTGGAGGCCTTTGGGAGAGCATGTTTTGGCATGCTCTTTCTTATTTTATTAAAGTTGATTGTCTGTGTTTACCAGAGAACGAATGACCTTGACAGTTTTGCTCGGTACGTATAATGAGGAAGTACGTAACGAGAAGGGACTGTATGAAATATCTATGGATGACTATTTATCACAAACAGTCTAAGTATTTGCTGAGAACACTTTACTAATCGAATGTAATCATATATAATCGTATATAGTAAAGGAGATACGATTATGAACACAAACCGCTTCGAAAAAAGAATTATCATTACCTCCGAGGTATTAAATAAAATTACTGGGATAGATCGAATTAAAGGGCAATGGATGGGTGGCCTCAAGATAAGTCCACAAATCCTAGGACGTTTAAAGACCTCTGTAATTATTACCTCGTCTGGCTCTTCAACCAGAATCGAAGGCTCAAAACTTAGCGACGAGGAAGTAACACGACTATTACGTGGTCTTAAGACGAATCAACCCAAGAACAGAGACGAACAAGAAGTGGCTGGGTATGCAGATCTTTTAGGCCGAATATTTGATCATTACTCTAATTTAAAACTTACCGAAAATAACATTCTAAATTTTCATTCGATTCTTTTAGGTTTCTCAGATAAAGACTCTTCTCACCGCGGTAAGTATAAAACAGCGGACAATAAAGTGATTATTCAAAACGACATCGGGCAGACGTCGGTATTATTTGAGGCGACCAAACCATATCTTGTCAAGCCAGAGATGGACGATTTAATGCAATGGACAGAAGAAAGTTTCACATCAAATACATTGCACCCTCTACTATTAATAGCCAATTTTGTCTTTGAATTTCTTGCGATTCATCCATTTCTTGACGGGAATGGTCGGTTAAGCCGATCGCTAACAAATCTTTTATTGCTTCGGGCTGGTTATTCATATGTTCCGTATATAGCGTTAGATGAAATTATTGAAGACACTAAAAATCAATACTACTTGGCGCTAAGGGAGACCCAGAAAACTTACAAAACTAAAAATGAAGATCTTTCATCTTGGCTAAACTACTTGTTGGACACTCTCTTAACGCAGGGTCGTAAGGCAATTGACCTGATGGAAAATGAAAAGTCAGAAAAATTACTTTCTGATAATCAGCGCACTGTTCTTGGTTTGTTTGACGAGCATGTAAGTTTATCAGTTTCAGAAATTGATAGTCTGCTACAGAAGGAAATACCAGTTCCGACATTAAAACAACTACTCGCTAAATTATCCTCTTTGGGTTTAATCGATAAAATTGGTCAAGGACGAGCCACAAGATATCAAAAGGCTATTATCAATAAATGATTTATCCATTGACTCCACAATATTGCTCATGCTACGCTAAAACCAATTAAGTTAATCAGGGACGTCTAGATATTAACTAAGAGTAATAATAAAATAAATTATGAAAAAATACATCTCTAGTAAGTTAAATCCACGTTCTGACTCTGTTCCTCTTACTCAAACTGACCCACGGTCACAAATACTGAGCCTGTCGAAGGGTTTTACCATCGTCGAACTCCTCGTCGTCATCGTAGTCATCGGTATCCTTGCTGCCATCACCATCGTCTCCTACACAGGCATATCCCAAAAAGCCGTCGCTTCTTCAATTCAATCCGACCTTGGCAATGCTAAAAAACAACTAGGCCTATACTACGTTGAAAACAGCTCTTTTCCAACCAGCCTCGATGGCAATAACTGCCCAGTCTTAAATAGTGTTACCGATACTAAATATTGCCTCAAGCCCAGTCCTGGAAACACATTTACATATACTAGCGTCGCCCCATCAACTTTTAACCTCAGAAGCGAAAACAACAGCAATAGTTATTCAATCACTAATAACTCTCAACCGACAATCTCTAATATAACCACAACATCAAATACCTGCCCAACAGGCTTCATTCCAGTACCAGGTAGTGGTACTTACAGCACAACTGATTTTTGTGCTATGAAATATGAAGCCAAGATTTTAGGCAACAACGTTGGCGACCAAACATACAGTTCATCATTTGTACCTGATTCACGTTCTACAGGTACTCCGTGGGTTAATATATCCCAAACTAGTGCTATAGCCGAAGCCCAAACTTATCCTAACTGCACTGGTTGTCACCTAATCACTGAAGCTGAATGGATGACTATTGCTCAAAACGTCCTAAGTGTACCTAGTAACTGGAACGGTGGAGTTGTTGGTACTAGTTATATCCCACGAGGAAACAGCAATAGTTCGGCTGCAACCGACGCTAGTGCTGATTTAACTGGTGTAAATAAACGCACATTGACCCTAACGAACAATGAAGTTATTTGGGACTTAGCTGGTAATGTTTGGGAATGGACAACAGGTACAATGACAGGCGGACAACCAACTGGTATGGCCAGTTGGAACTATTATGATTGGACAGCTGTATCAGGTGGCACATTTGCTATTAATCCATACCCATCAGGCACTGGTATTAGTGGTTCTAATAATTGGAACGGTGGCACTAATGGTATTGGTAAGATATATGGTCTGACAAGCGACGCGAGCCTGCGTGGCTTCTTCCGCGGTGGCTCTTGGAACAATAGTAGCAATGCTGGTGTCTTGACACTGAATTTGAACAATTCGCCGAGCGGCACGAACACTAACGTCGGTTTCCGAGTTTCCCAGTGGTGCTAGCCTTGGGTTAGTCTGTTTTGGGATATTATTTTAAATCTTTGTTCTTGGCAAATGAGCTGGGCGGAGTTCTTCCGCCCATTGTCTCGAATCTATGAAATGGTCGTAGAATAAGCAAAACAAAAATAGGAAGGATCAGACTATTAAAAAACAAGAATTTATAATCCACACCAAAATGCTAGAGATTGCCTTGTGGCTGTTTGAAAAAGTTAACACATTTCCTAAAAAACAAAGGTTTGTCTTGGGCGAGCGGATTGAAAACAGCACCCTGACTTGTATACGCCTGATAATCGAGGCCAACGAAACGTCTAGCCCTCAGATTATTCTACAAAAACTTTATGCGCTTAATATTGAGTTGGAAGTACTGCGCAGCCTGCTGCGCATAGCCTATGAATTGCATTTTATGAAAGCCAACTCGCTAGGCTATATAACAGCGCAAATTGATGAAGTCGGGAAAATGCGCGGTGGTTGGGTTAAACGTTATAAATCTTCAAAAAGCGATAGCTGTCGTGAGTTCGACGACATTTCCAACAGTAGCAATATTGGCGGTGACGACAGCATTGGCTGACGTGACTGGTGATAATAATTCATTTTGAATAAACAAGCGTATTGCCATAATTTATATTTTTTGACAAGATGATCGCAGTTGGCATGGGAGGCGTGAGCTTCCCAAGAGGCGAATGACTTTGCGACTGCCTTTGGCTCGATTTGTCTGGCCATCATAGCTCGTAATTGCCCGCGGTAGCGTTTTTTGAAACGGCGAACACTGCTACTACGCAGACGCAGATAATGAGGATAAATTACATAGCCAACATAGGTAACGCCCTGTTTGGCCGGGTAAACTCGAACTTTATAAGGATTTATAGTTAGGTACAATTTTTCGTATAGAAATTCCATCATAGCTTCTTGCCAAATACGCAATTGCTGTTTGTTTTCGTGAAAGATAAGGATGTCATCCATATAGCGGATATAAAAGCGGATTTTGAGCGTTTGTTTGGCGTACATATCCAATTCATGCAGATAAATGTTGGCGAATAACTGACTGGTCAGGTTGCCGATAGGAATACCACGTCGGCCTTTAGTAAAATAATACGAATCAGACGCAAACAGTGAATCATGTTCATGGCCACTGTCGGTCGAGTTGATAATAATTCTTAGCAAATTGGTTATTTGTTGGTCATTTATTTTTGTTTTTAATAGTTCATGTAATTTGCCGTGATTAATCGAGGCGTAGTATTTGGAGATGTCTAGTTGGCAAACATAAAGATTCGGCCCGCCAACCCTAAGAAAATGTTGAATGCGATTGGCAGCGCCATGGATACCACGACCTGGCCGACAAGCATAAGAATCACGGATAAAGAATCGTTCATAAAATGGACATAGATAATAATGGATAGCATGGTGAACGATACGGTCACGGTAAGCCGGCGCCTCAATTAGGCGTAATTTTGGATCGGTAATAATTTTTTTGCGGTAAGGATATGGTTGGTAGATATTGTTCCGCAGTTCAACCTGGAGTCCAATTAAACGTTCCATTAGGTTATAGTCAAAATCAGTTGCATAATAGTTTAGGCGCTTACCCTTGAGTGCATGTTTATGAGCTATTATTAGCGTTTCCAAAGAAGTAACGGACGAAAAAATGTTTTTTAAAATAGCCACATCCATATTATAATACTTATGGTTAGATGATTATTAGGCGAGCCTGCGTGGCTTCATCCGCGGTGGCAATTGGAACAATAGTAGCAATGCTGGTGTCTTGACACTGAATTTGAACAATTCGCCGAGCAACACGAACACTAACATCGGTTTCCGAGTTTCCCAGTAGTGATAGCCTTGGGTTAGTCTGTTTTGGGATAATAAACTCGACTTACGTAAAACCTCGTATCCCTCTGACGATATTAGCACCAGTTCAGAATACATTTTCTCTGGCGGAGGTGATCCCGTAGGATCATCGACAACAGAAAAATGGTTTATGGACGGAGATAGTGCATCAGAGTGTGCAGGGATTTTGCGTAAGTCGAGTAAATCTTAGCCCGACATCCATCGATTGAATTAGTTAGTTAATTAATTGGTAGATCTGTGCAATTAATATCCGGTCATCATAACCAGTCTTTGCCATCTTTTTACAAAATGGCAAAGACGAATACGATATGGCTGTGCGGTTATGTCGCGCACAGCCAGCCTGGAAACGACACACAGAGTCGGTTCTATTGTTGGTTTGCTCCTAAGAAAGGTACTGCTCTTTGATGAGCGCGTAGTTGGTATTATTGATTCAATGATTTAGTAATAAAATCGTAAACTTCGCTGAAAATTGTTTCTTTACCCATAAAAGTGCATGGTTCACTTTCGACTAAATCTTGGTCGACATCGTCAAAAGTATCGGTATCGAACACATCCGTCTTAAGAATATAATGGAGTCAGGCCCTGTAGTGGAGGCCTTTGGGAGGGTCCGATTAGTCAGGCTCTTTTGATTCCTCGCATAAGCTCGTATAATAAACCTATGGTATCAGAACGTATTAACACAGCTGAAATAATAGAAAAATATAGAGCAGAGTATAAAAAACTTCGAGCTATAAATTCAGTCGCCATTGGAGACAAAATACACTTTAATATGTTTGGTTTCAAGCACCTTATATTTAAAGGAAAACATCGCAGAGAGTCCGCTGTTATATTTAATCGCTTAGTATTAATCCCTCTAATTGCGCCTGTAATATATAACTGTGCAGAAGAAAAAGAGATTCGTATTCGCAAAGAAATTATAGATGGAAAGAAGATAGCAGTAACCTATTATGCACTAGAGGCACACGTCGGCAAAGATAGTGTACGGGTACGTGTCGTGACTCGCAAAGTCGGTAGCAAAGGGAAGCATTACTTCCAAAGTATTATGAAATACTAAAAAACGCCTCTTTTCAAAGACGTTCATTGGTGTGCTCGTTTTCCAGACTTAGGAGTTTTCACCTTGGCCGGTTCTAGGGCAAGCCCCACGGGCACATAGATATAATAACACAGTCCTAAATAATTTGCAATGTTTGAGAATTATTTTATAAAATATTCATATCCTTTGGCGCCTAGCTGTTATTTACAGAAGAATTATATCTGTTTTAGTGTATTTTATTTATTAACCTAGAGGCTTTGCTTCAGAACTAATAAAATTCTGCTGTATTACTCGGCTGATTTGTTTTTCGTTTATGGTGTTGAGTTTTCGGTTTATCGTCAGAGTTAGTTGCAAGTTGTGATTCTTTTTCATTTTGCTTTAGCTTCACGACAGTTTTAGCGTATTTCTTGCGTGAATTTTTAATAACTCGTTTTGCAATTTCGGCATCGCCATCATCATCAAGTAATAAAGTAATGCCCGACATGGGTTCTTGAGAATGAACAGCCGCAATTCTAGCATAAAACGAATATGTTGGCAGATTAGCTATTTCGCCTTCTTCAACATACGGGCTAAAAAGTGGCAAAATAAGGCGTTCATCAGCTGGGCTACCCGATCTAAAACATATCACCGTACCAACATTTGCTAGTATTACATCGACAAGTTTTTGTTGATCTTGTTGACTAGTCGATTGCTCGGCCATAGTTAAAAATAGCTTATATTTTCTTGCTTCACTAAGCATTTGAGTAAAGCCAGTCGTGGCGAAGTTTTGAAACTCATCAACATATAGATAAAATGGTCGACGATCTAGCATACTCATTCGTGCTCGACGAAGTGACGCAAGCTGTAACTTTGCAAGTACAGTCGTTCCAAATAGGGCAGATGTATCTTCGCCAAGCAACCCTTTTGAGAAGTTACAAATCAGAATCTTACCTTCATTTATAATCTCATCAAAATCGATAGTAGATTTTTCTTGTTCTAAAACACGTCGAGCTGAAGCAGAGAATAGAAAGCGTCCAATCTTAGCGGTTATACCAGCCGACATTTTAACTCTCTGCATTTCGCCAGCCCTGCCAATCTCATTTTTCCAAAAATTCCTAAGATTTTCATCGTCTAGTTTTTTAACGACATCACGTCTAAATCTCGAGTCGTTAAGCAACCGAAAGATGGTGAATAATGTCGAGCCCTCAAGCGTCAAGGCCGTTTGAATAGCATTGCGCAAGATATACTCAATGCGGTGACCACCACTATCATCCTCTGAGAAGATTTTGCGCATCACGGATATAGTCGACTCCGTCACGAAGTCTTTTTCGCGCAGTAAATCATCACCCTCTAAGCCATCAGGTATCTCAAGAAGGTTCATACCGACTGGATGCGCCAAATCATCGGGATTCATGTATATAACATCGTCGATACGATCACTAGGGATATGGCGCAAGATAGTTTCAGCCAGATCACCATGTGGATCTATCACCGCTATACCATTGCCGTTATTAATATCTTGCACAATCGAATAGAGAAGCATTGTTGTTTTACCATTTCCCGTACCACCAATAACATAAAGATGTCGTGCCCTCTCAGCTTCTGTCAACCCAATTGGCGTTACGACGCCGTGATGCTGATTCTCACCAATTATCACGGCTAGCTTGCCGTGATTAGATTTTAACGAGACTGGCGCCGGCAATGTTTTGCTTAGTGAAGTAATCAGATTATCGGTACGGCTTAGCTTGCTTGAAGGGAAGTGGTACAAACTAGCAATCTCGTTGGTTGAAAGAATCATTGAACTTCGTCTAGTTAAAACTGGCAAGCGTTTGCTGGCAAGATTTTTGCGATACCGCCCCACAAGCGGCAAGCGAATCTTAGCCCTAAGTGCCTGATATAGTGGCACACTATATCCATCTAATGCCGAGCGCAAACTCGCCAGATGTTCTTTGCTATTATCACCACTAACAATAATTCGTAAGTTAACTTGGAATAGTGGCTGTGTCACTTTTTGGTGCATCGATTCCATTAGTTCTAGTTCAAAAGCGCTTAATGTTCTAGCTGGGCGTTGTCTTTTAGAAACTTGAGCTTTAAACTGGGCGTCCTTATCATTAACACGCGCTGTGTAATTGTCCGAGGTTGTACCGTGATAAACTTCGCTTGTTGTATCGACAATACCCCACAAGACACTATTTAATAAGTTACTAATCCGTTGCAGCCAAATAAGATAGCCTCTTTTGGTACTATATAATATATCTTCGTTGCTAAGAATCCTTTTAGCTAATTTACGAGTACCAGTTAGCTTCACTGGAGTTAAGACAAGTTGCATCGTAATTTGCTCTGACTCATCCAACTTTGTCATGGCATTAGTTATATAGGCCAGCGGATCATGTTGATCAAAAGCCGAAGTGAGCGTTAACGGAAATATATAATGAGTCATCTCCTTAAACTCAATCACATCATCAACTGTTTGCTCGGGTATATTAACTTGTTTTACTTTGGCATCAGATACATAGGCCGAGATTGTTTTTTGAAGCCCCTGACTCAAAGACTTTTCAACCTGCACAAGATAACGAATACCATCCTGCTTGGTCGAAGAAATCTCAAAACTAAAGACTGGCGCCCGACCTAGTATCCTATCTTTTAAGCGTCTCGCGGCGTACATACCGTGAATTACCGAGAATAACTGCTGGGTAGCTTCTGGCGTCCTAGTAATTGATGCTGGTGGCGTTAATTCAAGCCATACCATCTCACGATGCTTTAAATACTGACGATTAAATAGGCGAGTGACAAAAGTCATAAGTAACACCAAAAGTATTACGCATAGAATAAGTACTGTTATATCAAACCAGTAGATTACTATAAATTGCCAAAATTGAGACCCATTCATGATGTCACTCCAACCCGATTATGGATGAAGTTATAATACATAGCCGAGGCTTTATCAAAAGTCCGCGTACTAACGACATTGAAATGGGGAGCATTCATTTCAGATATTTTCCACAGCCCAGTTTCGCTATTAACATTGGTCACATAAGCTACGTGCCCCAAGTCGCCTTCGCCTGTTTGCATAACTGCACCGACTTCTGGGATATGGTCTACTTTATAACCGTCAAGAATTGCGTTATCATCCCAAGTATTAGCGTTACCCCAAGTCGTCGGAATGGGCTTACCGATCCAGAGTCTATTTGCAAATGCCCAATAGGTGCAATTTCCCCAAGCATAAGTGTCACCAAGCACAGGGCCGCCCATATAAAATCCCTGTTCTTCCGCTGAGACGGCACTTGATGTGCCACTTAAGAAATTGACAGCATCACCACCCATCGAAAAAACTGCCATTACTGGCAGTGCGATAACAAAGGCAAGAGTCGCTAAAGTCACTGCAAAGTATTTTTTTAGACTTCCGCCGGCGAGACTAATGACAACATATGAATTCATCTGGTATAGATCTCCGCAGGATTAGTCGTAATCAGCGGATGTTCTTTAACACTCGCCACAACTTTTATAGCAACATGATTTTGGTCAGATATAATTAGCGCGTCGCCACGTTCGCAGGTCAGCAGAAAACTCTCCTCGTATTCGGATAGGTTAAACTCACTTGCTACATTTTTAATTGTTGTTGTATCTTGGCGCATAAGTATGCGAAGTGCACTTTGAGAGGCGATGGCTCGACCGTAATCACTTTTCAGAAAATCATTGGCTTGTTGAGAGATAATTGACACACCTAAGTAATATTTACGAGCTCGACGTACCAGACCAGCTACAAAGCGAGCGCTCTCTTCATGTTCTAGTAACATCCAACCCTCATCAATAATAAGCAGGCGTCTTTCGGGATGAGCTTTAACCTGATTCTGGACAAAGTTCGAGATAATTAGCATCATAATTTGTCGCATTGATTCTGGCAGATCCTTAATATCAAAAATCACTAGCCGATTACTAAGATTGATGTTGGTTTGTGAATTAAAGACTTCGGATAAAGATCCAGAGATATATTTTTCAAGACGCTCACAAAGTTTGAGATGCCCTAATTTATGAAGTTCACGATACAGGTCTTCTAGTAACGGTTGCTCTTTCTTGGCCGATTTATAGATTTTTAGAATTGCCTTATCGACAGCCGCTTTCTCGCGCGAGTTTAATCCTTCAGCCATTAAACTAATCACTTCAGTTAGATCTTGAGTATGTTCGGATAAGTCAGTGATTTCGTGGAAGGTGGTAGCCAGATCAAATGGGTTAATCTTCTCTTTACTATTGGCTGACAGTTTAATATATGTACCCTTAACTGATTCGGTTAGACGTTTATACTCACGTTCAGGATCGATCACTATAACTTTCGTACCTTGCATCAATTGACGTAGTATTTCGACCTTTGTGGTATAGCTCTTACCAGCACCCGACTGAGCAAAGACTATCGAGTTAGCGTTATGTAAGCTAAATCTATCAAGAATCACCAGTGAATTATTAGATTTGTTGACGCCATACAAAATGCCAGATTCCTGCACTAGTTCTGAACTCATGAAAGGGAAGGTTAGGGCAGCCGAAGAACTATCAAGATTTCGTTTTTGAGCTAATTGGTCTTCGCCACGAGGCAAAACCGATTGCAAAGCTTCAAGTTGTTGGTAACGAGCCACTTTGCTGTAAAACAGCCGAGCCGATAGGGTAGTTTCAAGCAACTTAGTTATCTTGTTAAGCTCCTCTAAGCTTTCAGCTCGAAGTGAGATATAGATAGACACTTGGAATAACTTTTCTTGGCCACGTTGAATCTTGTCACGTAGATCGATAGCCGATTCTAGCGGATCAGTAATCTCTGAACCGATAATTTTACCGGCCCGGATCATCGCCCGTTTAGTACTTTCTAGCTCTGTAATCTTTCGATGAAGTTTCGGTAGCGCCGAAAGGGCATTGACTTCATGAATATGGTAGCTAATGTCTGTATCGTGATTAAAATTAATTAAGCTATCTAGCCATCCAGAGCTAGCTACAAATGGATAGCCAGATATAAATAAGGTACGGATAAATACACCATCAATATTTAAGTAATCGACTTTTTCTTCTAAACTGGCGTAACTCATTACATCGAGCATATCCTGCTCGCCGAAAGTCAGGCTAAGCTCGCTAAGTTTGGCTTTTCTAGCTTCACGACGTTTGAGCAGTGGATTAACTTTTTTCATTTTTAGCTCCTTTTTTGACTAAGGCTGTATGTATCATCTGCATAGCTCGATCGGTAAGTGGCTGTAACTTAGCTTGTGATGGGTTATAGAAACTGTAAAATAAATCAAGTACTTCAAGGCTAGATAACTGACGAGCATGCATACCAAGTCGCATCATGCCCTTAGTGACAATATCAACAGTCTGCCCAAGTTGCTCTTTAGCTATAGCAAAATCAACTTTACCAATCGCCACAAATGAGACAACGATATAAAAACGTCTCGTTAGTATCTTGTTCGACTGGATTAGTGAACGAATAAACTCGTCATAGTTTAGTAATTGTTGGCGGTAGATTGGCTCAGCCTCATCTTCAAGACGCCCACCTAGATCTTCGAGATACTTATCCATATCAATCTCACGAGTTCGAATCAAGATTTGCAGACTCGAGCCAACCGAGTTTAGAAAACTCTCATAAGTATCGATAATAATATCTTGCTCATCTTCACTTTTAAGCTCGAAGTTGAGTGATGACACTTCCAGTACTGCCCGATACTGATTATGTGGAAGTATTAAAATACTATCTTTAACACCTTTAATCGCAATCTGTGCACGGCTACTGACTTTATTCTTGGACTTTACTAATGCGAACATTTAGACCTCCTTTCTTATTCATCTCGAAACACAGCCTATTAACAGGGTCGTCGAGAGCAACATACAAGTGTGCTTGCTCTTTTGACCCAAGTTTTACCATCTCAACAGGTGCACCCAGCTTTGCCGTACTAGCTTTTGGCGTTGACACTTTTGGCGGTTCTGGATAATCTTCACGAAAGTTACAAACTCTTTTATTGAATAGATAAAGTTTTGGCCTTAAGTTATATCTAAACAACACAAACAACCAAAGTAGGATTATCTTTCCTTTAATACGAATTGCCAAGATCCCAGATAATACAGCGACAACAGCGATTAAAATGATTTTATACAGGCTAAAATCCATACTTGGTGGCAATACAGCATAAAGCAGCGAACCGCCAAATACAGGTATGGCAAATAATGCTAACTGCAAGAAGCCTAAGTTGCCAGCCACGCGATCTTCAACGGTAGTGACTTGAGCAGGTACGACAGTTATTTTCATGCTACTTTATCCTCCTTTTTAGTTGCTTTATTAGTCGCAACTCGCCTAACTGAAACTTGGGCTAACGGGGTTATATTTCTAGATGAATTGGCTTTTGGCGCACGCGAGGTGGTTCCAGTTGGTGCCTTACTTCTAGCCGATGAATTAGCAACAGGTGTTTTCGACTTTGGTGCAGTATATTGCGTCGAGCTAGCATTTGATCGCTTTGACCCAGTCGACGATGAAGTACTACTACCTGTTCGACTACTAACTTTAGTCGATACCGCCGATGCAGCTGCTTTACCACGGCCACCCAAGTAACCAACGCCATTCATAAACTGCGTACCAAGCTGTCGGGTTGATCTTGCGCCGAGACTGACATAACTAAACTGCATCATTAGTCCTTGCGTCTTTAGAAGCGCAATAATAGCAGCCAACCCGACTACCATCGACATTAAGACATTTGGCACATTAGTATTATTTGTCGCCGACATGCCAACAAATAGCGAAGCCGCTAGCGTTAAGATCACGACATGAATAAAAAGTACAAAGATAGTAGTAAGATAAGTCTTCATGGCTGTTTCTGAAAAATCCCTAAAGCCAGGTACCAACCAAAGCAGAAGAACTAGCGGTGACAAAACAGCACCAATAAACAAAGTTACAATACGGCCGACATAGTAAATTAGCAGGATAAACGAGAATATCAGGAATACTATCATGATCAGCAGAGCGGCAATGCCCTGTCCACCAGATTCTTTAACGATTGCCGTTAGTGAGTCCCAAACCGACGAACTCCCCCCAATCTGCCCAACGGCATTAATTAACACATTCGACAGTTCAATAAAGCCATCAATAATAAAGATCGAGGTATTGAGAAGTAAAAATATCAAAGCAAGTCTTGGTAGTAAGTGCTTGAAGTCAATCTCATCAAGGCCGAAGGTTGATGCACTCATCACATGAAAGCCAATCAATGCCACAACTACAGTAAATAGAACATCTGTAATGCCGACCATGACTGCCCAAAAATTAAAAACACTCGGATTTTCGGACATTAGAGGTGTTGCCTTAGTAAAGAAGTTAAGAGCCTCAAGAAATGGTGTAGCAACTGTCTGAATAATTGTATTCAAAAATCCAGTTATAGCGCCAATTAGAATGTCTACAAGCCCGCTACTAGGCGTAGCTGGCTCAATGGCCGTAAGACTTGGTAAAGTTGCACTGGCTGGTTGCAGGGTATGAGTTATTGCTCCATTTAGTATCGCAGTAAGCGCCCCTGCCGCCAGAACAATCACCAAGCCAATTAATGCATTTTTTAGAACGTGCTTAGCTTGGTCAAGCTTATCTGGCCGACCGGTGCTGGTCATATAAAGAATGCCCCCGTAGACGATGAAGAAGACACTGGCAATCCCCGCGATTGCGGTGAGCATCTGCATCGTTGGCGTAACGTAGTTGTGTATTGCCGTGAGTGCACCTGACGAATCAGCCATGAGTGACAAACTCATGGTGAGGTGGTTTATCATATACTACTCCTAACTTCCGAACGAATTAGTGGCGATTGCAACGATAATATTGCTAATGACAAAAGCTGCGATGACTATGGCGAGGCCAATAGCTGACCAAAGCAGTGTTCGTTTAGCACGATCTAGATGTTCTGGATTACCAGAACTGGTTATATAGCCAAAACCGCCAATAACAAAAAAGCCGGTCGCTATGAGACCGGCTAATCCTGCGACGACTTTGATGATGTCGCGGATGAAATTCTCAACTTGAGACACATCCGCCGTTGCGGCTGATGCAATGGGAGCTAATAGGATCAGTGATCCTATAGCTACATAAAAGGTTACGATTTTTATAGACGTGGAACTTCTAATCATATAACTGATCCTCCGCTAATAAATTATTCGTGTGCGCCTTCAAGATATCACACCTGTCAAATAATAGTACAGCATAAGCATTCTGCATATTTGTCAAAAACATGCAACACTAGCTTTTTGTGTATCTTATGACGATGTTGTGTATTCTACTATTTTTCGGTGGGAAGAAATCCGTATACTTTAATGATTTAGAACAATTTTAAATATGAAGCAACTTGATACCCCAGCCATACATTCAATAACTAATCTAATAAACTTTCTGCGAATTCACGAAGCCAAACATCAGGATTTTGATGTATATACCCGTGGCCACCTTTAGTGTGTTCATGAAGGCTATCTCTCATTCGGTTCAACAAATCTAATGTCATTTTCATTGCATCGGATTGATTGGCACAACGTTCATTAGTAACATCTTTGACGCATTGTTCAATTTGACTTTCGTCCACTTTGTATAGCGGAGTAGTGTTGCCATAATACTTTATGTGATCCTGTTGATTAAGCTGCATTTTCTTTAAAAAGCCAAGCGATTCTATATGAAACATACAGTTATACACATCCTGAACATCATCCGGATTAATTCTGCCGGAGAAAAAATCATCGTATACGTTTGATCCGTACCTGTCGAGACGTTCTTTGTAAAATACAGTCCAATTATCTGCACCTATTATGGAGTGTCGTACATATTCTGATCTTTCTCGGAATCTTGATAACTTACCATCATCAACCGGGTATCAGATTCGCTGCCCGTTATACCTCAGTTTAGCCAGTGTTATAGCCTCAATCTGCCTAACTCGCTCCCTCTGAACACCAATTTTTTGTCCAATTTCGTCAAGAGTTGCCGGCTTACCGTCTCCTATGCCGAATCTTGATTGGATAACTTCCATATCCCTACCTGCCAGCGAACCTAGGATTCTTTTTACGTCTATAGAAATCTCAGCTTGTTCATAGGCTTCACTTTCGCCACGGCTTATTTCGGGATCAACCGGCATGAGGCCATTTGACGTCGGTAAGAAACCGTCTAATGCAAAACCCGCTAAGAGTCTGACCTCATCGGGCTTTCGCTTACGAAATTGTTTCAAAAACTCCGCGATCTCTTGTTCAGACGGCTTGTCACCGACCAGACGAATACTTTCGTTAATAAAACCTTTTGTTTTTTGTATCAAGCTGATGGGTGCGCCAAGGTTGTCAATGGGTTCCGTGTGCAATCCTTCCGAATCCAGTATCTGATTCCACTTTGCAATTAACGCATCTTCGTGTGTTAACTCAGCGGTAACGAAAGTCGCTTCTGTTTCTGAACAGTCACTGCGATCTACGTGGCCATTTCGTAATCTGTATTCACTCATAAAATTGTATATTATAATACAATGAATAATGCCATATTGCAAGTCTGGCTAAAGTATATAAAGGGACATCAGAGCTTAAGCTTTCTGGGTCATAATAAATAGTTAGATTAGTTCACGAAAATTACAAAGTACATCCGCCATGAGCTCGAGGGGTCGAGTTATACTTTCACCTCTGGCAAAATAGTAATTATCTGCTATTATTATCTTATGAGTGATATTGAGCTCCCAAATCAAATTCCTGTTAATCTTTCGAGCATTCGAAAGCGGCTGCGCTATACTCAACGCGAAGTTGCCAAAATAGCTGATATAGATTCAAATTACTACGCTAAAGTCGAGCGCGGTATTAGTGTGCCATCGCTAAAAACCATGATTAAAATTGCAAAAGCGCTTGATGTGTCGATTACCGATATCGTCGGTTATTAAACCTCGGCTTGTTGCTCGTTGAATTCGTCCATCTCTTTATGAAGTAGCTCTTCATCGATACGACCAAGATCACGGTACATAAGTTTCGTTCGAATAAGCATCTGGCGTGCATAGATAGGATTAGCATTCTCAGGATCGTTCTTCTCAAGATCGCGCACCATTTTAGCGATATCATCATCTGTTGGTATATAACCTGGCATGTTCATAGTATAGCACTCCTTCTGTTAGTATTGTTTAGTTGTTTTAGCCCCACACGATCAACAAGTACGCAATCATTCCCAGCAGCTAATCGTTGCGCGACAGCACTATAGGTACTATTCGTAATAACCATAGCTCGGTCGCAACCGTATATCCGTAGCCCAGTCACAACCTGGCGGATAGCCTTAGCTTTGACGAGTCCGGAATAGCGTTTAGCTTGGATACCCCAACGCACGCCGTCCTTTTCGGCTATGATGTCTACCCCGAAATCATATTTTTCCGTTAACGAGACGTTACGGAAACCATTTTTCCTTAAAAGCTCCGCAACATAACGCTCAAAATCTAAGCCGTCCATGCTGTCAATATCACGGAGCCGTGCAAAACGATGACTTGTCATAAGCTTCCAACATAATCGCAAGAGAAGCAGACAACCCAATACACCAAGGGCTATATAGGCTATATGTACAAGTTGCGCTCGATGCATCCATGCGGTTGCGCCTACGATAATGACGATAGGGAACAATACATCATTGCCCTGAAACCGTGAATACCGCGACATACTACTGCTCCTCATCAAGCATTAGCTCGTCGAATGCAACATCAATCTGCTCCAACCCCTTAAGTACGGAGTTCCATGTTTGGTTAACATGGGTCACCAAAGCAGCATATCCATACTATTTATGGATATTTTATTTTCGTAAAAATTTATTAATGTGTCCGGCACTGAACTACGAACAATACTTATCAGCCAAAGCCACAGTCATAAATAGACTCCTTATATTAGAAGGTGCTAGTCGTGTCGAAAAAACATATTCACCTTAGTTTTTGTTATTTGATATCAAGAAAACTTAGAGCGTTTTGAGGGGTAATCAATTGCCATTTGGCTTTGTCACCGTAGCTTTCGATCCATTCATACGGAGCGGATATCACTTTTTGCTTCCACTTCATTTCATAACCAAATAGCATACCGTCTCGTTCTTCAACAAGATCTATCTCGTTTTGTTTCCAGGTTCTCCAGAAATACTGGTTTGCATAAAGATTTGTATAGGTTCGCATTTTAAGCCTTTCGACTATTATAAAATTCTCCCACAGCTTTCCGATATCATCACGGATTTCAAGCGGATTAAAGTTATTAATAACAGCATTACGAACACCTATGTCGTAAAAATAGTATTTTGATTTTTTTGTAACTTCGCTGCGTAAATTACGACTAAAACCGCCAAGCCTGAAAATAATATATGATTTTTCTAACAAATCCAGGTATCGAGCAACTGTATTTTTATCAATACCCAAAGAAGAACCAAGCTCGGTATGAGACACCTCATTGCCAATCTGATATGCCAGCAGTACAAGTAATTGTAGCAAAGTTCGTGAACCCTTTACTTCTTGAAAAGCTAGGATGTCTTTAAGAAGATAAGAATCGACTAATTCGCGTAAAAATTCAGTCTTAGCTTTATTTGTTTTGCCCGTAATAGCGTTGGGATACATGCCATAGACGAGTAGTTGAGGTAGAATATTCTGGAATGTAGGTTTCGGTGTCGCTTCGGAGGCTAATAATTCTGTCAGTGCTATCGGGAATAGATAGCGTGTTTTTTTACGACCGGTCAGTGGTTCACCAATTTGCCCAGCGAGTTCAAAAGAAGAGGAACCAGTCACAACAACAGATACATTTGGCATAGTATCATTAATAATCTTTAAAGTTTGACCAATATTTGGAATTGCTTGGGCCTCATCAATTGCCAGGATTGTGGCAGAACCGATGTATGGCTGCAGCGTAATGCTATCGGCAATTTCAAAAGCGTGTTGGGTGGCTATTTCATCACCTTTGTAACAAACAATACCAGCTGTATTATTTGAAATATATTTATCCAAAAGAGTAGTTTTACCGACGCGTCGCGGTCCAAACAAGACTAGGGTTTTACCAGCTTCAAGTTCGTCTTTTATATCTAAATATCTATCTATAAACATAATATTAGTCTATATTAAATTCACCGTAATGTCAACACTATAGTGAATTATAATCACCGTAATAACGCTTTGTTAGTGATTATAATTACAATTTTTGAAAAGGAAAGTTTCATATACGGTCAAAGTAGCTCACTGTATTTATATAATTTCAAGGGGTTAGGGGGGAGGCAAACCTCCCCCTAGTTAACAGAATGGTAGTACATGCTCTTGATGTGCTTTGGGCTATAGAACTCGAGCGTCCAGATTCCAATCAACCTAGGTTGAAGATCGGCAGAAAAGTCCAGAACCTGGAAGGTATAGACGGTGTTTCGACTAATCCCATCCAAACCCGATGCCCCACCCGTGCCACAGTCAACCAGACTGACAGTGCCGTCGCTTTTGAAGCTGACAGCATGGTCGTGTCCATAGACCACGGTTAGATGACGCTTTTCGGTCTTGGCCAGGTTGATGACATCTTTGGCTTGGTCGATATTATGCACTACGACCATATCCGGGGGATTGGCAATTGTGTACCAAGCTCCGGCCAGAGTCTCGGAACTATCGAGTAGTTGCGTTGGCGTCGCTACCAGTGAGGAGCTATAAGCAGTCGGATCACTTTGACCGATTATAGTTACTCCGTCGATACGGATCACTTGGCTGTCAAGCAACTTGAACCCCATCTGCCTAAAAGTCTTCATTGCCGGCGAGTCCTCGTGATTGCCACCAATAAAGTAAATTGGCGTTTTGACGATGCTTGAAAAGCCATCGAACAAATGCGACTCCCACGAGTAACCACCGTTGGTGATGTCACCGGCTAGAATAACTGCCGATGTGCCACCAAAGGAACTAACGATTTGTCCGGCTATTTGCGTACCAACGATGTTGTCGTGGATATCGCTGGCTACCAGAATCCTGGCGCCGATTGCGTCCTGATTGCTCGAAGCCAGACTATTCATCTGGTTGTTGAGTATCACAGCACCTTCGACGAAGTTCTGCAACAGATTCTTTTTCAGACGATAGCCTCCGGCAACCTTTTCGACGTACGGGGCTGCTTTAGACAAATCTTGGGCAATTTCACCGGTGTAACTGACGTCCGGAGTCCGGTTAAGCGTGATGTAGGATATTCCTATCAAAACACCAGCTGGTGCCACGAAACAAATCAGTCCCCACACGGCGAATTTCTTCTTGAACCAGTGTTCACCGCCATTGCTTAGCATTATCCCTGCCACGAATCCGATTATCGCTATGATAGCGACTCGAGAGGCCAGGAAGATAATGAAGGCGTTAACGGCGTCGTACTTAAACTTTTTGACACCGCTTCTGAAGGTATCCGGTAAGTCTTGTCCGGTCGTGATGTCCCTGTTTAAGACTAGGTTCATCTTGAGGTTGATTGGAATAGCATGGGTGTGGAAGTTGACGGAGCCGATTGGGCCCAGCGAAAACTGCACGTAACCGCCACTTCTCGAGCTCAAAGCCAGCTGATACGACAGGTCACCTTGACGCACTGGAAATTGCATTGGTGCAACTAGCACCATTCCCATGGCAATCGCAAACAAGAACACGAACAATCGGAAGCCGAATTTAGCCAGAGCTTTTTTGTTGTCTCTGATTCGGGACGGAATGTTACGCAACCCGGTCAGGGTTGCCTTGGCTTTACGCGAAGCAAAACTAAGCATACCCTCACCACCTTTATGTAAAAGAGCGTTTCCCTGTTTTGTTAACATTATCTATTGAATAGGTACATAACATATTAGTCAAGCACGCAAATTATTATTTAAGAATATAAAACCGACAAAAAACAGTATTATCCAAGATGGTTGAATCGTCTTACTGGACGCTTGAATACAAATAAGGTAAACTAAAAATGATAAACGTAAACGATTTATAACAGATGGCGAGCGACAAGAAACTGATAATAGCAAATTGGAAGATGAACCTCGATATGCACGAGGCTAGTTTGTATCTGCATAAACTATCGAAATTGGTCAAAGTCCATCGCGATGTCGAAGTTGTTTTGGCACCGACATCTTTAACTTTGCAGTCGCTGAGTCTGCAGGTTAATCTGAAACAATTCAAACTGGCGGCTCAAAACTTTTATTGGCGCGATTCCGGAACATACACCGGTGAAATATCAGCTACGCAGTTACGTGGCATAGTCCAATATGCCCTGGTCGGCCATTCTGAACGACGGCATATTTTTAATGAAAGTGACAAAGATGTTCGCAATAAAGTCGCCGCCGCTATCCGCAATAATATTCGACCAATCCTGTGCGTCGGCGAAACCGCTTGGGAACACGCTAATCACGAAACCAAAGACGTCATCCACGATCAACTAGCCGGTGGTTTGGCAAATATTACCTCTGAAGAAATCGATAAAGTAGTTATTGCCTATGAACCGGTCTGGGCAATTAGTGCCGGGCAAGGCTCTACGCCAGTCAATGTTTCACCGGAAGATGTTGTAATGGCATTTAACGCTGTGCGCAGCCAAATCAAACACCTTTACGGGCAAAAAGAATCAGAATCAATTCAGGTACTTTATGGCGGTAGTGTAACCGCGGATAGCGTGACTGACTATCTATCACTACCTGACGTTAATGGCCTGCTGGTGGGTTGGGCTAGTTTGAACGCCAATACATTTAATGAAATACTAGAAAAAGCACATAAAAGCGCATCTGCGGTTAAAAAAGATTAGGGGTGGAATAGATGAAAGATATTGATTTTGATGAAATTGATCGAGCTGTAAACTCTGTCGGTTCGGATAAGGCAACCGACCAGCCCAAAGACACAGTTGCCGCGACGGACATAGCCGAAACATCAGAACCAGTATCACAAACACCTAAGTCAACACCAGCCCTTGCCGGAAGACGTAGTTCGGGGCAGTTTATGGATGTAGTTCACCCTTCGTCTAATATGCGTCGAGCACCGATTCAGATGTCGGCACGACCCAATAATCAAAATACCGTGCCAGAAACTCCTTCGGAACCAGAGATCGAGCCACCAAAACCGGTTGAAACCGAATTGCCAAAACCAACGATTCCAAACGATGGTTGGGGGGATTCAAAAAGTGACAATGAAGATGCCGATATTGATAAAATTAGCGAAGACATTACCAATGAACTTGGCCACAAATTGGACGAATTACCGGATACGCCATTTATATCTGGCACCAAGGTTGAAAAACGACCACTAGGGGCTTTTTCCACAGAATCATCAACCAGTGAACCGGATTTGAATGAACAAAACGAACTGGAAGGCAAAAAAGACGACTCACTTCCGGATGAATTACAAGATAAGTTATTATCAATTGAATCAAAAGAAAGTACGGTCGGAACAGAACCACAAACAGAAACCATCGAATCTGCCGAAAAAATCGAAGTCACTGAAAAACCTGCAGCGTTGGCAGTCGAAAGCAAGCCTGCAGTTGCAACCTCGATAAATCAACAATACGAAGAAAAACCAAGTACCGGTGACAGGGACAGTGGGCCGATTTATGATACAAATTCGTACCACAAACCACTAGTGTCACCTTTAAAAAAGAAATCAAGCTGGAAAATAATATTATGGATCCTAGGCATTCTGATTATTGGCGTTGTTGCCGGTGTTTTAGTGTATTACTTTGTCCGACCAATGCTGTAATCTTATCTTTTAGGTTATAATAGATATCAATGGACTTACTTGAAGGGCTGAATCCGGCGCAAGTTAAAGCGGTGCAGATAACATCTGGACCGCTTCTTATTCTGGCCGGGGCCGGCAGTGGCAAAACAAAAACTCTGACGCACAGGATAGCGTATCTGATAGCCAAAGAAAAAATTTCTCCAAATGAAATTTTGGCGGTGACTTTTACTAATAAAGCCGCCAAAGAAATGCGCGAAAGATTGGGAATTTTACTTGGTCAAAACAGTGCTAATCGTGGCTTTATGCCCTGGATGGGCACTTTCCATGGTATTTGCGTGCGGATGCTTAGAATTGACGGTGAAGTAATCGGTGTATCAAAAACTTTTGTAATTTACGATGAAGATGACAGGCGAGGTTTAATCAAACAAGTCATGAAGCGTCTGTCAATCAGCGATAACGAAATCAAAACGCGTTCAGCCAGCACCGCCATATCTAATGCAAAAAACGAAATGATTGACCCCGAACAATACTTAGCGGCGGCAAATGTTCCTTATCAAAAAAATATCGCAAAAATATATAAAAAATACGAAGAGTTGCGAAAAGACGCTTGTGCACTGGATTTTGACGATTTGTTGCTGGAGGTAGTGCATTTGCTTCGTGATGCGCCGGATATACGTAAAAAATGGCAAGACAGATTCAAATATATCCTAATTGACGAATACCAAGATACCAATGCGGCGCAATACAACATCATCAAACTGTTAGTCAACGAGAAACAGAACATTTGCGTTGTCGGGGATGATTGGCAATGTTTAGTTGAGGGTAGTCTTGTTGAGACGCCCGAAGGTTTGAGAAAGATTGAAACCATCAAAAAAGGGGCCATGGTTCGCTCGGCAAGCGGCTACGGAGCGACTGGACTTTTTAAGGTAACGGACCGTAAAAAATTTAGTTATAAGGGTGAAATAATAACCATCAAAACTGCTTCTGGGATGTCTATATCGTCCACTCCCAACCATTTACTTTTTGCTAGGTGGGACAAGACAACTAATTATTTTGTCTATCTGATGTACTCACGCGCCAAAGGCTATCGGATTGGGACTACAAAAGGCACGAGGTTTGATGGGAAGAAGCATGATATCGGTTTGAGAATCCGTGCGAATCAAGAGCGGGCAGATCGAATGTGGGTTTTGAAGGTTTGTGAAGACCGCCAGGATGCAATATATTACGAAGCATTATTTTCTTATAAGTACGGCATTCCAATGATGGTATTTCATGCGTCTACCGATCGGACGTTGCATATTGAACAAATTAAAATCGATGAGTTATATAAGTCGATCAATACTAAAGAAAGAGCAGAAAAGTTGATGAGGGATATGAATATCATGTTTGATTATCCTCATTTTTATCCCCAAGCAACTACCAGAAATGGTCTCAAACGTGTTAATTTGAATGTTGTATTGTTTGGTGATAAACGTGCAACGATTGCCAGCCCATGGTCGGCTAGTAGACTATCTATTAATACGACCGACCCTAAGGATGTGGCTGTCTTTGAAAAACTTGGGTATACTGTTAGATTCGCTAAGACTGGGACTTTAAGATCCGAAATTCACAATTTGGATTATGGGAAGATAGAACAAGTACTACAAGACATTCAGACGAAAATTGGTGGCGAAACTTTGCTTGTATGTAAATATGGTTTTTTAACTAGTGAGACTTTTTTGTTTATGCCAGCCTCGCAAATTCATACCGACATGACAATACCGGTTCAGCAAAGTGACGTGTTGGTGTCGGATCGAGTGGTTAGCGTGACAAAAGAAGCCTACGATGGTAATGTCTATGATCTTGATGTTGAAAAGGTTCACAACTATGTTGCGAACGGTATAGCTGTTCATAATTCGATATATAGTTGGCGCGGAGCCGATTTTACCAATATTCTAAATTTTGAGCGTGATTTTAAGGGGACAGCGGTAATTAAACTGGAACAGAACTATCGTAGTACAGGCAATATTTTGGATGCCGCCAGTAACGTTATTGCAAAAAACGTCAAACGAACCGATAAAAAACTCTGGACCAAAGCCGGTCCGGGTGCTCCCGTCCAAGTACATGAACTTTATGACGAAGCCGAAGAGGCGAATTTGGTAGCTGAAAGAATTTCTTCACATGTTACAATCGGTGCCAGAAAATACGGTGATTTTGCTGTTTTATACCGTACAAATGCTCAAAGCTACACCTTAGAACGCGCTTTTTTGCGCTACCGCGTACCTTACCAGATTATTGGTGGTGTCAGGTTTTACGATCGCAAGGAGGTCAAAGATGTTGTTGCCTACTTACGACTAATTTATCAGCCCCAAGATAGGATGAGTTTCAGCCGAATTGCCAACGTACCGGTTCGAAGCGTCGGTGCTATGAGTCTGGAAAAGTTTTTACAGTGGCAATCAGAAGGTGATATGGATATTATTACGGCACTTGAAAACGTCGAGCAAACTAGCACGATTACCGCCAAGGCAAAATCATCCCTATTAACCCTGGGGCAAAAACTAAGGTTACTTCAGGTGGATATGGATACAGCAACGCCCAACGAATTAATCGAAAGAATGCTAAATCTGGTCGGATATCGTGATTATATAGCCGATGGCAGTCCGGCTGCCGAAGAACGTGAAGCCAATATCGGCGCACTTTTATCCGATGCTCAAAGTTTTGTTTCTTTACCTGATTTTTTGGAAGAAGTGGCGTTAATGAGTAGTGCAGATACTGAAAGCAAAGGTCAAAAAGTAACCTTAATGACTCTACATGCGGCCAAAGGCCTGGAATTTCCGGTTGTTTTTATTGTCGGAATGGAAGAGGGAATTTTACCACATGCCAGAGTATACGAAGCCGGACCGGATGAACTCGAGGAAGAACGTCGGCTAGCCTATGTCGGTATGACCAGGGCGCGCGAAGAATTACACCTGACCTACGCCGGCAGTCGCATGCAATTTGGCCAACGCGGCTATAATCCGATGTCACGATTTATAGCCGATATGGGCGACCAGGTAGCCCTTTCGGCACCGGTTGCTCCAAAATTTGTTGCCGAGCAGGAATTCTACAGCGACGAGATATTTACAGTTGGTGAAAGCGTTCGCTCGGCGACATTCGGTTGCGGACAAATCATCGAAATTGACGGCTTGGCACTGACCATAAAATTTGACGATGGACGAACTAAAAAATTGAATGCCGAATACGCCCGTTTGGAAAAAATCTAAATTTTACATATTATAAAATAAAAGTCTCGTTTAGAAGGTTCGTCCTTCTAAAAGTTAGTCGATGAAGTTAATTTTTGGTATAATTAGATAATACCGTTAGGGGTATATTAAGAATTAATGAATATTTTGAAACTGAAGTCTATAACACCTGTAGTCGCGCTTGTATTTGCGCTTATTTTTTTGGTATTTGGCACTGTTATTACTATATCCGCCACGACTCATGCCCAAGACGCTGGCGGTCTTCAGAATGCCCACCTGATTACCATTCATGATCGTGGTAATACTAAAGTTATCCTGACAAAAGCTTCAACAATTGGTAACGCCATTGCCGATGCCGGTATTCCAATAGATAAAAAAGACATGGTCGAACCCGACTTGAATCAAAGGTTAATTGCCACACACTATCAAGTCAATATTTATCGTGCCAGACCGGTGTTAGTAATTGATGGCAATATTCGACAAAAAATCATTACGCCGTACCAAACACCACTGCAAATAGCTGCCAGCGCTGGGATTGTGATTTATCCGGAAGATATTACGAATATCGATCGCGTTGATGACTTGGTTTCCGGGGCTGGATTGCAGATGACAATAACTCGGGCGACACCATTCGAATTTACATTGTATGGGAAAACCTCAACGGTTCGTACTCAGGCAACGACAGTTGGCGGTATGCTGGACGAAAAGGGGATTAAACTATCAAAAGACGACCGGGTATTACCAAGTTTGGATACGGAAATAACTCCAGAATTGCCAGTAAAGGTTTGGCGCGAAGGCAAGCAGACGATTACTACTGAAGAACCGGTCGCTTTTGACATTGAGAAGATCCAAGATGCCGATCAACCGGTTGGTTATATCAGCATTACTACTCCAGGTATAGTTGGTACTCGGAATGTTACGTATGAAATTATAGTTGCTGATGGTCAGGAAGTATCCCGAACCGAGATTGCCAGCCTAACAACCAAACCTCCTGTAAAACAGGTTGAAATTGTCGGCGCCAAGCTGTCATTCAGCGGTGATTTTGCGGCGGCACTGGCAAAACTCCGGGCTTGTGAAGCCGGTGGAGCATATAACAGAAACTCTGGCAACGGCTATTACGGCGCTTACCAATACAACATCTCGACTTGGGGAAACTATATGGGTTATTCACGTCCGGATTTGGCACCACCGGCTGTACAGGATCAAGCAGCGCATGACACCTATCTTCGACGAGGCTGGCAACCGTGGCCTGTCTGCGGGGCAGCTGTTCTGCCGGACGCCTATCGCTAATGAGTGCTCAAAATAAATCCCTGGGTCAAAATTGGCTTTATGACCGTGAAGTACTATCAGCAATCGCAAACTGTGCCGAAATATCAAAAAACGATACCGTACTAGAGATAGGTCCTGGTTTGGGAACATTAACAAGTGAACTTTTACGGCGGGCTGAAAAGGTGATTGCCGTAGAATTTGACAGCGAACTGGCGCGTAAACTGCCCGACCAATTCCCTGGGAAAAATTTGGAAGTTGTAACAGCCGATATCTTAAAATTTGATTTATCAAATATGCCGGTCGGCTATAAAGTTGTGGCTAATATCCCCTATTACATTACAAATAAAATTGTTCAGATGCTAATGACGGCCAAAAATAAACCGGTTACGACAGTCTTACTGGTTCAAAAAGAGGTTGCGCAGCGTTTGGCGGCTAAACCTGGCAAAATGAGCATCTTGGCAATAAGCGCCCAAGTTTTTGCCGAAGTTAGCTTAGGGGACGTAATTCCAGCGAAAATGTTCAACCCAGTTCCAAAAGTCGACAGTCAGGTCGTTATCCTGAAAACCAGACAATCTTCAATTTTAAATGATATTAACGAATCCGACTTTTTTAAAGTTGTAAAAGCCGGTTTTTCGTCAAAGCGTAAAAAACTTCGCAGCAGTCTGGCTGGCGGCTTGAAACTGCCCAAGGATGAAATTGAAGCTATTTTGAAAAAAGCGGCTATTGACCCCAATGTTCGTGCTGAAACCTTGAGTTTATCAGACTGGGTTCGGTTGACTCATATTGTTGCCATAAAGCGCTAATGCTATACTAAGCGCATGAAAAAGCGTAATACCAATTCCGGTTTTACAATAGTCGAACTCCTGATTGTTATTATCGTCATTGCTATTCTGGCAGCCATCATTCTAGTAACCTACAGCAGTGCGACCCAAAAAGCCACTATTACGTCGCTGACGTCAGACCTATCCAACTTCTCAACAGAGTTGTCGTCCTATATGGCACACTACGGCTTCTTTCCAACAGCTCTCGACGGCAATAAGTGCCCAACCGCTCCAGTTAGTGATGCAAACTTCTGCCTTAAACCGAGTAACGGTAGTACTTTAACTTATAATAGTAATGCTAGTATCTATCCGTCAAATTACCATTTAACCGAAACCAATGGTAACAACAGCTATTCGGTTACTAATACTACTTCACCGACTATCGCTACTACGCCCTATGGTTCGACCATCGGCTCGGCTTGCCCATCCGGCTTTATACCAGTGCCCGGTAGTGGTACCTACGGAACTAATGATTTCTGTGTAATGAAGTACGCGGCAAGCCAGGTCGGAAGTACTAATGTACCTATATCTCAGGCAGGTAGTTTGCCATGGGTAAATATCACTCAGACCACTGCCGCAGCAGATGCACCTAACGTGGTTGGCTGTACGGGCTGTCACCTCATTACCGATGCCGAATTTCTAACCATTGCTCAGAACGTCCTCAACGTTGCCTCTAACTGGAGTGGTGGTAGCGTCGGCTCTGGCTATATATACAGTGGTCATAACGACGATGCTCCAGATGCTGTTCTAGCATCTGATCCTAGCGGCCTAGATACGAATGGTTATTATGGAGAGACCAACCAAAATGGTAATCAACGCCGTACCCTGACACTGACTAATGGTCAGGTGATTTGGGATTTGGCAGGGAATGTGTATGAATGGACTTCAGGACAAACCGTAGGCACATCAGCCGAGCAACCTGGTGTAATTGGGAATGGCTGGGCATGGCGTGAATGGAACTCGATAACCAATCAAGGCAGTTTGAAACCTAATTCGTCACCAGCTGCTACCGGAATATCCGGGGCTGGAAGTTGGAATTCTAGTAATGGTATCGGACAAATATGGACGAATGCTGACTCCACGGGTTGGTACGGATTTCTTCGTGGCGGATATATAAATTCTTGGGGTTATGGAGGGGTTCTAACATTGAATTTAAACACTGGTCCTATTTATACAACCGTCTATATTGGTTTTCGTGTTGCACGCTAATAAAATCAGTATAAACAAACCTAACGCCAATCTGTTACAATATATCTGAGCTCATGGAAAAAAAATTATACATCACAACCGCAATTCCTTATGTAAACGCACCGCCTCATATTGGTAATGCCGTCGATTATTTATTGGCGGATATCTGGACTCGTTATCAAAAACAGAATGGTCGCGAAGTTCGTTATCAAGTCGGGACCGATGAACATGGTAACAAGATTGCTGCCAGAGCCGCTGAAGCCGGAATCGATCCAAAAAGTTACGTTGATAAAATGTATGTAAATTTTGAGGCGCTAATGAAAAAAGTTGGTGCCAGCTATACCGATTTTATTCGTACCACCGACCCAAAACACGAGGCCGCCGTTCAAGTTATTTGGCAAAAGTTGCAGCAATATATTTACAAAGGAACATATGAAGGTTGGTACTGCGTCGGTTGCGAGTCATTTGTATCTGACAAAGAAGCGACCGAAAACGGTGGTGTTTGTCCCGAACACAACCAACCCTATACTCGTCTAAGTGAAGAAAACTATTATTTCAAAGCCAGTGCTTTTTCGGATGCGGTTAGAAAGGCGATTGATAGTGGTGAAATGCAAATCGTACCGGAATTTCGTAAAAAAGAATTTTTAGAACTTATGAAAAATGGTCTGCAAGATGTTAGTATTTCCAGACCTCGTAAAAACCTTAGCTGGGGTGTACCGGTTCCAAATGACCCAAATAATATCATGTATGTTTGGATGGATGCGCTGTCAAACTATATTACCGTTCTGGGATACCCTGATAATCCGGCTTGGCAGGAATTTTGGCCGGCTGATGTTGAAGTTTTAGGCAAAGATATTATGCGTTTTCACGCCGGACTTTGGCCAGCAATGCTATTAGGCCTAGGACTGCCTTTACCCAAAAAACTGTTAGTACACGGTTTCGTAAATGTTGACGGGGCAAAGATGAGTAAAAGTGTTGGTAATGTCACCAATCCAAACCAGATCATCGACGAATATAGCGTTGATGCCTTTCGTTATTTCTTTTCGCGTCACATTCCAACCCAAGATGATGGTGATTTCACTTGGGATAAATTTGAAAACGCCTATAATACCGAACTGGCTAATGATTTAGGTAATCTTGTTTCGCGAATTTCCAGCATGGTAACACGCTATCAGGCCGGAGTTATTGGAGTTGTCAATCACGGCGAGCACGATATGAGTGTTTATCATGAGATGATGGATTCTTTGGAATTTAACAAAGCAGTTGACGAAGTCTGGTCTATGGTTCGCAGTTTGAATCAGTATATTGAAAACGTTAAACCGTGGGAAATTGCCAAAAAAATTAGTAAAGACACCGAAGCTGCAACCCATCTATCAGAAGTGTTAACTTACGCCGTTGGCTCGATTCTTCAAATTGCCGATTTATTAGTTCCATTCTTGCCATCAACTGCTGAAAAAATTCATAAAACTTTTGAAACCGGCACAATCGTTGCTCTGGATGGCGTATTATTTCCAAAAATCTATATTCACACCGAAAATCCGAACGCACCCAAAAAATAGACTATGTTGATTGATACGCATTGCCACATTCATGAATCTGATTATCCGCTAGATAAAAGTGAAGTCATTGACCGTGCTCGAAAAGCCGGGGTCAAGCAAATTGTTTGCGTCGGAACAGATACGGAGGACTCAAGTTTGGCATTAGAACTCGCTGAAAAACACGACGGAGTTTTCGCTGCAATCGGCGTTCATCCACATTATGCAAACAGAAGTTTGGATGAGTTTTTAGATTTCGTAAAAACCGTTGAATTTAATAATAAAATTGTTGCAATTGGCGAAATTGGGCTGAATCGTCACAACTCAGACGACCCCCCGATTGAGAACCAAATTAAAATTTTAAAACAACAAATAGAACTGGCGCTTGAACACGATTTGCCGATTATTTTCCATGTCCGCGAAGCTTACGACGATTTTTGGAAAGTTTTGGATAGTATTAAAACTGATAAACCAATTCGTGGCGTTTTGCATAGTTTCACCGATACGATTGAAAATATGCGCGAGGGCGTACGACGTGGGTTTTATATCAGTATCAACGGCATCAGTACATTTACGCATGACAAATTGCAAAAAGAAATGTTTAATTCAATCCCATTGGACAAATTACTGCTTGAAACAGATGCGCCTTGGTTGACACCTTACCCAATACGTGGCAAAATAAAGGTAAATGAGCCCGCATTCGTAAGGGAAGTTGCCGAATTTATTGGCAAGACTCGTCATATCTCTTTTGAACAAATAGCAGATATTACAACCGCAAATGCATCCAGGCTGTTTAGTTTGTGAGCTTGACCTAATACCAAGCAAAAAAACCGCGTAAACGGTATAATTAAAGATAGTAATGAAAATCGAGACAATTTATCTGGATCATGCGGCTGCTACGCCTATGGATGCGCGAGTCCTGAGTGCTATGCAACCGTATTTTATAGATAATTTTTATAATCCGTCCAGCCCATATTTTCCTGCCGTATCTGTCAGACGCGATTATGAAAGCGCCAAGCACACTATCGCCAGGCAAATCGGTGGCAAAGTCGGCGAAATTATTATTACTGCTGGTGCGACCGAATCAATCAACTTGGCTTTTAGCGCGGTTTCCGGCCATGTTGTTACTTCAAACATCGAACACGACTCGGTTCTAGCCAGTGCTAATAATCATGAAAATACGATAGTAAAAGCCGATAATCACGGACTTGTGACTGCTGAGGTAATCAAATCAGCAGTCCGAAAAGATACACAGCTTGTCAGCGTAGCGCTAGCCAATAATGAACTTGGCACAATTCAGCCAATTCGCGATATTGCTCAGGTCATCAAAACAGAGCGAGATTCCAGATTGTCTAACGGTGATAAAACGCCTATATATTTTCATTGTGATGCCTCACAAGGGGCTTGCCAATTGGATGTCAATGTCGCCAGACTTGGTGTTGATATGTTGACTTTAAATGCCGGTAAAATTTATGGTCCCAAGCAAGTCGGACTGTTGTGGGCAGCCAGCTACGTCCATCTGCAACCGCAAATTGTCGGTGGTGGTCAAGAAAACGGTTTACGCAGTGGTACCGAAAATGTTGCAGGTATAATTGGATTTGCAAAGGCTCTGGAGCTGGTTAGTGAACATCGAAAGTATGAATCCGTTCGTCTTGCAAAATTGCGCGACAGTTTACAAACAACACTTACGGATGCGTTTCCTGATGCAATCGTGTCTGGACATAAAAAACACCGTCTTGCCGGGCATTTACATATTTCCTTTCCCGGACTTGACGCTGAACGGTTGATTTTTCTTTTGGAAAAACGCGGAGTTCTGGTTGCAACCGGCAGTGCTTGTGCTGCGAACAGAGGGACACGTTCACATGTCTTAACGGCAATCGGTTTATCACCCGAAGTTGCCGATGGCAGTATTAGAATTTCTTTGGGACACCTTTCAACTCCGGAAAATATCGAAACTGCCGGTGAAATAATAATTGAAGAGATAAAAAACGAATATAATCGGTTGGAATCATGAAAAAATGGTTAATTGCAGTCGCGGTTCTGCTGGTTGCCTTTATAGTAGGAATCAGTTTTTATCTTCAACCCAATGACCTAAGTGGGTGCGGTGATGCCGTAGGTACATCCGGAAACTGTCAACCAGTTGATGCGATAGTAGCAATTAGTGGTGGTGATACGCAGGCCAGAGCCAGTTGGGCGATTGGTTTATATAAAAACGGCTGGTCAAATACATTGATTTTTTCGGGTGCAGCCCAAGACAAATCGGGGCCCAGCAATGCTGCTGTTATGAAAAGGCTCGCTATATCCGCCGGTGTCCCTAGTGAAAATGTTTATATTGATGAAGCTGCAGCAACAACAGGTCAAAACGCCTCAGATACTCAGACGATTTTTCAAAAGCATAATATTAAACGAATAATCTTGGTTACTTCAGCATATCATCAACGTCGTGCCAGTTTAGAATTCAACAAAAGCGCCAAAGGTGTCGTTATTTTGAACAGTCCGGCTCATAACGACAAAGATTGGTCTTTTTGGTGGTGGGCAACGTTTAAGGGCTGGTGGTTGGTCGGTGGTGAAACCGTAAAAATTATCATTTTTTATATTACAGGTCTATGGTCATGAATAAAAAAGTATATGTTGGGATGAGCGGCGGAGTCGATTCGTCATTGGCAGCGGCTTTGTTGGTTGAACAAGGTTACGACGTAACCGGTGTTTATATGAAGAATTGGACGGCTGATTTACCGGGGATGAAATGTCCTTGGGCCGACGATTTAGCCGATGCCAAAAGGGTGGCCGTACAACTAGGAATAAATTTTAAAGTTTTTGATTTTGAAAAACAGTACAAACAAAAGGTTGTCGATTATATGATTTCCGAATATAAAAAAGGCCATACTCCAAATCCGGATATAATGTGTAACCAAGAGGTAAAATTCAAGCTTTTTCTAGATGCTGCACTAGAAGATGGCGCCGATATGATTGCCACCGGTCATTACGCTAAGGTAGTAGATAGTAGTTGGTATATGGTAAATGGTAAAAAAGAAAAAGAGGCTAATACTCACCACCTACCACCTACTACCTACCATCTACAAATGGCTGTTGATAAAAACAAAGATCAAACCTATTTTCTTTATCGTGTTAGCGGTGAGGCGATGGGTAGAACGTTATTCCCTGTCGGTGAATTCACCAAACCGCAAGTGCGTAAAATGGCCGACGAACGTGGCTTGACGACCGCTGTTAAAAAAGATTCGCAGGGCATTTGTTTTATTGGACAAATCGGAATTCGGGATTTTCTAAGTTTGTATGTCGATGCAAAACCGGGCGAAATCATTGATAAAAAATCTGGGAAAGTTTTAGGGCATCATGATGGCGCGATATTCTACACATTCGGCCAGCGTCACGGTATGGATTTAGGCGGTGGAATGCCCTATTACGTTGTTGGCAAAGATATGGACAAGAACGAAGTATACGTCACTACAGATTTAAACGATGATACGCTATGGAAGAAAATAATCAATTTAACAGATTTACATTGGATAAACGTTACGCCGAAGGATGGTAAATACCAAATTCGTGTTCGCCATCGTGCACCACTGATTGAAGCTAGTCTGGAGTTTGTCGACTGCGGCGTAATATTAAATCTTGACCATCCGGAACGAGCCATTGCCCCCGGTCAATCGGTTGTTATTTATGACGGTGATGTTTGCCTTGGTGGCGGAATAATCATCTAAAACCATCTAAAAAGGTCCGTCCTTTCTGTGGATAAAAAGGACGGACCTTTTCCGTATTAGCGGGGAAATCGTTGTCTGGCTGATGTTTCAAAAAAATGGTAAAATTAACAGATATGAATCCGCAACAAATACGAAGTGAATATTTGAAATTTTTTAAAGAGCGTGGCCACGCGATTATTAATCCTGCCAAACTAGTTCCAGACAATGATCCAACTACATTATTTACCGGTAGTGGAATGCAATCACTATTGCCATACCTATTGGGCGAAAAGCATCCTGAAGGCATTCGTTTGGCGGATAGTCAGCCATGTTTTCGCGCCCAGGATATAGACGCAGTCGGTGATAATCGACATACGACATTTTTCGAAATGTTGGGAAATTGGAGTCTGGGTGATTATTTCAAAGAACAGCAAATCCGTTGGTTTTTTGAGTTTTTGACAGAAGTAGTTGGACTGGATGCCAACCGACTGTATGTCAGTGCATTTATCGGCGATGAAAAAAATGGAATTCCGCGAGACGACGAAGTTGCCAATATTTGGCAAAAAGTATTTCAAGAAAAAGGTATCAAAGCCGAAGTCGTTGAAATCGGCACCCAGGATGACGGCAACAAACGTGGCATAAATCCTGAAGAGCGCATCTTCTTTTATGATGACAAAGAAAACTGGTGGTCACGCGGTGGCAGTTTGGATAAAACTCCAATCGGTGATCCTTGCGGACCTGACAGTGAAGTATTTTATGATTACGGACCACAAAACCATATTGCCAGTTTTGGGAAAGCGCATCCGGCAGGTGATAGCGGACGTTTTGTTGAAATCGGCAACCAAGTATTTATGCAATATAGACGCCTAGAAGATGGCAGTTTCGAACCACTGGCCAGTAAAAATGTCGATTTTGGTGGGGGACTGGAACGAATTTCAGCTGCCGCAATCGACAGTCCGGATATGTTTAAAACCGGTCTGTTTTGGCCAATTATCGAAAAATTACAAAAATTAAGCGGCAAAAACTATGAAAATCACCGCGAAAGCATGCAAATAATTGCCGACCACCTGCGCGGAGCGACATTTTTGGCGGTTGACGGTGTTACGCCAAGTAACAAAGAACAGGGCTATGTTATGCGCCGGTTTTTACGCCGTGCCATTCGTTTTGCGTTCGAGTTAGGTATAGAACAGAACTTTTTGTCTGAAATTGTGCCTGTAATCGCTGATTTGTACGCTGATGATTATCCCGAGGTTAGGGAAAAGCGCGAACAAGTTATTTCAACACTTGCCAAAGAGGAAAAGATTTTTAGACAAACACTTACGAAGGGCTTGCACGAACTAGCTCGAATTAAGGAAGGTGGCTTAACGGGCGCAGAGATATTCACTCTTTATGATACATTCGGATTCCCTGTCGAGCTTTCAGTCGAAGAAGCTTTCAAACAAAATATTGAAGTTGCAGAAAATTGGCGGACCGAATTTGATGGAAAAATGGCCGAACAACGGGCGCGTAGTCAGACCGCATCCAAAGGAACTTTCAAGGGTGGCTTGACTGGGGACAGTCTAATGCACAAAAAGTATCACTCGGCTGCTCATCTGATGGGACAGGCGCTTCGCGATGTTTTAGGCAAAGACGTGGCACAAAAAGGTGCGAACATTACGGATGAAAGACTTCGTTTTGACTTTTCGTGGCCTGAAAAAGTAAATCCCGAACAAATCAAGCAAATCGAAGATATCGTCAACGAACAAATCGCCAAAGATTTGCCGGTAACATTTGCTGAATATCCTCTTTCAGAAGCTCGTTCAATGGGCGCATTCGGTGAATTTGGTGATAAATACGGTGAAAAAGTAAAAGTTTACAAGATGGGTGCCGAAGACGAAAAACCATTTAGTCTAGAAATCTGCGGCGGCCCCCACGTCGATCATACCGGTCAACTTGGCGAAGATGGCAAAAAATTCAAGATTATCAAAGAAGAATCCTCATCCGCTGGTGTCCGCCGAATTAAAGCAGTTCTGGTTTAATTTCACTGGGAGCACAAGCGCCATTAGTATATAATGGTATGTAACTATGGTATTCAAAAAATTAAAGAATATGCGAAAAGAGGGCGCGTCAGGTGATTACATCGTGGCGCTGGATATTGGTACCGAATATGTCAAGGCCTTGGTTGCCAAATTAGATGGTGAAGAATTGAATATAGTTGGCGTTGGACGCACTCACCAGCTAATCAGCGATATGCATTCTGGTGCGATTGCCGATATTTCCGGAGTCGTTCGAAACTGTGAAGATGCGTTGGCTGATGCCGAAGAACAGGCCGGAATACAGGCGAAAAGCGTTGTTATCGGCATTGCTGGCGAACTCGTAAAAGGTGTTACGAATACGATTCGTTATCGCAGACCACAACCCGACAGACCGTTGGATACATCCGAAATGGAATTTATTATCGAAAAAGTGCAGGAAAGGGCGCAAAATAAGGCTCAAAAACAGATTGCGCTGGAAACCGGCAACGAAGATGTCGAAATTAAGCTGGTTAATAGTGCGCTTGTAAGTATCCATATTGATGGCTATAAAGTCAGCAATCCGATTGGTTTTCAGGGGCACGACGTGGCGGTTCAAATTTATACAGCCTTTGCACCGATGGTTCATATTGGGGCACTGGAACGGGTTGCCGAAGAATTATCACTGGAACTGTTGGCGGTCGCTGCCGAACCGTTTGCAGTCAGTCGCAGTGTTTTAGGAAACGACGCCAACAGTAATTTCACAGCAATATTAGCCGATGTAGGCGGCGGAACGACAGATATCGCCGTGGTTGACGACGGTGGCGTTGAAGGTACGAAAATGTTTGGCATCGGTGGACGCAGCTTTACGCGCACTATTGCCAGCGAAATGAATATATCTTATGACGATGCTGAAAAACTCAAGGTCAATATTGAAAGTGACAAGATTAAACCTGCGGTTGTTGTAGATGTAAATAAGGCAATCGATAAGTCTTTGGAGGTGTGGATATCAGGTGTTGAACTGGCACTGTCGGAGTTTGATTCTGCCGACCATTTACCAAATCGGATATTGCTTTGTGGTGGTGGTTCCAGTTTGACCAGACTGGTTGATGCCCTGCAGACACAAGATTGGCACAAAGATTTGCCATTTACCAAAAAGCCGACAGTTCACCATATTCATCCTTCGGATGTTGCTGGAATCAATGATTTAACCGAACTTGCAAACGACCATACATACATCACCGCCATGGGCCTCCTGCGAGTTGGCTATGATACAATTGTTGGCGGTGGCGAAGACAGTACGATTAAGGGAAAATTAAACAAGATTCTGCGAATTTGATATGAATAAAGACATAATCTACATCGATACCGAAGACGATATTACGGCAATAATTGGCAAGATTAAAAAAGCCAATGAAAAAGTCGTTGCACTAGTGCCTCCAAAACGAACCGGGGTATTGCAAAGCGCTGTTAATTTGCGATTACTTTCGCGTATGGCCAAAAAAGAAGGCAAAGAACTAGTTCTTATTTCAGGAAACAAGGCGCTAATTGCCCTTTCGGCTGCTGCAAAAATTCCAGTTGCCAAAAACCTTCAAAGTAAACCGGAAATTGCCGAAATTGCTGCCCTGGAAGTTGATGATGGTGAGGACGTAATTGACGGTTCAAATTTAGCGGTCGGTGATATGGAAAAATTAGCGAACAAAAAACCGAGCGACGATATAGCGAAAGATTTAAACTCAATTGATATTGATGACGAGGCGACGGATTATGTTGTTCCGTCAGCGATTGGTTCTGACGATAAAAAACCTACCAAGATTGCCCGACCAAAAAATAATGTAAAAGTACCTAATTTCGGAAGTTTCAGGAAAAAACTATTTCTCGGAATCGGCGCAGGGATATTATTTATCATATTTTTGATTTGGGCGATTTGGTTTGCGCCATCAGCGAAAGTTATTATTACCGCTAAAACCCAGGCAGCGCCAGTCAGTATGACGTTGAATTTGGGCGGTACATCGCCGACCAATATTAGTACGAATACAGTTCAAACCGTTACGAAACAGATTAAAAAAGATGTAACAGTTAGCTTTACAGCTACAGGTTCAAAAGCTATTGGAACTAAGGCAACAGGAACAATTACCCTATCGAATTCTAGTAGTGGTAAATCGATTTCGGTTCCAGCAGGTTCAATCTTTAGTAATGATAATTACGATTTTGTAACAAACAGTGGCGTCTCTGTTCCGGGTGCGACTGTAGATAATGGGAATATTGTTCCGGGCAGCATAACGACTGGCATATCAGCAAGCGACGTAGGTTCAGCTTATAATTTGCCAGCCAGCTCACTAACATCTAGCGTCAGTGGTATATCCGCAGCTGCAAGCCAAACTACCGGCGGGGAAAGTCATCAAGCAACAGTAGTTACCGCAGCCGACGTTCAAAAAGCCAAACAAGCTTTGGTTGACCAAACCAACGCTGACGTCAAAAAACAACTTACAGCACAGTTTACAAACGGCGAGACTGTAATAACAGATAGTTTCAAGGCTGACCATGCTGATGCAACCTCCGTCCCGGCAATTGATGCCGAAGCGACTGGTGGAAATGCTAAACTAACCTCTGCAACTACATTTTCAATGACGGCAATTGCTAAATCTGAACTGACGGCGTTTCTGCGAGATGCAATCACAAAGCAAATGGATGCCACTAAAAAACAACGTATTTATGATGACGGATACAGCAAAGTTACCCTGTCGGGCTACCAAACCAGTGACACCGGCTCGACCGTTAATATTGCAACAACCGGTCAATTCGGACCAGACATCAACAAAGAGGATATAAAAAACCAAGTTAAGGGCAAAAATTTCGGCGACGCCCAATCAATTCTAAGCAGCATTAACAATGTCAGTAATGTCGATATTAAATTCCCATATTTTTGGGTTACCACAATCCCAAATGATATTAACAAGATAACGGTCGAATTTCAGATTTCAAATGCCTAGGTCGATTAATGCAATTTGTTTGGATATTGGTGAAAAGCGCATCGGCGTGGCGGTTGGCGACAGCGATGTTCGGATCGCTGTACCCTTTGATACTATCGATGTCGATGGCAACGAAGTCCAGGCGATTGCCGAGATAATAATAAAAGAAAAAGCCAATGTTGTTGTCATTGGCTATCCACGCAATCAATCTGGCGAGCCAACGGCTCAATCGAAATATGTCGAAGATTTTGCAGCTAAACTATCCGATATTGCGCCGAACATTGTTTTTCAAGATGAATCATTGACCAGTGTTATTGCCGAGCAACAATTGGCGGCGTATGGTCGTCCGTTTAAAAAAGCCGACATCGATGCCCAGGCGGCCGCAATAATATTACAAGATTATTTGGAGGCTAACAATGCCTGAATCTCAACCAAAAAAGCCAATTATCCAGCACAAACAACAGCCGATTAATGGCCAGCCAAGCGGGCTAAAAATTCCAAAAAACACTCGCTTGCACAGAAATTGGGGTCTTATTATCAGCCTGGCGGTTGTTGCAATAATAATTATTTCTATCTTGGCTGGGTATCTTTGGTTCCAAATCCAACTTTCACCGGTTGGCAGTGACAAGAACCAGTTTATAAAAATCAAAATTGCTGAAAATAGTACTTCCAGCCAGATAAGCCAACAACTCCAAGATAAAAAGATTATCCGCAGCGCTTTAGTTTTTGATGTTTATGTCAAACTTTCTGACAAAGGCAGTAAATTACAGGCTGGGACATACCGATTGTCACCGTCTGATTCAACAATCCAAATTATTGACCATTTTACGAAGGGTTCTGTTGATCAGTATAAAATAACTTTTTACCCCGGTGCAACACTGGTGGATAAATCAGACAAAACAAACAAACAAGATGTCACTACGGTTTTGAAAAAGGCGGGATATACTGAGGCGGAAATATCCGATGGGTTAAACGACACATATACTACTTCTAGTGATAATATTTTATTTACAGGCAAGCCGGCCAACACTGACCTCGAGGGTTATATTTACGGTGATACTTATTCGATAAGTGATGGTGCGTCAGTCCATGAAATTATACAGCGCGCTTTGGATAGATTTTATGGTGTCGTCAAAGATGGTAATCTGATTTCCAGGTTCAAAGATCATAATTTAAATCTGTACCAAGGAATTACCTTGGCATCAATCGTTCAGCGTGAGGCTAGTACTGCCAGCAACCAAGCGCAGGTTGCACAGGTATTTTATTCCAGACTAGATGCAAAAATGACGTTGGGTTCTGATGTTACCTATCAGTATATTGCTGATAAAACAGGGGTTGCACGTGATCCTAATCTTGATTCGCCTTATAACACTCGTCGTTTCACCGGGTTGCCTCCCGGACCGATTGCTTCGCCCGGACTTTCTGCGCTCCAAGCCGTTGCTACACCAGCCAGTGGCGACTACCTGTTCTTTCTTGCGGGTGATGACGGTGTAATGTATTATGCTCACACCAGTGCCGAACATGACGCTAATATTGCTAAATACTGTAAGATTAACTGTAGTACGCCATAAATTGACATAAAAAGCAATGGTATGTATACTGGGTAACAGCACATTTGTGGTTTAGACTACTGGTGCAGTTTATTATTTATAGACTGCGGGTGGGTAACACGAATCATAAATGGGCCTACCAATAAATGTCGTACGGGCGCAAAATCTAGAACTAATATTATTTAATATAAAGGTCGAAGGTGCCCCGTTCTTAGCGAGAAGATAAGACAAAGTAAGGTAGACGCCTCCGTAGTAATACGGTTCGGCGGGAGATTGAAAATTCGTAATCCAATCAGATTGAGATTATCTCAAAAATTTGATAAAGCCAACAAACAGCAAACCCAGGCTAAAAGTCGTCGCAAGACGAAAGCTTTGCTGAAACCGTCAGTACTAGCTGTTTATGTTGGAACTTTTGCTGTTATTATCGTTATGGTTTTTGTCGGTTATCATGCACCGAAAGATACTTCAGTGGTTGCTAATGCCAGTACCATAACTTCGTCAACCAGCCAGGTTGACCAAACTTCGGTTGATAATGTTGTTGCGACGAACGTTGCAGCTAATGTCGCAGCTGCGGCCAATTTGCCGATATCAACATCGGTTTCCAATATGGCGGTTTCGGCCCAGGCAAAAAGTCAATTTTTGCAAACCGACACCCAAGGCCAGGGAACAACCAAACCACAACTTGTTGGGTCTGACACCTCGACAAATCGAGCCGTTACCAGTTATACGGTTAAGGCCGGTGACACAGCCAGTAGTGTAGCTTTGCAGTTTGGTATTACTGCCGAAACAATCAAATGGGCTAATAACCTGACATCCGATGCCTTAACAGTTGGTTCACAACTACGAATCCTACCTGTCGATGGCGTACTTTATTCGGTTAAACCCGGTGATACGATTGATTCGATTGCAACTAAATACTCGGTCGACAAGTCCCGTTTGATACTGTATAACGACCTGGATGTTAGCGGTTTACAACCAAACACCAGCATAATATTACCAAGTGCGGTTCTGCCCGGGAATGAACAGCCGGGATATGTTGCTCCGGTTGTTGCCGTAACTAATGATTTTAATGAATATTATGGTTTTTCAGGCACCGGTTTTGGCGGGCAAACATGGTTTATTCACAATGGGACGGGGCCTTGTCCTCCATACGCATTTGGAAACTGTACTTGCTACGCCTACAATAGGCGCATACAACTGGGGCTGCCGGTCGGTGGGGCAGGTGGGTTGCCTCAGTGGGGTAATGCCGGTCCATCATGGACATCTTTGGCAGCTTCAGAAGGTTTAGCGGTCAACCGCACGCCTGGCGTAGGATCAATTATGGTCAGTTCCGGGCACGTTGCGATTGTCGAATCGTTACTACCAAACGGTGATATTAGTATCAGTGAAATGAGGGCTTACGTTCCTGGCGGTGGATACAACATCGTTTCTGGTCGTATAGTTATTTCCGGAAACGCCGGTCAGTATTGGTACATCCACTAAGATATGTTTGTCGATACCGCCAAAGTATTTATCAGCGCAGGAAAAGGCGGCGACGGAGCCGTCAATTTTCGTCATGAGATTTATGTTGAAAAGGGTGGTCCTGATGGTGGTGATGGCGGCAAGGGCGGTGATGTTATTTTTGTTGCGACCAGTGGACTTAACACCTTGGTTGATTTTCGATATAAACCGGAACTAAAGGCAAAACCGGGTGGCAACGGCACGAAACGCGACCGTCATGGGGCTGATGGCGAAGATTTAATAGTAAAAGTGCCAATGGGAACAGTTGTTCGGAAAAATGATGAAATTATTGCAGATTTGGTCGCAAATGGGCAAAAAATCGTCATAGCAAAGGGTGGTGATGGTGGATTTGGCAATGCTCACTTTAAATCATCTGTTCGTCAAACCCCTCGAATTGCCGAAAAAGGCGAAAACGGCGAATCGTTCGAAGCCACTCTGGAAATGAAACTACTTGCTGATGTAGGCCTGGTTGGTTTCCCTAACGTTGGCAAATCCACTTTTCTATCTGTTATCAGTAATGCCAGGCCGGAAATCGCTGACTATGACTTTACGACGCTGACACCCAACCTAGGGGTAGCGGATATCGACAACACCAGTATTTTGATTGCGGATATCCCTGGACTGATTGAGGGCGCCAGTGAGGGCAAAGGGTTGGGCGACGCGTTCTTGCGCCATGTTGAGCGTACGGCAGTGCTGCTGCACCTAATAGATGCCTATACTGACGATATTGCTGGTGCGTATCAAACTATACGGTCGGAACTGGCTAATTATCGGGTTGACTTGAGTGATAGGCCGGAAATTATCGCACTGACCAAAATTGACGGTTTGGATGACGATATTGTTCAGATGCAGATTGACGCTATTAAAGAGGTGGCGGGGAAAACCCAGGTTTTTGCTATTTCATCAGTCGCTCACACCGGTTTAACCGAACTTTTACGGGCACTTCGACAAAAAGTGTTGGAATCCCGAGAAGTAGTCGAATTAACAGACGGACCCGACGAAGAAATCGAAACAATATCGCTAGGGACCGAAAAGACTGCCGATGCTTGGCAGGTTGAGCGAATCGAAAACGAAGAAGATGGCAACATTATTTTCAAAGTTATCGGCGAAAAGGTTGAAAAATTCGCTAGGCGAACCGATTTTGGTAATTTTGAAGGTGTGAATCGCCTGCGTGACATCTTGAAAAAACTAGGCGTAGCACACGAATTACACCGCCAAGGCGCCGAAGGCGATAGTATTATAAAAATCGGCGACAACAAGTTTACATTTTTAGAACAATAAAACCTCAAAAAACATATTATATAACAAAAGTCTTGTTTTGAAGGTCCGTCCTTCTAAAGATGTTGCATTATTTATGTCATCAAGCTTATACTAAAGACTATAAATAGGATTATGTGATTGGTATGAAAAAGATAAACAGATATTTCAAAAACCAAAAAAAATCATCAGGCTTCACAATCTTGGAACTGCTTATTGTAATCGTTATAATCGGTATTTTAGTTGCTATAACGATTGTTTATTTTGTTGGTACCACGGCTAGTGCCAAGGATGCAAGTGTTCAATCGGATATAGATACAATGGATGCAATCCAAACAAACTTTGGTGCAAACAGTAACAATATGAAAAACACAACTGTTGTCGGTAGAGCCTATTACTCTGGTAATGGCTATGACGCAACGCTCGGGTTCAAACCAAGCAGTGGTAACATCATTGATGTGGTTGTAAATTCAACTGATTATTGTATACGAGGCTACAACCCAAGTGGAACGAAAAATAATATCTACTATTCTTTCAAAAAAGAATCAACACCGGGAGTATGCAATATACTGGGGCCATCCTCGGCGGCAATCGCCGACTACCATGGTTCTGCAATAGGTGGTTTGGCCGCTCTAACTACACCGACAATCGCAACCGGTACAACACCACAAGACATTACGGTATCTGCGGACGGTACGTCGGTGTATGCGGTTAATAGCGCCTCCAACACCATTTCGATGTACAGCCGCAACACCAGTACAGGCGCTTTAACTGCCCTAGGTACACCAACAATTGCAACTGGGGCGTATCCAGATGACATCACCATATCGGCTGACGGCAAGTCGGTCTATGCGGTGAACTACAACTCCAACACTATTTCGATGTATAGCCGTGATACCGGCACAGGTGCGTTGACGGCCCTGGGCACGCCTACCATCGCGACGGGAACGGCTCCAGATGCCGTCACCATATCGGCTGACGGTACATCGGTCTATGCCGCGAACTACAGCACCAGCACTATTTCGATGTATAGCCGTGATACCGGCACAGGTGCTTTAACTGCTCTAATTACACCAACAATTGCATCTACTAAACCACATGCCATCACCATATCGGCTGACGGTAAATCGGTCTATGCGACAAACTACACCACCAACACCATTTCGATGTACAGCCGTGATACCGGCACAGGTGCTTTAACTGCTCTAATTACACCAACAATCGCAACTGGTACTAGTCCATACGAAATTACCATATCGGCTGACGGCTACTCGGTCTATGTGGCAAACTACACCTCCAACACTATTTCGATGTACAGTCGTGATACCGGCACTGGTGCTTTAACCGCCCTAGGAACACCAACAATTGCAACCGCGTCGATGTCGCAAGGCATAGCCATATCGGCTGACGGTTTTTCGGTCTATGTGTCGAACAATGGTACTAACACTATTTCAATGTATAGCCGCAACACCGTTACCGGTGCTTTAACCGCCCTAGGAACACCTACAATTGCAACCGGTGCGGGTTCAAGAGGTATAGCCATATCAGCCGATGGTTCATCGGCGTATGTGATATGCTACGGTCCCAACAACATCTACATGTACAGCCGCTATTTAGGCCATTGATAATGGTTCTGTTATATAATTAACCTTAATGGCAAAAACATTCTTTTTCTATGACCTGGAAACCAGTGGCCTGAGTGGTCGCGATGACCGGATTATGCAGTTTGCCGGTATTCGTACTGATTTGGATTTAAAACAGATTGGCAAACCCGTTAATGAATTTATTAAGTTGAATGACGATACATTGCCAAGCCCCGAAGCAGTCATGGTCACGGGTATTACCCCGCAAAAAACACAAGACGAAGGCTATTCCGAGGCAGAATTTTCAAAAAAACTCGTAAACGAAGTATTTACACCAGATACGATTGCGGTCGGTTTTAATAACATCCGTTTCGATGACGAGTTTATTCGCCATCTGTTGTGGCGCAATTTTTACGATTCGTATGAATGGTCATGGAAAGACGGACGTTCGCGCTGGGATATATTGGACGTTGCCCGAATGACCCGCGCACTTCGACCCGAAGGAATTAACTGGCCGGTTGACGAAAGAGGCGTTGCCACAAATCGGCTGGAGTTAATCGGCAAAGCCAACAAAATTGACCACCTAAAAGCCCACGATGCACTTAGTGATGTAACTGCATTAATCGGGATTACCAAACTGATTAAACAAAAACAGCCACAACTTTTTGATTATTTATTCAAGATGCGTGATAAAAACGAAGTTAAAAAACTGGTAAACTTGGATGTTAAACAGCCGTTTATTTATTCAAGCGGTCGTTATGATTCACAATTTAATAAAACCACGGTTGCGTTCCCGTTAACTGCTGGCAAAAATGGTAATGTGATTGTTTACGATTTGCGTTATAATCCAACGCCATTTATTAAAATGAATTCAAAAGATTTGGCAAAAAAGATTTTTGCAACCTGGGAAGAACGCCAGGCTGATGATTTCGAGAAATTGCCGGTCAAAGAACTGCAATATAATCGCGCCCCGGCTGTCGCCCCGATTGGGGTTTTAGAACAAGGTGATGGTTGGAAAAAAATTGGATTAAAACAGACATTGGTTGAAAAGCACAAAAAAATATTATTATCAGCACCGGAATTTGCTGAAAATATCCGTTCAATATTTGAAAACCGTGAAGAATTCAAAAAATCACCAGAGCCGGAGGCACAACTGTACGACGGGTTTATATCTGACGCCGACAAGATGCGTTGCGAAGCAGTTCGAAATGCAGGCGAAAATGATTTGGCTGATATGCATCCGAACTTTGTTGACGAAAGGCTAGGCCCGCTGCTGTTGCACTACAAAGCCCGCAATTACCCTAAAAGCTTATCTGACACCGAGTCTAGTGAATGGGAAAAATGGCGCGCCGGACGTATTATCAGCAGATTACCGACTTATATGAAAACACTGCAAAAAATATCATCGACAACAACTGATGAAAACAAGTTATTTATCCTTCAGGAATTACACCTGTGGGCTGAAAGTATTATGCCAGCCGAAACGGAATAGTTAGACGTGTTTTAATTTACGAGTTTTTGGTTGTTTTTGCTTTGAAAGTATCTGGTAAAACTTACGTAACAACTGTGGTTTCAGGCGTATTACAATTACAACAGCTCCAACTAAATACAAAACCAGCATTTGTTCAGGTGTTAGTTGCAGGTTAGTTCCTGGAATTATTCCAGCGAAAAAGAACATCATAAGGCCGTAGCCAAAATTAAAAGAAGCCAAGATAATTAACAGACTAATGACCAGGAAAAACACCGTAAAAAACTTTTTCATAATGTATAAAAAACTATAATCCCAAAAAGCTACCAATGCAACTATAAGCGTTTTATGTCAATTTATAATAAGGATTATGTACATAGACTGCTTGTGCTTATGCGCTATACGGCAGATAATGATAGATGAATGTATTTGGTACCATTTAAAAATAGATTCGAGCCCGCCTTCACGATAGTCGAACTGCTTGTCGTTATTGTTGTTATCGGAATATTAGCAGCTATTGCGGTAGTTGCATATTCGGGCATTTCTCAAAAAGCTACAATTTCAACCATCCAGTCCGACTTAAACAACAGCGTAAATCGTCTAAAACTGTACTATGTCGAGCATGGAACTTATCCAGATACATTGACTGCAAATTGTCCAAGTGGGGCAACTCCGGCAGATGCAAAATACTGCCTTAAACTAACTCCCGGAAACACAGTTACAACCTACACCTCAGGTGGTACCAACTATCAAACTTTTATTTTAGAAATTACAAATACAGCTAGGTCTATCACCTACAGGTCTACTGAAAACTCTGGTTTTAGTTTGGTCTCTGGACCGCCGACGGTTGTAATAGGTACACAGACTTGGATGCAATATAATCTAGATGTAGGAACAAGGATAGATGGTGCTAATGCGCAAACAAACAATGCGGCGGTTGAAAAATGGTGTTATGCGGACAGCACTGCTAACTGCACGACCTATGGTGGATTATACTCATGGAACGAGATGATGCAATATACAACAACAGCAGGTACGCAAGGTATTTGTCCATCGGGTTTTCATCTGCCTACAGACGCCGAATTTCAAACAATGGAAATATTTTTGGGAATGACAGGGGGACAAGCTAGCTCTACCGGTTTTAGGGGTACGGATCAGGGAACAAAAATTAAAGCTGGAGGAACGAGCGGATTTAATTTCTTGGTTGGCGGTGCAAATAATGGCGGATCTTTCAATGATATCGCCACCTACGGTTATATGTGGGTTAGTACTCAATATGACGCCTCTTACTCTTGGAGTAGGGATGTTTGGACAGCAGATCCGGGTATAGAACGTCAAGGCAACTATATCGATAAATCGTTTGGCTTCTCTGTCCGTTGTATCATGAATTAATTTTGTAATTTCTTGTGCACCCAAGGACTGGAAAAAGGTATCAAAACAGCGTATAATGGTCGGGTTATGCCAGAGGTAATTAGGGTCACAGGCGCGCGCGAGCACAACCTGAAAAATATTAATGTTGAAATCCCACGTGATAAATTCGTGGTTATTACAGGGTTGTCGGGTTCGGGAAAATCATCGTTAGCGTTTGATACTATTTATGCCGAAGGCCAGCGTCGTTATGTCGAAAGTTTGTCCAGTTATGCCCGTCAATTTTTGGGGTTAATGGAAAAACCAGATGTCGACCAAATTACAGGCCTAAGTCCGGCAATCAGTATCGATCAAAAATCAACCAGTCATAATCCTCGCAGTACCGTAGCAACGGTTACGGAAGTATATGATTATTTGCGTCTGTTGTTTGCCCGAATCGGCATCCCTCACTGTCCAATATGCGGTAAACCGGTGACACGTCGGACCAGTGAAACGATAATTGATGAAATTATGAAACTGCCAAATGGTGCAAAACTTATTATATTGGCGCCGATTGTCAAAGATAAAAAAGGTGAATTTGCTCATATTCCCGAGCAGTACAGCCGTCAAGGTTTTGCGCGGGCAAGGGTTGATGGTGTCGTCTATGCCCTAGACGAATTTCCAGTTTTAGACAAAAACTACAAGCATAATATCGAAATCGTAGTTGACAGGGTTGCTTTATCGCCGGATATGCTGGGACGAGTAACGCAATCGGTCGAACAGACATTGGATATTGCCGATGGATTGATTGAGGTGATTAATACGGATGATAATTCATTAACGGCTTATAGTCAGCGTTATGCTTGTTTGGACCATCCAAACGAAGATATTCCCGAATTAGAGCCACGACTTTTCAGTTTTAATGCTCCGCAAGGGGCTTGTCCGGTTTGCACCGGCCTAGGTAATAGACTGGAAGTCGACCCAGATTTGGTGTTTAATCCAAACTTGACAATATCCGAAGGCGCAATCCGCCCCTATAACCGGGTGAACAGTGACGCTTGGTATATGAAGCGCCTAGTCGAAGTTGCGAATGCGCATGGTTTCAGTGTAAAAACCCCGGTTGGAGAACTTTCAAAAGAGGACCTTGATAAAGTCCTGTATGGAACAGGCAACCAAACCTATAGTGTCCAGCTTGGCAATGGTCGAATGTACGATTCAACCTATGAAGGCGTAATTCCGAATTTGGAACGACGTCACAAGGAAACCGACAGTGATTTTATTCGTCGCGACATCGAGCGATTTATGCGTGAACGCCAATGTAACACCTGTCACGGAGCCCGACTGAAACCGGTTGTTCTAGCTGTTACAATTCACGGAATGAATATTATGGACATTTGTAATTTGGATATAGACAATGCACTCGAACTATTCAAATCTGGGCTGAAACTAGACGATCAAGAAAAATATATTGCGACTCAGATTATCAAAGAAATTATTGCCAGATTAAGTTTTATGAATAATGTCGGGCTGAATTATTTGGAATTAGGACGAGCTGCAAATACTCTGTCGGGCGGCGAAGCTCAACGAATTCGTTTAGCAACCCAGATTGGTTCTGGACTTCAGGGCGTTTTATACGTTTTAGACGAACCTTCGATTGGCCTGCATCAACGCGATAATCATCGATTAATTGGCACACTAAAACATCTTCGTGATTTAGGCAACACCGTAATTGTTGTTGAACACGATGACGATACGATTCGAAATGCCGATTATCTGTTGGATATCGGGCCAGGAGCTGGAATTGCCGGAGGGCACGTTGTGGCTGCCGGGACACCCGACGAAGTTGCTAAAAACAAGGAAAGTATAACTGGTCGTTATCTTGCCCGACTAGAAAAAATTGACACCCCAAAAAAGCGTCGCCAAACCATAAAAGACAAAGCGTTGGTTATTCGTGGTGCCAAAGAAAATAATCTAAAAAACATCGACGTCGTCTTCCCGTTGAATGTTTTAACCGTAGTCAGTGGTGTCAGCGGGAGTGGCAAATCGACACTAGTTAACGACATTTTGGCCAAAGAATTATCAGCCAGACTACATCGGTCACATGTTGTTCCAGGATCTCATGAAAATATCGAAGGTATTAATCTGTTGGACAAAGTAATTGTCATCGATCAGTCGGCAATTGGTCGGACGCCTCGTTCAAACCCGGCTACTTACACCGGTGTGTTCACAGCGATTCGCGAATTGTTTGCGTCGACGCCGGAATCTAATATACGTGGTTACAAATCAGGCCGGTTTAGTTTTAATGTCAAAGGCGGGCGTTGCGAAAATTGTCATGGCGACGGTGTAATCAAGATTGAAATGCACTTTTTACCGGATGTTTACGTGACCTGTGATGTCTGTAAAGGAAAACGTTATAACCGCGAAGCGCTGGAAATTAAATACAAAGGCTCAACGATTAGCGATATTCTGGACATGACCGTCGATACTGCTGCCAAATTTTTTGAAAATATACCTTCAATTGCCAGAAAACTTGATACTCTTGTCGAAGTCGGTCTAGGTTATATTAAACTTGGCCAACCGGCAACGACTTTTAGTGGTGGTGAAGCTCAGCGTATTAAACTTGCAACCGAACTGTCGCGTCGTGCAACTGGTAAAACTTTATATATTCTGGATGAACCGACAACCGGTCTGCATACCGATGACGTCAAACGATTGCTAGTAATTTTGCAAAAACTGGTTGCAAACGGTAATAGTATGATAATAATCGAGCACAATTTAGATGTTATTAAAACCGCTGATTATATTATCGATATGGGTCCCGAAGGTGGTCAAGGTGGTGGTAATATCGTCGCAGCCGGCACACCCGAAGAAGTCGCAAAAGTCGCCGACTCATTTACCGGTCAATATTTGAAAAAAATTGTTTAGATTCCTCGTTTTATCCGCCGTATCCTCCCCACCAACCCAACAAACGACAACCAACTTCGTTGCGCGCTAAAATATCGGCCGATTATTCTTTGTATCCTGCGTAACTCGTCTTCGACTCAAACATACTCGGATAGCAACGAACAACCGACCTCAATTTTACGGCAACTCACCAGGTTATCTTATTGTTGGGTTGGTGCGTCGGCTATTAGATTACTTTTTCCAAGCATCTTACTAATAGTCACCCGTTAATATGCCACATTTAGTAGACTTCACATCATCGTAATAATAAGGCAGCCTGTTGGATTACCGTAAAATAACTGGTTTTTATCCATTGCTTGTCGAGGACTACCCGAACCCTTTATGGGTCGTTCCGCAGACAACAAAGAATTAAAACAAGTTATTTTATGCGCGTAATACGAGGGGTTGTTGTTTATTGCGATGAGGGGGAGGATACGGTGAAAAGGGCTATTTATTACTTATTTCTACGAATATAAAACGAATCCACAACTATTACAATTGCTAAAATAATCAATGCCAGCCCGATGGATGCAATGACGTCGGTTAACCAATGATAACCCAAATACAATCGACTAAATCCAATCAATCCGGTTCCAACTATCGCTACAAAAATCCAAGTCCAGAATTTTTGGATGCTATAGTGACGAGAATAGATTAAATATCCCAAAACTAATAAAAATACTGCCATGCCAATTGTATGTCCGGATGGAAAAGAAAAATCATATTCAAATGTTGGAATCATATCAATCTGTAGTGGGCGGGAATCCATAAAAACCATTTTTAATAATGTGGAAGTAACGGCTGCGACCGCTACCGCACAAGCCAAAATTATCGGTCGCCAAATTTCCCGTTTTAATATTATCCACGCAACGACAATAAAACCGACAATAACAGCAAAAGTATACGGATTTGCGATTGATGTGATGATTTTTGCCATATTTGTAACTGCATCAGAGCGATGATTTACTATCCAGGTAATTAAAGGTTGGTTTAGTTTACCTAAACCAATTTGTTGTTTCATACCGATATAAGCGATAAAAAATAAAATCAAGCCAAATACAAAACTGGAGACAGCTAGAGTACGCCGTCCCGTAGGGGAAATAACCTTCTTTGTTTTAGATGATTTGCCCAACTACAGTGCCCACCTTATTTTTTTCGTTCGATTACTTTACGCCACTCTTGCTTTGTAGCACTCCAGATTGCCTGTCTTTGTTTTTTGTTTTTTACCAGCTGATATATTGCCGGTGAGACCGAAACTATCAAAATCAAAGCAACTATTGGAAGAATAACGGTATCCACATCCAACCCCATATTTTGCAGCAATTTACCTAAAAAGTAACCCAAATATGTTACGCCGGCAACCCAAACAAAACCGCCGACAACATTGAATGTCATAAAAGTCCGATATTTCATCTTGGCGACGCCGGCAATTAACGGAACAAATGTTCGGACTACCGGAATAAATCTGGCTAGGATAATTGTTTTCCCGCCGTGTTTATCATAAAACTCTTGGGCACGCTGGACATTTTCTTGTTTGAACAAGCGTGAATTTGGTCTTTTAAATAAGGTTGGGCCAATTTTTTTACCGAATAAATAACCGACGTTGGCGCCCAAAACGGCGGCGACAAACAGCAGCAATATAACAAGCTCTATATTTAAATCAAGCTTGAAATGAGTAGTACCCTGAATCAATAAGCCAATCGTAAATAATACGCTGTCACCAGGAAAGAAAAACCCGATTAACAGCCCGTTTTCAGCAAAAATAATAGCCGCAACGACAATAATTACTGCTACAGGTCCGGCTGTTTGAGCAAACTGCACTAGGTCAAATCCTGGAATCATACTCTAAACATTTTAGCATGACGCCATAAAATGTTATACTATAAGATATCAGTTATCAATTTAATGACAGAGACAGGATAAAAAGGTGAGTTATATTTCATTGAAATTAGAAGAACGAACGGCCGAGGGAAAAAAATTAGCTAAATTGCGACAAAGCGGCTATATTCCAAGTGTTATTTATGGCGGTCAAGACCAGCCGATTATGACGCAATCAAAACAAGTGGAAACCTCGAAGGTTGTTCATACAGCGGGCAGGCATAATCCTATCAGCTTAACGCTTGATGGAAAAAAGAAACTAGTCATTATAAAAAGCATTGATATGGATCCGGTAAAACATATTCTTAGGCACATTGCTTTCCATACGATTAAGCAATCGGATATTATTACGACAGAAGTCCCAATTATTCTAATTGGTCAGGGCGAAAGTGCAGCTGAACGCGCTGGTCTAGTTATTTTGCAAGCAATTGAACACGTTGAAATCAAAGCAAAACCAGCCGATTTGCCAGAGTCTTTGGAGCTTTCAATTATCAATTTGGCGACCACCGAAGACAAGATTTCAATAGGCGACATTAAACTTCCTGAAGGTGTCGAATTCGCTGACGCCGACCAAGATAGGGAACTGATTATTGCCAATGTTTACGAGCCAAGCGCATTGCAAGCCGCCAATGAAGCTGCCGGTGGTGAAGCTGAAGCCGAAGAGGAATCAGAAGTCCCAGTCGAAGGTGAAGAAGGCGCTACAGAATCGCAGCAACCTGAATCTGAAAAAACCGAGTCCGACAACAAGTCCGAAGAACACAAACAGTAAATTTAATCTTTAATATATCCGCCGGTTTGATGTGACCATAGCTTCGCATATATTCCGCCATTCATATTTTGAAGTTCGTTGTGAGTGCCTTGCTCGACAATATGGCCATCGTCCAACACTATGATTCGATCCAATTTTGCAACGGTTGATAATCGGTGAGCAATTACAATACTTGTTCGACCTTCCATTAATTTCGCCAAAGCGTTCTGAATCAATTTTTCATTTTCACTGTCCAGTGCCGAAGTAGCCTCGTCCAACACTAAAATTGGAGCATCTTTTAAGATGGCACGGGCAATCGCGATACGTTGTCTTTGTCCGCCTGACAACTTAATTCCGCGCTCACCTACTAATGTGTCAAATTCTTTCGGAAGTAATTTAATGAAATCCATGGCATTAGCTTGTTTTGCGGCCATAATTATTTCTTTTTCCGTTGCATTGGGCTTGCCGTATGCAATATTCTCGCGCAATGTACGATGAAACAATAAAGGTTCTTGTGGCACATAGGCGATTGCCTTATGCAAGTCGGCCTGAGTTACACTGGTTATATCCTGACCATTTATCGATATTGTGCCGCTGTCTACATCGCTGAAACGTAATAATAGGTAAGTCAAGCTGGTTTTACCAGAGCCCGAACTTCCAACCAACCCAAGTTTTTCACCTGAATTAATCGTCAGAGAGAATTCGTCAAACAACTTATCATCATTCTCGCTGTGGGTAAATTTTATTTTATCAAATGTAATATCGCTGCCGTTTAACCGAAGGGGTTGCGGATGTATTGGGTCGGTCAATTCAACGCTTTCGTCCAGTGTGCTTATCATTGGTCCGGCATCACCAAGAACCCGGATATATGATCTGGTTGTGCTTGAAACCGACCATAATTCCGAAACAACATTTAATGTATAACTAATAACCAAATAAGTAACACCTATACTGGCGATGTGATGTTCTGTTGCAATAATTGCTGCTATAAATGCGCAAATATTCATAATTGTCATCAAGGTCGAGAAAGACCCGGTAATTTTGAGTACACTTTTCATTTCGCGGATGTTAGTATTACGCCAATCATCAATTAATTTTTTATAATGATTGTTTTCAGACTTTTCTCTGGCGAAAGCTTTAACAGCAGCAATATTTCCAATTACATCCGCCAGAAATGCCGTCATTGAACTAGACTTTTCGGCAACTTGTCGGCTAATTGGGGCTATTCTCATCTGCGCCTGTACGATAACAACAATAACCGTCACCGATAAAATACCCAGAATAACCGCGTACTGCCAAAAAATAAAACTTAGAGCAATACATACCGATACCAAGGTTGTTAGAATTGGTGCAATATTAAAAACTATCGTATCCCAAAATCGCTCAACTGAACCACCCAACTTATTGGCATCAGATACAATTCCACCGCCCATTCGATTGGCATGGTAACCAAGACTTTTTGAAGTTAGATGTTCTAACACTCGAGCCGCAACAGTCGCTTGCATTTTTGACTCAACATAGTATGCCATTGCAATCGTAATACGAACGGCGACAACATTTCCAAACAATAGAACTAATGCATAGCCTACTAGCAGACCGACACTATTGCTCATAGTAGCGCTGCCATTGGCGACGTGTGTTAATAGCCTGGAAACAAAGATTGGCGCTATAGTCATCGTCAGAACAGCAAACACAACCTGCGTGGCAACCATTGTCCACGTAAGGAACGGTGAAATTTTCCAGAGTCCAAAAAGAAATCCGATAATCCGTTTTTGTGATTTTTGCTGTTTCATATTGACTCCTTTCCAGAGTCAGCTTTAATAAAATTAGTAGAGGATCCCAGTAAGGATCATATTAGGACGAATTATACAGTATAATATAATCTGATGTAAAGGGTTTTTATATATGAAATTGACCGAAAAACTAAAAACACTACCTATTTCGCCCGGAGTTTATTTTCATAAAGACAAAACCGGCGAAATTATTTATGTTGGCAAAGCGGCAGTTTTAAAAAATCGGGTCAAACAATATTTTCAAAAATCTCGCAATATGGACGTCAAAACAAAGGCGTTGGTGGCCGAAATTGCCGATACTGATTGGGTTGAAACTGAAAGTGAAATCGACGCATTATTTTTAGAAGCCGAGATGGTTAAACGATATATGCCTAGGTATAATATTTTATTACGCGACGACAGGTCGCTAATTTTTGTCAGGGTTGATATGAAAAGTGATTGGCCAACCGTTAGTTTTACACGTAACCCGGCTGATGATGGGGCCGATTATTACGGACCGTACTTTAATAGTTTTGCGGTAAAAAAAGCATTGCGTTATTTGCGCAGAGTTTTCCCGTACTACACGAAAACGCCAAAGCAAAATACCAAACCCGACCTGTACGCTCACCTAGGCCTGGCACCGGTTGATATGACATCGCAGCAGTACAAGGCTAACCTTCGAAAACTAACCAGCTATATAAAAGGTAACCGAAAAACTATAGTAGCCGAACTCGAGCGCGATATGAAATTGGCTTCAAAATCACAAGACTTTGAAACTGCAGCACGGTTTCGTAATAAAATTCGCAACTTACGCGAACTTCAGCGTCGAATTATGTTTGGCGACAAAGAGTTTTTAGATATCAGCAAAGACGAAGCCCTAAGTGATATTACGGATTTGTTGGGGTTGAAAAAAGTCCCGGTTCGTATTGAAGGCTATGACATCTCGCATATGAGTGGCGTAAACGTGGTTGCAAGTATGGTTGTCTTTAAAAACGGTGTTAGCGATAGGGGGCAGTACCGAAAATTTAAAACCAGAATCGAACGAAATGACGATTTCGCGAATATGAACGAAGTAATTTTTCGGCGTCTAAGTCCGAAAAACATAAAAAGTTGGGGTAAACCGGATTTGGTATTGATTGACGGTGGTAAAGGTCAGCTAGATGCGGCACTTCAGGCACGTGATAAATCGATATATTCCAGCATTCCGTTTATCGGTCTGGCAAAACGCGATGAGCAAATTGTGGTAAAAGACATAAACATTAATTCGAATAAACTTTCTGAACTGGGTGGTACAGTTGAAAACACCAAAGATTTTGTATTAATCAATCTGCCGAAGTCATCTGCAACAGTAAAACTTTTACAGCGTATTCGTGACGAGTCACACCGTTTTGCTGTCAGTTATCACACGACACTAAATCGGTCTAAACAAACGACAAGTTTCTTGGATGAAATCCCCGGAATCGGCCCAAAAACTCGGTCGAAACTAATTCGAAAATTCGGCAGTATTCGTAATATAAAAACTGTCGATGAGTCGGAAATAATTTCGGTTATTGGAACGGCAAAAGCAAATCTTGTCGTAGAGTTCCTGAAGGTGTTATAATCCGAATCAAGCATATGCGTAATATTATGAAAAAAATAAATAATTATCCGAAAGATTTATCCTATAAACCAGCTTTTACGATAATTGAACTTATTGTTGTCATTGCAATCATAGCAATCTTGGCTGCGATTACTTTCGTTAGTTACAGCAGCTGGCGACAAACAACCACAGTTGCACAGTTAAAAAGTGATTTAAGTGGTGCTGCTTCGGCTATGGAAAATTACCGAGCGTTCAATTATGGTTATCCGTCTTCTGTTCCTTCAACTTTTTCCGTAAGTAGTGGAGTAACGCTAACGGGGGGTAGTACGGACGGAGGGAAAACATTTTGCGTTGACGCTGTTAGCTCGCAATTCCCAACCCTTAATTATTTTATTAACAATAGTCAAGGAGCCCAGGTCGGTACGTGTGAAATAATATCTTGTCCTTCAGGTTTTATCTCCGTACCAGGCAGTATCACATATGGTACCAATACATTCTGTGTAATGAAGTATGCGGCAAGCCAGGTCGGAAGTACTAATGTACCTATATCTCAGGCAGGTAGTCTGCCGTGGGTAAATATCACTCAAACCACTGCCGCAGCAGATGCACCTAATGTGGTCGGCTGTACGGGCTGTCACCTGATTACCGATGCCGAATTCCTTACTATTGCTCAGAACGTCCTTAAAGTCGCTTCAAACTGGAGTGGTGGTGCCGTCGGCTCCGGCTACATATACAGTGGCCATAACGACGATGATCCAGATGCTGTCTTGGCATCTGATCCTAGTGGTCAAGATACCAATGGTTATTACGGAGAGACCAACAAAAATGGTAATCAACGTCGCACCCTGACTCTGACTAATGGGCAGGTTATTTGGGACTTGGCCGGGAATGTATATGAATGGACTTCAGGACAAACCTTAGGCACGTCGGCCGAACAACCTGGTGTAATTGGGAATGGCTGGGCATGGCGTGAATGGAACTCGATAACTAATATTGGCAGTTTGACGCCTAATTCGTCACCAGTCGCTACCGGAATATCTGGGGCTGCTAGTTGGAATTCTAGTAATGGCATAGGACAAATATGGAGTAATGCTGACTCTACAGGTTGGTACGGATTTCTTCGCGGCGGATATATCAATTCTTGGGGTTATGGGGGGGTCCTAGCATTGAATTTAAACACTGGTCCTATTTATACAACCGTCTATATTGGTTTTCGTGTTGCACGGTGACATCCTTTCTTAACACCTAGAATCGATTCGAAAATTCGACATTATTTGGAATGGATGAATCCGAGATAACTTCAACTATTGGAACAGGGAAAGCAAAACTTGTCACAATATACAAAAAGGCGTTATAATTCTAACTAAGCATATGCGTAGTGAAAAGAATATAAATGGTAAATATCTTAAGAGGCAGTCGTTTAAACCAGCTTTTACGATAATTGAACTTATTGTTGTCATTGCAATCATAGCAATCTTGGCTGCGATTACTTTCGTTAGTTACAGCAGCTGGCGACAAACAACCACAGTTGCACAGTTAAAAAGTGATTTAAGTGGTGCTGCTTCGGCAATGGAAAATTACCGCACTTTTAATAACCTGTATCCTGTAGATGTAACCACCCTCTCAACCTTTACTCCAAGTAGTGGCGTAACCGTTAATGGCGGAAGTTCGGATGGCGGCTTGACATATTGTGTTAGTGCGGTAAATTCACAATTTCCAAGCCTCCCGTATCACATTGATTCAACCCTTACCGGGAATAATGCCCAGCCGGGTATTTGCTTAAACCAAAGGACCTTAACCACTATCGCCGGTGCGGGCGGGACTGTAACCCCTCCTAGCGGTCCGTTCAATTACAATTCAGTTCAGACAATTACTGCTACTCCATACACAAATTTCGCATTTAGTGGCTGGACTGGTACCGCTTCGGATTGCTATACGCCTAATACGGCAAGTCATTCCGTTACAATGGATACCAATAAAACCTGCACAGCTAATTTTGTCGTTACCGGCTATGTATTAACGTACACCGCTGGTTTAAACGGCTCAATCACCGGCACAAGCCCACAAGTCGTTTCCCCTGGTGGCAACGGTGCGGCAGTTACGGCAGTACCTGCGACTTATTATTCATTTAACAATTGGAGTGATAGTTCATCAGCGAATCCTAGGACAGACACTAATGTTAATACAAATATATCGGTTACAGCCAATTTTACGCCAACACCTATTGCGGCTCCAACCGCTCCAACCGTAGCGGTATCACAACCTGATGGTTCTCACACACAGTGGTCATGGGGTCCAACTGCTTGCGGGAGTAATACAGTCAGATACCAATATGATTACACAGTTAATTCAACACCAACTCCTTATGATTCTGGTTGGATCGCTATGGCGGGGAGTGATCCAAGCCCATCATCTCAAACATTTTTAACTTCAACCACAGGTTTGACTTACACACTAACCGTTCAAGCCCAGTGTTATAACGCCGCCACGACCAGTAGTTGGAGTGCTTCAGGCTCAGCCAGTTACTATAGCCCAATTCCTTGTGCCGGCGGTACAGGTGGTACTGTAACATATTTGGACTCTAATGGCTTGAACTCCAGGTCAAGTCCTAAATATACGGGCGGTTATACAGTTAATACATTTACCAGTAGTGGCACATTTACGTCTAACGGTGTTTGTACGGTTACCCTTCTAGTGGTTGCGGGCGGTGGCGGTGGCGGTGCTACTGAAGGTGGTGCTGGCGGCGCCGGTGGCGTTGTCTCAACTACGTTTGGCGTTACGGCGGGAGCATATACCGTTTCCGTTGGAAACGGTGGTGCCGGGCAAATCACCACAACTACAGCGGCGCAAAACGGCGGTAACTCGGCATTTGGAACTGTCATAGCGACTGGTGGTGGAAATGGTGGAGGTTGGATATGGCCGGCAGGAAGTGGTGGTTCTGGTGGCGGTGGCGCTAGTGGTAATGGAGCCGGCGGTTCGGGAACTTCAGGTCAGGGATACAGTGGTGGCGTCGGTTTTATGGATAGTGGTAATAATCGCGAAGGCGGTGGCGGCGGCGGTGCCGGCGGTGCTGCAATTGTCTCGGTTCAAAACAAGGCCGGTAATGGTGGTCCAGGGGTAGCATCGTCAATAACTGGGACATCGACTTATTATGGCGGTGGCGGTGGCGGTTGTTATGAGTATGGCAGTAATGCTTGGCAGGGGGCTGGTGGTGTCGGTGGTGGTGGTCACGGCGGTGACACTCAATACGTGTATTATTCGCCGACTGCTGGAACGACCAACACGGGCGGTGGAGCTGGATGCGAAGCTGATAACATTGCTTCACTCAGTGGTATGGCGGGTGGTTCCGGTATTGTAATTGTCAGATATCTTTCACCATAATTTGCGCGCATTTTTACCTATGGATTTATGATATAATTATCACAGTTGTATGAATAATAAATTCGTTATTTTTGTTGTCCGATGGCTGTTTAATTCATTTGGATTATGGGTGGCGGTACGGTTGTTTGGCACCGGTTATGATAGTAGTCAAATTAGCGCCAGTGTTTTTGGGTTTTTACTGGCCGGTTTAATATTTTCAATTATTAACACAGTTTTGAAACCGTTTATAGTCATATTGTCACTGCCGGCAATCTTTGTGACACTTGGACTGTTTATAATAATAGTAAATGGTTTTTTGGTGTGGATATCGCTTCAGTTGGCACCTGGTATTTCAATGACGTTTTTTAACTCAATTCTTACCGGAATTATCCTTAGTCTGGTAAACTATATAGTAAGTGCAGCGTTAGTGTTGCGTTCAAGCAAGGCAAATTAAGGTGTATATATGAAGAATATTGATAGCATTTTACAGATAATCACGATAATATCGGCAGCTCTGATGATTTTGGCAATTTTATTGCAACAACGCGGTGCTTCACTGGGTGCTGGTTTTGGCAGTTCTGGCGAACTATTTACTACTCGTCGTGGAATCGATAAAAACCTATTCGAGGTAACAATTATTCTGTCAGTTATTTTCGTGTTGTCGATATTAGCTGGGCTGATTCTGCCCGCTTTTAAATAGGTGCAGCCTAATGCCTAACAAACTAGATTTATGGAATCGATTGCCAAGACCTAGCTTTGATAAAAAGAAATTATCAAAGCGGATGCGAAAAGCCGAAGGTGCTACCCTAAAACATGCCAACCGGTTTGTTTTTAAGCGTCTTAATAACATTCGCGAAGTCCAATGGAATGTTATTGTTTGGGTATTAGCCATGGGTGTTTTGATTGCGGCCACGGGATTACAGTTAATGTGGAACCAACAAGGTTACCAAACTGTTGCTGCTGCTGAAGACGGAATATACGCCGAAGCTGCGCTTGGTCCGGTTGATACACTTAACCCGCTTTTTGCAAATTCAAGCGCTGAACAATCGGCAAGTTATCTGATGTTTTCCCGCCTGCTAAATTACGATACGACCGGTCATCTTAATTACGATCTAGCGACGAATATTACTTTAAACGACACTAAAACCGTATACACGATTACAATCAGACCGGACGTAAAGTGGCATGATGGGGCCAAGTTAACAGCCCGGGATATTGAGTTTACTGTCGATTTAATGAAAGATCCTAATATGCGTACTGTTTTTTCGGGTTGGTCAGATATAGGAGTAAAAGCAATTAATGATACAACAATCGAATTTACATTAAAATCACCGTTTGCCCCATTTGAAAATGCTTTGGTTTTTCCAATTGTTCCACAGCATTTGCTTAGCGGAGTAACACCTTTAAGTATACGAGAAAACAACTTCAGTCAAAACCCGGTCGGCAGTGGACCTTTCAAATTTAATATGATTCAGTCAGTCGATTCAACATCCGGTCAGAAGGTGATTTATATGTTCAGAAACGACGATTATTATGGTGGGACGGCAAAACTATCCAGGTTTCAGCTTCATTCTTATAATACAGAATCCGAAATCATAAACGCTCTTTCGAAAAATGAAGTGAATGCCGCAACCGACTTGTCAATTACGGATATTGGAAGTATTAAAAAATCTCAATACGACATTGTTGCAAAACCAATTCAAACAGGTGTTTATGCAATTCTAAATACCAAAAGCGCACTTCTAAAGGATGTTTCAATCAGACATGCCCTGCAAATAGCCACTAATACTGCGACAATCCGCCAGAAATTACCAAACGGAACTCCGGCACTTTGGCTACCATTTACAACCGGTCAATTAACCGGAAATGTTCCAGGCGCACCAATATACAACCTTGAATCTGCAAAAAAACTACTTGATGACAATGGCTGGAAATTAGGCAAGGACAATGTTCGCGAAAAGGCTGGCACGAAATTGAAATTATCTGTTGTGACGACCAAAGACAATGAATTAGAAGCTGTTTTGCAAAATCTTACTGATCAATGGAAAAAATTAGGGGTAATTACCGAAACAAAAATTATTGACCTGAATGACGCAACCCAAAGTGATGCTCAGAATATATTGCAACCTCGGAACTACGATGTTCTTTTGTACCAACTTGATATCGGGGCTGACCCGGATGAATATGCATATTGGCACTCCTCACAAGATTCAACCCACGGTCTTAATTATTCAAATTACTCAAACCAAATTAGTGACGACGCATTGATTTCTGCACGGGCAAGGATAGAACCGACGCTTCGTAATGCTAAGTATATTACGTTTGCGAATCAATGGTTGTCAGATATCCCTGCAATCGGACTGTATCAATCAACTATTAAATACGCTGTTAGTAAAGGTGCTCAGACGTTTGATACTTCCAATAAATTGGTTTCGTCAGTTGATAGGTATAGTGATATTTTGAATTGGTCGGTCGGTAGTCACACCGTTTACAAGACACCGTAATAAAAAATACGACCCTTGGGTCGTATCATTTGTTGGTGCGCGTAAGAGGACTCGAACCTCCACGTCCTTGCGGACACTAGAACCTCAATCTAGCCTGGCTACCTGATTACAGCACACGCGCATTATCAAGAATTATACCATTCCCATCTTGTTTAATGAACTTCTCGAGCTTTGCTCGTTTACGTGATAAAAATAGCAACCCTGCATCCGCATACATTGCCGAGTAAACCTTATAAGAATCCTTTTTACCATATCCAAGAATATAAGCACGTTTACTTTTACGTATCGATTGTCCGGTAGTTCCCAGTAGTCTCATGTTTTGTGACGATAGGTAAACTAAAAACGATTTACTAGCACTCGTGAAACTCGTATAGTATAAAAAACTGCCTTTCCACCGATAATCGTAGTAGGCATACGTTGTGCCGTCACCGTCAAATAATCCGCGCAAGAAATGGGGATAATACTTATCGGGGATATCTAAATTTCCAATAGTTAGGCTCTTTTTTGGAGTAAGTCCAATGCTCAAGAGAAAATCATAGTAAGCTACATCACTAAATTGTATCCTGTATGCATCAGATTTGTTCCTATGTTTTGGGCTTATAGTCAAAAGCCTACCAATTGATCGACAGAAATTATTCAGTTGCTCGATATCTTTTGAAGTAAGATCCAAATGCCTCCCGTCGGACTGAAGGCATCCGTCACTTGTCATTAGCCCCACGCCATACGCCATCGCGGGTGACCATGAGTAATGTCTTTTAGCCGTATGTCTCATAGTAAATAGTATACCATTTGCAAAATATCTGTCATATCTGTATAATTCTCGAAAGGTAAGGGCGCTTAGCTCAGTTGGCTAGAGCATCTCGTTTACACCGAGAGGGTCGGGGGTTCGAGCCCCTCAGCGCCCACCAAAATATAAACCCGACCCTCGTGGTCTGGTTTTTATTTTGCTTTGGCCTTGGGGGGGCTCGAATTCTCAACGCCTGTTATCACTTATGCTTGATAATCTTCGTTTTTCTGCTATAATTATCACTTAAGGAACCCCATCGTGGGTATATTTTTATGAAAGACCCAAAATTTATTCGCAACGTTGCTATTATTGCCCATGTTGACCATGGCAAGACCACTATTGTTGATGGGCTTTTAAAACAAAGTAACACTTTCCGTTCAAACCAAGCCGAGATGGAGCAGACGCTGATTATGGACAGTGGTGATCAAGAACTCGAACGAGGAATAACAATTACCGCTAAACAAACTTCAGTTTATTTTGGTGATTACAAGATAAATATTATCGATACTCCAGGACACGCGGATTTTTCCGGTGAAGTTGAGCGCACACTTAATATGGCAGACGGAGTGTTATTAGTAGTTGACGCTCAGGAAGGTCCGATGCCACAAACCAAATTTGTTTTACAAAAAGCGTTGGAACTTGGTCTACAGCCAGTCGTTGTAATTAACAAAATCGATAAAGCCGCGCGTCGGATTGACGAAGTATTGGATGAAATAGCCGACCTATTTTTGGAACTGGCCGTTGATGATAGCCAACTTTACTATCCGGTTTATTACTGTATCAGCCGTGATGGCAAAGCCTGGAAAGAATTGCCGGATAATCCCAGCGAGCATACCGATATGAGTCCGATTTTCAATGCAATTATTAATGATATTCCAGCACCGACTGTTGACTCAAAGGGTTCGCTACAATTATTGGTCACCGCTTTGCAATACGATTCATTTGTAGGCAAATATGCGATTGGTCGCGTCACTCGCGGAGTCGTTAAAAAAGGCCTGCCAGTCACGTTGGTGAAACGCGACGGAAAATTAGTCAGTACCAAAATCGATAAAGTTTTCAGCTATCGAGGTTTAAATCGCGAAGAAGTTGACAGCGCAATTGCCGGTGATATCGTCGCCCTTACTGGTGTTTCAGATGCCCATATAGGTGAAACGATTGCCGATAAGGATAATCCCGAGCCGTTGCCGACAATTGATATTGAAGCTCCAACGATAAGCATTTATTTAGGGCCTAATACCAGCCCAATGAAGGGTAAAGAAGGTCAATTCAATACTTCCAGACAAATTGGGGCCAGGTTAAAGCGCGAACTGGAAACTAATGTCAGCTTGCGAGTTGAAGAAGACGGCATCGGCTTTAAGGTTTGTGGCCGTGGCGAACTACATTTATCCGTATTAATTGAAGCGCTTCGTCGTGAAGGCTACGAATTCGAAGTCGGACGTCCACAAGTAGTCATCACAATTGAAGACGGCGTCAAAAAAGAACCTGTCGAAGAATTGCTAGTCGAAGTTGCTAGCGAATTTATGGGCGTAATCAGTCAGGAATTGGGTGCACGTAGGGCAAATCTGGTTAAACAAGAACAAACCAGCAGTGGTACAACCAGGATGACCTATGTTTTGCCAACTCGGGCGTTAATCGGTCTTCGTAATTTGCTGTTAACAGATACCAAAGGCACTGTTATTATGAACAGCTTGCCACATGGCTACCAAAAACTTGGGCCCAAGCTGCAAAAAATCAGAAACGGAGCGATTATTGCATCTGAAACAGGCATTACAACTCCTTATGCTCTGGAAATGTGTGAATCGCGTGGTGAATTATATGTCGGACCTGGAACAAATGTTTACCAAGGTATGATTGTCGGTTTATATCAGCGAAATGATGATTTGGAAATGAATGTTTGCAAGGCCAAACATCTGACAAATATGCGCAGTTCTTCCAGCGATGGTACGGTTCAACTAACGCCGTTTACAGACCTTAGTTTGGAACAATGTATTGATTTTATTGAAGACGATGAACTGTTGGAAGTTACCCCAAAAAGCCTGCGTTTGCGCAAACGATTCCTGGATCCAAACCAACGTAAACGCGCCGCAAAAAACTAATTGACCGGATATTGGACAAGCGTTTTTAATAACAGCTCTTTATCGATTAAGGCGGCCGCAATAACATCATCGGCCGCACCGTAGTAAAGGTAGTAATTAGAAACCATTTCGACAACAGATGTTCCGAAAACGACATTTGGCATAAAACCATTTTCCTCGTATTTAATTCCAGGTGATAAAAGAGGGAAGGGTAAACGGTACAAGACTTTGGTCGGGTCATCAATATCCAGCACTACAGCTCCCATTGAATATTCCATATTATGACTGACACCATGGTAAAAGAATAGCCAGCCAATAGGGGATTTGATTGGTGGAGCACCTGCACCAATTTTTAATGATTCCCATTCATTTTTGGTTGGGCTAAGAACAGGAGAAAATTTTGTCCAATCTATTAAATCATTTGATACACTCAGTTGGATATCCGGCTCTAGTCGGTGAAGCATATGATATAAACCATTAATCTTTTCGGGAAATAAAACACCGTCCTTGTCATTTTTATGTATTTTTTGATGAAAAGTTAGTGTAACATGCTCAAATTTATGAAAATCTGTTGTTTCCAGTATTCTTATTCTGGTCTGAATCCCTTTTTCCTCTTTTGCATATGCCGTATAGGTAATCAGATAACGACCATCAATTTTTACTATTCGTGGATCTTCGATGCCACTATATTCAAGACCGGTATGGTCCGGGATAACTCGTGGTTTTTTATCTTTTTTCCAAACTATTCCATCTTCACTTTCAGCAAAGCCAATTCTGGAAACCATATCTTTGCCAAACGCACGATATAGCATCTTCCACTTGCCATTATCATGAACTACTGCCGGTGCAAATACTCCACGGGCCTCCCAATCTAGTGATGGGTCCGGTTCGATTAAGGGCCTTCCCTCTATTCGTGTAAAGTGTATATGTTGGTTTGCAATATTATTTAGTTCCATCTCGTGCTATTATATACAATGATGATGTAATACGTAAGTGTTGTTATCACAAATTTTAAACTGATTGATATGACAAAAAGAAAATTGAGAGTTGGACTTATAAGCTCCTACGTACCCATGAAATGTGGGATTGCAACGCATAGCCGAGATTTATTAGAGGGAATGCTTGGACACGAAAATTTTGATTGGCGGGTGATTGTTGCAGAGGATAATATGGGGCCATACGACTTTAACGGCAGGGATATTGCAAGATTAGACAAAGAATCTCAAAAGTCTTATATCAAAGCGGCCACAGCAATGAACAAATGGAATCCCGACGTAGTATTACTTGCTCATGAATTCGGGCTATACGGTGGAAATACATTTAATGCCAAGCGTAATGGCAAAGATTTACGAATTATTACAGGCGATTATATCTTGACATTGATCAATAAACTGAAGGCACCAATCATCACAACATTGCATACAATAATTCCCGAGCCCGACAATATTCGGAAAAAGGTGATGCGTGAAATCGACAAGCGTTCTTCAATGTTGGTTTCAATGACTGATGATGGTCAAAGTACTTTGGAATTTTTCTATGGAATCGACAAAAACCATGTTGCAGTAATCCCCCATGGCGTACCGCAACCGATGCAAAGGGACAAAAAAATGGTAGTAAAAGATTTAAACCTGGATACCAAAAAGTTTTATCTGGTTGTTACGGGTTTAATCGGTCCAAACAAGGGCATTGAATTAATTATCAAAGCATTGCCAAAGATAATCACTAAACATCCTGAAGTAATTTTAATGGTTGTTGGTCAAACTCACCCAACAATTTTAGAAGAAGTCGGCGAAGTATACCGTGAAAGTTTGATTGAACTTGCGAAACAGCTGGGTGTGAGTAGTCATATCCAATTTTTGAATGAATATTTACCAACCGATAGGCTAGTAGATTATTTGACGATTGCTGACGTGTACTTAACCATACATAGCGACCCAGAACAGTCAGCATCCGGGACGTTGGCTTATGCATTAGGTTGTGGATTAGCCTCAATTTCCACACCATATCGATATGCCAAAGAGGTGCTGGCTGATGGTCGAGGTTTTTTGGTACCTTTCGGTTCTTCCGATGCTATCGCCAAGCAAATCAATACTCTTATCGAAGATAAAAAACTTATGGAAAGCACCAGACAAAAAGCCAAGCTATTTGGGTGTTCGATGAGCTGGTCAAGAGTCGGCGAGGAATATATGAACTTAGTAGGGGTGGTTATACGGGAGTAAAATTGTGGGAACTTTTCCCTCGACACCTTATTTTGATAGTTTAATCGACGATTTCGGCATCTGGCAACACACGGACGAGAATACTATTTTGTATGCAGAAGGTTATGCGCTCGACGATGCCGCTAGAGGATTGTTGTTAACTTTGGCACTTAATCGGATTGAACAATCAGAAGTATTGTTTTCATATATCTTAAAATCACAGTCCAAAGATGGATATTACGGTTTTGCTCGACAAGAAAGAAATTTTATTCCGATGGTCGCTTCTGATGATGCGACAGGGCAGGTGATGTGGGCTGCAGGTTATGCAGTTTCGAAAAACTTTCATAAAACCAAAGCCAGGCGATTAATCGAAAACACGATTGCCTATATAGATAGAATGGGCAATATGAGGGGTTACGCATATGCGTTACTGGGTTCAGTTTATATCAGCGAAGACTTGGCAACTCGTTATTACAAAAAGCTAAATTCATTTTTCGAAACTACTCCTGACGATTGGCCCTGGCCGGAAGTTTCATTGACCTATGGTAACGCAATTGCGCCTCTGGCTTTTCTACGTTACGGCTTGGTCTTTGGGGATGAATCCGCCGTTCAAACCGGACGAAAGTTACTTGAGTTTCTCGAAGAAAAATGTACCCACAACCGAATACGTGGGCCAATCGGCAATGATGGTTGGTTACCTCGCAAATCCAAAACAGTTCCGACCTATTCGCAACAACCAATCGATGCAGCCTATATGGTTTGGGCATGGATGGCGGCCTATCAAATATCTGGTGATAAAGCGGATTTGAAATTGTCTGAGGCTTGGGTTAAATGGTTTGAAGGTGAAAATGTTGCTGGTGAAAAAATGTATAACCCGGATGATATGCGTTGTTTCGACGGTATCGATCCAAGTGGCGTACATTATAATAGCGGTGCGGAATCAAATATTTGTTTATTATTAAGCAAATTTGTAATTGCTGAAAAAACTACGATTTAAAAAATCTTTTCGTTTTTTATTTCATCTGGCAAAAAGCCTTTTTCGTGTTTGAAACCGGCTTGCCATTTGTAATCCTTACCGTATCCTATATCCTTCATTAGATTTGTCGGAGCGTTACGAAGTTGCAACGGCACCGGCGCGTCGGGGTATTTTTTGGCAAGCAACATAGCCCGACCCAAGGCTTCAGTTGTTTGGCGTGATTTTTCGCTTTTTGCTAGAGCCGAGGCAACGTGTGACAATATAAGTCCCGATTCCGGCATACCAATCCTTTCAACCGCCTGAAATGCAGTTAGTGCTAGTCCCAACGCGCCGTTACCAGCCAGGCCGATATCTTCACTGGCAAAAATAATCATTCGACGGGCAATAAATTTAGGGTCTTCACCGGCATCAATCATTCGTGCCAAATAATATAACGTGGCATCGACATCACCGCCACGCATGCTTTTGATAAACGCCGAAATAACGTTATAGTGCATATCGCCCTTTTTGTCATATCCCGGAATTCGCTTTTGGGCCGCAGTTTTTACGATTTCAATAGTCACTTTTTCAGCCATTCCCAGCGCCAGTTCCAAATTACCAAGTGCGATTCTAGCATCACCACCGGATAATTCCGCCAAATAATCCAAAGCTTTTGGTGCGATATTCTTGGTTTTACCACTTATTTTTAAAGCTTTTTTTAGAATTGTTATAATTTCAGGTTTTGTTAAAGGTTCCAAGATTAAAACCCTAGTTCGTGATAATAACGGTGCTATAACTTCAAAACTAGGATTTTCAGTCGTCGCGCCAATCAGCGTAATTAGCCCAGATTCAATATGAGGCAAAAAGGCGTCTTGCTGGGCTTTGTTGAATCTGTGTATTTCATCAACAAAAAGAATGGTTCTTATCTGTAAATTCCAGTTTTGCTTGGCATGTTCAACAATATTCGTGATGTCTTTTTTGCCACTGGTAACAGCCGATATTTCAATAAATTCTGCTTGTACCTCGCTCGCAATTATTCGCGCCAATGTCGTTTTGCCGGTACCCGGAGGACCCCATAATATCAAACTTACAGGTTCTTTTTTGGTGACAATTTGTCGTAAAATTTCGCCATCACCCAACAGGTGCGTCTGACCGACAACCTCGTCTAATGTTTTTGGTCGCATTCTTTCCGCCAGGGGTACTCGTTGCATAATTCTATTATACCTCGTATACTGGAAGTACAAGATGCAACGAACCACAGTAATGTTATTATTTGGGGGCGAGTCATCAGAGCATACAGTCTCTATCTCTTCGGCGCGTAATGTTTTCGCGGCACTGGACGATACAAAATACGATGTTATATTAGGTTATATCGACAAAGAAGGCCAATGGTGGCTGTTGGACAATATGATAGACCAAATTGATGTTATAGGCTTGCCACAGCTATTGCCAGTTCTGGGATCAGGCGGTTTTATAACTATTCCAAATACAGAAGTAATCAAACCAGATGTTATATTACCAATTTTACATGGGGTCAATTGTGAAGACGGTAAAATACAGGGTTTAGCTAATTTACTTCATACGCCAATCGTAGGAAGTGGAGTTGAAGCCTCCTCTGTCGCTATGGATAAAGTCACAACCAAACAGCTTTTAGAGTATAACGGTATACATACCGTACCATTTGAGGTACACACTATTGGTAATACCTATTTGAGTTTTCGTCAATTATCAGAGAAGCTTGGATCATCATTGTTCATAAAACCTGCGAATGAAGGTAGTTCTGTTGGGGTAAGTATGGTTACTAACGACGAAGAATTAAGCGCAGCACTTACAATAGCGCATAAATTCGACAAAAAAGTACTAATAGAAAAAGCAATCAAAGGCAGAGAGTTAGAAGTAGCAGTTCTTGGAAGTGGAAAAAATGTTCGAATTAGCCGAGTAGGTGAGATTATAGCCGATAGAGATTTTTATGATTTTGACTCAAAATACGATACAAGCAGCCAATCTAAGGTTGTGATGGCTGATTTACCTGATGAAACTAGTGAAAAATTGCGGGAAATCACTAAAAAAGCCTATTCAATAATTGGTTGCGAAGGCCTCGCAAGGGTTGATTTCTTTCTATCTAAAGAGAATGAGATATATCTGAATGAAGTAAACACATTGCCTGGATTTACCAATATTAGTCAATATCCAAAATTATGGCGCCATGAGGGGCTGACATACAGCGCCCTGGTCGATGCTTTAATTAGTGATGCGCTTGAAAAATAGCTTTTATTACCGTACAATTAACGGGTCTGGCTCTTTAGCTCAGCGGTAGAGCAGAGGCTTGAAGAGCCTTGTGTCCCCAGTTCGATCCTGGGAGGAGCCACCAAAATAACAACCCCATCCATCCGGATGGAGTTTTTATTTTGATAACCCCTTCGGGGTCGAACTGGGGGTT
>TBL_comb47_HYPODRAFT_10000030_pt1 | contig 159661 bp, 112 predicted proteins | sample TroBogypolimnion_40_FD_10682 | JGI IMG/M metagenome (IMG submission 10682)
GCCCCTTCAGGCGTAAAACTTTACAGAACTTCAACATCCACATTTTCAACTGCCAATTTGCTGGGGACGGCACAGGATTTTGTTGCAAATACAGCTAATTTCAGTAATCTCGCCTATGCACTGCCTGCCGGGCATACCTATGTCTGGGTAACGTACGATATCTCGCCGACTGCTATAGGTGGTCATATCCTGGATGCAAAGATCCTTGCCAATGCTATCAATGTTGGCGGCACATCTTATCCTTCGACTCTTCAGGATCCTGCAGGCAGCCGGTCAATCGCATGTGATTATGTTACTGCCTTACCTTATACGGAAAGCTTTGACGGAGAAACATTCCCTCCGTTGTGCTGGGCAAATCCGTCATCGTTTCCATGGAGCAGGGTCACCCTGGGAAATAATCCCCCCTGCGATCCCCATTCCGGCAATGGGATGGCCGAGTTTAATTCTTCTGGTTACCTGTGGGGATATGCCGGAGAACTGATCACCAAGGGGTTCATTCTGCCGAATGAAAGCTGCAGGCTTCACTTCTGGATGTACCGGGATGACGGGTACCCCGGAAGTGCACCCAATGATGACCGGGTTGCTGTATATTACAATACGGTTCAGCAAATTAATGGCTCAACCGACCTGGGAACCATTTACCGGTATTACCAGGAATCGCCGGCCGAAACCACCCCCAACCAGTGGTACGAATACTATTTCGATCTGCCCACAGGGTTGGCAGGTTCGCCAGTTTACTTTGTATTTTATGGTATTTCCAACTATGGGAATAATATCTTTATGGATGATGTTTCGATTTCGGTCGTTCATCCCAAAACCCTGAATTCTGTGAGCGTCACACAGGGGCCGGTCACTGAAGTATCACCCGGCAGTAACGGCAACCCGATATTGATGCTGGATTACAATGTAAGCGGTGAACTGGGAACACTCAAACTGAATTCGGTGGCTGTCACATCCGCAAACACAGCTGACTCCGATGTTACTCCGTCAGGCGTGAATCTCTATTACACTTCAACCCCTGAATTTTCGACTGCAAACCATTTGGGTACGGCGCAAAGCTTCCTTTCAAACGATGCAGTATTTACCGGTCTTGACTATGCCATGCCAGAAGGACACACATACGTCTGGGTAACGTATGATATCTCGCCGACTGCTGCAGGTGGTCATACCCTGGATGCAAAGATCCTTGTTAATGCTATCAATGTTGGCGGCACGACCTATCCTTCGACCCTTCAGGATCCTTCAGGAAGCCGGTCAATCACATGTGATTATGTGACTGCTTTGCCTTATACGGAAAGCTTTGACGAAGAAACATTCCCTCCGTTGTGCTGGGCAAATCCGTCATCGTTTCCATGGAGCAGGGTCACCCTGGGGAATTATCCCCCCTGCGATCCCCATTCCGGTAATGGGATGGCCGAGTTTAATTCCTTTTCCTACCTGGCGGGATGGGCCGGAGGACTCATCACAAAAGGGTTCATTCTGCCGGGCGGAAGCTGCAGGCTTCACTTCTGGATGTACCGGGATGACGGGTTCCCCGGTAGTGCATCCAATGATGACCGGGTTGCCGTATATTACAATACAGTTCAACAGGTTAACGGCTCCACCGATCTAGGAACCATTTACAGGTATTACCAGGAGTCGCCGGCCGAATCTACCCCCAACCAGTGGTACGAATACTATTTCGATTTGCCCGCCGGGTTGGCAGGCTCGCCTGTCTACTTTGTATTTTATGGCGTTTCAAATAACAACAATAATATGTATCTGGATGATGTGAGTGTCAGGACATATGTTCCTTCTTCAAGAACCCTGAATCTCAGTTCAGTTTTTCTTGAAGGATTTTATAATGGTTACAGTACGATGTTCCAGGCACAGCAGTTGTTTCCTGGTGATGTTTGGGGACCCTATTGGACAGATGGATCTGTTGATCATATCTCTGTTGAGCTTCATGCCTCCGCCGATTATTCTACAGTAATTTATGCTTCAACAGATGTTCCATTGAGTACAACCGGCACAGCTACTGCTTCAATACCTGTTGAGTATAATGGTACATATTATCTGGCGATCAGACAGCGCAATCATCTCGAAACTGTTTCTGCACTGCCTCTCAGTTTCTCGGGAGCCACGATCACCTATGCTTTCGATGCATTCAGCCAGGCCTTTGACGGGAATATGACACAGGTGCTGGAAGCAGATGGTGTGACACCATCACCACCGTTGATTTTCGGTGGCGATGTTAACCAGGATGGAGAGATAGAGTCAGATGATATAAATGCAGTCGGAAATGATGCTGCCGCCTATGTTATGGGGTTCGGCCCGACGGATATTGTTCCTGAAGGACAGGTTGAATCTGCTGATATTAATATCGTCGGAAACAATGCTGCTCTCTATGTTTTCTCACATATTCCAATGTAATATTAATAGAACCCCCCGCGTAATGTGCGGGGGGATTTCTTGCATAAAAAAACCCTGCACATCTAATGAATGCAGGGTTTTTCTTATAATTTCCTGTGGAGAATAGGGGAGTCGAACCCCTGACCTTTAGACTGCCAGTCTAACGCTCTAGCCAACTGAGCTAATCCCCCAAAACGTGTGCAAATGTAATAAAAAATTTAATTTTATGCACGATTTCAGTTCTCCCGATATGAAACGACTGTTTGCCGCAATCAAGATTAGCCCGGACAAAAAATTTCTGGAACAGATTCGTGCACTGGAAGAAAGCCTTCAGCACGAAAGGATCAAATGGGTTGAAAACCACAATATTCATATCACTTTAAAATTTTTGGGGGAAACAGATGTGAAGTTAATTCCGGGGATCATTGCTGTTTTGGGCGAGGTATCTGGTTCCAGTTCCGCATTCACTTTCTCCTTGAAAAATCTAGGGATTTTTGGCAGCTCCTATGATCCCAGGGTGGTGTGGGTTGGTATTGAACCCTACCAGGAGTTGGTGAATCTCATGAAGAAGATCCAGAAGGAGTTAATTCCATTGGGGTTTGAGCCTGACCGGCAAAACCTGGTGCCTCATCTTACACTCGGGCGGGTCAAAGGACTGAAGGATAAGCCACTATTCCAGCGGACAATCGGCCGTTACAGATACATCTCTTCGACAGATCTTTCTGCTGAATCTTTTATCCTGTACGAAAGCGTTCTGAAAAAGGAAGGGCCGACTTATATTGCCCTCGAAACCTTCCGGTTAACAATAAACAGATACCAGTGAACAGTTTAGAAGGAGAATGCTTCATCCCCTGAACACGATATTTATGCATTTAAAGTCAATTCCTTCAACGAATGGAGTGAATGTCGTTTCTTGGGTGATTTAATCAGTGAAGTGGGTCAAAAGTTGAGGTGGCGTTTTCTTCAATCACTGGCTTTTCAGGCAAAGGCATCAGTTTTTTCAGATCCTCCAAAGAGTAGGCATCCATGAGGTGATACGGACCTATGCGCGTGCGGCAGAGAGCGACAAGATGAGCGCCGGTGTTGAGTTGTTTCCCGAAATCCCTTGCCAAAGAACGGATGTAAGTGCCTTTGCTACAGGCTATCCGGAAATCCACATCAGGTAAACGGATCTCAGGTATATTAAACATCGAGATGTGAACTTGTTTCATGGGGATGATGAATTCCTGGTCGTTTCGGGCATATTTGTATGCCCTGCGGCCTTTTACCTTGATTGCCGAAAAGATCGGCGGTAATTGTTCCTGTGATCCGGTAAAGTTCAGTGCAGCGATCCGGATATCTTCTTCAGTTATATGTTCCCAAGAAAAGGTTTCGTCGATTTCCTTTTCAAGGTCAAATGAAGCTGTTGTAGCGCCCAGCCGGAATGTGCCTGTATATTCCTTGTCCAGCTCCTTGAACTGTTCGATCTGCTTGGTCATGCGGCCGGTGCAGATGATAAGCAGGCCTGTGGCCAAAGGATCGAGGGTACCTGCATGACCAATCTTGATCTTTTTAATCCCAAGGTGTCTTCGGATATAATTCCGTACCACNTTCACGACATCGAAGGATGTCCAGTGATAGGGTTTGTCGACCAGGAGAATTTCCCCTTTTTCAAAGTCAAAGGTCATGACTGATTTCTATACTCTAAAAAGATTCACCGCAAAGACGCGACGACGCAAAGAAAATTAAAGGATGGTAAAGTTATTCCCGAAGATAAGGAAGATGATGATTGCCAGTCCTACCAGGATCCGGTAATATCCGAATGCCCTGAAGCCATATTTGGTCAGGTAGGCAATGAATGCCTTGATGGCAACGATAGCCACGGCAAAGGCAACCAGGTTCCCGGTGATCAGCAAAATGAGGTTTTGGTGGGTCAGGATCTCGGGATTGTGCTTGTGTGCATCCCATAAACTTTTTAAAAATGCACCGGCCAGTGTTGGTACGGCAAGGAAAAATGAGAACTCGGCAGCCAGCTGCCGGGTCAGTTTTTGGTGCATACCGCCAATGATGGTTGCGGCACTGCGGCTGAATCCGGGAAAAATGATCGCAAGCAACTGCCATACACCAATGGTAAAGGCTTTCGGATATGTTATGTCCTTTTCCTTTTCAATTGCCGGATTCTTAAACCAGTTATCGACAAACAACAACAGGATCCCGCCAAGGAACATCACAATGGCAATGAACATAGGCTTTTCGAGCACATTGTCGATGTGCTTTTTAATCAAAAGTCCTACAACTGCCGCAGGAATAACGGCGATAATTAATTTTATATAGAAGCTGATGTGCTTAAAGTCGATGAATTTTCTCCAGTAAATCAGCAGAACCGAAATGATTGCACCAAATTGAATGTTCTCGATGAACAGTTTGGTAAAGGCATCCTTTTCAATACCCAGAAAATAGCCAAGGAGGGCCATATGACCCGTTGAAGAAATCGGGAGGAACTCCGTGATTCCCTCCACAATGGCAATAATGATAGCCTGGAAAAATGACATCTTAATCCTTGGGTTTCTTCATGATTGCAAAGATCTCGATCACATAACCGGCGAGAACAAGAATCGGGGCCAGGGTAATGTGCTGGAAGTCGAAGATGGACGGGTTAAATACATTTGGATCTTTTGATCCCCCGCCAATCATCAGAATGAAACCAAGTGTGATAAACGCTAACCCGATAAACAGGAGCCTGTAATTTTCCTTGCCGAAGGCAAATTCACCGGTTTTCTTTGTCACGGGAACCTGTTTTTTTAAATCTTTTTCCATTTTTCTTGAATCAAAATCGAAGCCAAAAGTACTGAATTTTTGGAAATCAATGGTATAAATCATCCGTTTTCATTCGCAGGTACTTCCTGACAGCCATCAGGGTCGACAGCCAGGAAAGCAATACTCCCAGGACAAGGATGAATGCTGTCAGGGCAACATACATCATCAGATCGGAGACCTGGTAAAGTTCAGGGATTTCCTGGAATGCCAGTGAAACGAGAATGAACAAAAGCCCTAATGCCACCAGGGCGCTGATCAGCCCGTTGAAAATTCCGTTCCGGACATAGGGCCGGCAGATGAATGACCGTGTGGCACCCACCAGTTGCATAGTCCGGAGAAGAAACCGCTTGGAGTAAACTGAAAGCCTGATGGTATTATTGATCAGGGCAATTGAAATAACCAGCAACACAATGCTGAATCCAAGAATGAACAGGCTGATCCGTTCGATGTTCTGGTTAACCATTTCCACGAGTGACTTCTGGTAAAAAACCTCTTTCACTTCGGGGTTGGATAACAGTTGTTTCTCGATCTTCTGCACCTCTTCCACGTTCGCATAATCCGCTTTCAAGCGCAGATCAACGGAAGGTAGCAGGGGATTGTACCCAAGAAAACCGATGAAGTCTTCGCCCAGTTCTTTCTTCAGCTGGATGGCAGCTTTTTCCTTTGGGATGTATTCCGTCGATTTGACATACTCCTCCCTGTCGACTTTTTTCTGGAATGCCATGATCTCGCCTTCTTTCACGCCATCTTTGATCATGATCGAAAAACCGATATTCTCCTTCGCGTAATTTGCAAGTTTCCTGGCATTCAGAACCAGCAGCCCGAGCAACCCCATCATGAATAAAACCAGTGTAATGCTGATAACGGTGGATATGTAAGAAGTCCGGATTCTTCTTCGGTAATATTTGTTTCCGGTTGTTTTCATAAAGCCTTGATTGCGGAGCGAAAATACATTAAAATTTCCAGTTGGTGATAATTTCATAATTTCGCAGATATTGATAATTTGTGATTAGTAATTAGTGATTGGTTTGCATCTATTATTTTTTATTGAAACAACATGGAGTATAATTTCGCAGAGATCGAGAAAAAGTGGCAGAAGTACTGGGTTGATCACAAATCCTTTAAAGTCGGGATCGATCTTTCAAGACCCAAATACTATGTACTCGATATGTTCCCTTATCCTTCCGGGGCCGGGTTGCATGTCGGACACCCGCTGGGATATATTGCATCAGATATTTATTCAAGATATAAAAGGCTGAAAGGCTTCAACGTTCTTCACCCCATGGGCTATGATGCGTTTGGCTTGCCTGCCGAGCAGTATGCCATTCAAACAGGGACACATCCTTCGGTCACTACGGAGATCAACATTGCCCGATACCGTGAGCAGATGGACCAGATCGGGTTTTCGTTCGACTGGGACAGGCAGGTGAAAACGTGTGATCCGGCTTATTACAAGTGGACACAATGGACTTTCATACAACTCTTCAATCATTGGTTTAATCTCGATACACAAAAGGCTGAACCGGCAGCAGAACTGATCCGGATTTTTGAAACAGCCGGGAATACCAATGTCAGTGCGGCAATGACCGGCGATTGGTTTAAGGACCTGGTAAAGAAAGATCCCTCCTTCGGAAAAGAATGGACAGGGACTTTTTCAGCTGTTGACTGGAAGGGATTTTCAGAAAAGCAGCAGCAATCGATCCTCATGAATTACCGTTTGGCCTATCTTTCAGATGCCATGGTAAACTGGTGTCCTGAGCTGGGGACTGTGCTGGCCAATGATGAAGTGAAGGAAGGATTCTCTGTTCGGGGCGGACATCCCGTTGAGCGGAAGCTTATGCGCCAGTGGTTTCTCCGGATCACTGCCTATGGTCAGCGGTTGCTGGACGGTCTGGAGAAGATCGATTTCTCAGAATCCATGAAAGAGGTTCAGCGAAACTGGATCGGTCGTTCGGAAGGAGCACAGGTTGTTTTCCCGATTGAGGGAACATCCTATAAACTTGATATTTTCACGACACGTCCCGATACGATCTTCGGATCTACTTTCATGGTGATCGCACCAGAACACGAACTGGCAGAAAAGATCACCACAACGGAACATCAGAAAACAGTTGCAGATTACATCTTATGGGCAAAAAACCGTTCGGAACGGGAGCGCATGACCGAAGTAAAGAAGGTCTCCGGGGCATTTACGGGTGCTTACTGTCTTCACCCCTTTACCGGAGAAAAAGTCCCCATCTGGATTGCCGATTACGTACTGGCAGGTTACGGTACAGGCGCGATCATGGCGGTGCCTGCACACGACAGCCGGGATTATGATTTCGCAAAGCATTTCAAACTTCCGATCGTGGAGGTGGTTTCCGGTGGCGATATCTCTGAAAACTCGTATGATGCCAAGGACGGAACGATGATCAATTCAGGCTTCATCAATGGAATGCAGGTAAAGCAAGCCATCAGGGCGGTTATAGAGAAACTGGAAGAGAAGAAGATCGGGTACGGGACCGTCAACTTCCGCCTGCGCGATGCAATATTCAGCCGTCAGCGCTATTGGGGAGAGCCATTCCCGGTTTTTTTCAAAGATGGAATTCCGTATGTGATGAATGAATCGGAATTGCCTTTGCTGCTGCCTGATGTCGATAAATTCCTCCCGACCGAAACCGGTGATCCTCCTTTAGCACGTGCAAAAAACTGGAAGACAAAAGAGGGATACGCTATTGAAACAAGCACGATGCCAGGCTTTGCAGGTTCGAGCGGGTATTATCTCCGGTACATGGATCCCGGAAACGACAAGGCCTATTTTTCGAAAGAGGCCAACGATTACTGGCAGGATGTGGATCTCTACATGGGTGGTTCGGAGCATGCAACCGGTCACCTGATCTATTCCCGGTTCTGGAACAAGTTCCTTTTTGATATCGGGCTTGTCTGCAAGGATGAACCTTACAGGAAACTCATTAACCAGGGGATGATCCAGGGCAGGTCGAGCCTTGTTTACCGCGTTAAAGGAACATCACAATTCGTTTCTTTCAACCTGAAGGATCAATACGAGATCACCGATATGCATGTTGATGTAAACATCGTGAAGGACGACTTGTTGGATCTTGAGGCTTTCAAAAAATGGCGCCCAGATCTTGCCAATGCTGAGTTTATCCTTGAAGAGGGGAAATATGTCTGCGGTCACGAGGTTGAAAAAATGTCGAAATCCCTTCACAATGTTGTAAACCCTGACGATCTCATCAGCCATTACGGCGCTGATACGTTGAGGCTTTACGAGATGTTTCTCGGTCCGCTGGAGCAATCCAAACCCTGGGATACCAAGGGAATAGAAGGTGTATTCCGGTTTATCCGCAAGTTCTGGAGGTTATTCCATGACAAGGAAAATGAATTTTTGGTTTCGGATGATGAACCAGCAAAGGAAGAATTAAAGGTGCTGCATAAGACCATTAAAAAGATCCAGGATGATATTGAAAGATTTTCATTCAATACCGCGGTTTCCAATTTCATGATCTGTGTAAATGAGTTATCTGACCTGAAGTGCAATAAACGGGCAATCCTTGAACCCCTGGTAATCCTGATCTCATCTTATGCCCCGCACCTGGCTGAAGAACTCTGGGAACAACTTGGACACAAGGAGAGCATTTTGAATGCTTCATTTCCTGTATTCAACGCTGAGTTCGTAGCCGAAGACACATTCACTTACCCGGTTTCCTTTAACGGGAAGATGCGGTTCCAACTCGAACTGTCGCTTTCCCTGACTATCCCTGAAATTGAAAAAGCAGCGCTCGAAGCTCCGGAATCTGAAAAATGGTTACAGGGAAATCCACCGAAAAAGATCATCGTCGTTCCGAAAAAGATCATCAATATCGTTATCTAGTTGTTGTTGTTTTTAACCACAAAGACCACAAAGGGGGTACAAAGTACACTAAGATAATCTTTGTGAACATTGTGTAAATCTTTGTGAACATTGTGGTTAAAATACCAAAATCAGGCATGCTCTTTGATGGAAAATCCATTTCTTAAGTAATTTTAGACTTTATAAAAATTGTCCTTAATGAAAGCCTCCTCTTTCTTTTTGTCATTGTTATTCCTGGTCTCTGGTTTCTCCCTCCAGGCATCTGATCCGCAAGCAAAATCAAATGCAATCCAATCCACCGGTTTTGAAAAGCAATGGAAACAGGTCGATTCGCTTTCCAATCTTGGCCAGCCAAAAACCGCGCTGGTGATTGTCGATAAGATCTGCAGCCAATCTAAGAAAGACAAGAACGATGCACAGTTCATCAAAGCTGTTATTTACAGGATCAAGCTGCAATCCGACTTCCGTGAAGATGCACTGGCAGGGACAATAAAAGACCTTAAAAAGGAAATAAAAGTTGCGGAAGAACCCGTGAAGCAAATCCTGAATTCTTTGCTGGCCGAGGTTTACTGGAGATACTACCAGAACAACCGATACATTTTTTCAGGCCGGACACAGGTTGTAAATAACGCCAGCGACAGCATTCAGACCTGGGATCTCAATACGCTTTCGCGAATGATCATCCGCAGGTACCAGATTTCGCTGGAGAATGCTGCATTGCTGAAGGCTGTGCCGATCAAAAACTATGAAGCGATCCTGGAAGTCCCGGGAAAAAATAATCCGGCCCCGGTCCGTGCTTTCCGGCCAACACTCTACGATTTCCTTGCCTGGAGAGCCCTTGATTACTATATGGGTAATTCAGGGCCAAAGCAGGTCTCTGCCACATCATTCAAAATTGACGATCCATCATATTTCTCGCAGGCAGATGAATTCAGAGGATTAAAGCCAATAACTACAAAAGATTCCTCCTCGCTTGATTATTTCGCCGTGAGGACTTTCCAGGATCTTGCAGCATTTCATCTAACCGACAATGATCCCCGGGCATTCATTGATGAAGAGCTGAACAGGTTTGATTACCTGCACGAAAAGTCGGTTGTTGAGATTAAAGACAGCCTTTACCTGGCAGCATTGCAAACACTGGAGAAAGAGCACTTTCTTTCACCTTATTCGGCAGATGTTTCGTTTGCCATAGCAAAGTTCATGAAGGAAGAGGGTGCAAAGTACCATCCGCTGGAATCAGAACGGTTCAAGTGGTACGTTAAAACTGCCAAAGAGCGGTGCGCCCAGGCAATATTGCGTTTTCCTGACTGTGAAGGTGCAAAGAATTGCAGGATGCTTCTTACGGAGATCAACCAACCCTCACTTTCCATAACGGTTGAGTCTGCGGTGGTTCCCGACAAGCCATCGTTATGCCTGGTTGCATTCCGGAACATCCGGACGGCCTGGTTCAGGCTGGTTCAAACTGATCCTGAAACCATGCAGGAAAAAATACCGGGAATGACCCGCGAAGAGCAGATATCCTATTATTCCGGTTTGCCTGTACTCAAATCATGGTCTGAAAATTTACCCTCTGACGGAGATTTCCAGGTCCATAAAATCGAAGGAAAGATCCCGGAACTGCCATCCGGCTTCTATATAGTCATTTGTTCTTCCGATAAAGATTTCAAGGACCCCGAACAAGCCATTGCATGGGCTGATTTCTTTTCAACAACGCTGAGTTATATCAGTCAACGGAACGACCGCAGCGGGCTCGATGTTTATATTCTCGACCGGGAGTCAGGAAAACCAATGAAGAACATTGGTGTGGAAGCTTTTCAGAAAAATTACAATTACCAGACCCGGAAGTATGAAACAAAGAAGACGGGGGACTATGTAACAGATGAACAGGGATTCATCCCCATTCCGGCGATTGAAAAAGGCGTGAATGCCTCAAACTGTTTCCTGAAGATTCACCAGAAACAGGATCTCCTGATCACGGAGAATTTTTTCATGTATACTCCTCCTGACAGGCTCGAAAAGCCCATCCTGGTCACTTCTTTCTTTACCGACCGGGCCATCTATCGTCCCGGGCAGACCATCTATTACAAAGGGATCCTGCTTGAAAAAACGGGGGATAAGACAGCGCTCAAAACAGGGGTTCTGACGACCGTCACTTTCCATGATGTCAACTACCAGAAAATTGCTGAGCAGACTTATACAACCAATGAATTCGGATCATTCAACGGTTCGTTCATTGCGCCGCAGGGCGTTTTATTAGGCCAGATGACCATCTCCAATGGTTCCGGTTCGGCAATGATCAATGTTGAAGAGTACAAACGGCCAACATTTGATGTGACTTTTGACCCGCTCGAAGGAAATTACAAATTAAACGACAGCATTCTGGTCACCGGTAAAGCTTTGGCATTTGCGGGAAACAGCCTCGATGGAGCAAAAGTAACGTACAGGATTGTGAGAACGAGCAGGTTTCCTTTCAGGGATTGCTGGTGGTGCCCGTTCCCGGTTTCTTCCGAGGTTGAGATTTCAAACGGAATCTCAACAACAAAGGCCGATGGAACTTTTTCTTTCCGTTTCAGGGCAATTCCTGATCGGTCACTGGATAAATCCTACAAACCCGTATTTGATTATAAAATCTTCGCAGATGTAACAGATATCAACGGGGAAACTCAATCCGGGAGTGATCTTGTTTCCGCCGGATATATATCCCTCCTGGTTAGCATGGATGTTCCGCAGAAGCTAAACCTGGCCAAAGACAGCGTATTCAAACTCAGGACCACGAATCTGAACGGCCGGAAGACCCCGGTAACCGTTACTGTTCTATTCCAGCGATTGCATCAGCCCGACAGGCTTTTCAAGAGCCGGAAATGGGACAGGCCTGACCTGGCGGGATTTTCAAAAGAAGACTTTTATAAAAGTTTTCCTTATGATGTGTTTGATGATGAAGACAACCCCGCCAAATGGGCCGTTGAAGAAACTGTTGTATGCCGGGAGATGAATTCACAAACCGATTCCCTGTTCCGGGTTCCTGCTAACCGCGTATTAAAGCCCGGATCGTACAAGGTTTCACTGGCCGCCAAAGATCCTTCGGGGGAGACTGTTCAGACCAGTTCACAGATCGTTGTTTTCGATCCTTCGTCGAAGGAGGTTCCTGTAAATGTCCTGAACTGGTTTGTTCCGTTGAACACCAAGGGAGAACCCGGAGAAAAAGCCCGGTTCCTGATCGGATCAAAGGAGGAGGATGTGAATGTTGTTTATGAAATCAGGGTAAAAGATAGTCTTTTTTCGCGCCAGTCAATGAAGATCAGCAACAACCAACAACTCGTTGAAGTTCCGGTAAGGGAAGAATTCCGTGGTAATTTTTCGGTGACCTTTGTTTTCATCAGGCATAACCGTGCCTACCCGAACAGCCAGATCATTACTGTTCCATATACTAACAAAAAACTCGACATCCTTTTTTCGACATTCAGGAATAAACTTGATCCTGGAAAAAAGGAAGAGTGGATGGTAAGAATTACCAATGCTTCAAAGAAGGGAGCCGGGGCTGAATTCCTCACGACCATGTATGACGCTTCGCTTGACGAGCTGATCCCCAATAACTGGAGTTTTTCCGTTTATAAGAGTTATTTTGCCTCACCGGGATGGGATACAAAAGGTTCGTTTTCTGTATCGGCTGGCAGCTATTATCCTGTCCACCCGCTAAGCCCGGAATATTTATTTCATGTGTATGACCAGATGAACTGGTTTGGGTTCGGATACCTTGGTGGCTCACAATTTGGAAGAGGATTGAAATCCGGACAGGCAGACCGCATCATGGCTGTCATGGACGAGAAGTCGACTGCTGATGATGGCAAGAATCTGAATGCCCCCCCGGTTGCGGCAAACGGGGTTGAACAATCTCAGACAAAAAGTTCAACCGGCGAAAAGGGGCCGGGGCCTGCAACCAGGCAGGAGACTATTCCGAAGCAGCCAGCCGGAATGCAGGTCCGCAGGGATTTCCGGGAAACAGCGTTCTTTTACCCGTCGCTTGTCACCGATTCAACCGGAAACCTTGTGATCAATTTTACTGTTCCCGAATCACTGACCCGGTGGAAGATCCTTGGCTTTGCACACACCCGGGACCTGGCTTATGGATTAACAGAAAAAGAAGTTGTAACCCAAAAAGACCTGATGGTCTTCCCGAATGCCCCACGGTTTGTACGTCAGGGCGATACCGTGATCTTCAGTGCAAAGGTTGTAAACATGAGTGATCGCGCACTGTCCGGTGATGTGCTGCTGGAATTATCCGATCCTGTTACCTCAAAACCGCTGACCATCATTTATGAGAATGCCGGCGACCGGCCTGTCAATGGTGCAAATATTTCTTTCACGATCCCAACCGGGCAAAGCATTTCGAAGGAATGGAAACTGGTCATTCCGGTGGACCCGTCATGCCAGGTCCTGCAATTCAGGGTCACTGCTACAGCCGGCAATTTCAGCGATGCCGAAGAGAAGGCAATTCCCGTCCTGACCAATCGCATGCTGCTTACGGAATCCATGCCGCTTCCGGTGAATGGAAAAGGAACATTCGACTTTCATTTCGATAAACTGCTGCAATCGCACCCCGGAAGTTCCCTGAAAAATTATAAGCTCACGCTTGAGTTTGCCTCAAACCCTGCATGGTACGCCGTGCAGGCTTTACCGGCACTCGATGATCCCAAATTTCCCAATGCCGACAACATCTTTAATGCATTTTATGCCAACAGTATTGCTTCGTACATTGCCAACTCCAATCCGAAGATCAGGCAGGTTTTTGAAGCATGGAAATCGGCGACTCCGGATGCATTGCTCTCGAACCTCGAAAAAAATCAGCAGCTGAAATCCGCAATGTTGCAGGAAACACCCTGGGTGCTGGAAGCAAAAGATGAAACACAGCGGAAACAGCGCATTGCCTTGCTGTTTGACCTGAATACCCTGGCAAACCGCCTGGATCAGAACCTGAACATGCTGCAAAAACTGCAGAAGGAAAGCGGAGCCTGGCCCTGGTTTGAGGGCATGCAGGAAAGCCGTTACATCACACAGGATATTGTAACAGGGTTGGGTCATCTAGATCATCTAGGTGCGAAAAATATCCGGGCAGACAAAGGAACCTGGGAGATGGTCGTCAGGGCGATCAGGTATCTTGACCGTGAAGTTGCCAGGGATTACGACTGGATTAAGAAACACGATGCGGCGAGGATGAGTGAAAATCACCTTGGAGCAGCACAGGTTCAGTACCTCTATGCCAGGAGTTATTTTAACAAAGATCTTCCTGTCAATTCCCCGCTGAATGATAAATCTGCACAGGAGGCTTTTAACTATTATACAAAGCAGGCAGAAAAATACTGGATGAAGAATGATCTTTATCTCCAGGGAATGATCGGTCTTGCCTTGAACCGGCTGGGAAATAAGGAGATCCCGGCATTGATATTGAAATCCTTTTCCGAAAAGGCGCTTCATTCGCCGGAGATGGGAATGTACTGGGCCATTAACAGCGGATATGAGTGGTACCAGGCGCCGGTTGAATCGCAGGCACTGATGATCGAGGCATACGATGAGATTGCGGCAGTACGGAAACCGGTTGATGAGATGAAGATCTGGCTGCTGAAACAGAAGCAAACCCAGGATTGGAAAACCGGAAAAGCCACTGTTGAAGCCTGCTATGCTTTGCTCCTGCGGGGAACAGATTTACTGGCCAGTTCTCCCGAAGTGAAGATCAGCCTCGGACAAACCAAAATTGATTCCAGGAAACTCATTGATACGAAAACAGAAGCGGGAACGGGTTATTTTCAGGTCAGCTGGGATGGTGGTGAAATCCTTCCGGAGATGGGGAAAATAAGCATTTCAAAATCGGATGAAGGCATTGCCTGGGGCGCATTATACTGGCAATATTTCGAAGACCTGGACAAGATCACACCGCACCAGACCCCGATGAAGACAGAAAAGAAACTGTTCCTTGAACAAAATACATCCTCAGGTCCGGTCCTGAAAGAGATCGGAACATCATTGAACGGTGCGGCTGTTTCAGGAGACTATTCACACCTGAAGAAAGGCGACAGGCTAAAAGTCAGGATCATCCTCTCTGTTGACCGGAATCTTGAATTTGTTCACATGAAAGACATGCGGGCTTCGGGGTTTGAGCCTGTGATCTCGTCCGCATTCAAAGATGGCAGCGGTGCCGTTTCCGGTTACCGGTACCAGGGTGGTTTGGGTTATTATCAAAGCACGACTGATGCTTCAACGAATTTCTTCTTCGACTATCTTCCGAAAGGAACATGGGTTTTCGAATACCCGCTGCTGGTCAATGCTGCAGGAGACTACTCGAACGGGATCACGACGATCCAGTGCATGTATGCCCCTGAGTTCGCGGCACATTCTGAAGGCATCAGGGTGAAAGTAGAGTAATTTTTGTAAATTCGCCGGCTTAATAAACACACTGGAAAAAAGATGCTTAGAACACATACATGCGGCGAACTGGCGATTCAGTATGCCGGGATTGAAGTGACACTCTGTGGTTGGGTACAGCGGTCGAGGGACATGGGCGGACTGACGTTTGTTGATTTGCGCGATCGGTACGGGATCACCCAGCTTGTTTTCAACATGGAGGTGAATGCGCCGCTTTGTCTTGAAGCCCGGAAACTTGGACGGGAATATGTCGTTTCCGCAAAAGGAATTGTTGCCGAACGAAGCAATAAAAATCAGAAAATCCCGACAGGAGAAATTGAGATCAATGTTACAACCCTGGAAATCCTGAATGTCTCAAAAATACCGCCTTTCACAATAGAGGATAATACTGACGGCGGAGAAGAACTTCGTATGAAATACCGTTACCTCGATCTTCGCCGGACAGTGAACCGAAAGAACCTTGAGCTTCGGCACAAGATGGCAATTGCTACTCGCAATTACATGAATGATCATGCTTTCATCGAGATTGAAACACCCGTGCTTATCAAATCCACACCGGAAGGTGCGCGTGATTTTGTTGTTCCTTCACGGATGAACGCGAACCAGTTTTATGCATTGCCGCAATCGCCTCAGACCTTCAAGCAACTGCTGATGATCGCAGGGTTTGACCGCTATTTCCAGCTTGTAAAGTGCTTTCGCGATGAGGATCTTCGTGCCGACCGTCAGCCTGAGTTTACCCAGATCGATTGCGAAATGTCGTTCGTAACCCAGGAAGATATCCTGAATACCTTTGAGAACCTGGCAAAACACCTTTTCAGTGTCATTAAAGGGAAGGAGATGGATAATTTCCCGAGAATGTCATACGACCAGGCCATGCAGGAATATGGTTCCGACAAACCCGATATCCGTTTCGGGATGAAGCTTGTCGGACTCGACGACGTCACAAAAGGCAAAGGATTTAAGGTCTTTGACGATGCCGCGCTGGTTGTTGGCATCAATGCCACCGGTTGTGCCGAATACACCCGCAAACAACTGGATGAACTTACCGAATGGGTAAAACGCCCGCAGATCGGGGCAAGCGGACTGGTTTACATCCGCTGCAACCCCGATGGAACCGTGAAGTCATCGGTTGATAAATTTTATACACCATCCGATCTCCAGGCAATTGTTGAGAAATTCGATGCAAAGCCGTGTGACCTGATCCTCGTTCTTGCCGGAAAACAAGAAGCCACACAAAAAGCTGCAGGTGAACTGAGGCTTGAGATGGGGCGCCGGCTTGGGTTAATGAATCCTGCGGTCTTCAAACCCTTGTGGGTGATCAATTTCCCGTTACTGGAATTTGATGAAGAGACCAACCGGTATTATGCCAAGCATCATCCGTTCACATCACCCGTACCGGAAGATATCCCGCTGCTTGAAACCAACCCGGGCGCAGTCAGGGCAAACGCTTACGACCTGGTCATCAATGGCGTTGAAATCGGCGGTGGCTCGATCCGGATCCACAACAAGGAGCTTCAGAAGAAAATGTTCCAGATCCTGAGCTTCACGGAAGAAGATGCCCAGGAGCAATTCGGGTTCCTGATGAATGCATTTGAATATGGCGCACCTCCGCATGGCGGCATTGCCTTTGGCTTTGATCGCTGGTGCACGATATTCGGAGGCGGGGAATCGATCCGTGATTACATCGCTTTCCCGAAAAACAATTCCGGGAGGGATGTGATGATCGACACCCCTTCAAAGATCAGCGATGCACAGCTGAAAGAATTAAATATCCGGTTGGTAAGTTAACTTAAGCGGAAGCTTCCTTATTCCTTGAGATCCTTCTCAAATTCAGCCCTGTCTTCTTTTGAAAGGGAAGGACAGTTCAGCATGGCTTTGCGGAGTTCCTTTGCAAACTTCTTGTTGAAATCTGCATTCTTGGTCTTTTCGCCGTATTTATCGCCAAATTCCTTGTAAAGGATCGTCATCTCGGTCTGCAGCTGTTTGGCCTGCTGGTGGAGCTTCAGGGAGGTGGCCGTGTCCTTCGGGTCGCAAGCCCTGATCTTGTTCATGATCTCGATGTTGCGGCACATGGCATCTCCAATTTCAACGGCGCTTTTATTCATATCATTGTCGCGGCTGCATCCTGATGACAGGATAATGGCTGCTGCAAAGAGAGGCAGGAGGAATTTCTTAATCTTCATGGTGGATGTGTTATTGGATTTTCGGCAAATATAATGGATATTTTTAGAAACGAACATTACCGGGACCGATATGCGCACCGGGTATTCCTTATCTTTGCACCGCAATGAAAAAAAACAGCAACAAGCTTGAAATCACCGCACCTGTCGGATCGTTTGAATCGCTCATGGCCGCCATACATGCCGGTGCAGATTCGGTTTATTTTGGCGTTGGTGTCCTCAACATGCGGGCACGGTCATCGATCAATTTTACCCTGAGTGACCTGGTTAAGATTTCGAGGATTTGTCTAAAAAACAACGTCCAGACTTACCTGACGCTGAATACCGTCATTTACGATAAAGAGATTTTGCAGATGAAGAAGATCGTCGATTCTGCAAAAAAGAACAGGATATCCGCCATTATCGCATCCGACCAGGCTGTCATCCAGTACGCAACTTCCATCGGAATGCCTGTACATATGAGCACGCAGGCAAACATCTCAAACAGTGCCGCTGTAAGATACTATTCTGCATTTGCCGATGTCATGGTAACTGCCCGGGAATTATCCCTGAAACAGGTCTCTGAAATAACAAAGACGATAGCAAAAGAAAAGATCACCGGTCCTTCAGGGAACCTGGTAAAGCTTGAAATCTTTTCCCATGGCGCATTGTGCATGGCCATCAGCGGGAAATGTTATTTAAGCCTTGATAACTGCAATGCCTCGGCTAACCGTGGCGCCTGCTACCAGCTTTGCAGGAGACCATACAAAGTGACCGACCTGGAAGGTGGCGTTGAACTGGTGATCGACAATAAATACATCATGTCGCCGAAAGATCTCTGTACAATCGGCTTTCTCGACAAGATCGCAAAAACCGGCGTATCCATACTGAAGATCGAAGGGCGCGGAAGAAGTCCGGAATATGTGAAGACTGTCGTTTCATGCTACCGCGAAGCAGCGGATTCGGTTCATGACGGCACCTATTCGCAGGAAAAGATTGATGACTGGATGAAACGACTGGAAACCGTTTATAACCGTGGTTTCTGGGATGGTTATTACCAGGGACAAAAAACCGGCGAGTGGGCCGTTCAGCATGGTTCGGCAGCAACACAGCACAAGGAGTATGTGGGGAAAGTTTCCAACTACTTTACAAAGCTTAAGGTTGCCGAGATCAAAATGGAAGCGGGAAATCTCGTTCCCGGCGATCCCATCCTCATCATTGGTCCTACGACAGGTGTTGAAGAGCTTTTTGTTCCGGAGATCCGCGTCGATCTGAATATAACCAGGAAGACTAAGAAAGGTGATGCCTGCTCAATCCCGGTTAACAACCTGGTACGGCGCGGTGATAAGGTTTATAAAATCGTTTATGATGCGCTCTAACCTTCATACCCATACCAGCTTCAGCGATGGGTCCGATCTTCCTGGAAAATATTGTGAAGCAGCCATCAGCAATTGTTTTGAAGCCCTCGGATTCTCGGATCATGCGCCGGTTCCGTTTGAAAATACGTTTGCCATAAAAGAAGGAGGGCTGGAATCTTATGTAAATGCCATTCTTCAGTTAAAGGAAAAATACTGTTCCCGGGAACTGCCGCTGAATGTGCTTCTCGGACTGGAAATTGACTACATACCCGGGATCACCGGGCCATTTGATGATTTCAGGACTGAGTATCCGTTCGATTACCTGATCGGATCCGTACACCTGGTGAAAAATAAGGATTCAGGAAAGCTCTGGTTCATTGACGGGCCGGATATCTCTATCTATGATGCCGGCTTGAAGGAGGTGTTTGACAACGACATCCGGAAAGCTGTTACAGCCTATTACAGGCAGCTGCAATCCATGATCATTGATCAGCAGCCGGATATCATCGGCCACATGGATAAGATCAAGATGTACAACCAGGGGCGATTTTTCATGGAGACGGATGCCTGGTACACGAAACTTGTTGATGAAACCCTTGATATCATTGTGGAAGCCGGATGTTTTGTTGAGGTTAATACCCGGGGCGTTTATAAAAAGCGGTCGGATACTTTTTTCCCGGGCCCGGAAATACTGAAGAAGATCAGTAAGCTGGATATCCCGGTCATGATCGTTTCAGATGCCCATAAGCCCCACGAATTGTCGCTGGGATTTGATGCAGCAATAACAACACTGAGGTCCCTTGGTTTTGAAAAGACCTTTACCCGGACGGCTACCGGGTGGAAGGATGTTCCTCTTTAGATTTTTTTACCGCAAAGGGGGGTTACTGTCTTTCTTCCGTTATTCAAAATGGCTGCCCGGAAAATTCTCATCGGCCGGGCAGGAAATCATTAACGGTTGAGCAGGAAATTGTCATCGGCTGGGCAGGAAATCAGCCTTCGTCGTCTACGGTTCCCGCGAAGCCGGAAATCCCGCGAAGCGGGATAGTGGAAATTGCGGCTGCGTTGGGGTGACGAGGCCCGCGCCTGCCTATCGCAGGCAGGCGGCCTGAGCGCAAATAAAAGAAAAGAAACTTAAAAAATTTCAGGTGCGAAACGTGAAGTGTGAAACGTAAAGTGTAAATTACTCCGGACTTTTGACTTTTGACTTATTCTACCCCTTATAAACCATATTAAAATGGCCAATCCCGGCTTCAATGAATATATCGCCTTCTATTACGAACCCGTTTCGTTCGTAAAAACGGACTGCCTTAAACTGTGAATGAAGATAAATGGGTTTCAGAAGAGGGAGGGTATCGATCAGCATCTCCAGCAGGATTATCTTTCCGAAGCCCTTGCTTCTGAATTTTGGCAAGACTGCAAACCGTTCAAGTTTGATCTGCCCGTCGATTTCACGCCATCTTGCAGTGCCAATGGCTTTTTTCCCAAGGCATAAGATATAATGCTGGGCCTCTTCATCATGCTGGTACTCAAGCACCGGGTCAACGCCCTGCTCTTCCACAAATACCTTGTGCCGGATAGCCAAAGCTTTCTCGGCAAGCGTTTTATTATCGGATTTAAATCTTTTAACCACAAGCTAGTCCTCCCAGATTCAAATTTACAAAATAAGTCTGACATATACAATATTTATTCCAGGCAGATCAGTCGATTTTCTTTATCTTCGCCTTGCACAAAGTCATTCATGATCACCCAGGATACCATCGGAACCATTGTTGCTGCCGCCCGGATTGAAGAGGTTGTAGGTGATTTTGTATCCCTCAAGAGACGGGGGGTGAACTACATCGGACTTTGTCCTTTTCACAATGAAAAGACACCTTCTTTCACCGTATCTCCTGCAAAAGGTATCTTTAAATGCTTTGGCTGCGGGAAGGCCGGGAATTCGGTTAATTTCCTGATGGAATATGAGCATTTCACCTACCCGGAAGCGCTGAAATTCCTTGCCAAACGATACCATATAGAGGTTGAAGAGGAACAGCAGACACCGGAGAAGATCGAAGAGCAGAATGAAAAAGAGAGTCTCTTTCAACTGAACCATTTTGCACAGCAATATTTTGAAACGACTCTTTTCGATCATGAAGAAGGCAAGGCAGTCGGACTGACTTACTTAAAAGAACGGGGATTCCGGGAAGATACGATCAGGAAATTCCAGCTTGGCTACTCAAAAGAAAATCGTGAGGACTTTTCAAATTATGCCCGGGAACATGGCTATAAGCCGGAGTATCTCACGAAGACCGGTTTATCAATTCAGAAAGAGGCCCGCATGTTCGACCGTTTTCATGGTCGCGTCATCTTCCCGATCCACAGCGCTTCCGGCAGGATCATCGGCTTTGGCGGCCGGATCCTTGGAGCTGACAAACAAATTGCCAAGTACCTGAATTCTCCCGAATCAGACATCTATAACAAGAGCAAATCCTTATACGGACTCTATTTTGCAAAGAATGCGATCATCAGCAAAGACAATTGCCTGCTGGTTGAAGGTTACACCGATGTAATCTCCATGCACCAGGCAGGAATTGACAATGTTGTTGCATCCTCCGGGACATCCCTTACGCAGGAACAGGTGAGAATGATCCAGCGTTACACTTCCAACATCACCATCCTTTACGACGGCGATCCTGCAGGAATCAAAGCTTCCCTCCGGGGGACCGACATGATCCTTGAACAGGGAATGAATGTAAAGATCGTGTTGTTCCCGGCAGATGAAGATCCGGATTCTTTTGCCCGGAAAAACCGTGCTGCAGATGTGGAAGCCTTTCTTGTAAAGAATGCAGTGAATTTTATTCTTTTCAAGACGCGCCTGCTGCTTGACGAAACTGCCGGTGACCCGATAAAAAAGGCCGCGCTCATCAAGGAGATTGTCAGCACCATTGCACTGATCCCCGACGGGATCAGCCGTTCAATTTACATCAAGGAGTGTTCATCCATGATGGGCGTTTCGGAGCAAATACTCGTCAACGAGATGAACAAGATGCTCCGGAAAAAACATTCCAGGACCACACAGGAATCCGGACAACCTGCCTTGCAGGCAATGCCATTAACAGAAGAGACTGCTCCTCCGCAGGTTGAGTTTGAACTGAATTCAAGTGAAACCCAGGAAAAAGAACTCATCCGGATCCTGCTTCAATATGGAAATGAGGATCTGAGACCGGAAACAAAAGGGGAACAAGAACAGGAAGAACCCGGGAAGATAAAAGTTGCCAGTTTTATCATCCAGGATATCCGGAATGATGATTTATCTTTTGACATCCTTCACTACCGACAGATCTTTGATGAAATGGATGAACTGATGAAAAAAGGGATCATTGCCGATAAGGATTATTTCTTTCACCATGCCGATCCTGCCATTGCAAAAACCGCGATCGGGCTGAGTATCCTTCCTTATGAGCTCAGTGATAAATGGGAAGTGAATAAGATTTACGTGGAGGCCGAAAGTACCCGGCTGCTGGATTCGGTTTGTTCGGCTCTCTACACATTCAAGGCGAGGAAAATAGACCAGATGATCGCAGAGAACCAGAAAAAAATGAAGGATTGCAAATCGGATGCCGAGATTCTCCCGCTGATGCAAGAACAGGTAAAGCTGAAAAATATTTCCCAGCAGATCAACCTTGAACTGGGACGGATCGTTACCCGGTAAGCCGGTTATTCCTTGACAAAAACGATCTCCCTCGTCCGCGGACTGTTCCAGTCATCCATCAATGCCTTAAACTTTGCATAGACCTCAGGTGTTATCACCCTTCTGGCGAAATGAATGCTTTTCTTCACCGTGATTTTATCGCCGTCTTTTTTCATCTCAAAGAGGAAATTACCAGCTTCGTTCCGGATCTCCACGTTTTTACCCGCAGAAAATGGTTTCATCCCATCAGGAAGGATAAAATTCAATTCATAACTTTCATCATCAAGCAATGGGATCTCCAGCGATGACGACCGTTTCTGCGACAGCCAATGGATTCCCCAGCTGTCAATACCATTGGTAATGGTGGGAAGAGAAAAGAAGTAATAATTCGTATCATTCCTGAATGGCTGATCTTTTTGTACCAAATACTTCACATAAGCTTCAACCGGGCCAATGGTAATGATTTTTAATTCCTTCAGATTCTCGGAAGACAATCCGCCGCCAATATAATTTTTCATCTTATTCTGGTCACGCAGCATCACGAACCAGGGATCTGCAGCGTTTGTAAAAGTTACAGAAACACTGCCACTGATCTGTTTTTTCTCATCAACAATAAAATTTCCCCGCATCGACAACATGTTCACGGTTTCATCAGGTTTTTCAAGGGTCAGTTTCCCGCTTTGTTTTATTGCAACCAGTGTTTTCCCGGGAAGAGCAAGACCCAGGCTTTGAGGATTTAATGTGGAGACTGATAAAAATACAGGGCCATTTTCCCTGAGAATGGCTTTTACAATAATATCATCCATGTCGAGCAGGGAACCAATCTTTTCGTCATACATGGTATTCTTAATGACAAACACCGGTTCAGCCTCAATTCCCGCCTCTTTAAGAAGCGCTATTAACAAAACGGCCTTCTCAATCAGCGTGCCGCCATTGCTTTTCCAGGTTTCAGTGGCAGGACGGCTTATAAACCCTACGTTCCGCATTGGGATCGGGTACAGGCGGAAATCATTGACCACCATATCCTGCAGCTTCAGTACAACATCAATGTTCTCACCGCTTTCACGCTTAATATCTTCGACCGCTTTTTTCATTTCAGAATCAACGACATAAGAAAATGCAGGCTGTTTCATAAAACCGCTGTAAACCTCGTCCCTGTTGGTCGCGGCATTAAATACCAGCCTTGGATAGAGTTCATAATTGGTCTTTTGAAATTCTTCAGGAGAAATGGCAGGAACATCCTTCATCTTCCATGTATAAATCCGGAAAGTCCCGTCGTCAGTGATCGCCGGTACAGCATTACCATTCAGGAAGCTATAATTCAGTTTCATGGTTGACGGGATGCGAACCACCATATTCAGTTCTCGGACCGGCTCATATTCAGCCATCAGTTCATTGCCCATGAAGACTGGAAAGAAACCCTTCTGCGAATGCAGGGTGTACTCCAGGTTGATCGTTGCATTGCGCTCTGTTCCTGCATGGGTGATCACCATCTCGCGCAGGGCGTTATAGGCCGGAGCATTGGCGCAAAAGCCCGGGAGCACTTCATTGAAGGCGTTGGCCGGTGAAGGAACCTTCTTCCCGTCAGCCATAATAATGTAGGCTTCATTGATCTTCAGAGTCTGGTAAACCGGGTGATAAACGATGAAGGTTTCCCCGTACAGGCTTTGAAATGACCGGTAGGTCAGCAGTTTCATCTCCTTCCGGTAATGAAAATCCATGCTGCCATCGGGATTCAGGGTGTATTCCTTGTTAAGCTGCAGGTAAACGGCATCACTGTTGTCTTCCTGGGAACGGAGGATTGAAGGTGAGCAGAAAATGATAACAGTCGCAAGAAGTAAAAAACGGATAACTTTCATATTGTTTTTTTAACAGGGTTTTTGCTACACAGAGACATCCACAGAATAGGTTATCTCAAAAGTATTTTTTTGCCGCGGAGACGCAGAGGCGTAGAGAAAAAGTGTACTGAATACCAACTCTCTGCGTCTTTGCGGTCATCTTAAAGTCTTAGCATTTGAATCAATTACAATTAATTTTGGATTTGAATAATAACCGGCCGTTCTGCAAGTGAGTTCTGAGCGCTGACAACATCCCGAAACTCCGGCCAGTCGCTGGATTCATACACCCGTTTGCCGAGCACGACTTTTGTGTTCAATGTAAGCGTAGTGCCGTTCAGGTTGTACACTCCATCATACGAACAGATCTTTCCTTCCTCTTTCTTTTCTCCCGGAAGCGAAATAATCTTCACGGCCGATGGAAACTGAATGGTCTCATTCATCTCTACCTGTCTGGAGCAGCGATCCTTGAATGCGTATTTCCTGTCCTTTTGCCCGGTTTCAAACCCCAGGTGCTGCTGGATATTTTTAAAAATACCGGAAGCCGAGATTGGGATTACAATCATCCTGTTACCCGAAATATCTGCATATTGCGGGATCCGGAATGTCATTTTGATGCTGACCGGGCCGGCCATGTAGTTGATCGGGTCGCCATAATCAATGGCCGTGACCTCTGCCAGCGGGGAAACTTTCAGGAGTTCCTTCTCAACAACCTGGAACCACAGGCTCTTGCTTGAATTCCTGAACCATCCGCGAACCGAGGCATCGGTCTGGCCTTCGGCGGTAAGTGTGAGATTGCCTGTTAGTGTGCCATCCGCAGCCAGGGCCGAATTGATTGTGACTTTGAGGTAATGGTTTTCAGGCGATGATAAAGGCGTTGTTGCAAGATCAGCTCCTTCGGGCAATCCCATCAGGTACTGCTGTTGCTGCTCGGCGCTGGACCATAGCTCACGGACAAAGGGAACCCATGTAGGATCCAGTAAGTGGTATTTTTTATCTTTTAGTTTAACAACGGTTACGCTGTGATTGAACTGGTCGGCGGGAATGTAGTCGATCCGTGAACCGGCCATCGTCATAGCCGGGTACGATTTGAATCCTGCAGCCCGTAGCATGGTGATCAGCATGCCGGCTTTGTCTTTACACACACCGCAGCGGTCGCTGAATGTCATCGAACCCTTGTGCAATGTATAACCTTCCCCGCAGCCCATCGAGATTCCCGAATACCTGATCTCATCGGCAACCCAATGTGTCAGCCGGGTAACAGAATCCAGTTCGGTCGTGCTTCCTCTCAGGATAGTGTTGACTTTCGCCTGGACTTCTGGAGTCACGCTGAAACTGCCAAAATCCTCATTCACCTTGTAAAACCATTTTGATTTGGAGAACCAGTCGGGAGATGTTGAAAGAAGAAGTTTCGTTGCCACATCCGAGAGTGCAACCATGTGCGATTCGGCTTTGACCGGGAGGATCTCTTTTTTTGAAAATGTGTAGATCGTCCTGTCGCCATTAAACATTTCTGAAGACTCCAGGTCGCCGTTATAGATCTTGTATTGCAAAGGTTTATCTTTGGGCAGATTGATGCTGTAAACTTTTGATTTTACAGGATTACTGCTCCAGAACTCGACAATGTCATAGTAATGCCCTTTCATTGGCGGTATGTATTTGCTGTCATCATCCCCGGCTTCAGTCAGTAAAGCATACGTAAACCCTTTTTTAAACTGCACAACCTCAACAGCATCACCGGGATTCAGCCGGCCAACGTCGATCATCTTTTCACGTGCACCCCAGTAGATCGCCCGTGCAGGCGCAGGATAATCCAATACGCTCTTCATGTCAAGCTCACGGATACTCCCGTCATTCCGGTAGATGATCACCTTTTTTATATCGACATAGGCAGACAGCGGGTCATAGCCGAATTTCACCACGCTCAGATCCAATGCGCCTTTTGAATTAAGGACTTTGGTCAGGGTATGTGTTGTCACATAGCTCAGGCCGGTTTCTTTGACATTCACAAGTGTGCTGTCAAAAACGACCAGCAGGTTGTCATTTGGATAGACTGTGGCATCGCCGGCTGATTTGACCAGGTCCTGGGTTGGGTTGCTGATTCCGAAACAGAACGTGATTGACAAGGAGAACAGCAATGAAAAAATGCTCTTTAGCATATAAACAGAATTAATGGTTATTTACGAGTTTTCTAAAAACTGGCGCGCGTTTGCAACGCGTGCCATATTAACCGTGCACGCGTCGCAGACGCGCGCAATCCCCGAGTATTACAACGTCATTTTGAGAATATTCAGCTCCTTCTCTTCCAGGAACCGCCAGTCTCCGCGCGAAAGATTTTTCTTGGTCAGGCCGGCATAACCAACCCTGTCGAGCCTGACGACCTTATATTCAAGCTGCTCAAAGATCCTTCTGACGATGCGGTTTTTTCCCGAATGAAGTTCGATTCCCAGTTCTTTCTTGTCTTTTCCGTCACCAACATATTCTATTGCATCGACCTTGATGATCCCGTCATCCAGCTCAATTCCGGCCTGGATCTTTATTAAGTCGGCCTTGTTCAGGTTTTTATCGAGAACGACGTGGTAGATTTTCTTAATGCCATAACGTGGATGCGAAAGTTTTTTTGCCATTTCACCATCATTGGTCAGCAGCAGCAACCCGGTGGTGTTCCTGTCGAGCCTTCCAACAGGATAAATGCGTTCTTTGCATGCATTTGCAACCAACGCCATGACAGTCTTCCGGTCCTCCGGATCATCAGTGGTAGTGATAAACCCCTTGGGCTTGTTGAGCAAAACATACCGGTGTTTCTCCCGAGACAAGGATTGATCGCCATATTGAACCTTGTCCTGCGGTGAGATTTTTGTTCCAAGTTCGGTCACAACCTTGCCGTTCACCCTGATCGCGCCCGCTTCAATCAGTTTGTCGGCTTCACGTCTTGAACAAATACCTGCGTTGGAAATGTATTTATTCAACCGGATCGGTCCTGACGGTGGAAGCTTTTCCTCTTCTTTTTTCTTAAACCTGGGTTCAGGTCTTGAAGAACGCTCAGGTCTGGCTTTGCGTTCATAAGATCCTTTGCTTCTTTCACCATATTCCTTTGGTGTTTTTCTCCGCTCATCACTTTTATTTTCGCTTTCGCGACGGACAAATGGTTTTCTTTCTGGCGTTTCTTCCTTACGAACCCTTCTTCCGGCCGGCTTTTTGTTTCTTTCAATCATCTGTTTCTGAATTAATTTTCCTCCGCTTCAAACGGGGGTTTTATTTTATATCCGTCGTATTTTATTTCGGTTCCATGCTGGTAGGTTATGACAAGGAAAGGTGTACCATCGTAATTAAAAATGGTCCAGTCGCCTTCCTTTTTTCCCATCACGTAAGGACCTTCATTCCGTATCTTTCCGTTATCCCAGTAATATATATGCTTTCCGTCCGGGTTGTCATCCACGAAACTCCCGGTAAAAGCAATTGTAGTGTCTGTTTTTGCGCCATCCGTATTTACATAATATGATGTCCATTTGCCACTCTTCAATCCGTCCCGGTAACTTCCGCGTTCGATAAAATCACCGGAAACAGTGAACCATTCACCATCTTCCAGATCTTTTACGTATTCGCCATTGTCAATAACCTTCCCGTTTTCATCATATTCTGTGTGCATGCCGTCTTTTAGCCCGGCAATGTAAGTCTCTTCGGTTTTCAGTTGCCCGTTATCATAAAACCATTTCCAGGTACCGGTAAGTTTGCCGGAATTGCTGTATTTCCCTTCTTGTTCTATCTTTCCATCCGGATAATAATACTTCCATGGACCGATGGGTTTATTCTCCTTATATTCCCCTTCAGACCTGAGTGAGCCATCTGTGTAATATTCCTTCCAGTGGCCTTCCTTTGTGCCATCTTCAAGCACAATTCCTTCTCCCAGCACAACACCATTCTTATAGATCATGGAACGGGTGATCTGCCCTTCCAGGCTGTATTCCCTCCGGATTCCTTCCGGAACGCCATTCCTGTAAGTACCCATTGCCTTGATCTTGCCATCCGGGTAATATTCACTCCGGATATCAAGTTTGGTCACCTCCTCGGCATCCTCCTGCTTCACATCCAGTAAATACTTAGAAACGCTTACCAGGTCGCCGTTTTCGGCATAGTTTTTAAAATATCCATCCTTCTTGTCATCCCGGTAATTTCCTTCTTCTTTTACATTGCCATTGCTGTAGAAGGTAAACCACTTCCCCTGTTTAAGGTTTGATTTGTCGCGACGGTTGATTTTCATCCGGTCGATCACAAAACCACGTTTGTATTCGGTCAGTGTTATGATGTCGCCTTCCTGCGAATATTCCTTTGCCAGTCCCTGTTCCAAACCCTTGACAAACGGCACTTCCGATTTCAGTTTTCCGTTCGCAAAATAATATTTTGTATAGCCATCCTTGATGTCATCCCTGAAATTTTCCCTTATCGTTTCCTTGTCGAGGTAGGAGATCTTTAACCCGTTTTTCTTGCCATTCCGGTAATTTACTTCGAGGATGAGCTTGTTTTCATCATTGTAGAATTTCCATGTACTGTCCAGTTCAAAGTTTTTCCGGTTTCCTTCTGATTTCAGTTTCCCGGTTTCGTTATAGGATTTCCAGTAACCATCCGGTTTCCCGTCTTTCATGGATCCTTCGCTGGAAATTACCCCGTTTTTGTAATAAAATTTCTGGTTTCCGTTCAGGACTTTCACTGTATCCTGCGCAAACGCTGTATAATTCGTAAAAAGGTAAAACGCCACGAAGAGAAACAGGTTGTAAGAAAATATCCTCATAAGTATTATCAGTTTACTTCGACAATTCCAGCATCCGAAGGATCGGTATTTTAGCTTTTTCAATCAGTCCGGCAGGCAGGTTGATTTCCGGTTTTTCATATTTCAGGCAATCCAGGAGTTTGGGAAGTGTATTCATTTTCATATAAGGGCAATCATTGCAGGAACAGGTTTCATCGGTAGGAACGATCATGAATTCCTTATCCGGTGAATATTTTTTCATCTGGTGAATGATGCCTGTTTCTGTTGCAACAATAAATTTCCGTGCAGGATCTTTTTTCGTAAATTCGAGCAAACCACTTGTAGAACCGATATAATCGGCAAGTTCAAGGATCACCGCCTTGCATTCAGGATGAGCAATGAGTTTGGCTTCAGGATATTTTACTTTGAGATTGATTATTGCTTCTGTTTTAATGATGTCGTGAACCTCGCATACTCCCTGCCATATAACCATGTTACGACCCGTAAGCGAGTTAATGTAGTTTCCAAGATTACGGTCTGGCGCAAAAATTATTTTCTGGTTTTTATCGAATGATTCAACAATTTTTACTGCATTGCTTGAAGTACAAATCACGTCCGACATGGCTTTCACTTCTGCGGATGAGTTAACATAAGAGATTACCACATGATCCGGGTATTGCTGAATGAAATCCCTGAATTCATCAGCCGGGCAAGAATCTGCAAGAGAACATCCGGCATTCAGATCGGGCAGCAGAACTTTTTTCCCCGGATTGAGTATCTTAGCTGTTTCTGCCATGAAATGAACGCCGGCAAAAACGATGATACCGGCGCTTGTTTTTACAGCTTCCTGCGATAATTGCAAGCTGTCGCCTACAAAATCAGCCAAATCCTGGATTTCCGGAACCTGGTAAAAATGGGCCAGTATGATTGCATTTTTTTCTCTGCGCAACTCCGAGATTTCCTGCAGGATTTTTTGTGAAGCAATCGAAGACATAATTAAAATAAATTTTNAAAAATTTTATGTTAATAGTTTATAATAGGTGTTGAAACGGTTGATTTAATTACATGAAAAAAGTTGTTTTCAGACTTACGAAGTATTCATCAACAGTAAAACAAAACTTATCAGACCGTATTTTGTTGTATAAAAATGAAATAGGTTTTTAATAACAGGCTGTGAATATCTTTGATTGTTAAAAAAATCATGCCTGAAGTTGGCTTGTTTCTGTCGATAAAAGATGTTGATATTATAAAATAATTAGTTGCCCGGAACTGTTCTTACTGCTGAATTTTCAATCCGATTGATGTTTTCAGATTTTTTTAACAAAGTTAAGCAGATATCAACATTCCGTTGTGAAAATTTTAATAATATGATTTTGAAGCACCTATTTCTTTGAATTTTATGCTGAGACTTCATAATCATTATTTTATCATTACTTTTGCTTTTAACTTATTAACACATGTTTGATTTGAAGAAAATGATTGCTATAGGATCAGATCATGCCGGATACAAGATGAAGGAATACCTTATTACTCATCTTGAAAAAGAAGGTTATCATTTCCGTGATTTTGGAACTAATTCGGAAGAAAGCGTGGATTACCCTGATTACATTCATCCTTTGGCCAAAGCCATTGATGATGGATCAATAGAGAAAGGAATAATCCTCTGCGGAACAGCCAATGGGGTTGCCATGACTGCTAATAAATACAGGAATGTCAGGGCAGCGGTTTGCTGGAATGGAAATGTAGTGACCTTTGCCCGTCAGCACAATGATGCAAATATACTGGCATTACCAGCCAGGTTTATCTCGCTTGAAGACGCCATGAATTTTACAAAGTTGTTTTTTACTACAGATTTTGCAGGAGGAAGGCATGAACGAAGAGTAAAGAAGATTTCTGAACTATAATAACTGAAGCGTTATGTCGAATATCCAGGATAAATTCCTGACAGAAGCACGACAAAAATCATTCGACCCGGAACATCGCCGCCGTCTTGATTTTAACATCGGTAAGTACGATGAAAAGGTCATTGCAGGGAAAGAACAATTTTGTGACCTGGAACTGGCGAAACGCAGGGCTGCCAACCTGAAATATAAGGCAATTCATAAGCTTGACCGCTACCTGGTTGAGTTCGAGAAGAATTTTGAAAAGCATGGCGGCAAGGTGATCTGGGCTCCATCCGAAAAAGAAGCACAGAAGGAGATCCTCAATATCATAAAGAAATCGAACGCAAAGCTTATCGTTAAACAAAAGACGATGCTTTCGGAAGAGCTTGAGATCAATGAACTCCTGATGAAGAATAAGAGGGAAGTCGTGGAGACTGACCTGGGTGAGTTCATTGTTCAGCTGGCTGGTGAGAAGCCTTATCATATTCTCACACCGGCTATGCACAAATCAAAGGAAGATGTTGCACAGCTTTTCCATGAAAAATATGGTTTGTCAGAGAACAGCACTCCTGAAAGGATTGCACACTATGTGCGCGATCTCCTGCGCGAGAAATTTATCCGCGCCGATGTCGGGATCACCGGCGGAAACTTCCTGATTGCCGATGTCGGGGCGGTTGCGCTCACAGAAAATGAAGGCAACGGGCTGCTTTCCATTGCCTTCCCGAAGATCCATATAGCCATTGTTGGAATTGAGAAGGTTATTCCATCACTCGAAGACCTCGATCTGTTCCTTCCGTTACTTGCAACACATGGAACCGGTCAGAACATCACCGCTTACAATAACATTGTCTTTGGACCCAAAACAGAATCTGAATTTGATGGTCCGGAAGAAATGTATGTCATCCTGATCGATAACCGGCGGACTGAAGTCCTTAAATTGAAAGAGCAGCGCCAGGCATTATCCTGCATCCGGTGTGGTGCCTGTCTGAATGGCTGCCCGATCTACCGCAGCATCGGCGGGTATACTTATGGAGCCACGTATTCCGGACCGATTGGTTCAGTAATATCTCCGCATTACCTTGGACTGAAGGAATACAATCACCTGAGCTTTGCATCTTCGCTTTGTGGTAAATGCACTGAAGTCTGCCCGATGAAAATCCCGTTGCATGAACTTCTTCTTTATAACAGGAACGAAACCGTGAAAAGAGGGTATACAAAATCTTCCTGGAAATTTATCATGAAAGCCTGGACGATAGCGATGAAGAGACGATGGATCATCGATAAAACCGGGCCCGGGCTAAAGAATCGATTCATGAAAATGTTTTTTGCAAAGTTGTGGGGACCAAGGAGAGATTTACCGCGGTTTGCTGATAAGAATTTCAAACAACTATGGCAGGACCGCAGCAATGGCAGGAATAATTCCAAAAGTTAGGTTTATCAATACTTTTAGCAGTTAAAACTTCCGGACGATCGATTCTATCGTTCCCAGGTATCCACGTCCGAACAGGTTCAGGTGGATAAGGAGCGGATAAAGATTACAGATATCAATTCGCTCACGCCAGCTTTTCTCAAGCGGAAATAATTCATTGTACCCTGAATAAAATGCATTGTCAAATCCACCGAATAATGTGGTCATTGCAATGTCAATCTCGCGATTTCCGTAGTATACCGCGGGGTCAATGAGGCAGGCTTTCCCGTTTTCTGCCATAAGATAATTTCCACCCCAGAGATCACCATGAACCAGGGCAGGCTTTTCGTTTGGGAAGATGTTGTCAAGCTGCTGATACAACTTGTGAAAATGAGCCAGGGTATCATTTGATAAGAATCCTGCCGATTGCGCGAGCTTTACCTGTCTTTCCAGCCGTTCTTCAATAAAAAAAGAGACCCAGCCGGCATGTTTCCGGTTGCTCTGGGGAAGTGATCCCATGTAATTATCCAGGTCTTCACCAAACATTTCTGCAGTATGGCTGTGAAGGCGTGCAAGTGACCGGCCAAAGTCAATCATCATACCAGGTGCCGGGGAACCGGATGAAATAAATTCCAGAAGAAGGCAGGTATATTGATTACCGGAAGATACATGGATGACTGATGGAACGCGGATTTCACCAGCATTTTTCAGCAACATAAGTCCCCTGGCTTCACGCTCAAACATCCCGGGGAAAGAAACGCTGCGGTTGTATTTTAAACAAAAATCACCGGCACTGGTTTTCAGACGGGAGACATGATTGATGCAACCACCCGATAACAAATTATCGGAAAGGACCCGGAACGGAATAGAAGATTGCTCTGCAAAGAAAGTTGAAAGGGAATCCGTGATCTCCTGCGGGATCATCTAGAATATCATTGAGTTTTGTATTTTCGTCCGTCTTGAAAGCAGATGATCCAGCAGCAGCAACAATCCTCCGGCAATAAAGATCATCAAGGGAATTGAAATTGCTTTTGTGTTCCCGAAAGATGATTTGATCAGGGTGAAAAGTGAACTGAAATATTCCTTACCAGGAATCACATTGCTGAAAGGAAGGTCGGATGTGAGCAGGAATATGAGTACTGCAAGTGTTAAAACGGCGTAGATCCATGTATTTTTAACGAACAGGAAGAATGGCTTTTGTACAGGAACTCTGACCGGTGCCACCTGGATTTTTGACATGATATCATCTACAAATCTATCAGACGGGCTTTCCGGCGGACTGTTTTGAATCAGTTTACCCAGGAAATCATCTTTTATCAAATCAATCTTTTCCATCTTGCTTCAAAGGTACTAAATTTCTATGTTTTTTTGACCATTTCCTGGATCTCATCGTACAATCTTTTCCTGATCCTGTGCAGCCTGACTTTTACATTGGATACCGATAAACCCGTGATGTCACTGATATCTTCGATTGAATTCTCACTTTTATAAAAAAGTGTGATCAGCAGGCTGTCATCGCCAGGCAGATTTTTCAACGCTTTCTCAAGTAAAACCTGTCGTTCGTTTTCTTCCAGTGAATGCATATTTTGCTGAATTTCATCGGTCGAATAATTTGAGACAACAGATTCTTCCATCGGTAAAAATTCCATCTTTTTTTTTCTCGTCTTGGAAATAGCCGTGTTGTATGCAATTCTGTAAAGCCAGGTCGAGAATTTTGACTTTTTTTCAAATGTTTTCAGCGAATGATAGACTTTCAGAAAAATATCCTGGGCGATCTCCTCTGCATCTTCCCGGTTGTTCAGGATCTTTAAAACGATAGAAAAAACAAGGTTTTTATGCTTTGCAACCAGCGAGGCGTACGAGGACGCATCACCGGCCAGAACTTTTTCTATGTAATAATTATCCTCCTGAAATTTCATTCTCCTGCTTTGACGTCAATTTTGATTGCGGGTTACAAAGAATGAACGACAATATTGAATGTCGAGCAAGGATTAACGATTTTTGAAGACAAAAATTGATTTTAAATCAAAAATCGTTAATCCTTGTTCATAAATCCAATTGATGAAGTGCAAAGGAGTATGCCCCGACTGCTACAGCAAGCGCGGTTCCCAGACGTGAGATCCCGATACCTGTTTTTTTTCCGGGATTGTACAATGCTTTCCTGTCGCTGAAAGGAACAGGGATTTCTGTTGCGGTATTCTCCATGAATTTCTCCATGTGTTCAGGGTCTTCAAGGTTATAGGCTATGATCTCAAGCCTGCTGAGTGGTTTTCCTTCGACTGTTTCAAACGGGCGGTTCATCTCTTCAACAACTTTTGGCATAAAGAGCGGATAGGCTCCGGATAGTCCTCCGCCAATTACCACCAGTCCATCGATGAGTGTTATCGCGTTGGCAAGTGCATCACCCAGTGCCACGGCAAATGCATCAAATGCGCTGACTGCAGCTTCCCTGTTGCCTTTTGCATGTCCAAGGCCAATCTTATAAATTTCCTCCGGCTCGGGCGTGCTGGCATAATTAATCCCCGTATAATGGGCATATTCCCGTTTTATACCACGGATGCTGATGCTTTCTTCGGCATCGAAATTTCGGAAAGTCTTGTTCCGTAGGCGATTAATTTCTCCCTGGGCAGAATTGTCCCCCATAAACAAAGATCCGCGGCTCACGATGCCGCCACCAAAACCTGTTCCTAAAGTCACACCAAGCAGGTTTCCGTAGTGCTTTGGATTTCCTGCATCCGCCAGTTTCTGGTTAATCTCCGGCAGCATTCCTGAGATTGCTTCACCGTAAGCGAAAAGATCGCCGTCGTTATTGATGAAGACAGGGATCCCGAATTTTTCTTCCAGCATCGGACCAAGTGCTACACCTCCTATAAATGCAGGCAGGTTCTGCAGATCTCCGATAATCCCGTTTTCGTAATCTGCCGGTCCGGGGAAGGCAAAACTGATTGCCACAGGCTTGTCTGGCAGCATGGATTGAACCTGCCGGAATCCTTCAATCGTCATCATCAGGATGGCTTCCAGATTTTTTCCTGCCACTTTCAGGATCACCGGTTTAATGATCTCTTTCTCCGCCTGTATTGCCGAAAACACGAAATTGGTTCCGCCGGCATCCAGCGTCATTACTGTTCTTTGATCCTTATTAAATCTCATGGCAATAATAGATTCGTTATTCACATATTCATCATTTGCATATTATCTTAATGCGCCTCCAGCCAGTTCTCCCCGCTACTCATCTCAATCTCTACCGGAAGGTCAAGCTGAATGGCGGTTTTCATTTTTTCTTCAACGATTTTCTTAACTACTTCCGTTTCTTCTCTCAGGACATCAAAGACCAGTTCATCATGAACCTGAAGGATCATCCTTGATTTCAGCTTTTTGCTCGTCAATTCCCCGTAAATATTTATCATTGCGATCTTTATCATATCTGCTGCAGTGCCCTGGATCGGGGCATTGATGGCATTTCTCTCAGCGAATCCGCGGATGGTGGCGTTTCCGCTGTTGATATCACGCAGGTAACGACGCCTTCTCATCATGGTCTCAACGAAACCATTTTTTCTTGCAGATACGATCGTATTTTCCATGAACAATTTGATGCCGGGATATTTTGTGAAATATTGCTGGATTATATCCGAAGCTTCCTTTCTGGGAATGCTGAGCCGTTCGGAAAGCCCAAACGCGGATATCCCGTAGATGATCCCGAAATTCACTGTTTTTGCATTACGACGCATCTCTTTCGTCACTTCTTCCAGTTTGATCCCGTAAACTTTTGCTGCAGTGGCTGTATGAATATCGAGACCTGATTTGAAATCTGCGATCATTCCTGCGTCCTGGCTCATGTGGGCAATGATCCGCAACTCAATCTGGGAATAATCGGCAGAAAGCAGGACATATTTTTCATTCCTGGGAACGAATGCCTTGCGGATTTCTCTGCCTTTTTCTGTCCGGATCGGGATGTTCTGCAGGTTTGGATTGTTACTGCTTAATCGTCCTGTTGCAGCAACTGCCTGGTTATAGGAGGTGTGAATCCGGCCATCACGCGGGTTAATCAGTTCGGGAAGGACATCTACATAAGTTGATTTTAGCTTGGTGAGTGACCTGTACTCCAGGATATCGGAGATGATCGGGTGTTTGTTGATCAGTTTTGCAAGAATATCTTCGCCGGTCGAATATTGTTTGGTCTTTGTCTGTTTCGCATTTTCAACGATCTTCATCCGGTCGAAAAGAATCTCCCCAAGCTGTTTGGGAGATGCGATGTTGAATTTCGTTCCTGCATGCTGGTAAATTGAAGTTTCCAGGAGACTGATTTCTTTTTCTAAATCTGAGGAAAAGTCCTTAAGTGCCTGTGCATCCAGGCGCACACCTTCGGCTTCCATGGAGGCCAGCACCGGGACCAGCGGGATTTCAATTTCATCAAACAGTTTGCTGGTGCCGGTTTTATGAAGTAATGGATCAAAGACAGCTTTCAATTGCAACGTAATGTCGGCATCTTCGGCAGCATATTCCTTGATCAGGTCAAGGTCGATCGATCGCATGCTTTGCTGGTTCTGACCCTTTTTACCAATGAGGGTTTCAATGGAAACCGGTCGGTACCCGAGGTACATGCCTGCGAGAAAATCCATGTTATGCCGCATATCGGGCTGCAGGAGGTAATGTGCAAGCATGGTATCAAAGAATTGCCCTTTTACTTCGACATCGTACCATTTAAGGATGGAAATATCGAACTTCATATTCTGCCCGATCTTCCTGATCTTTTCATCTTCGAACACAGGCTTGAATTCGCAAACTATGCCAAGAGCTTCATTGTAGTTGTCAGAGACCGGTACATACCATGCTTCATAAGGAGCAACAGCAAATGACATCCCAACCAGTTCCGACCGGTTTGTATCCAGTCCTGTCGTCTCGGTATCAAAACAAAACTCCATCTGGCTTTTCAGGATATTAATCAGTTCCTCCCGCTTTTCTTTTGAATCTGCAAGGTGGTAAACATGCGGGACGGTATCAATGGTCGCAAGTGTACCGGCGCTTCCTTGTTCATCTGTGGTGCCGGGAGCAATCGTTTCAGGTTGCCTTTCGATCTGCGCTTCTGATCCCGAAAAAAGATCAAATGCAGCGGTTGTTTTTTTTCCTGCCAACGGTAAAGGAGTTTCGGGAACTGAACCAGGAGTGTATAAGGCAAATACCCGTTGGGCAAGGTTCCGGAATTCCAGTTCGTCAAACAGGTTTTTAAGCCGTTCATGATCTGGTTCCTGCATGATAAGCTCTTCTTCCCTGAACTCTATAGGAACATCCAGGATAATAGTAGCCAGCTGTTTCGATAAGAGAGCTTGTTCCTTGTAAGTCTCGACTTTCTCGCGAAGCTTTTCGTTTTTAATATTTTCAGCGTTTGCAATCAGGTTCTCAATGCTGTCGTATTCGGCAATAAGTTTTTTTGCCGTCACTTCTCCAATCCCGGGCATACCCGGAATATTATCTGCCACATCGCCCCAGAGGCCCAGGATATCGATCACCTGCTCCGGCCGCTTCACGTTAAATTTCTCACAAACATCTTTCACACCCCAGACTTCAGGAGGGTTCCCGAATTTCGCCGGCTTATAGATCAGGATATTTTCACTTACCAGCTGTCCGAAATCCTTATCCGGAGTCATCATATAGGTAATAAAACCTTTTTTTTCCGCATTTTTTGCTAACGTCCCTATCACATCGTCTGCCTCATATCCGTCGACTTCAAGGATCGGAATGCGAAAGGCTTCGATTACTTCCTTGATATACGGGATAGATAGTATGAGGTCTTCCGGGGTTTCTTCCCGTTGGGCTTTGTATGCTGTGAAATCTACGTGACGTTGGGTCGGTGCAGCTGTATCAAAGGAGACCCCGATATGGGTTGGTTTCTGATTTTTAATCAGATCGAACAAGGTGTTTGTAAAACCCAGGATGGCTGAGGTATTGAGTCCCCTGGAATTGATCCGCGGGTTTTTATTCAATGCATAAAACGCCCTGTAAATAAGGGCCATCGCATCAAGGAGGAAAAGTTTTTTTTCTGGCATATCAGGAATACGAAATAATAAATCAAAAGTTACTACAGGCAGTGGAATTGATATCGTAAATGTATTGATAATATTAACCGGGAACAATGATCCATTAAATTATCAGGCAGGATTATTATTACAACCGGACCAGGCAAAAAATCAGTATAAAAGAGTTTATGCTAAAAAAAAGGGAAAATTACTTGCATTGAAAGGAAAAAATACCTATTTTTGTTTTTGGTTAAGTTAGCATCATGAAAATGAAAACAGCACAGGTGTATAATGATTCGTCATTGTTGGAAGAAATTCCAAACCAGATCAGCGATAATGATATTTTGACGTATGTTACAACCAGGGAGATTAACTGGCGGTATATTAATGCAATCAAAAAAAATACTGCTTTCAATGATGAAATGTTGTCCAAATGGCTTGATGTCAGCGTTAAAACGTTTCGTTCTTATAAAAACTCTCAGGTCATTTTTAAGGATACCATAAAAGAGCGTATCCTGCTTTTATATTCATTAGTTGGCCACGGCATCAAGGTTTTTGGCTCCAAAAAGGATTTTGAAACCTGGCTGAATACCGGCAATTTTTATTTTGATAAAAAGAGCCCAAACTCTTTTTTAACCACCGTTACCGGTATGAGGTTTGTAACCGAAAGGTTAATTGCAATGGAGTATGGCGATAATGTCTGATGCATGGAGCTTTTCAGGATTACTACCGAAGAACATGCCATTGTTCTTACATCTTCAGGAAGTGCAAACAGGTGGAACAGGCGTGGGCAAAAAGTAATTTATGCCGGAACATCACGGTCTCTTGTTACCCTGGAATCCATTGTTCATAAGAGCGCAATCAAGCCTGCCACAGTTTACAAGGTCATGGTTATTTCTGTTTCTGACGATGAGAACCTGATCAAAAAAATTTCTACTAAAGAATTACCCAAAAACTGGAAGACCCTGGCAGCTTATTCGAATCTCCAGACGATTGGTTCCGTCTGGTACGAAAGTCACGAAACCCTTCTGTTGAAAGTTCCTTCGGTGATAGTCCCGCATGAATATAATTTTGTAATCAATACGGAACATCCCGGTTTTAATAAGAATGTAAAATTGGTAAGGGTGGAAGATTATTTTTTTGATGACAGACTGCTTTGATGATATCAACATCAGGATCCCTGTTTTCTGATAAAAATCCAGGATTTTTTTATTAAAATAATCATCGTATATTTGCGATGAACAATTGATAGTATGTCACACGTTAAGAGTACCGATTATAAGGATGATGAAATCCAGCTGGCGCAGATGGCAAAGGCACTGGGACATCCAGCAAGAATTGCAATCCTAAAGTTTCTTTCGTCAAAGGATGTTTGTTTTTGCGGAGACATTGTTCTGGAACTTCCGATTGCCCAGGCTACGGTTTCGCAACATCTTAAAGAACTAAAGGCTGCTGGCCTGATCCAGGGAAGTATTGAGGCTCCAAAGGTCAGGTATTGCATCGATCCGGAGAAATGGAAATATGCACAGAAGCTATTTTCAGAATTCTGGAAAAAATCATTCATTGATCTGAAATGCTAAGAATTAATATCCTGTTGTCATGAAAATCCTGATCCTTTGTACCGGTAATTCCTGCCGAAGCCAGATGGCTGAAGGACTCCTGCGGTCAATTGATACGTCCCTGCAGGTTTTTTCAGCAGGAACAAGACCGGAAAAACACGTCAATCCGAATGCTGTGAAGGTGATGAAGGAGGCTGGAGTTGACATCACTGCTCAGTTTCCAAAGTCGGTTGATTTGTTCATTACGGATGAATTTGATTATGTAATTACAGTGTGTAATGATGCCAATGAGGCATGCCCGTTTTTTACCGGGATCGTTCATCACAGGATCCATAAGGGGTTCGAGGATCCTGCAAAGGCAACCGGAACGGAAGAACAAATCATCAATTCGTACAGGAAAGTCAGGGATCAGCTGAAGGAATACTTTGATGAATTTTATTCCGGTTTATGAAGACCCCTATATTCGATAGCTGCAAACTTCATATTAACGGGATAAATTACGTTTGCCCGGTTGAGGTTCCTGAATTATTGGCCAAAGGTGCACAGTTGGTTGATATCAGGGAGGATTTCGAGATATTTCTGAAGACTTTCCTGGTAGAAAACATTATTTATCTTCCTTTTAAAAACTTAAAGGCAGACCATACTTCCCTGTCAATTGATGTTCCCCTGATCATTGCAGATTCAGTCGGACTGTGGAGCAAAGAAGCCGTATTGTTTCTGCAGTCAAAGGGATATGAAAATATTGCCAGTTTGGCCGGCGGGATCATCGATTGGGAGCGTGACGGACTGCCGCTGAAAAATGATAAGGGCCAGCAACTCAATGGCCCCTGTTTATGCATGTTAAAAACACAAAAACGATAAAACTTAACCTATGGAAGATAATACCAAATCCACACAGGATTGCGGATGTGATGATGGTTGCTGTGCACCCAAAAAGAAACCCAATTGGGTAAAGTACCTGTCATTTCTTATTCTCCTTGCTGCAATTTCAATTGTTGTCTTCAAGATTGTGCAGGATAAAAAACAGCCTGCAAGCCAGTGTATTTCTGTACCGGGCAAGTCCTGTTGCAACGACTCGTCAAAGACAGCCAAATGCGATACCACCAAAGGATCATCCTGCTGTCCTAAAACCGGGAAGTAATGGAAACATGGATTCACGAGGTACTTAATTCCGGCCAGGCCGGAATTTCTGTTCTGATTGCTGTCTTTTTCCTGGGTATCATCGGGGTGCTGACCTGTGGCTGTAATTATGCTGTCTTTGCAGTCGTTGCCGGATATTCGGGAACACTTACAACCGCGGGTAAAGCCAAAAATGTAGTCTGGAGCGGGGTTGCATTTCTCATCGGGGCAATCATTGCAATGGCAGTAATTGGCGGAATTCTTGGATATGCAGGAGGGCTGATCAGCAAATCTATCGGAAGCTACTGGAAAATCGCTGCCGGACTTGTTTGCATTTTTTTCGGACTCTATTCGCTTGACTGGCTTCCATTTAAAATGCCGGCTATCTCAATCAATACATCAAACAGAAAAACCGGAGTTTTCTCCTCGATAATTTTCGGACTGACGGTTGGCGGACTTTTCTCAGCGTTGAATTCCTGCTGTAATCCACTGTTTCCGATTATCCTGGCGGCATCATTCGTAAAAGGGAGTACCATCTGGGGGATGATTATGCTCACCGTTTTTGCTTTGGGTTACTCGTTACCCCTCGCCATTGCCATTGTAGGTGTTCGCTTCGGACTTGGAAAAATGTCGGCAACTTTTTCTAAGCTCGGAAGCATTATTAAATATGTCGGAGGAATATTATTAATCGCAATGGGATTTTATTTTTTAATCACAATATGAATCCTGGGGAAATCTTTGTCGGGACACGTATCGCATAGCAAATGACGAAAAATGAACCCCGATAACAAAACATACAGTAATCAGTAATGACACAGATTTCAATTATAGACCAGATTAAAACAAGTTCAGGAACTATTCCTGTTGTTCCAACAACTTGGAGCTTCCGGGACTATTGGAATACAATCAAGGTCCGGTGGTCTGTGGGGCGGATGAATTACACTGTAATACCGGGGATCTACGCTGTGGGCAGGCCTGACCGCGATTCAAGAGTTTTTGTGACCGGAAACTACAAGCTTAGCCTTGATCACCTGCGGAGGGCACTGAGTGGGATGAATGCCTGGATTCTCGTCCTGAATACCAAAGGGATCAATGTATGGTGTGCTGCAGGAAAGAAGACCTTCGGCACAGATGAACTGGTGAGCAGGATAGGAAAGCATGAGCTTGGGAAAATTGTGAACCATCGCAAAATTATTCTTCCACAGCTTGGTGCAACTGGTGTTTCTGCTCATAAAGTGATGGAACAAACAGGATTCACGGTTATTTACGGCCCCGTAAAGGCCGAAGATATAAGGGCCTTTGTGAATTCAGGATTAAAAGCCACACAGGCCATGCGGACGGTTACTTTTCCGCTGGTGGACAGGCTTACGCTTATCCCGGTAGATATTTTTTATGGTAAATACTACATGCTGATCATTCCCTGCCTGTTCTTCATTGTTTCAGGGTTAAATTCAAATGGATATTCAGTCGACCTGGCGATTAGCAACGGAGGGCGGGCTGTCGTTAACCTTTTTGCAGCATACCTGGGGGGTTGCGCACTAACGTCTGCATTGTTACCCTGGATCCCGTTCCGTCGTTTTTCAATAAAAGGATTGATCATCGGAGTGCTTACGGCAATCATCCTGTTGTTAGCCGGCTTCCTGGGCACAGGCTTTCTTGAGATTATCTCCTGGTTCCTCATAATAACCGGGATCTCATCGTTCATGGCCATGAATTTTACCGGTTCTTCGACATTTACCTCCCTTTCGGGAGTTCAGAAAGAGATGAAAACTGCGTTGCCGCTGCAAATAACATTTGCAGGGATCGGACTTTTGGGTTGGATTATTTCAAGATTTATACAGGGATGAATAGATTGGTTTATCTGAAAGATGTTGTCACGCTTGAACTGGATGCAGAAAAATGCAACGGTTGCATGATGTGCACTGTGGTTTGTCCGCACGATGTCTTTCTTGTGGAAAGCCGGAAGGCAAGGATACAAAATAAGGATCTCTGCATGGAATGCGGTGCCTGTCAACTGAACTGCCCGGAAGGCGCAATTCATGTGAAATCGGGAGTCGGCTGTGCGGCAGGTATTATCAACGGAATTCTTAGAGGCACGGAACCAACTTGCGATTGCGCCGGTCCGGGTGTCAGCTCATGTTGTTAAGTTAACCTGAAAATCTTATACGAAAAAACGATTGAAATTTCTCGACAGGTATCTCACTGCCTGGATTTTTATCGCAATGCTCATTGGGGTTTTTACCGGTTATTTTTCCCCCGGGATCGTTGGCTTCTGGAACCGGTTCCAGTCGGGAACGACTAATATTCCCATTGCCATCGGGCTTATATTGATGATGTATCCGCCCCTGGCAAAGGTTCGGTATGAAGAATTGGGTGATGTGTTCAAGAACTGGAAAATCTTATCCTTTTCATTGGTTCAGAACTGGATTATCGGACCGGTTTTTATGACGATCCTGGCCATCGTTTTTCTGCGGAATTATCCTGAATACATGGCAGGCCTGATCCTGATCGGCCTTGCAAGGTGTATAGCAATGGTGATCGTATGGAACGACCTGGCTAAAGGCGATCGTGAGTATTGCGCCGGACTTGTTGCTTTCAACTCAATATTCCAGGTGCTCTTCTTCTCGTTGTATGCTTATCTTTTCCTGACAATTGTACCGCAGTGGCTGGGAATGAAAAGCTATGCAGTTAACATCACCATTTCACAGATTGCGAAGAGTGTTTTCATCTACCTCGGAATCCCTTTCATTGCAGGAATCTTCTCACGGTTTATACTGATAAAGCAAAAAAGCAGGGATTGGTACGAACGGGAATTCATTCCCAGGATCAGTCCGGTCACACTCTTTGCCCTGGTCTTTACCATTTTTGTCATGTTTTCCATGAAAGGAGAATATATTGTTAAGATCCCGCTGGATGTCATACGGATTGCAATCCCACTGGTCATCTATTTCGTGGTGATGTTCGTGGTCTCTTTTTTCATGGGTAAAAAGATTGGTGCTGGATATGAAAAGACGGTAACCCTTTCATTCACTGCCGCCAGCAATAATTTCGAACTTGCCATTGCGGTAGCAGTCGCTGTCTTTGGAATCGGTTCCGGTGTGGCTTTTGCAGCAGTCATAGGTCCACTGGTCGAAGTCCCTGTCCTGATCAGCCTCGTGAACCTGGCTTTCTGGTTTAAGAAGAGGTGTTTTTCTGCTGGATGAATTCTCTGTCCATTTGTATTTTCCCGGAAGTATTTTGCACTTCACAGTAAGCGTTTTTGAATGGTCACTGATCCCTTATGGCTTGTGCCTGATATCAATTCTTCCTCTTCGGAGCAGTACCCTTCCGGAAAATATTTTCAATACACAATAAAATATTGTTTACATTTGCAGCGTTAAATGAATGAATATTCACTCATAATATTGTAATGGCAAGGTTAACAGACGATTCAAAAATTGAAAGAATCCGGGAAGCAACCATTGAGATGGTGGTGGACAAAGGCTACGGGGGGGCTTCCGTTTCGGAAATTGCCAAAAAAGCAGGTGTTGCAGAAGGATATCTATACCGTTATTACAAGGGTAAATCGGAACTTGTGAATGACCTTTTGTATACCAACCTGAATGAGCTGATCAACAAACAGGAACAATTTCTCGATGACCTTCATTCTGTCAGGGAAATTTTTGAGCAGCAAATCCGGGTTTTATTCAAAATTGCAAACAAACACCCGGAAAAAGTAAAATTCCTCTTTGTTCTCATGCATGATTACAATTTCACCATTCAGGCCACGCAGCGGAAGCGCATTCGTGATCTCTGCAAAAGGGTTAAGGCAAAAGGACTGGCAACAAAAGAGATCCAACCGGGAATCGATGAGGAAGAGATTTTTTTACTGGGATTCACCTACCCGATCGAATTTGTAAACCTCAGGTTCAAGCGTATTTTCAATCGCACTTCCCTGGGGGAAAAAGAAATTCAAAGAGTATTGAACATTTGTATCAGTGCAATAAAAAACTAATCCAATGAAAAAAAGATGTTGTTGGGGTGCATTTTTGTCTCTCCTCCTTCTCTTCGGATTTTATTCGGAAGCGAAAGAACCGGCCGGAACCCGGATGCTTACTTTTGGGCAGGCCCTTGATCTTGCGGACCAAAATAGCCATACCCTGAAACAGGCGGGGTATCTTCAGAAGCAAAAAGTACAGGAGGCACATGCTGCAACAGGATATTATTTCCCAAAGATCGGGATCGTTGCAGATTATATGGCTATGTCAGACCCGATCCACCTGGATCTTACATCCGTTAAAGATGCAATTGTCCCGCTTTACCAGACCCTCAGCAAGTACGGAAAATTCGGTGATGTGCCGGGGTTGTCTGACGATGCAGCAACCCAGGTGATCCGGGGGAAACTCGCACAGGGACTCGCAGGGATAGAGAATGGAGAGTGGGACCAGATGATACAGAAAAAACAATTTGGTGTTGTTGCTGCAACATTTCAATGGCCAGTGTTTACCGGCGGGAAAATTCTTGCTGCAAACAAAGCTGCAGGTATCGGCACAAAAGATGCCAATGAAAACATACGGGAAAAAACAGGCGAAGTGATTACTGAACTTGTTGAAAGGTATTATGGATTGTGCCTTGCCCGCCAGGCAGTGTCAGTACGTAATGATGTCCTGACAGGATTGCAACAGCATCTGAATGATGCCGAAAAGATGGAAAACGAAGGACTGATTGCCCATACGGATGTTCTGCATGCGCATGTGTTCCAGGCCCAGGCGCTCAGAGAACTGAGCAAGGCAAAGCAAACAGCCGACATACTGAACCAGGCATTGCAGAATACGTTGGTTGTTGGCGACAGCCTGCCAATCGAACCAGTGTCACAGCTTTTCTACCTGGATTCCATAGAAGCAGAAAGCCACTTTATTGAACTTGCTCTGACCAACAACCCGTTGCTGAACCAGGTGGAGATAAAGAGACAATTGGCTGTCCAGGGCTACAGGGCAGAAAGAGCCGAGTACTTCCCGACAGTTGCATTCGAAGGAGCCTATAATATAGCGAGCAAAGACCTTTCCACCTATGTTCCCGACTGGGTCGTGGGTGTTGGATTGAAATGGACGCTTTTCGACTGGACCTCCCGGTTCAATAAAGTTAAGGCTGCATCATTCCAAACCAAACAGGTGGAAGAAGTCCAGGAAAAAGCAAAAGCAGATGTGGGAACACTGGTAGATAAGTTGTATCATGAACTGAACATGTACCACGAACAGCTTGCAGAACTTGAATCTGCACAAAAATATGCGACAGAATACATGGCAGCAAGGGATAAGGAGTTTCACCAGGACATGACAAATTCAACAGAAGTTGTTGATGCACGCCTGGCCCTGGCCAAAGTTCGTATTGAGCGCCTGGAAGTGCTCTACGACTATGATCTTACCCTTGCCCGAATGCTGGAGATTGCAGGGATCCCGCAAAATTTCGAGGCCTACTGCAAGCGGGCTGACGCAAAAACAGAAAGCTATCATTGAGAAAGAAATAATCCAAAAACAAAGACACGTGAAAAACAACAAGAAAAACAAAGGAGTGGTGCCGGCAGCTATCGGCGTCATGGCATTGATCGTTTTCCTGGTATATTCCATCATTGTGATCAGCCGCCCTAAACCACTGGAAGTACAGGGTGAAGCAGATGCCACCCAGGTTAAGGTTGCATCAAAGATCATTGGCCGAATCGACAGCCTGCCAATACACAAAGGAGATGCAGTGAAAAANGGGCAACTATTATTTTCGCTCAAAAGCCCTGAAATAGAAGCAAAACTTGCCCAGGCACATGCCGCACTTACAGGTGCAAAAGCACAGAACAGCAAGGCCCTCTCCGGTGCGGATAAAGAAGATATTGAAGCAGCCCATGATGCCTATCTCAAAGCGGCGGCCGCACTTGATCTGGCAGGCAAGACATTTCAGAGATTGAATAACCTTTACAAAGATGGCGTCATCCCCGGACAGAAAATTGATGAAGCGGAAGCACAACTTAAGGCAGCAACCGAAACAGCCAATGCTGCCAACGAGATCTGGATGAAAGCCAAAAAAGGAACACGGTCAGAAGATAAGGAAACTGCAAAATCTATGGTAGATAAAGCTGAAGGAATGATCAGTGAAGTGGAAAGCTACCTCAGCGAAACATGTATTTATGCCCCGATTGACGGCGAAGTTGCTGATATCATTGCAGAATCAGGTGAGTTGGTCAATGCCGGCTATCCTGTCGTTACAATCGTCAACCTGGATGATTGCTGGATCACGTTCAACCTCAGGGAAGACCTGCTGGCTTCAGTGAAAATGGGAAGTACCTTTTGCGCAACAATACCGGCCCTCGGGAACAAACAGGTCACACTGAAAATAACATACATTCATCCGCTTGGAACATTTGCTACATGGAATGCCACAAAGACTTCCGGCGACTTCGACATGAAAACCTTTGAAGTACACGCACGTCCGGTTAAAAAAGCACAAGGACTGCGTCCCGGGATGAGTGCACTCGTTGATTGGAAAAAGGTCGGGGAATCAGGTAAATGATGGGTTATATGAAATACTGATGAAAAGCAAATTCCCCATAGTACAAGTCTGCGAAAGAGAACTGAATAGGATCATTGCAGATCCGGTATCCCTGTTTGCCCTGGTATTCGGGCCGGTTCTGGCATTTATCCTGATAACCCTAATCTTCTCATCCAATGTTCCAACAAAGCTTCCCGTAGGTATTGCGGATCTTGATCATTCGGCTCTTTCGCGCAGGATCGCCCGTATGACGGATGCGACTTCCATTGCTGCCATCGACAGGAGTTTTCTCAGCCTTGATGAGGCATACACGGCCATGGTCAGGGGCAAAATTGATGCTATCATCTGCATTCCGCAAGGAACAGAACAAAATATCCTGCGTGGGAAAAATTCGAAAATTGCTGTTTATATCAATAATGCATACCTCATCAAAGGCGGACTCCTTAGCAGCGGTATTCAAAAAGCGCTGGGAACCCTTTCTGCAGGAATCCGCTTGCAATCACACATGATGGATGGCGCAACAGGGAAACAAGCCCTGGCCCAAATCATGCCCGTACAACTCAGGCCTGTGCTGTTATTCAATCCCTACACAAGCTACTCCTACTACCTGACGATCCTCCTGGTCCCGGTGATGCTGACCGTCTTCATTCTCTTCGGAACACTTCATTCACTGGGAGCAGAACTGCAATACGGCACAGGCCCTGAGTTTTTGCAACGTGCGGATTTTAGCATCATCAATGCCCTCACCGGGAAACTGGTGATTTACACAATAACCTATTGTTTCCTGGCGCTGATTATGGACCTGGTATTGTTCAGGATGCTCGGGCTTCCGCTGAAGGGTAATTTCGCACTGATCCTTGCAGGAGAGTTCCTGATGATCCTCAGCTACCAGTTCATGGCGATTTTTATCATTACACTGGCGCGAAACCTGCGCCTTGCACTTTCTGTTGCCAGCGCCTATACCATGCTGGCACTCACCTATGCAGGCCTCACTTTCCCGGTTTTCGGAATGCCTGTAATGGCCAGGGTGATCAGCCGAATCTTTCCCTTTTCCTACTGGCTTGAGTTGTTTTCCGGTCAGTCGCTGAGGGGTGAGCCACTCGCTAATGCCGTGATCCTGATGCTTTTTTTATGTGGTTTTATTATCCTTGGAGTATGCATGATTCCCAGGTATAAATATTTGCTCCAAAACGAAAAATTCTGGGGCAGGCTTTAATTGTAAGATGATGTTGAATAAGATTTTTACCGGTTTAGCGGACCTCCATCAGGTCTTCATCCAGGAGATAAAGAATTCCCTGACAGATGCAGGAACGGTGCTCATTTTCGTGGTCGCAGTGATCGCCTACCCGGTCCTGTATTCCTTCGGTTATATCAATGAAACCCTGAAAGATGTCCCTGTTGCCGTAGTTGACCTTGATCATTCTTCCCTCAGCAGGCAATATTGCAGGATGATTGATGCAACGGAGCAATTATCGGTCAACGTCCGAACAGTAAGCCTGAAAGAAGCGGAACAATTATTTTACGCAGGAAAAGTGAATGGCGTGTTTCTCATTCCAGTGAATTTCGAAAAAGATATCCTGGGCCGGAAACAATCCCAGGTCGTGGTATACTGTGATGCTTCAAAGTTCTTTGTTTACAAGCAGGTGCTTACGGGTGGAAGCTTCGCTGCCGGATATTTTTCATCCGGAGTCGAATACAGGAATTTACTTGCAGCAGGCAGGATGCCTGAACAGGCACTTGAACAAACCGACCCGTTGCAGATCCAGGTATTCAATCTTTACAATCCATCAGCCGGGTATGCCACCTTCATTGTTCCCGGGATCATGCTCATTGTGATTCAGCAATCACTGCTGATCGGGATCGGGCTGCTTGCAGGACGGCGCTACGAGAGGAGAAAAAAGGGACATGTTTTTGTAAATGATCTCCGGAACATGCCTGTGATCCCTACTGTTATTGGCAAAGCATTCGCCTATGGCGCAATCTATTTTTTCACATCCCTGTTTCTCCTGGGATGCCTTTATAAATGGCTCGCTTTTCCTGCAAGAGGAAGCTTTCTCTCTCTTTATTTTATCCTTGTTCCTTATGTCCTGACCATTGCTTTTACCGGGCTTTCTTTGGGGTTTTTGTTCCGGAAAAGGGTGAATTCATTGATGTTTATTGTTTTTAGTTCCCCGGCAGTATTCTTTTTCAGCGGGATCTCATGGCCGATACAGTCTATGCCCTGGCTGATCAGGATGCTGACATACATTTTTCCCAGCACATTCGCGATCCCTGCCTTCGTGAAGCTCAGGATCATCGGCGGAGGACTGGATTCAATCAGCCACGAGTGGTCATCACTTCTTATTCAGATGGCAGTTTATTTTTTACTTGCATGCGTTGCTGTTTGGTCTGATAAGAAAAACCAATTCACTGAACAGGCATTGGAAGCATAAAATTAATTGTTGTTAAATGTTGGTGACATTGGGGATTCAAATATTTCCAGTACCTTTGTTTGGTAATTCGCAAATCAAATTCCTCATGAAACCTACTCACATTGAACACATTGGAATCGCTGTAAAAAGCCTTGATGAAAGCATTCCCTATTTTGAAAATCTCCTGGGAACAAAATGTTATTCCGTTGAAGAGGTAAAAGACCAGAAAGTGAAGACTGCATTTTTCATGATCGGTCAGACCAAATTAGAGCTACTAGAATCCACCGATCCCGAAGGCCCGATCGGAAAGTTCCTTGAAAAAAAGGGAGAAGGTATCCATCATCTGGCATTCGCGTTTGAGGATGCTTCCGCTGCGCTGAAAGCTGCTGAAGAAAAAGGCACACAGCTGATCGATAAAGTATCCAGAAAAGGTGCCGAAGGACTGAACATCGGTTTTCTGCATCCGAAATCCACACACGGAGTGCTTATGGAATTTTGCAGTAAATAACAGACTTACCCGCGGCCGCTTTGGTCGCTTTTAATATACTCTTATGGCTATTGAAAAAAAGATTACTGAATTACTTGAAAAACGGGAAAAAGCTAAACTAGGCGGTGGCGAAGAGCGTATAAAATCGCAGCATAAAAAAGGAAAATATACTGCCCGGGAACGGCTGGAGAAGCTTTTTGATGAAGGGAGTTTCGAAGAATATGACATGTTCGTCACTCACCGCTGCACCAATTTCGGTCTTGAAAAAGAGGAATACCTCGGGGATGGTGTCGTCACGGGAAGAGGAACCATCGATGGACGCGTTGTCTTTGCCTTCTCACAGGATTTTACAGTTCTGGGCGGTTCACTCTCTGAAACATTTGCAAAGAAGATCTGCAAAGTCATGGACCAGGCCATGAAGGTCGGGGCTCCCCTGATCGGCATCAACGACAGCGGCGGCGCCAGGATCCAGGAAGGTGTCAACAGCCTTGCCGGTTATGCCGAAATATTCATGCGTAACATTGCGGCATCCGGCGTGATCCCGCAGATATCCGCCATCTTTGGCCCCTGTGCCGGAGGTGCCGTTTATTCACCCGCCCTCACAGATGTGATCATCATGAGCGACAAGACCAGCTACATGTTTGTAACGGGTCCCAAGGTCGTAAAAACCGTCACCGGGGAAGATATTACAACCGAAGACCTTGGCGGCGCAACAATTCATGCAACAAAATCGGGTGTTTCCCATTTCCGCGTCGAGAACGAAGACGAAGGACTCATGCTCATCCGCAAACTACTGGTATATCTTCCTCAGAATAACCTCGAAGATCCTATCGTTACCGAATGCACCGACCCGATCGACCGGGTTGAGGACAGCCTTAACGAAGTCATTCCCGACAATCCCAACCAGCCCTATGAGGTTAAGGATGTCATTTACACAATTGTTGATGACCGGGAATTCCTCGAACTGCACCAGCATTATGCAAAGAACATTGTGATCGGCTTTGCTAAATTCAATGGCATTCCCTGCGGTATCGTGGCCAATCAGCCCAATTTTCTGGCAGGTGTCCTCGATATTGATGCGTCTAAAAAAGCTGCCCGCTTTGTACGCTTCTGCGATGCATTCAATGTGCCTATTCTTACGCTGGTTGATGTTCCCGGTTTTTTACCGGGTAGCCAGCAGGAGTATGGCGGCATCATCATCCATGGTGCCAAGCTGATGTTTGCTTACGGTGAAGCGACTGTTCCGAAGATCACCATTACGCTTCGCAAATCCTACGGAGGAGCTCATGATGTAATGAGCTGCAAGCAGCTTCGTTCGGATATCAACTATGCATGGCCTACTGCCGAGATTGCAGTCATGGGGCCGAAGGGTGCCATCGAAATCCTTGAAGGAAAAAGGATCAGCGAAATTGAAGATCCGCGTGAAAAAGTGAGATACATCACGGAAAAGGAAACCGAATACAAGGAGCGTTTTGCCAATCCTTACGATGCCGCCCGTTATGGCTATATTGACGATGTAATTGAACCGCGGAATACAAGGTTCAGGATTATCCGGGCGCTGCAGACACTTGCAACAAAAAAAGATTCCATGCCACCAAAAAAACATTCTAACATTCCGTTATAAAAACTAATCTAAAACTACCCGATGAACCTCGATTTTATTTCCTTTGATTTCAGCAATATTGACAATCACGCCTGGGTCATTACGATTGTGGGATATTCGATCGTTTTCTTCCTGCTGGCATCCATGGTGGTTCTGTTTACTCAATTGCACAGGCTAAAAGAACTCATCAGCAGGAACCGGAGAAAGAAAACCGGTGGTGAAGAAATAGTGGAAAAAGTAGAACAAAATACTTCGGGGGATGAGAATGCTGCAATTTGTACCGCATTGTACCTTTATTTTACTGAGCTTCATGATGAAGAAAAATATGTGATGACAGTGAAGAAAGTGTCCAAAACATATTCTCCCTGGAGCTCCAAAATTTATGGAGTCCAGAATTCACTCAAATAATGGAAACCGGCAATATCTCTTTCAACTAGAAAACTCCAGCACGACGATGAAAAAATTTAAATTCACGATCAACGGGAACAATTATGAGGTCGAAATCCTTGGCTTTGAGGAAAATGTTGCCAAGGTCGAAGTCAATGGAACCATGTATGATGTCGAGGTTCAGAAAGACCTCAGGGTGACCAAAACGCCAACGCTTGTCAGGGCTGAGGCTCCCAAGCCAACAGGCAAGGAAACCCGGATCCCGAAGAACATTACGCGGACCACCAATGTAGCCATCAAGGCCCCACTGCCCGGAACGATCATCTCGGTCTTTGTGAAAACAGGGGATAAGGTGGTCATTGGTCAGAAGGTGCTGACCATGGAGGCCATGAAAATGGAGAACAATGTAATGTCGGAAAAAGACGGAACTGTGAAGGCTGTCAATGTGAAGCCCGGACAAACCGTGATGCAAAATGATACACTTATTGAAATCGAATAAAGAATTATTCAATCTGCTGCTACCTCACTTCAACGAAAGATAAATGAAACGCAATTTCTTATTCTCCTTGCCGGTCATTCTTGTGATCTTCTTTTGCCTGATTTCCCGGACGACCTTTGCCGCAGGGATTGACATTAACCAGCTATGGAGAAGCACCGGTTTTCACAACCTCCAACTGGGCAACCTGCTCATGATCCTCTTTGGAATCCTGCTTATCTTCCTGGCGATTAAATTTGAATACAAGCCACTGATCCTGATCCCCATGGGGGTGGGCGTAATCATCGGGAACATACCATTTGCCCACGAAGCTGCTTTTCCGCTGGGCATTTACAAGGACGGAAGTGTAATGAATTACCTTTACCAGGGAGTGCTCAAGGGAATTTATCCTTCATTGATCTTCCTTGGAATTGGTGCGATGACCGATTTTTCATCGCTCATCTCGAACCCGAAGCTAATGCTGCTTGGCGCTGCAGCTCAGGTTGGGATTTTTGTGACATTCTTAGGCGCACTGGTCTTTGGTTTTCCGCTGAATGAGTCCGGTGCGATTGCTTTGATCGGCGGGGCCGACGGAAACACCGCCATCTTCCTCTCCTCGCAGCTTGCAAATGGATTAAGAACACTTCCCGACGGAACGATCGTCCAGAACCTGATCGGTCCCATTGCCATCGCTGCATACATCTATATGGCGCTGATCCCGCTAATCCAGCCGCCCATCATGAAGTTGCTTACTACAAAAAAAGAAAGACTCATCCGGATGAAGCCGCCCCGTTCGGTCTCCCGGTTTGAGAAAATTGCATTTTCGCTGGTTGGCCTTCTGCTTACGGCTTTCATTGCACCTGCTGCTCTGCCGCTGCTCGGTATGTTCTTCTTCGGAAATATATTGAAGGAATCAGGGGTTACGAAACAACTCGCCGGAACCGCAAGCACGATCCTGATCGATATCGTGGCAATCCTGATTGGTGTGACTGTCGGTGCATCCACACAAGCGGATGTATTTCTGAAACCCCAGTCGATCCTTATCTTTTTTCTCGGTTTTGTAGCCTTTATGGTCGCTACAGCCGGTGGAATTATTTTTGCAAAAGTGATGAACATCTTCCTGAAAAAAGAGAACCTCATCAACCCGCTCATTGGATCAGCCGGTGTCGCCGCTGTTCCTGACAGTGCAAGGATCTCCCAGATCGTAGGTCAGAAGGAAGACCCGACCAACCATTTACTGGGTCATGCAATGGCTCCGAATATTGCCGGAGTGATCGGAAGTGCAATTACAGCCGGACTTTTACTAGGATTTATCTTATAAATATATGCTGATCATAGGAATAGCTGGTGGTTCAGGCTCCGGAAAATCAACCGTCGTAAAACAGATCATCCGGCATTTACCCAAGGACTCTGTCTCCGTCATGCCACAGGACGCCTATTACAAGGACAATGGTCATCTCAGTGCAGAAGAACGTGCAAGGATCAACTTCGACCATCCCTCATCCATTGAATTTGGTCTGCTGATCAAACACCTGGATGAGCTGAAGGCAGGAACCAGCATCGAAATGCCGATCTATTCCTACGTGACCTGCGCAAGGGGAAAAGAGACGATTCCTGTTAAACCCAAACAGGTCATCATTGTTGAAGGCATTCTCATCCTTACAAATCCCAGGCTCAGGAAACGAATGAATATTAAGATCTTTGTTGATGCCGATGGCGATGACCGGCTGATGCGGATCATCCACAGGGATATTGAAGAAAGAGGCAGGTCATTCCAGCAGGTGTTGCAGCATTATGAAAAGTTTGTAAAACCGATGCACCTGCAGTTTATCGAACCTACAAAAAGATATGCAGATATTATCGTTCCTCAGGGTGGTCAGAATCACGTGGCCATTGACGTCCTGACATCCAGGATAAAAGCACATTTACATGATTAATCAATTAATACGTATTATATGGAAGCCCAAAAAGTAATTGATATTCTGAAACAGGCTATTCTGCTTGAAAAACGGGGATATTCTTTCTATACAACTGTTGCCGAGCAAGCCAAGGATCCGGATATTAAGAATATTTTTACGATCATGGCAGAAGAAGAAACTACCCATGTGAAGTTTCTGAGTGATCAGTTTGCCAGTTATGAGAAAAATCACAAGTTTCTGAAAGTGAACCTTCCGGATCTTGCCAGTGAGAAAATAGCAACGTTGGTCCTTTCTGTAGAGATCAAAAAAAAGATTTCAGCTGCAGGATTTGAAGCTGCTGCAATCGCCGCTGCCATTGACATGGAAAAACGAGCCATTGAAATCTATTCTTCACAGGCAGAAGCCGCAACGGATGACAATGAGAAACACCTGTATGCCTGGCTCGCCGAATGGGAAAAATCCCACCTGAAGATCCTGACAAACCTGGATAATGAACTGAAGGAAAAGGTCTGGTTTGATAACCAGTTCTGGCCATTCTAAATTGCCGTTCTCATAGCCTCAACAGGATCCAGCCTGGATGCTGAAAAGGCAGGTATTATGCCGGATATCAGTCCGATCAGTGCAGAAACTGAGATACCAAGAATGATATTTCCTGCGGTGACTACGAGAACAAATGATGTTGTCGCTGAGACCACGATGGCAAGGATCGCAACAATAAGGATCCCAACCAAACCACCGATCATAGATAAAAAGACGGCCTCAAATAAGAACTGCAGCAGCACAAAGTAATTCTTTGCTCCTAAGGCTTTCTGGATACCTATGATGCTCGTTCGTTCCTTGACCGAGACAAACATGATGTTGGCGATACCAAACCCTCCCACAAGCAGCGAAAAGCCGCCAATGATCCAGCCAACAGTTCCGATAACACCAAACAGGCTGTCAAATCCTTTTGTTATGATACTGGTCTCATTGATTGCAAAATTATCTTCCGCAGCCGGCTTAAGCTTCCTGACCGATCTCATAATTCCTGTAAGTTCATCACGAAGCTGATCGTTCGAGATCTGTGCACTGGCCTTGACAAGGATGGTTGACCCGACATCCTTGATGTCAACGAGCGTTTGACAATAATTTATTGGAAGCATCACGGCTTTATCATTGGAATTCCCGAAAAAATCCTCGCCTTCTTTTTTCATGACCCCGATGATTTCTATATTCCGACCGAAAATCTTAACCTTCTGGCCAATGGGATTTGCTTCCTGGAATAGGTTTGTGGCAATATCCGCCCCGATTATCGCCACATTTTTGCCACTGTTGGATTCGGACGGGGAGAAGTACCGCCCATCCGACAGTTCAAATTTCCAAACCCTATCAAAATCCTGGGAAACACCCATTACTCCAACTCCTTCAACATAATTGGACCTGAACTTTACCGTCTTGTTGACCTGGATCATGAACGCCGTTGCTTCCGTGAGTGTACTCCGCTTCTGGATTTCCCGCATGTCTGATAAGGAAGCTTCAGGCCGCTGGTAATATTTCCACCAGGGATAATCATTACCCATTTCCCATGGCCATTTCTGGAGATACAATACATTGTTTCCCAGCGATGCAATGCTTTTCCGGATGGCGATCTCCATGGAATCAAAAATTGTAAAAACAGAAATGATACAAAAGATACCAATGGTAATTCCAAGTAAAGAAAGAATTGTCCGGACTTTATTTACGATGATTGCCTGGAAGGCAAACAAATAACTCTCTCGGATCAGGCGAAGCAGGACGAACATAGAGCGGATAGGCAAATTGGTCAAAATCATCGTAAAAGTAATACAAATAGTTCAAAAACACGGATTAAATCATGGGATGTATCTTAAATTTTGGTAACATTGCAGCTAATTAATTTCACGGTTTTTACTATGGATATCAGGATCCGTTCTGCATTGATTTCCGTTTTTTCCAAAGACCGCATCGACGAAATTGCAAAACTTCTTCAGAACCTTGGAATCAGGATCCTCTCGACAGGAGGAACGTTTGAATACCTGAAAGGCCTTGGCATTGAAGCCGTATCTGTGGAATCCATCACAAGCTATCCGTCGATCCTTGGCGGCCGTGTAAAAACATTACATCCGAAAGTTTTTGGCGGCATCCTGTACCGGCGTGATGTTGAAGAGGACAGGATCGAAATCGGTACGTATGAAATTCCTCCGGTGGATCTTGTCATTGTTGACCTTTATCCCTTTGAAAAAACACTTGAAACTACTGCAACGGATGATGAGATCATCGAAAAGATCGACATCGGCGGTATCTCGCTGATCCGGGCTGCGGCAAAAAATTTCAACGATGTTGTTGTTGTCCCCTCTTCAGAACACTATGAGCATCTCATCGAATTGTTGAAGAAAAAGGGCGGTTTCACTGATCTTGCCGACAGGAAATATTTTGCAGCCCAGGCATTCAGCGTATCATCCCATTACGACACGAAAATATTCGAGTACTTTAACCGGGATATTAATATACCGGTTTTTAAAAAAAGCATCCCGGAATTCTGTTCCCTGAGATACGGTGAAAATCCGCATCAGAAAGGAAGGTTCTACGGCAAGATGAATGACATTTTCGATCAGCTTCACGGGAAAACAATTTCTTACAACAACCTTGTTGATATTGATGCTGCAATTGCGATCATTCATGAATTTACAGAACCTACGATTGTCATTATAAAACACACGAATGCCTGCGGTGTAGCCAGCCGGGAAACGATTACTTCAGCCTGGAATGATGCGCTTGCCTGCGATCCCGTATCGGCATTTGGCGGTGTGATCATTGCCAATAAGACAATTACACGTGAAGTTGCTGAGGAAATAAATAAATTATTCTTCGAAATCGTTATTTGTGAAGAATTTGAGAATGATGCCCTGGATGTGCTTAAATCCAAAAAGAACAGGATTATCCTGCGGAAAAAAGCTGTAAAATTTGCCGGAGTTCAATTCAAATCCCTTCTCAATGGAATCCTTGAACAGGAGAAAGACCTTAAAACAGAGGACGAAGCAGAATTAATTCAGGTTACAAAAAAATTACCGGATAAAACAGAGATATCAGACCTTATCTTTGCAAACAAAATTGTAAAACACCAAAAATCCAATACCATCGTTCTTGTTAAGAACAAGCAACTTGTTGGTTGCGGAGTTGGGCAGACATCCAGGGTGGATGCCCTGAAACAGGCGATTCAGAAAGCACAGGAGTTTGGGTTATCATTGGTAGGGGCCGTCATGGCTTCTGATGCATTTTTCCCTTTTCCCGATTGTGTCGAAATTGCCTTCAACGCCGGGATCACCGCTGTTGTCCAACCGGGTGGATCAATAAAGGATTCCGATTCCGTTGCATTTTGTGATGAACACAATCTGTCAATGGTATTTACCGGGATCCGGCATTTTAAACATTAAAAAAAACTACGAAATGGGGTTGTTTACAAAAGAAATAGCTATCGATCTTGGAACCGCCAATACCATCATTATCTACAACGATAAAGTTGTGGTTGACGAGCCTTCAATTGTAGCCATCGAAAGAAGTTCAGGAAAGATCATTGCTGTTGGGAAGAAAGCCCAGATGATGCATGGAAAGACACACGAAAACATCAAGACAATCCGTCCGCTGCGAGGCGGCGTGATTGCTGATTTTCATGCAGCCGAGCACATGATCCGGGAAATGATCAAAATGATTGATTTGCGGAAATCATGGTTTCCGCCTGCATTAAAAATGGTCATTTGTATTCCTTCCGGGATCACAGAAGTGGAAGAGCGGGCGGTAAAAGATTCAGCAGAACAGGCCGGCGCCAAAGAGGTCCGGTTGATCCATGAGCCTATGGCTGCTGCCATTGGGATCGGGATCGATGTGCTGGAACCCATAGGAAATATGGTTATTGACATCGGAGGCGGAACCAGCGAGATCGCCGTGATCGCACTGGGAGGTATCGTCAACAACAAATCCATCCGGATTGCCGGTGACGAATTCAACTCCGATATCGAGGAATATATGAGAAAACAACACAACATCAACATCGGGGAAAGGACCGCCGAAAGGATCAAGATCGAAGTTGGCGCAGCCCTTACAGATATTGATAATCCGCCACCCGAATATGCTGTTCATGGAAGAGACATGCTGACCGGCATTCCAAAGGAAGTCATCGTGAATCATGCTGAAATTGCGCATGCCCTTGATAAATCCATTTCAAAAATTGAAGCTGCCGTATTGAACGCTCTTGAAATGACCCCGCCGGAACTTGCTGCTGATATCTTCGAAACAGGTATCTATCTCGCTGGCGGCGGATCATTGCTGAGAGGTCTCGACAAAAGAATCCACATGCGCACCAAACTGAAAGTTCATGTTGCCGAAGATCCCCTCAGAGCAGTGGCCAGGGGTACAGGGATCGCATTAAAGAATTTTGACAAATTCACGTTCCTTATCAAGTAAGGTAATAAATTATGCGTTACCTGCTCTATTTCTTCAGGAGGCATTATTACTATTTTCTGTTTATCGCGCTTGAAGCATTTTCCCTTGTTTTGCTTGTGAACTACAACGCTTATCAGAACAGTGCACTATCGAGGGTTTCCGGCGGAATTGCAGGTTCCGCACTGGAAGCCTACAGCAGCATTTTCGAATATTTCTCCCTGAGCAGGGTGAACAGGATCCTGGCAGCCGACAATGCCCGCATGCATTCCAGCCGGATGGAGGCGTTCTACCAGGCTGACACCAACACCTTCTTTCACAAAGACACAATTTATAAGCTTGAATATAAATACATCAGCGCCCGGGTGATCAGTAACTCCACTGATAAGAGAAACAATTTCCTGATGCTGAATAAGGGCGAAGACCAGGGAATAAGCTTGCACATGGGAGTCATCATCGGCAACCGTATTGTTGGCCAGGTTGTAAGCGTTTCCAAACACTTCAGCTGGGTGATGTCTTTGCTGAATAAAGACAGTAAAATTTCAGGGAAGTTTAAGAAAAATGATCAGCTTGTCAATATTGAATGGAGCGGAGGAAATTACAGGAAGGGAGATGTGCGGGAAATCCCAAAACATGTTCAAATCATGAAGGGTGATACGATCATCACCAGCGGTAATTCGGATATCTTCCCACAAGGATTGCTCATCGGGACAATCGAAAACTATACCATTGCCCAGGATGATAATTTCAACAACGCAACAATGCGATTTGCCACTGATTTTAACAGTTTGAGCTATGTGGAGATCGTGATTGACCTGATGCGGCAGGAGAAAGAAACGCTGAAAGAATCTTTTAAAAGCAGTAACTAGAGATTGATTAATTATTGATTGGCAAATTTATTCACAATGAAAACAAAGAAATACCTTGTGACCTTTGTGAAAACCATTTTGGTCTTTGTGGTTAATAGAATTTATCTGGAAAGATGACAATCGTTTATCTAAAAAATATCGGACGGTTCATATTCCTGATCTTCTTTCAGATCTTCATCCTGAATAATATCCAGTTCGGCGGGTACATTACACCCTATTTTTATATCTATTTCATTCTTCTTCTGCCGTTCGAAACGCCGCGCGGACTTCTCCTTGTAAGTGCATTTCTTCTTGGTATTACACTGGATGTCTTTTCAAATACTCCCGGCTTGAATGCCGCGGCTTGTGTGTTGATGGCGTTCTTCAGGCCTATTGTAATCTCCTCAATTTCCTCAGGAACAGAGTTTATGATCGGTACACATCCTTCCCTGAAAAACCAGGGGATCAAATGGTTTGCCTATTATTCAGTCATCCTGGTGCTGATCCACCATATCAGCCTATTCTACCTTGAGATCTTCCGGTTCAATGAATTTTTTCAAACATTGGTCCGGGTTATCCTCAGCTCAACTTTTACCCTGCTGCTGATCTTTCTCAGCGAGTATCTGTTTTACTCAAGAGAGTAGCAGTAAATGACGAATGACGAATGATGAATGATTTTGACTTTCGGCTTTCCGCCTACTTGACATAGTTGTATAGTAACTTTATCTCCTTCTCCCACAAAGTGTCATCCGGCGTTTCCAGGATGAGCGGCATATCCTCAAACCGGGGATCATTCATGATTCGCCTGAACACAGGTTCTCCAAGAAGACCGGTATTAAGGCTCTCGTGACGGTCGACACGGGTTCCAAGATCTTTCTTTGAATCATTCAGGTGAAGTGCACGCAGGTAGTTGAATCCAACAATCGATTCGAAATCTTTCATGGTGGTTTCATAACCTTTCTCTGTCTTGATATCATACCCTGAGGTAAAAGTATGGCAGGTGTCAAGACACACACCAACGCGCGTTTTATCTGTTACCAGGTCAATGATTGCCCGTAAGTGCTCGAATTTGTAACCGATCGCGCTGCCTTGTCCTGCCGTATTTTCAATCACGGCTGTAACTCCTTTCGTTTTGGCCAGGGAGAGATTGATGGATTCAGCGATGCGCCTGATGCACTCATCCTCGGTTATCTCTTTCAGATGGGCCCCGGGATGAAAGTTAAGCAATTTCAAACCCAACTGTTCACAACGCATCATCTCATCGAGAAAAGACTTCCTGGATTTGTCTAACGCTACTTCATCAGGACTTCCAAGATTGATAAGATAACTGTCATGCGGCAGGATATGCTCCGGGAGAAATCCAAACTTCTTACAATTCGCCTTGAACTGACTGATATTTTCAGATGTAAGCGGGTTTGCAAACCACTGCCGCTGATTCTTCGTGAAGAGGGCAAAACCTTTTGCCCCGATATTGTTTGCATTGATGGGTGCATTCTCCACACCACCCGACGCGCTGACATGAGCTCCAACGTATTTCATAGACCTGTTTTTATTTTAACAAATGAAATGTAAAGATAGCGCATTAAGTATAAAAAAAAGCCACCTTATGGGGCGGCTTCCTTTACTTGATTCCGAGGTATCGAGCGGAGTCGAACCGCTGTGGGAGGTTTTGCAGACCTCTGCCTAGCCACTCGGCCACGATACCATGAATGCGGGTGCAAAGATAGAATTTATTTTAGTACGACAAAACACAACTTACCTGTTTCACTTTGCCCCCAAGCTGCGGGTTGGTCTTGGAAATTTTCACCTTTGCCTTGATAATCCCGGGGAAAGCAAGGCGAAGGGCCGCAAGAATTCTTTTCGCCACATTCTCCAGCAGATGGGAAGTGATATCCATTTCTTTTTTCACAAGATGGTAAACTTCCTGGTAGTTCAGGGCATCCGGAAGCCGGTCAGATATATCCGCAGAAGAACTGTCATAATCAAACTCAACATCCACAATGAACTTTGTCCCGATGACCTGCTCCTCCATAAAATGCCCGTGATAAGCAAAGAATTCCATCCCTTCTAATAAAATCGTAGCCATTTCACACTTTTTTAGTTCAGCAAATTTATCGATTTCAAACCGAAGGACCGGCTTAATTATTAATTTTAAGTATGTTTGCAAACGAAAAATCAGACGAATTATGGAAGAGAAAAATAATCCTGCGGAAGAAAAAGCTTCCAGGTCTCTCAATTTTATTGAAGAAATAATCCAGGAAGATATTCAGAATAACAAGAATGAAAGTCGGGTGCATACAAGATTTCCCCCCGAACCCAATGGATACCTTCATATCGGTCATGCAAAATCCATCTGCCTGAATTTTGGTCTTGGAAAAAAATATAACGGAAAAACAAATCTACGTTTTGACGATACCAACCCTGTTAAAGAAGATGTTGAATATGTTGATTCCATCATGGAAGATGTGAGATGGCTTGGGTTTGACTGGGAAGACCGTTTGTTTTATGCCTCCGATTATTTTGAACAACTTTATGAATATGCACTGATACTGATCAGAAAAGGACTTGCATTTGTTTGTGATATGTCGGCCGAGGAGATCAGCGAAACACGCGGCACACCTACCCGTCCGGGGAAAGAGAGTCCTTGCCGCAACCGCACCATTGATGAAAACCTTGATCTTTTTGCACGGATGCGTGCCGGCGAGTTCCCGGATGGATCAAAAGTCCTTCGTGCAAAAGTTGACATGACCTCCCCTAACATGCATATGCGCGACCCGGTGTTATACAGGATTCTTCACGCAACGCACCACCGAACTGGCGATGCCTGGTGCATCTACCCGATGTACGATTTTGCCCATGGACAAAGTGATTCCATTGAAAGAATCACCCATTCCATCTGTACCCTTGAATTTGAAGTGCACCGACCGCTCTACGACTGGTTCATCCGTGAGATCGGGATCTACGCTCCGCGACAGATAGAGTTTGCCAGATTGAACCTGAGCTATACCATCATGAGTAAAAGGAAGCTTTTGGAACTGGTCCGCGAAAAACTGGTGAATGGTTGGGATGATCCGCGGATGCCGACTATTTGCGGATTGCGACGGAGAGGTTACACACCGGAGTCGATCCGCAACTTTGCCGATACCATTGGTGTCGCTAAAAGAGACAACATCATCGATGTGAGCCTTCTGGAGTTTTGTATCAGGGAAGACCTCAATAAAAAGGCAAACCGGCTCATGGCTGTGTTGAATCCTTTAAAAGTCATCATTGATAATTTCCCGGAAGATCATGTTGAAGAAATGGAAACCTCCAACAACCCGGAAGACGAATCGAAAGGAAAAAGGAAGGTTCCCTTCTCCCGTGAAATTTTTATCGAACGCGACGATTTTATGGAAAACCCACCTAAGAAGTTTTTCAGGCTTTCTCCCGGTGGTGAGGTGCGTTTAAGATCGGCATACATCATCAAATGCGAAAGTGTTGTAAAAGACCCCGCAACAGGCAAAATTGCCGAACTGCATTGCACATATGATCCGCTCACAAAAAGCGGGATGTCAGAAAGCACCAGGAAGGTTAAAGGAACCCTGCACTGGGTTTCTGTAAAACATGCTATCCGCGCTGAAGTTCGGCTGTATGACAGGCTGTTCGTCAAAGAAGATCCTGAAGCAATCGAAGAGGGAAAGAGCTATAAAGATTACCTGAATCCAGATTCTCTGAAAATAGTTACAGGTTTTATTGAACCGTCTGCAGCAAATGCATTACCCGGAGAAAAATTCCAGTTTGAGAGAATCGGCTATTTCTCAGTTGATAAGGATTCCCAAAAGGATCATCTCATCATGAACCGGACCGTGACACTGAAAGACTCCTGGTCAAAAACTGAAAAATCTTGGTAACAGATAAGGTTATTCAAAAAAAACTCCTTATTTTTGCACTCAGATTGTCCTATGGTGTAACTGGCAACACAACTGATTCTGGATCAGTAGAGTCTAGGTTCGACCCCTAGTAGGACAACAAATAAACCCCGTAGATCAATGACTTACGGGGTTTTTTATTGGTTTGGGGACGGTAAAAGTGTTGTAAAAGAGAAAGGTCAAATCCCCAAGAAAAAAATCAATCAAATACAAAGATACTTAAGTATATTTGCATCTATAAGTGTGATCACTGCCAGGTGTAATATTAGTAATTCATCGTAGAACCGGCCTGGGTAATCACTGACCTTACTAGGATGATAATTATCCTTTTCCACTAGTTAACAGATATATTAATCTTTCCTCAGTGGTGCAAAAGATTTTCCTGTTGTTCTTCTTCCTGCTTTCCGGCATTCTGACAACAGAAGCCTCAAACTATTACTGGGTAGGAGGCACTGGGAACTGGTCTGACATCAACCATTGGGTTACCTCTTCAGGGGGTTCTGTCACCTACCTGCAGGTTCCTTCAGCAATTGATGATGTTTATTTTGATGACAATTCTTTTACCGGAGCATCACAAACTGTAACAATCAATATTTCGACCGCGTTCTGCCATGATATGATTTGGACAGATGCACTGTATAACCCTAAACTTGCCAGCACCGGTGATCTGAGAATTTACGGGTCGCTCATTCTTATCCCTTCCATGACATTCTCTGTTCAGGGTAGGTTGTTCTTCGAATCCAATTCCGCAGGAAATATCATTACAAGTGCAGGTCATCATCTGGTTGAAGTTGTTTTTGAAGGTGCCGGAGGAGGATGGATATTGCAGGATTCACTCAATGTGGGACCTATTCAACATTTCAACGGAAGCCTGAATAGTAACGGTCAGAATATAACATGTGATTACTTTTACGGTGTTACCTGTTCTTCGTGCAGTTATTCCCTTTGTTTGGATAACTCAATAATTACAGCACTTACCGGATGGGAGTTGCATGGCGAAAAACTTAGTTTCTCAGCTACAAATTCATTAATCAGAATAGAAAAATATTCATTCTATCACAGCGGACCACCAAAAAGGTACCATAATGTTGAACTTTCCGGATACCTGTCAATGCTTGCCGGGGGCGGTTCTTCGTTCAATTCTGTAATCTTTTCAGATCCCGGCACATTGAATGATGCTGACACAATAAAATTTTTGAAGTTCCTGAGTGATGGAATTATTGAGTCAGCTGGGAATAAAATCGGGACTGCCTGGTTTTCAGGAGATGGAACCATCAGTGGTTCCAATATCTTCGATTCACTTCTCTTTACAATGGGACACAATTATCAAGTGAAAAATGGGGCTACTCAGACAATAAATAAATCATTTGTTGCCAACGGGAATTGCTCAGAAGAAATCAATATTGAGTCATCACTATCAGGCAACCAAACGACTTTCCGCAAAACAAATGGCAGTGTCATACTGGAACATGTTGCATTGAAAGATATTAATGCAACAGGTGTCATACCTTTTATTGCCAATAACTCAATGGATCTTGGAAATAACAGCGGATGGCAGTTCAATGGCCCCGGTCCGCAAAATCATTATTGGGTCGGAGGTACCGGCAACTGGAATGATCCCGGACATTGGTCTCTCGTTAGTGGTGGTCCCGGGGGGGCGTGTATACCAACAGAAGTTGAGGATGTCTTTTTTGATGCTAGTTCATTCAACAGTACAAATCAGCACGTTTACCTTAACGATATCCATTCTGTTTGTCGCTGCATGAATTGGACGGGTTCACTTCTAACCCCCACGTTGAGCGGATCAAATGATTTGGAAATCCATGGTTCCCTCACTTTGATACCAGCAATGGTAGTCAATATGACAGGTAGTATTTTATTTAAATCTAATTTCACCGGGAATACAATTACAAGTGCTGGCCAGCATTTCATATCGGATTTTAAATTCATTGGTTCCGGGGGAGGATGGTTGCTTGGTGATAATTTAAATACCACCCAGAACATTTACCTGGTAGATGGGACTTTAAACACAAACGGTACAACTGTTACTGCTAACAGCTTCAATTCGGATTATACAAACCCACGAACACTCAACATTACTAATTCCATTTTTAACCTTGGAATAGCTCCTAACATTGTAAATTCATGGATAGTGAATGGAACCAATTTGACATTTTTATCAGGAAATTCGTTGATCAGGATTCTATCTGGCATGTTTAAGAATAAAGGTACAGCAAAGGTTTATCATGATGTGGAATTAACACCTTCGAGTTTATTAGGTAATGGTTCAACATTTAATACTGTTACTTTCTTTAATTCAGGTAATGTTGATGTAGGTAATACATTTAATTTGCTGAAATTTTACGGAGCCGGGACAATCTCCGGAAATAACCAAATCACGAAGGGCATACTACTCTCAGATGGATCATTTCAGGGAAACAGCGTTTTTGATACATTAGTCCTCGCTCCCGGCCATAATTATGAGTTTGAATATTCCAGCACACAGAGAATTCTTCAAGAGTTTACTGCCAATGGGAATTGTTCAGGTGACATTTTCTTTTTTTCTTCAGAGGCAGGACAGCAGGCGATGATAAACAAAAATTCCGGGAGCGTAACATTGGATTACATTACTCTGAAAGATATCAGAGCAACCGGTGAAATCCCTTTTGTTGCCAATCATTCAACAGATCTTGGAAATAATTTCGGCTGGACGATAAATGGTCCCGGTGCTGTTGATCTTTTCTGGGTAGGAGGTACGGGCAACTGGAGCGATAATTCTCATTGGTCCACGCATAGTGGCGGGCCTGGAGGTGCCTGTTTGCCTTCAGGGAATGATAATGTTTTCTTTGATGCCCACTCGTTTACCGCCCCGAATCAAATAGTGACACTTAACAGCACGGTTGCCACGTGTCACAATATGAGCTGGACTGGAGTTGTGTTCAATCCCAAATTCACAGGTGCTAATAATCTGAAAATATATGGATCGCTTACACTTGCGAATGGAATGCAATGGAATCTTTCCGGAGGGCTTATGTTTTTATCAGCCAGCCAGGGGAATTCCATAATGAGTTCCAATCATTCTTTCAACCAGAATATAACTTTTGATGGCAATGGAGGGGGTTGGATTCTCTCAGATTCCTTATTTTCTTATGGAATGGTTTTCCTGAATTCCGGATCACTTAATACCAACGGAAAACACTTCTCTTGTTCTAATTTCCTTTCAAATACTGACAATTATCGATCACTGAATATTGATAATTCAATCATCAGGACTAACGATATGTTTAACGATTGGGAAATAAATGGAACCAATCTGGTTTTTTCGTCCAATAATTCTCTGATCCTATCCAACTCCGGTTTTCATCTCACAGGTACACCAAAGACCTATAACGATGTCTTGATAAACGATGGGAGTGCCATTGGAAGCTCAAATTATAATCATCTGACATTTCTTATTAGTGGTCAAACCTATGGTACCGACACGATAAATGTGCTTAAGTTTTTAGGTTTCGGACAAATTGCAATAGACAATAATTGCAGAATCTCATCCGCTTTTTTCGGCTCTGATGGTAGCATTGGCGGAAATAATGTTTTCGACACACTGATACTTTCTCCGGGACACACTTATCAGTTAAGTGCCGGTTCGACCCAAACGATCCTCGGGGAATTCAACTGCAAAGGAAGCGGTTGTTATCCCATCACGATCATGTCAGCCACATCATCACATGTCCAATCCATAATTTCAAAAGCCGGTGGAATAGTTTCGTGTGAATATCTTGAGCTGAAGGACCAGAAAGCGACCGGCGGAGCACAGTTTTATGCAGGCAGGCACAGTACATCGCTTTCGAATAATACCGGGTGGGTTTTTTCAGACGCCCCGGGATATCAGTTCGGACTTGGACCTGATACGACCTTGTGTGCAGGTGATACGGTTATTCTCACTACTGCAGGATTTAACGGTGGAGTCTCCTGGTTGTGGAATAACGGCAGCACGGGCTCAACGCTTGCCATCACTCAGCCTGGTCTCTACTGGGTCAAGGTTACCTATGAAAACAATTGTTATATGATTGACTCAGTTAATCTTACTCTCAGGCTCCCTCCCGTGGCACATGCTTCATCCAACAGCCCGGTATGTTTTGGCGATACGCTGAAGCTCCATGGTTCCGGGGGCAACCGCTTCTTATGGAGCGGCCCGAACGGATTCAGCAGCATCCTTCAAAACCCTTTCATATTGAATATGGGGACGTCTGAAACCGGAAAGTATTACCTGACGGTGTTTGAAGGCAGCTGCTCAAGCCTGAGGGATAGCATCCTGGTATCATCCGCCCCGGGAAACCTGGTTGGTGTTGGCATTTCCGCTTCCCCACAGGGCCCCGTTTGCGGAGGAACCATTGTTTCTTTCAACGCCGTCCCGGTTAATGGTGGAACCGCCCCATCTTATCAGTGGAAAGTGAATGGGTTACCCGTGGGGGGCAATTCACAGATTTATTCCCGGGCGCCTCTCAACGGCGATATCATCTCTTGTACGATGACATCGAATGCAGTCTGCCCTTTGGGAAATCCAGCCAATTCCAATACCTTGACAATGTCAGTCAATCAGCAAGGAACTGCCGGCATTTCGATTTCATGTTCTTCAAATCCGTTCTGCCTCGGTTCCGGAGTTACCTTTACAGCTAACGCGCTAAACGGGGGTTCAAACCCGGTATTTCAATGGCTTGTCAACGGAGTTCCTTCCGGAATGAATTCCACCCTGTTCTCCTTCAATCCGCAAAATGGAGACAGTGTCAAGTGCATTATGATATCAAACCTGATTTGTGTTTCAGGTAATCCTTCATCTTCGCAAACTATCCATATGACTGGCATTCCAATTCCAGATCTGAGGTTCAGTGCATGCTTTGACACGGTGACCACGGTTCACTGCAAACCCTTTATTCTTAAGGGGGGAATCCCTCTCAACGGGACTTATTACGGTGCTGGTGTAAATTCAACTACCGGGGTGTTCGATCCATCCCTGGCTGGCCCGGGAACGAAGAGGATCGTCTACTCTTATACGAATTCAATGATGTGTAGCGCCAGTAAGTTCAGGTCCATCGTTGTTCTGCCGGATCCTGTGTTCATTTGCGGCAATACCCTGACCGATGTCCGTGATCTTAAAAGGTACCCGTCAGTAAAGATTGGCAGTCAGTGCTGGATGGCTGTTAATCTCGATAATGGCAATGCAGTTCTTTCCACAAAGGCCCAGACCGACAACTGCATAAGTGAGAAATATTGCCTGAATGACAATTCGGTTAATTGCGATTTATACGGCGGACTGTACCAGTGGGATGAACTGATGAAATATTACGGGAGCCCGGGAGGACAGGGATTGTGCCCTCCCGGATGGCATGTGCCGACGGAGAATGAATGGAGTAGCCTTTTCAACTTTTATCGCGGCAACGCACTTGCCGGGAGTCCAATGAAGGATTTATATTTTAATCAGTTCAACGCACGGATAAAAGGAATAAACTATTTGAATTCCATCTGGAGTTTTGTAGATTTTGCTACATTTTTCTGGTCTTCTACCTCCTTGGAAACAACAAAAGCATTCTCACACGGGTTAAATGTTTACAATTGTTCGGTGTCCCTCTATTCTTCTGCCAGGTCAAATGCTTTCCCCGTAAGATGTGTCCAGGATTAATGAATGATTTCTTGGTTATCTGTTTTTAATGNGGATCGTCCGGGCGGTGNGATACCTATCATGCTTATAAGCGCAAACATGAACAAGTAAACAGTAGATTTNTTTTATATGGTTTTGGAATGGTTTAGTTTGTGTAGAACAACACTGCTTGCAAAGAGTGTGCCAGAACTATATGTCATCAATGATATATTTGCTAAATATCACAAAAAGAAAAAGATACACTTGCTAAGTAATAGAGGTTATTTTATGCTGAGCAAGTATGAATTATTCATCAACAACTTCTTCAACCCTTAAAGGATGAGGATAAACATAAGGAGTATAACCCGGCTTCACTTCAAAATGATAATCTCGATGTTCTTTTAACATGGTCGTATCTGTATTTGAAAATAGTACATTGTAAGGATTGGAAGAAGGACCATATGGTTTGATGGAATTATTCCACATATAAACGTCGCCATCTCCATGCAGCAAATCCGAGCCTTTATCATAAGCCCCGTACTTTACAGCACTGTTGTAACCTATTTGCGTGGATAATGGATAAACCTTCTGATCGCCGGTTTTCGGATTATAAAAGGCGTATAACACAATTGCAAACTTGCAATATGCCACATAATTATTATAGATAAGACTTTCGCCCCCCCGGATGCCAATGCCACTTGAGGCAAGAGAGTTTGCAAAGGAGGCTTTTCCGGATGCATGATAACCTTGAGAATTAGTTATTGGAACGTTGTCTATATAAACATCGTTAGTTATAGCATTGTTGTAGATTTCAGTCGCGCGTGTGCTGTATCGGTTTGGAGCTGCCCCACGGGCTTCGTGCATATCAACAGCCGCAGCCGGCAGAATATTATTTTTTAAAGTATTGTACCTGCAAACATACAAACCACAACCCCCACCTGCTATAGCATGCCTGTGGTATTCAAATGTGTTGTCCTCGATAAAAATAAAATTATTTGTTCCAAATCGGGGTGAATTCACCCATTGAAGATTACCCCCATATACAACAACACCATACCCAAGCCCAAGGCCATTGCCTTTGAAATTATGGTAGAATACATTCTTGCATATTAATCCTCTTGCGAGGTCATCTTTATGCTGTATCATAATGGCAGCGTAACCAAAATTTTCAAATTTGCATCTGGTAATGATAAAGTCAACCGCATTTATAATAATTATTCCAAAATCCGTGGCTAAACTTCCATTCAAATTATCGCGCCCAGCAGGCTTTTTACTTTTTAGAGTGAAATCAGAGATTATGATATGACTGGATGAATCCCGGTTGATCTTCCATTTAAAAAAAAAGGTATCCTTTAAATTACTATCTGATACAGTCTCCGGTCTGAAAAGTATCGTCAACTCTTTTCCTGCCCCCTTCAGGGATAACAGCTTTGTAAATTCAATACTTTTGGAATAGCTGAAAGTACCAGCGGGTAATGTAATGATATCGCCATCTCTTGCAATGTTATAAGCATGCAAAATATTAGGCTGAATATCATTATTCTTACCGGGATCACCCACAGTAATGACATTGCCTGCAAAACCCTGAATAGTTGAAAATAGTGCCATCAGGATGAACTGTACAATAAATCCTTTTGACTTCATAATAAAGACCACGATTAACCGATAAATTCATGATACTGCGTGTTTGTCTTTTAGCTCCCCGGGAAATAAGACATAACCCAGGTTATTTCGTCGACCTAAACACAACATCTTTAACGGTAATAAAGGATGATTATTTTTATCACGCCTTGTGACTGCCTTGGTCAAAAATAATAAGTTGTTGAATTACTGTATTTCTTCCGGCATCGGTCTCTTCCTCTCCAACCGGTCAATAAATTGAATAACTTTGTCACAAGAGACAATCATAAACAGTACTAAAATCCGGTTTTATGAAAAAAGTATTCATTCTTACCACATTGATTGCAGTCTCTGTTGCACTTTCACTGGTTTCTTACAAACATTCAAAGAATTTCCAGCGACTGCGTTATGAGTCCTTTCTGAGGAATAAATCCTGGAAACTTACACCTCAGCAATTGCCTGATGCCGATGCCATGTCGGTTGACCAGCCGGGAGTCGCAGCACTTCAGGATTATTTTCAAACGGTTGATCCGAAAACGGGAACAATTCCCAGGGAACGGCTGATCAATGCATATCTTCAGTTAAAGGCCGCGAATGCACTCAAGTTGGGCGGTTCGGGCGTTCACTGGACGGGTTACCCTGCCGATATGGGCGGACGAACACGGGCAATGATGTTTGATCCGAATGATCCCAACCATAAAAAAGTTTGGGCAGGTGGTGTGACCGGCGGTCTCTGGTACAATACCGACATTACCAATGCCAGTTTTTCCTGGATCCCTGTCGGGGATATGTGGAGCAATATGGTGATCCACTGTATCACTTCGGATCCGGTAAATCCTATGACTTTTTATGTTGGAACCGGAGAGCCCGAGACAGCCATGCAGACCTACCGCGAATCCTCAGGGCTTGGTGATGGCATCTGGAAATCCACGGATGGCGGGCAAACATGGAGTGTGCTACCGTCAACCCTGAATTTTGCTTTTATCTCGAAAATAATCGTACGCAATGAATCAGGGAATAGTGTGATCTATGCCGGTGTTGTCTCCGGGTTATATCATGGCATTCATAATTCACTTCCTTCCGACGGATTATTCCGTTCCACCGATGGCGGAACATCCTGGCAGCAGGTCTTGCCGAACATCCAGGGACAGACAGTTCCGTATTCTCCTTCAGATGTGGTCATGAATTCAAGCGGAAGGATTTTTGTCGGGACAATGCCCAATCTTGAAAATAAGGGTGCAGCGTCAATACTATATTCAGATGCCGGTACTTCAGGATCATGGACCGCCAACGAAACATTCCGGGCACAGATCGTTGCTGATACCGCGAAAACCATTCCCGGCCGTGTCGTACTTGCCAGCTCGTCTTCGAACCCTTTAGTGGTGTATGCCTTGATTGCACAGGGTTTCAATAATGCCTACAACAGTTTCAACTATTATTATTGCTACCGGATTTACAGATCTGATAACCAGGGCGCGACATGGGTACGGAAAAATCTGCCAACGGACAACAACAACCAACCGAATTTCGCTTACCTGGCATGGCATGCCCTCGATATAGCGATTGATCCGAACAATCCTGATAAGGTGTTCATAGGAGGACTCGATATTCAGAAGACTACGGATGGCGGTTTTTCCTGGAACCGAATCAGCGACTGGAGCCTGATGTACTATGGCGGCGGACCACAATATGTACATGGGGATCAGCATATCATGCTCTTCAGGCCCGGCTCCTCTGATGAACTGGTGTGTGGCAGTGATGGCGGGATTTTTTATACTGCAGATGCTTCTTCCCCTGATCCTGTTTTTGAAGAACACAACAAAAACTACAACACGCTTCAATTTTACACCGGGGCTATTCACCCGACTGCAGGAACCAACGAGTTTATTGGCGGATTACAGGATAATGGAAGCCTTTTTTACTCAGGCGTTCCACTCACAATGAACAACATGGTCAGCGGTGGCGATGGTTCTTACTGCTTCTTTGACACCTATGATCCGAATAATTTCATGTCCTCAATCTATTATAACCAGTACATTACGTACAGCTACAACACCCAGCAGAATTATATTACTGATTTTTACCAGAGTGGTGTATTTGTAAACCCGGCAGATTATGATTATAAGAACGGTACACTCTATGCCAATGCTTGTGATTTTGTCGGGAATTATAGTGACAATATCCTGCGGATACAGGATGTCATGACATATGGTTATTATGGTTCGTTTGTGCCGGTCGGTACTGGGGCCAGCGTTTACTTTTCCGCACTGAAATGGTCACCGTTTTCAATTTCCGGCAACACCATTATATACCTTGGGACACAATCGGGGCAATTGTTCAGGGTTCAGCATGCCGAATCCACTCCTGTTAAATCCGAGATCACCGGTATCAATTTCCCGGTAGCAAACCTGGCCAGCATCGATGTAATCGGTTCAGAGGACACACTCCTGGTAACATTCTCCAATTACGGGGTCCCGTCGGTCTTTGTGACGTATGACGGTGGGTTGTCATGGCACAACCGTGAAGGCAATCTTCCGGACTTTCCAATTCGCTGGGGGATATTCCACCCTGAGAACTCAAGGCAGGCCATGCTTGCCACGGAAACCGGGATTTGGACAACCAGCAACCTTAATTCAGAGGGTGTTACCTGGTCACAGGAAACCAACGGTATGCCGAATGTAAGGGTTGATATGCTCAGGTTTCGGGTATCGGACAACACGGTATTGGCTTCGACCCACGGGCGTGGATTATTCACCGCAACATGGGATGTCGTTTCAGGAATTGAGGACATCACGAAAAGTCATGTCAGTCTCTATCCGAACCCGACCTGCGGATTGTTGAATATTTCCTGCCAGACTTCAGGAATCCGGAAAATGATGGTTAAAATTTATGACCAGTCAGGAAAGATTATCCTGGAGAAATCCAAAAACTCGGCAAGCGGGAGTTTCACTGATCGGGTAACCCTTGACGGGGAACCTGATGGGATCTATTTAGTGGCTCTTTATGAAGACGGAAAGAATCTGAGAACAGTAAAAATCATCAAGANATAAGTTGACATTATGGCGAAATCACCTGCCTATGAACGATATTCACCTGAATTTTTCATGAATGAAGCGCTCAGGGAAGCAAAAAAGGCCATCGAAAGGGATGAAGTTCCGGTTGGCGCCATTGTCGTTTGCCAGAACACGATCATCGCTCGAGCTCATAACCTTACTGAAGCGCTGACCGATGCCACGGCCCATGCTGAAATGCAGGCAATCACGGCGGCTTCAGGTCACCTGGGAGGGAAATACCTGGATGAATGCACGCTTTATGTCACAGTGGAGCCTTGTATTATGTGCGCGGGCGCTATTTTCTGGGCGCAACTCGGGAAGCTTGTTTTTGGGGCTGCGGATCCAAAACGGGGATATAATAAGATCAATTACCCGGTACTTCATCCAAAAACAGAGGTCGAATCCGGACCCCTGGAAGAAGAATGTGCGTCATTGATGCAAGATTTTTTTAAAACAAAAAGAGGATAAAAGAGAAGGCAAACGGTTATGAGTCATGGAATATTTCTGAATGAAAACATAAAATCCATTATTTCGGAAGTGGCCGAAGTTGCGCAATACCTTTGGGAAAAGGGCTGGGCCGAACGAAATGCCGGAAATATCTCTGTGAACATTACCGATCTTTTTCCGAGAACATCCTATTACTTTGATGACAGTATCTTAAAACCGTTGAATACGGGCTTTCCGTTATTGAAGAACAATGTGTTCCTGCTAACCGCGACAGGTGTGCGTATGCGTGACCTTTCAAAGGCACCCGAGAAAGGGTTATGCCTGGTACAAATAGATTCGGCCGGAACCGGTTACCGGATGGCAGAATTTAAGTCTGGGGCATTGCCGGCAAAAAGAAATCTGCCTACTTCGGAACTGCCTACACATCTTGCAATCCAGGAGATGTTCAGAAATCATCATCCGGAAATGAAAGTGCTGGTTCATGCCCATGTGCCCGAATTTATCGCCCTCTCCCAGATCAGTGAATTTAAATCCACGGCTGCCCTGAATAAACTGTTGTTTGGAATGCATCCTGAAACCAAGATGTTTGTTCCGGAAGGCATTGGCTTTGTTCCTTACTCCTTGCCAGGTACCGATTTCATTGCAATGGCAACAGTCAGGGAACTGGAGTCGCATCCGGTGGTGGTATGGGAGAAACACGGACTGCTGGGATCAGGAAAATCAGTCATTGAAGCGTTTGATACAATGGATCTCCTTACAAAATCGGCAAAGATTTTTCTTCTTTGCAATAATGCCGGTTATAAACCGGAAGGATTAACCGATAGCCAGATCCGGGATCTGTCATAGGAATTGCTGTGAACACAATTATTCGGAAAAAACGCTGGAAACTACTGCAGGGTCGATTTCTGAACTTGCGGGATTACAGCATCTGTTTTATAGTCAATGCTGGCGCCTGATCCTGTATAACTGAAAATTTTAAAGTAGTAAGTTGTTTTTGGCAAAAGATTACCAAACCATGCTTCCTGTGCCCCTGCGGGAACATTTTTATCGGTGGCACTGTTTGGAACAGCAATTCCGTCAACCGGTATTGCAATGCTGTCGAAGCCGACATTGCTCATCCGCACCAGGTACCCGGTTGGTACTATTGTTCCGGTAGCATCAGTCCACTGGATGTGGATGTTATATCCGGAAAAATTAGTCGGAAAATTTGTTGGTTCCGGAGGCAAAGGCAACCCTGCCTGCGTGACTGTAACAACCATAGGAGTTACCCCTGTTACAGTGACAGTGATGTTTGCAGCCCGCGAAAGAACTGTTGAATTCGCTGAATAGGTTGCCGTTATCGTTCCGTTACCGCTTCCTGAGGTCGTTGGTGTACACCATGACTGGTTGCTGCTGGCTGTCCAGCTCGTATTGGATGTTACCGAAAAAGAAGTGTTCCCTGAAGATGAACTAACAGCCTGGTTGGAAGGAGTAACCAGGAGAGTTGGTGAAGCTGCTGCCTGAGTAACAGTTACAGCAACCGGTGTCAAACCAGTGACTGTAACTGTCACTGTTGCTACCCGTGAAACAATTGTAGCATTTGCTGAATAAGTAGCAGTGATTGTACCGTTCCCTGTTCCGGAAGGAGTGACCGTACACCATGATTGATTGCTGGACGACGTCCAACTGGTATTGGATGTTACAGAAAAGGATGTGTTTCCTGAAGAAGCTGTAACGGGTTGGTCAGCAGGGTTAACCGACAATATTGGCGTAGCTCCGGCCTGGGTAACAGTAACCACAATCGGCGTTAGTCCGGATGCTGTGACTGTGATATTTGTCACCCGTGATGATATAGTTGTATTCGCAGAATAATTTGCATTGATAGTTCCGTTACCTGACCCTGAAGGTGTAACCGTACACCAGGATTGATTGCTAACAGCTGCCCAGGATGAATTTGATGTAACCGTATAGGAAACCGATCCGGCTGCAGAGGTTACCGGCCTGTCAGAAGGAGAAACTAACAATGTTGGAGAAAGTGTTGTTAAAGTAAGATCGCCTCCATAGGTCGTGCCATTGCTGTTAACCGCAACAAGCCTGAAATGATAAATTGTGCCCGCTGCCAGGCTTGAAATGTTCGCACTCACATTTGCAACAGAAGAACCAGATCCTGCAGAGGTTACTGTTGAGGAAGTTCCGTAACTGGTCGTGGCTCCCCATTCAAAATGGTAAGTTGTCGCAACGCCATTGGGATTGACCGTCCCGTTCAGTGTTGCAGAAGATGTTGTTATAATTGTCGCCGCATTTGTAGTAACGACCGGACCAGCCCCGGGAGCCCAGATTGCAGCGGCGTATTCCGGGTGGTCAATGAAAGGATTCCGGTTATGCTGAATGGAGTATACAGCTTCATTGCGATCAATTTCTTTCTGCGATACCGGGTCCTGCGCATTCCAATCAAGTAACATCGCGATATACCAGGCCTGGTAACAAGGATACGATGTGCCGTCTAAAACCTGGGCGCCTTCTGCATTATTATTTTGCCATGTGGCAATTACGTTTTCGTACCTGGTAGCCATGTAGAAATAGTTACGGGCAAAATCTCCTTTGAATTCATCTCTGGGCTCAAAAACCGTTCCGGTGTACCCGGGCGTGGTGCAAGGTCCTCTTTTGCTTCCATTGAGGGACGTCCATGTCGGAGTCGTAACCTTACCATATGGATGGTCACTCCGCATATTATTAACGTATTGGTCTGTTGGCACAATGTGAAACAGATCAGTATACATCGGCGCAACATCCCCACCGAACCAACTCTTCGGAAAAGAATGCTCGCGGCTGTAACAATCTCCCTCCGCACTGGCACTTCCGCATTGATCCGTAATAAAAGTAAATTCGTAAGGTGGAGTACCTCCCGGAATATCCGAATACATGTCCCAGACTTTCCCGTCGGACCTGTCGTCGGTAGTCAAGAATGCAGTCCAGATCGCTGCATAGGAGATCGAAGTATGTCCTTTGATGATATTGTACAGGTTGGTTTTCAGCGCCGCTCCGGTTCCTGTTGCATTATTATAGTATCCGGAAGGAATCTGGGCTGTTAATGCCTGAGCTAAAAGAAGAAAGAGAGGCAGGAAAATTACTGAACGAAATCGGCGGGCAAAACCTGCCGGGGGAAGATGTACCATAGAGAAAATTTTTTGAGATCCGTGTAGCTTCCTGACACTTGATTTCAGCCTGTTCTGATGTAGGTTTGAGTCGTGGTTGTCAGGGTTATACCCTTACAAAGATACAAAAAATATTCCCAGGTATCGACTTATAACTGTATTAAATGTGGAATAACAATCTGTTACATTCTTATTAACACTTTTTAGATCCAGGTTTCGTCGTTAATAAATAAATCTTTCTTGAACCATACATTGCACAAAGGATTAACAGCGGACACATTCCCCCGTCAATCGGGGCTCCGACAGGATTCCCGTTTACTGCCGGTGATCCCCCGGGATTTGGAGGGTTAGGCGGATCGGGAGGATCTCCAATTGCAGTATAGAAAAACGTTCCGTTAAGAACCAGTAGGATCGCGATTATTCTGTGCAACTTCTTCATTTTTTATCTTGCAGGGTAGTTTATCATATTGAATTTAGTAAAGACAGATTTTTTCATTTAAAGTGCCCAGGTTTGAAACGATCCGGAGAATATAGCAGCCAGCTTCAAAATTGTTGTTAATCCTTGTTATCTTTTCAGTGGCCAGGGGACTTTTATACATTTCCCGGCCTGTCATATCATATAAAAAAACATCCCCCGACAGATTTTGTAAGCTTGTGTTTTGGATGATGACACGGCCGTTATTGAAATAAATTCTGGGTGGTTGAGGCTTTTCGTCAGAAGCTACACCAAGCCCGTGATAGTTGAAATGTAGAAGGAAACGATCAGGGCTTTCTTCTTTAGAATAAAGGAAGTCATAGCCAGGATGTTCTTTCAGATCAAGCATTGCGTGAAGATTCATATCTTCAAGGATGACAGAGATTCCTTCTCCGAAAGTCCCGATACTGTCAAATGCCAGTTTGTAATTACCCGGGATTCCGGATTTGAAACCCATTGGAATAGTAGTTCCGGAAGAGTCAAACGGCAGAACATTTACAGTTGCCTTGAGATTGTCCTTAGTAAGGGTGTATATCTGTGGGGCCTCGTCCAATCCCCACAATTTGTGTGCATCATAACCCGGATCAAAACCTCCGGTTGTGGTGGGGTCAAAATGTACAACAAGCTGATCATAATAATCGTTTTCAGTTCCCGTAACTTTTATGAATAATGTGTTTAAGAATTGCCTGTCTCTTTTGAGGAAAATTTCCGGGGATGCCACTTTCGATGCATTATTGAAACGGACAAATCCTGAGCCGGGAACCTCGTGAGTCGCAGCGGCGTCACAAAGCACAAAAAAGCCCTGCATAGCCGGAACATATTGTGAATGAGTACCAAAACCAGTCATTGCCGGGTATACGCTGTAATTACCTCCGGAAGAGAGCGAATGATCCCAGAAATATGCAGTCGATTCAACATTTTCCCACTCAGAATGAACAATATCCAGGTCAATTGTGCATGGATAGGGATTTCCTACAAGATTCCACCCGTCATATTCAGCAGGACCGGTTTGTCCGGAATATGTCTTTGTGACTTTCTTCTCCAGGCTTCCTGTATTAAGCTGGGATCCTCTAAAACGTGCAGTATGATCCGTTGTTGGCCAGAGCGCATACCCTTGCGCTGTATTTAAGGGTTCCAGCGGTGATACGATGTCTGGCCCAAATCCTGATGTGCCTTCCGCATAGGGTTTTATGTAGTCACCAAGAAACACAGAGGCCTGAGCCGACTGCACTGGAACTGAAAAATAATGCCAGGCTCCCGCAGTAACAGCTCTTTCTACTAAAGCATTCCCTGTGCCTGCATAAGCATAGCCATTGTCTATATAGGAACCATCCGACCTGATTTGCAAGCAGTCAGTTCCGTTTAGCATAGTTGCACCATTAACAGCAAGACAGGAACCTCCCGGGATAATGAATTTTGCCGGAGAAGCAATGGTCAGCGATCCGGTTATTTTACGGGTGGCATGTAATTCAATACCTGCCGGAGAAGAATTTTTTATCATCAGGGACTTCGGACCATTCACCAACGGAAATTCAACAGTGCTTGTAAGCGAATAGGACGTTCCAGAATAAGACAGGACTCCGTTTTCTCCATATGAAACAGTCTTTCCGCAAGGCACGATTACGCCAGTAATTAAATTAAGGGTGCCGCTTACGATCACATCGTTGCACAAGCTAATACCAGCTCCATTGTTGATGGTCAGATCATTTACAGTTCCTGGCAAACCGTTCCCGGTTACCTGTGCTGTTGTCCCATCATACGAGTAATTTGCAGCATAATGGTAGCTTCGCGAGCCACCAACCTGGATACTTCCGGTTTCACCTGTCAGTGTGATCCCGTCCGGAGAACCGGTAACCAATGTTCCTCCGGGATTTAAAATAAATGTCGACAATGTTGAATTTATGCTTGCAACTTTCCCATTCCCGCTGTTCAATGTTCCTCCGGTATCAATAAAAAAAGTCGCCATCGTGTGATTCATATTGATTGTTCCATTATCCAGGTTCAATAGCCCTCCCGGCTGGATCAGGAATGAAGCAAAGGAAGAAGGTGCCATATTTATTATTCCCTGGCAGTTTATTGTTCCTGAATAACCCAGGGAAGGGCCGCCAATAATGATGGCGGCCGTCCCGATCTGGTCCAGTACTCCGTTTCCAAGATTCAGCACTCCCCCCACATTAAGTGCCCTGGGCTTTAGGGTATAACTGTTAGTGTTTAATGTACCATAAACGTTCATTGTTGCAAGCGCGCTCATTACCCATGTGGAATTCATGTTGACTGTGCATCCGGCTAAGATATCAACATTGATCAGGCTTGAGTTCATGGCATCAGAAGTAAGATTGACGGATTGTGTTCCGGTCTTGCTGAAAATGATTTTGGATGCAGAGCCGGAATTCATCACAATGCCCTGGCCTGATATCGTAAGATTGCCGCTCAGGCTTATATTTGAATATCCGTTTGTACCAAGATCGAATTTACCGCCGGTAACCAGAATATCCCCAATTACTATGGTATGTATATCAGGAGTGCCTGTGGTTCCGCCACCCTGGATGCTAAGAATTCCACCGGAAATATGGATATTTGCTAAATTCAGGGTGAAGGATGAGTTACTCTTTGAGCAGAGCCGGAATTCATTCTCGCTGCCGCCGGTCTGCCGGATATCGAGAATCCCATTGACTATGGCAATATTTCCGACCTGATTCCAGCTTCCGTTCAGCGCCGGAACATCGATAATGAGATTTCCCCACGTAATCCCGGATGGAATAACATACAGGTTGCCAATCCAGTTTTTTATCCAGAAAGTACTGTTGGCACTGAAAGATTCTGTGCCATTGAAAATTGTTGATGAGGGCGCTCCAGTATTGTCGTGTATGAATGTCCCTCCGTCATCTATCTTAAACGTCGTGGCTTTTGCCAGGGTGACAGGAAAAGTTGCTGTAAGAATCCCGTCATTCTCAATCCATAAAAATGAACCGGTCCCCGAAATTGACCAGTTGGCTCCAGTAGTCAGTGAATGACCACCCTGAACGACAAAAATATCCCCGGATGTGAAGTTAAGCGGTGAGTTTCCTCCGCCTGCCCGGTTGTCGTTCCAGCTGGCAGTTAATTCAGGTGCGACGGATCCCTGCGAATAGAATGTCGTCCCAAACATCCTTATTGAAAACAGTATGAGGCATAACAATGATAAAATGGTCAGTTTTTTCATGGTGTCGATATTTACTGGCTATACGTTCAATGATCGGAAAGTTCATCGCCATTGTTTTTCACTTCAAATAAGAAAACGAAATTTATTCCTTAATCGACTTTTTATAAAAAAGTAGCATGGATGTTGGAAACTTTTTTCAGGAAGGAGGCGAAAATAAAAAACCCCGGCCGGGAATTAACCAGCCGGGGGGCTATGTATGACAACAATTCGGACTGAGACAGGATCACCTGTACATCAGCACTCAATTGTTTTTTTCACTCACGAGATTTCAGTTTTCTTAATACTCCGGGAATACAGCATGAATCCAGCATAACCGAGACATGTTAACAGGGTAAAAAAAATTTCCGGTTTTTTGGTCAAGAGGACATCCTGTTCCACCACCCGGGCTTGTCTGGTTTCCGTTTTGGCCATGTGCAGGAGGTGGAGGTGCCTGGCCGCTGGCGGGGAGAACCATAACAAGTGTAAAGAATGATGCGATAACTACTAATAATCTGAATTGCTGTTTCATGGGATTTGTTTTTATGAGAAACGATGAATCCTTTTTCCTTTTATTTATTAATTGAGATAAACCTTGGCAGTCTTAACGGAAGATTCATCCTGTACCTTTACTATATAGTAGCCTTTCGTGGCATTCACCTGGATCTGGTTGGAAAACTGGTTCCCCAGTTTCCTGGTCAGGACTTGCTGACCCAGCAGGTTGCTGATTGTTACCTGTGCATTGTGAAATCCGGCATCACAGGTGATAAATACTGTTTGCTTATTGGAATAAATGTTGATCGTGCCATTGGTCTTTTCTCCAATACCAATCGTTCCGGAAAAGTGCAACAGGAAACGACTTGCATCTTCGGTCCCGGCAGCAGTGAAGGTGTAAACAGGATTCTGTAGGAGGTCCTGTATAGTATTCATTTTCAGATCTTCCAGTGACAATCCGGTCAGCGAGCTGAAACTTTCAATTCCCTTAACCGATATGCTATATTCTCCATCAACTGGTGCAATAATTCCTAGTGGAACGGTAGCCCCATTCTCTACATTTGGCATTGAGTTCAGGCAGGCTTTATAATTATTGTCTATGATCGTATAAATCTGTGGAACATCATGGTTTAAGCTAAACAACTTTTCAGCATCAGAACGGTCCCTGCCGATAGTGCTGCTTTTTTCGAACATAACGAAAGTTTCGTCATTGTAGTTTGTACCATTATTAAGCTTGATCGATAACTTATTCGCCGGAGCTTCTTTTAGCCAATAATCCACATCATTATGATGTGCACGTGCTGAATTTGGTATATAAAGGTTTTTTTCTCCAGATACGTTCACCTGAATAAAGAACCCCTGCATGGAAGGAATAAAACCATCTGCATTGGCCGAACCGTGCAGATTATCCATCCAGAATTCATAATTCCCTGTTGCATCATTCCATATATAATAATAAGGGCTTGTCAGGTTTTCTTTTCCTTCAACCAAACTCCAGTCGACTGCTGAAGGGAATGGGTTACCAGGAAGGGCCCAGGAACAATCAGTAATAAGGTCATAGAATGCCAGAACCCTGTCAGCAGTATTCAGCGGACCAACAAAACTCTTTGTTGTTGTCCAGCCTGTGCCATAAGCTACAAGGTATCCCCGGGAATCAGCAAAAGCCAGAAGCGGAAAATCAACAGTGTTGACAGTTCCATCCGGATTTCTCAGATTTCTCCAATGTTCATCCGGTGGAATCGGACAATTGGGGAGCCAATTGTAGAAATCCCAGGTTAAAATATTTCCGGGAAATGTTCCCGGGAATGTCGGTGCAAATATCCCGTTGCAGATTTTCTGGCCACTTACAGGAGAAGAAAGGAAATGCCATTTTAGGTCGGAATTAATGTTGCGCTGGACAGTAGCTTTTCCGGTAACGGTTCCGTTTGTGATGACGGATCCCTGTGACTTGATTACCATATTGCCTGATGTCGCAATTGAAAGCCTTCCATTTATTGTCAGCTCCCCGCCAGCATCTATTGTTAAGGAGGCCCCTGTGTTAATGGTTAAATTAGTGCATGATATCTCCGGTCCTGCAATGAGATCTGGATATTGTAATCCACTCCCAGTAATTTGCGGAATTATTATATTATCTGCAGACGCCGGGACAACACTGCCAACCCAGTTTCCAGGGGTATTCCAATTGGCTGTATGAGCAGCACCTGACCAGGTTCTGGTTGCAACAGGATTGGTTTTGTCACCAGACTTTTGTCCGAAACTGTAAGCACCGAAAATAATCGCCGTGAAAATCAGTAGTAGTTTTTTCATATAGGGGTTTTTAAAATAAAAAATATCTTGTTTAACAATTCTTCAATTGAAAAAGAAAACCATTTTTTGTTAATCCGCGGTCATTGTAGCTTTTGTCATTAGCCAGACTAACGGAATACTTAATTTGGTTAAGCGTTATGCAATGAAAATAAGGCACGTAAAAAAACATGAATTTATTTATAACTATGTGTAGCTTGCGTTATTAATTTTGTGAAACAAATATAATAAAAAATCAAATTCAAAAAATATAAAAAACATAAAATATTTTAAAAATATACAAAGATTACAAAATTATTATTTTGCGACTACTTTAATGAACCATCATGAGTGTTTCGTTATTCCCATGAAATTACCTCATAGAAGGTTCATTAGGTCAGGGTTATAAAACAACAAACTTTTGAACAATAGCGTCCTTCCCGTTTTCAATCATCATGAAATAAATTCCCGCATGAAAATTTGCAATATCTATTCTGTAAGTATTTGAAAAAGGCCCTCCGGTAATTTCATAGTTTTCCAAGAATCTGCCATAACTTGAAAAAATCTTTACAGACATGATCTCACACGGAGGGCCGGATGTTTTTATTAAAAAATAATCTTTTGCAGGATTAGGGAACAACTGAAATTCGCCGGATTGGTGAATTTCCTGCGTTGAAATGACTATGACATCAATGTTATTTGATGTATCAGAACTGCATGCATTCATAGTGACAACATCATAGTATTTCCCGTTTTCGGTGGGTGAATAGCTTTGATCCGTTGCTCCCGGAATTGCTTCATTATCCCTGTACCATTGATTTCCGTGAGGTGCGTTCGATGTTAAGGTTGGTCCGGACTGAATGATAACTGGCGCAGGTGGAACGGGGAATACAAAGACATAAGCAACACCGGATGCAGTGCCATAACAGCTCATGTTGTGAACTGAAAGTATCGAATAAATCCCCGGGTCTGAAGTTTCGATCAGGTAGGGTGATGTAAGCTGGTTGTTTATTGTGAGGGATGTTATGCCATTTGAATAGGTGAACGACCAGGGAGGCAATCCACCAAGATCAATGCGGAGAGTTGCCATTGATCCATCTTCACAAAGTGAATCTCCCCCGCTGATTGTTGCTGTCGGCAACTGGTCAACGACAAGGTTTGTGGATCCTGATGAAGATGAAAATCCATCAGAAACAGTCAGGTAATATGTTGTCGACGAATCCGGGCTGACCAGAGGATTGGCAAGATTTGAAGACCATGGAGGACTTCCCGCAGGAACAGATGTCCATGAGAAATAATAATTTCCGGTACCTCCGCCTGCATTGGCATAGAGTTGTGCAAAAGAAGTCCGGCATATCTGGCCGGGAACTGCTGAGGGATTAATGCTCAGGGCTCCTCCGGAAATCATGACTGCAACGTTGTCAGCATCCGTGCATAACGAACCCTGGCTGGTAACAACCAGATGGAAAATTGTTGTTGACGTCAATTGGATGGTCTGCGGATTCTGAATGTCTGGATTCACAAGAAGATTTTCGGGCGACCAGTGATACGCAAACGAGCCCGTCCCACCGCTTGCTGCATGCAGCGTCAATGATCCCCCAAATGGAATCGTGGTATCGTTACCGGCATTTGCAACAGGCAGGTTATTCACGACAACCGGAACAAAGGCAGATGACCCGTTTCCACAATCATTTTTTCCGTTCACCAATATGTTGCCGGAGACAGCCGTAGTGGAAAAATCCACGGTGATTGAATTAGTGTTATTGCCACTGGTAATTGAAACCCCTTGGGGAACAGTCCAAAGATAACCAGTTACATTCGCTAATGGAACAATGCTGTACTCAACTGAACCCTGGCCCTGGCAAACCGAGCCGCTACCGGTAATCGGCCCCGGTGTTGGTACAATACCGCAAATCAAACCATTGATATAGTAGGTTGATGATGGGGAATCAGGCAGGACATTGGAATTTGCATCTGTATATTCGCAGGATGGCCCGGTTTCATACCATTGCAAAGGTACTGTCCCGGAAAGATAGGTGAAAATATAATTTACAATCCAGGACCCGTCAGGCAAAGTGGCCCCCTGGCCATACCATCCGACCACAATCCGGTGGAAACCTGTTCCAAGGTCAATATCCCCGATATTGAAATTTCCCGAAAGAAGAGGATTTTGATTTCCGGAAACGAAATGAAGCTTTGAGTAATCATAGTCTAATGTCAGTGTTGCAGATCCAATGTTATTGAATCCTGTGACGGTAACAGGTACTGTAACATTCTGGTTGGGAATAGCGTTATTAACTGTTGCCGCAACAGTGACGGGCGCGTTCTGTGCGTACAGCAAATTCCCGGCGGCAAAAAGACACACTATAATAAAAAAGCTGATTTTCATCATTAAAGAAGTTTATTTTGTTGAATGGCGTTTAATTCAAATTACCCCAATGTTTGATAATAATTTTTACCAATTCTATCAACAGGGTTGTTTCATAAAAGATCGGATATTGATTGAGGTGTCCGGAAAATACTCCTATGGAATATGTGCGAAAACATAGTTAGCGGCATTGTTACCGACAATATTAATATCATTGGATTCGACCTGGCCATCGCAATATAAATCCGTAGGGAGATAGCCGAGAAGATAGTCTGCGGCATCATTTCCAACTGCATTGATATCGTCTGATTCTATCTCTCCATCCTGATTCACGTCACCACTAAAAACGAGAGGAGGTGATATGGTGACACCATCTGCCTCAAGCATGGTTGTCATATTCCCATCATAAGCCTTCGATAATGCATCAAATGCATACGTAATCGTGGACCCGGAGAAGTTTACCGGAAGCGCCGAAGTGGTTTCTATGCTGTTACGATGTTTAATTGTCAAATAATATAAACCATTATAAATTTGAGGGATGCCTACAGTTGCTGCACCGGATGTACTCAGTTTGACCATGCTGGCAACATACACTGGCGGATAATGGTAGGCAGAAGCATTGTGCAATTCCACTGTGATCACATCAGCAGTATCTCCCTGAAAGTGGTCCCCCATTTCATCCTGGGCTTTTATCATTGTACTGTTCCCGGCATAAAGCCCTTCAAGGAATACGGAAATATTGCAGATCTTACTCTGAGATACCGAACCATTGATATAATATGAGTTTTTAGGCAGGTCATACAATGGCATCAATGTTAGTCCTTCATTATAGATACAAGAATTACCATTGTAATAACACTGCAGATTAGAGGATCCCCCTGCGTAATTAAAGGCAACATTTACCAGGCAACTCCCGTCTGGTAATGAATTAGAAGGTCCCGACCACTGCAGCTCCAATTGGCCGGGCTCCAAGTTGCTTGATGTAAATGTGCCACCAATTGCAGAAGCAAGTGATGCCTTCTGGTACTGAAGAACTCCCGGATCATAATTTAACGTCAGGGTAAAGCCACCAATGGTGGAAAAATTATTGATGGTAACCGGAATTGTCACCGGCTGCCCGACAATACCTGCCGAGGTTCCAACACTAGTTTTTGGCGCAAGATGAGATGTCACGAGTCCATCCTGGAAATACTGGCTGGCTGGATTCTTCCAGAGAGGATTGAAGAGAACATCAGCATACTCGCAGGAATCGCCACCGGTGTTCCATTTAAGCTGGGAGGTTCCGGAGATATAATGAAAATTCATTGTCAAAATTGGAGATCCGTCTGATAAGGATTTAGGAGATCCGTTCCAGCCAATCACAACGGTACGTTTCCCGTCAGATCCCGGTGGATAGTCGCTCAGCAGGAGTGAACCGCCAAAAACCGGATTGGGTACATATGCTCCGGTCGGAAGCGTCATAACCGACGGATCGTATTCAAATGCCAGGGCCAGTGTGCTTATGTTTGTGAAACCATTCACCTGGACTGCAACAGGAATTGTGCTTCCGTTTGTTGCGTAACTTATTACAGGCAGCCAGGTAACCGGAGAAACCTGTTTCGTAACCAGGCCGTCCAGATAGTACTCGCTGGTAGGTGAATCGTACAGAACTTTTGATCCTCCATCAGCATATTCGCAGGACGGCCCCATGTCAAACCAGGAGAGAGCAGAAAAATTTCCGTTACTGAAAGAAGTGGAATAATTAAATCTCAGAGAGACCAATGTGCTTCCATCTGCCAGGCTTCCTGAATTTCCAAACCAGGAAATCGTCATTATTTTTTTCCCGGGAGTCCAGTCATCCGTACCAACAACAAAATTACTTGTAAAGAGCGGATTTGGTGTAAATGAATTTTGATACGTCAACGTAGTGATATCATAAATAAGTGAAAGTGTAAAAGATCCAATCCCCGTATAATTCTTCACGGTTATGGGCAGATTAAGTATGCCCGGTGAGGCATTGGTAATTACCGGTGCATAGGTTTTAGGAGCCAGATGTGAAGTGATTGCTCCATTAAGATAATATGACGTCTTAGGTGAATCATTCAGAACGGTAAATGCCCCTCCCGCAAACTTTTTGTACTGGCAGGAAGTCCCGGATGTATTCCATGTTAAAGTGGAAGTTCCGTTGAGATAATTGAACCTGATATTTATCAATTGAGTCTGATCGGGCAGTGTGATCCCGGTTGTTCCTGTCCATGTTATTACGATCGTTCCAGGGGTTGATGAATTTACAACTAACCCCGTAAAGACCGGGTCATAAATGGCGCTTTGGAATGTCAAGGCCGACGTCTGGTAATTGAGGGTCAGCTTAAATGCGCCAATATCCGTGAAATTCGTTACTGTAACCGGCGCTGTCACAGGTTGCCCGCTCAGGGAATTTCCGATCACTGGGGCGCTTGTAACCGGCGCGTTTTGTGCATTCAGGAAATTCCCTGCGGCAAAGAGACATACTATAATAATAAAAAAGCAGATTTTCATAATGGCAGATTTTTTAATTAAGAATAGAGTTTTATTCAATAACCCCGGTGTTTGATAATAATGTTTAAAAATCCCGTCAATAGGGCTATTTCATAAGAGCCCAGATATTGATTACAGGGTTCTGAAAATAGTGCTAAGGAAGATGTGCGAAAACATAGAAAGCAGCATTGTTACCGACAATATTGATATCGTTGTCCTCAACCTGGCCATCACAATATAAATCCGTAATGAGATAGCCGAGAAGATAGTTGGCTGCATCATTCCCAACAGCCATGATATCATCCGAATCAACAGTTCCATCCTGACTGATATCACCAGAATAGATGAGTGGGGGAGAATGTGTCACGCCATCTTCTTCCAGCACATAGGTCATATTTCCGTCATAAGCCTTGGACGGTTCATCAAATGCGTAATTGATAAAAGCTTCTGAGAAAGAAACAGGGAGTGCTGAAGTAGTTTCGAGGCTGTTTCGATGTTTGATCGTGATATAATAAGACCCCATAAGCTGCACAGAAACATTTACGGACCCATCTGTGCCCAGCTTTACATTGTGCTCGGTATATTCGGGTGGGTTTGAATACTTGATCGGGTTATGCAGTTCAACAGTGATCACATCTGCAGTGTCTCCCTGGAACTGATCGCTGTAAGCAGCCCGGGCTTTGAACAGGGTGCTGTTGCCATTGTACAATCCTTCAAGAAAAACTGTCACATGCAGGGCTCTTTTTAAAGCAATGGTTACCGGGAAGCTGCATGTTGAACTGGCACCGGCGAGGTTCGTCAATGTATAAACAACATTGGTTGTGCCAATCGGAAATCCGCTACCGGAAGGCGGGCTGCATGTGAGCGTCCTGATCCCGCACGAATTCTCTGTACCAACAGTCAACCCGGGAATTTCTCCCATCACGGTATTAAAGGCAATATGATAGTTATCAACGCAACCAGATGCCCATGTTCCTGCAGGAAGATACCCATAAGTTCCTCCTCCTGGCATTGGATCATTGGCTCCTGCACCGCCGCATACAGGCGAGCTTACATACCATCCATGGTTATAATCATTCGGGTTATCCCCCACATAATTGTGTATTCCTGAGAAACTAAAATTATACAACTCCCCGGCTGTCAGGTACGGTCTTGCTGTTTCAGGAACATTCAAAGTAAATATTCCACTGACAGCACCGGATAATGGCCCGGCGGGGCTGGTGAAGGTTGTATCATAAGTCCATAGAGCGGCAGTTTCGGGTGCTGCATTTGCACAAACCCCGTCACCTGGATAAAGCGCAACATGAACTGTAAATGGAAGCACATTGATGTTCCAAAGCCCCAGGGAAACACTCTTTAATACGCCTGTTTTCCCGGGATGAAAGGATTGCCATACCCATGGGCCATTGTCCACCCAGTAGCCGCCTGCAGAAGTAGGAGGTGTCGCGCAATGGATCTCCTGGATGTCGTTTGAATAATTCACCCAACCGACTACCTTGTCGGGGATTTCACCCATCACGGTGTTGAATGCAATGTGGTAGTTGTCTACACAGCCGGATGTCCACGTCGGACCAACCGGAAGATACCCGTAACTTCCTCCGCCGGGCATTGCATCATAGGTGCCCGCTCCGCCGCACACAGGGGAGCTCACATACCAGCCGTGGTTGTAATCGTTTGGATCATCGCCGGCATAATTATGTATTCCGGAAAAGCTGAAATTATACATCTGACCAGCTACCATGAAAGGTCTTGCATATTCAGGGAGACTGAAGGTAAAGACACCACTCACAGCGCCTGCTAATGGGCCGGTTGGTGCAGTAAATGTTGTATCAAATGACCATAGAGCGGAGATTCCAGGTGGGGTTGCATAAGCACAAACGCCATCGCCCGGATAGAGGGCAATATGAAGTGTAAATGGCAAAATATTGATATTCCAAAGGCCAAGGGAAACATTTTTCAGAACGCCTGTTTTACCGGGATGGAATGATTGCCATACCCATGGACCATTATCTACCCAAAACCCACTGGCCGAAGTCGGCGGTATCGCGCAATGAATCTCCTCGATATCGGTTGAAAAGCTTGCAACAGGGTTGCTTCCTAGTGTGATTGAGGGGGGGCAGGTGACCGTTGGTGCAGGAAGATCACAAATGAATCCACTTACATAATTTCTTAATGACTGGCAGAGATAAAGTCCCGGCCCCGCTCCATTTACCTGGTTTTTTGTTGCAAATTCGCAGTTTTCATTTTCATAATCCCAGGAAAGAGAGGTGCTTCCCCCATGGAAGTCAAAGGTTATATTGTAGAGGATTTGCCCATCTAAGAGGCCCCAGCCACCATCTGGTGGACCGGTGTGTGAAATCCCCAGTTCGGCAGTATTTCCTGTAATTACAGCGCCGGCTTCCTGTGGCTGGGCCCAGCCGGAGGGCCTGTTTGGGGCGCTGATACTGACATACGTTAGAACATTCTTGTCGTATTTCATCTTGAGGGAAATGGCATTGATGTCTACAAAATCACTGCCACCAATTTTAATTGGCACTACGATCATACCTGCTGTTGCCGTCATTGAAGGTGCAATCATGACGGGCGCATTTCCTGAGCAGTTCTGAGCATTGACAGAACCGGATCCTCCCAGAGCGAGAAGAACAATGAATACTAATTGTAAAACTTTCGTTTTCATATATTTCTTTTTTAGGCATTCATTCTGAAGAATAAACAATTTTATTTTCTTAATCCAGGCTAACGAGGTTGAACTTCAGAATGTGCAGATTTTTAAATATCGTGATATTTCAGTCTTAATCCAGAAGAGACGATTTTGTTATTTCTTTGATAAATGTGTTGTTTACAGATAAATAAAAAAAAGGGGAGGGAGGTATAGTGCCCTCCCCTTTTACAATTGTTATTTTATTTATTTACAACAAACTTTACGGTTTTCACCATATCATCTGTGTCGTTATGGAGCCGGAGGATTGTAGTGTATATCCCTTGCGACAGGGTATGTGCATCCACCTTAAGAATATAGCTGCCACTGGTTTGTGGTTTATTGACCAAAGTTTTAACAACCTGGCCAACCATGTTGTAGATCTCCAGAGTTACATCTCCGTCGATTGGTAGTGTATAATGGACGGTTGTCGATTCAATGAAGGGGTTTGGATAATTGACCAAAGTAAGTCCGTTATTCCCATCCTGTTCATCAATACCAACATTGCCATTTACTAAAATATCCGTGATCAGAATTGCATCAGGGATCACATTGGAGTAGCTGTCTGCCAGTTCATTCAACGGATCAGCTGCAAGTGTAAGCTTGATTGAGTTACCCTCAGTGAATTTGGCTGTTGTTTTCAGCTTTAATACAAGCATTTCAACGCCAGCAGGTAACTTCACTGATGCAGACGAATTCCATCCGATGGTCAGCAGATTTCCATTGACTGAAAAATCTGGTTTTTCATTGCTGCCCTTCAGGTAGACATCCTTTACTTCCACCAGGTCTGACGGAATTTCCAGGATCAGGGAAACAGCTCCTAAGTCTGTCTCGTTCATCACACGGATCGGAAGTTCAAAATCCTGTGATGCTTCAATCTTCAGTGTTGCACCATAAGTCATTTGAACTGTATTACTTGCAGATTTCAAAGCACCCGGTGTGAAGCTTCCGTTAAAGTCGCCGGTAGCTTCGCCATAGAGGTTGTAGTTAGTAACATTTCCACTGACAGCCACAGCAAAGGTGGTTGGCGGAGCTGGTGCGGGATTATAATTGTTCTTCACCAGATCCCCTGCTTTCCAGTATGACCATTCTGATCTTGTAAACCATGTAGTTGGAGGTGTAGTAGCAGGAACCACATATTTACCATATACGAAGTACTTCTGGATAAGCGATGCATCAATGGCGCTGACAAAATTGTTCGCAGTTACATCACCAGCAAGGAATTGCGTATGTTCGATCCAGATATTTGTTGTCGGCCATGCATTTGCAGCCCCGGCATCGGTTGAGTTGATGCCACCAACACCTTTGTTGTTATTGACAACCGTAATGGTGTAAGTGTCAGGACAAAGGTTTGTGAAAGAATACGCACCTGTCCCGGAGTCAGTAGTTATATCACTTCCAACAGGATTATTCCCGGAATCCAATAATCTCAGCGTGACATTATTCAATGGTGTCTTGGCCGGGTTATTGTACTTCAGGTTACCACTGAGGGTGCTCCGGGTTACAGTATAAGTGTAAGTCCAGTCTGCAGTCGTTGTTCCATCGCAAGCGGTGTAACGATACGTCCACACAACTGTTCCTTCACATGCTGGTATGGTTGAATGTCCTACCAATGCTGCATGTACTGCTCTGCCACATGCATCCGTGATATTTGCGGGGGCACCGGGATCTACTGCCTGTGCGGGGCCTGCTACTGTTGAGCTTCCGCTAGCTGGAGCCATTAATCCACCAGCATATAGTACATGATAAGTATAGGTCCATGTTGCCGTTGTCATGTTATCGCAAGCTGTATAGATATAATGCCAAACGACATCAGCATTGCAAGACGGAGCCGGATCGTGACCAACCAATACCGGGCTTACAGTTCTGTTGCAAGCGTCAGTGATATCGGTTGTCGGCGGAGCTACCTGAGATGCAGCAGGGCATGATACAGTTGTTGCACCTGCAGTCGGAGCAGTTAAGCCACCGGAATAGACAACATGATAAGTGTAGGTCCATGGAACGATGGTTGTACCGTCGCATGCAGTATAGGTATAATGCCAAACGACATCAGCATTGCAAGACGGAGCCGGATCGTGACCAACCAATACCGGGCTTACAGTTCTGCCGCAAGCATCGGTAATATCAGTTGTCGGCGGAGCTACCTGAGAAGCTGCAGGGCACGATACTGTTGTTAAACCTGCAATTGGAGCCGTTAAACTACCGGAGTAAATAACATTATAGGTTTTTGTCCAATTAGCTGTGGTACCATCGCATGCTGTGTATTTGTATGTCCATACCACTGTACCATTGCAGGTAACCGGATTAGGCGTGGAAACGGATCCTACCAATACAGGGACAACTGTCCGTCCGCATGCGTCCTGAATAGTGGCCGGGGGGCCGGGATTAATTGCCTGAGATGGACAGGATACCGTTGCAATAACATTAGCCGGAGGTGTCAGTCCGCCAGAATAAGTAATGGTATAGGTTTTTGTCCAGTCAGCAGTTGTGGTTCCGTCGCAGTCTGTATAACGGTACCTCCATACTACTGTACCATTGCAGGTTACAGGATTAGGGGAGGATGTTGATCCGATAAGCACCGGTGCAACGCTCCGTCCGCAGGCATCCGTGATATTTGCCGGTGGTCCGGGATTAACGGCTTGTGCAGGACAAGATACTGTTGATACAGCATTGGCCGGAGGAGTCAATCCGCCAGAGTAATCAATGGTGTATGTATAACTCCAGTTACTGAACAATCCGGAACAATCCTGGTATTTGTAAGTGTAGGTTCTTGTACCCTCACAAGCCAATGGACTTGGAACATCAACCGTTGATGTCAGAGTTGGTGTGATGTTGTTTCCACAAACATCATTGACCAGAGGCAACGTAGACATGTAGGTCTTGAAGGTCAGGTCATAATCAGGCCATTGCTGCCAGACATAAGTTGGCGAGCAACCGGAAGTACATCCGTCCATAGAAACCCCTCCATTATACGCATTCGGATACATAAAGAACAGACCTACCTGATTATAGGTAAAGGATGTAAGCCAGAATGTATACTGCTGGCCTGCAGTCAGGTAAGGGGCAACAGTCTGAGCAATGTTCAAGGATTGCCAGCCAGTTGCTGAGAAGGATTGATTTCCGCTATAAAGTAAGGTGCCGGCAATCCCATTTCCCTGGTAAATCTGGAGTGTAAAGTCCAAGGGTGCAACCAGAGTTCCAACTCTTAAATCAATCTGAGTTAGCCATCCTGATGTGCCACAAGTAATGGATTGTCCAATTGAAGTAAAATTATTCCAATATGGAGTCAGCAAACCAGTATTAACAGACAATTGTTGCTGATCAACGACGGACAATGAAGTCGGTGCCATTGCATCGCCCGGACAGGAAACTGTTTTTGCACCATTTGCAGGCACGACAGGAGCGGTTGTATGGTCAATGGTGTAGACAAATTTCCATACTGAAGATACTCCAGGGCAAGCCGTGTATGTATAGGCATAGGTTCTTGTGCCTTCACAGGTCAGAGAAACAGGATTGTCTGTTATAACAGGGCCGGAAGGAGTAAGAGTTACACCGCATGCAGTAACTGTCGGAGGTGTCGGAGTTGTGATGGCGGAGATGCATTGAACCGTAGCTGCACCGTCAACAGGCACTGATGGCGGAGTAGTATTGCCACCTGTATACTGTATGGTCTGTCCGGTTAATTCGTTTCCGCAAACATCAGAGACTTTGAATGTATAGGTCACAGTCCAGTTGCAATTTGTGCCGGTAACTGCTGTGTTTGTAAGGGAGGCAGTTAATGTTCCGGTACAGTTGTCGGTATACCCTGCAACTGCTGTAATTGCATTAAATGCCGGAGTTCCTGTTGGAGGAGTTACAGCGTCTATATAACATGCGTTGATCCCACTGCCTCCTGCAGGTGGTGTGCCTGTTGGAGCAGTAATATCATTCACAAGTATGGTCTGATCGCAAGTACCCCAGTTACCATGTATGTCGCTGATCTTATAAGTGCGGGTAATGGTATACCTGTGTGCGCAGGTTTCATTACTCTTTACATCTTTGACAAAAGCAAATGAAGTTGCGTCAACACTGCAATTATCTGAAGCGGATCCTCCTGCTGCTGTGAATGCTGTGAAATCAACATAGGGCAAAGGCTCAATGCATTGTACGGTTATCGTTCCGGGACAAGTTAGTGTCGGGGAAACATTATCGTTAACAATTACATTAAAGGAACATGTTGCAGTTTTACCGCAGGCGTCTGTTGTGGTTACGGTCACAGGAGTAGTGCCTACTGCAAAAGTGGTACCACTTGGAGGTACTGCAACAACACCAATTTTACGTGTTAATGTGGTATTGTCGATAGCAAGTTTCTCAACTGCCACGAAGTTAAACCACATATAGCGGTTACCTCCAACAGTAGCTATGGCATCTGTACCTGTGATCGTGTTTGTCCAGATTAAATTGTTGGAGGCATCCGTGATGGTGAAATCAACGGCGAGGAAACCTGCATTATTTCTCGTCTCCCACTTCATGGTATACCATCCTGACGGGGTGCCAGCAGGAATGAAGGCATGAGGTTGAGTTTGAATATAAGCAGGAGTCATTGCCGGAATTGAATTAGAGGAATTGTTGCTTACACAAACATAAATACCAGTATTATCTCCTCCAACATGATAAACGAAATCACGCAGGAATCCGCTGGTATTGTTGCTTACGGCCTGGTCAAGATCCCACCCGTAGGTTCCCGAAGCAAGGCCTGGATCACCCATGTTAAAATATACATCAACACTTGAAATGAAGCCTGATCCAAACGTACCGTTATAACCACCAAGACGGCAGAATGCTCCGCTGTAATCATCTGGAGACACTGGCAAGACGGTAGAATTGATTACCGCATGAGCTGAGCCAGTTTTGGAAGCGATCCCATCAGTACCAGTTGCTACCCGGGTAATTTGGCTGTTGTAATCATTCCAGTCGGTTGAAGGATTATTAACATAATTGCCACTCAACCATGCCGTGTTTTCAAAACCCTGGAAGTATCCGAAATCGGTACCCGTTGGTGCAGTGTAATTTATAACTGCTGAACATGCTCCGTCATCATTATTCTTCGTAATATCTGACGGACAAGCAGTCAGAACAGGATCGGTAACATCCGTTACATTAATCCTTTGCTGACATGTTGCTGTGCTTCCACAAGAGTTGGTAACTGACCATGTACGTGTAATATATCCCGTTGCATTGCACAGGTTTAATGTAGTTCTGTCATCATTATAAGTAATGACTGATGGTGTACTACAATTGGTTGCTGTTGCATAACCAGTTGCAAAAGGATCTTTTTCCTGGGTTTGGTTCACGGTAACATCTGCAGGACAATGGATCACCACGGCAGGTGCATCTGTAACTGTAAATGTCTTAGTACATGTAAGGTTACCACAATCACTGGTATAGTTCCAGGTAACTTCGATGTGGCCTCCGCATGCTGATGGTGCTGCAGGAGAAGCAGGATCGGTGGTCAATGTACCACTGCATCCTGATGCTGAAACAGATCCTAGCCATGCAGTGAACGCGGTGTTGATATCTGCCTGGCTTTGGCATGAGGCTTCTGTTACATCTTCAGCACAGGTCAATGCTATCGGAGAACCATGGCAACTTCCGGAAACCGGCTGGAAGCCAGGCACTGAAAGTTGATCATCTGTTCCGTTGATGAGCCATGGAGTATGATTAACCGGAGGATCAACTTCGCCAACAGCAGCTGTTACTGCAGCAGCATCAGTTGCTCCCCACCAGTTGCATGTCATGTTGGACGTAATTAAGCCAGCCCCACTAGTTGCAACTCCATAACCATTGGATGTGATGGAATTATTGTTAACCGATGTATTGTTTGTCTTACCTGCATCAGCAACAAGATAGAATGCGTAACTATAATTTTTGATAAAATTATTTGTTAGTGTAATATTTTGATTTCCGGCAGCATATCCCCACACTGCTGTAGTTAGGTAAGCACCAAGATAACCTCCGTCAAATGTATTACCACTAACCAATGGACTGACGGATGCATATTGTCCTGCAGATGCGAATCCATAAGCACAATTTGTAACGGTATTGTCCAGAACCTGGATATCCTTGTACGGAGCAAAAATGAAGATACCATATGCATTGGTGTTTCCAAGGCTTACGTTATTATTCTTGATGATATCTGCTCTACCGCCACTATCTCCATTGTTGTCGGAATGGATTCCGGTATTTGAATGGGTAACTACATTTGATTCATAAGTAACACCCGAAGAATGGTTGGAACAAATGGCATCATTGCATAAGGTTAGGGTGTTATTCTTGATCAGACCAGTACCCGCCCAGTTCATAATACCTATTGATTGGGTTTCACCGGTGACATTAGTTACAGTATTATTCTGTAAATCAAACGTTCCCCCTGTAGAAGCATAAATCCCCCTGAGGTAGATGTTCTTTATTGCCACGTGGTTGACGTTGAGCCCATTACGAACACCAGGAATTGTATGATCTGTGATGATCCCATTCCGTGCATCAAGATCGACGCCATTCTTTGAAATACCACTTGTAATTAACGGGTCCGGGTTGTTCCCGTCAGCCGTCAGGTTCTGGATCGTAACATTATTTGCCTGGACAAGGAAGATATTGCTTGATCCGCTGCAGAGCGATCCTCCGCCAGCTCCACCACAGTTAGGATTGGAGAAAGCGGGGATAACGGTTGTTGATGTTTCTCCTGAACCGTTAACGGTAACCGGTGTATGAACGATCACGTTTTCAACAAAAGTACCTGCACTGGCATTGAGTATATTTCCGGAAGATGCTTCATCGACTGAATACTGGATACACCCGAAAACAACTTCTGGCATTGCAGGATTCAGAACGTATTTATCATAAACATTGCCAGGATTTACATCAGCGGCAACATCAAGCCACAGATGGTTTTTATTGTTGGCGAAATTGTTAATGTCATAGGTAACACCTGTTGATCCTGAAGAGCTCAACCCGCATTCGTTTCCGGTCAGCGAATTTCCTGCCACCGTGCTTGTACCGGCCTGGTAAAGGAGGATACCTGCTGCATTGTCGGCATGCGGATGTTCTACTTTATTCCAGATGTTATTTGTGACGGTATTGTGTGACATGATACCATAAGCACTTCTTGAAAGCTGGATCCCATTCTGGGCGGTAACATTGGCAACATTCTGGCCAGTGACCTGGTTGTTTTCGATATCACCGTAGGTTCCCGGTGCATCAACTACGATGCCACCTTTCTGGTAATCATCAATGATGTTATTTGTGACTGTTAGGTTCTGTGCCAGGGTGGATGTACGGAGATGTCCGCCATAATATGCAACACCCATCTGCATTCCGCTGAAAGAACCTGCGTCACGGATTCCGGTTATACGGTTATTGTCAAATGTTCCGTTTGCCTCGAAATAAAGAGCACCAAAAAACCTGTTAACGGTTCTTCCGTTATCACCATCAATGGTCAGCTTGCTGATATTAACAGTATTGCTGTTGCCATAGGCATAGATGACAGGATTTGAATTTTCACCGGGGCTCCAGATACTGAGTGGAACAGGAACCATTGTGACAGGAGCCTTGACAATGGTCTTTGATTTATCATTGCCAATAATATTCAGACTTTTCCCGACCTGAACCTGTTCCTGGAAAGTACCGGCATCAACCTTAATGGTTGTACCAACCACCGCAACAGAAACAGCTTTCCCGATCGTAAGGAAAGGAGCATCGGCCGTACCAGGATTGGCATCATTGCCGATAGCATGAGTGTAAATATCATTTCCGTCAAACACACCATCGTTGACAAACAATTCCGTTGCACCCGTACATGCACCTCCAGGCACGAAGCCAGGATCTCCGATATCGGTTCCATCGACCAGCCAGGGGTCATAGGTGACCGGACCGCTGATCTTTGCTGCAACTCCGCTTACTGTATTAATGCCATACCAGTTACAGGTTGCATTAACAACAGGAGCTGTAGAAATAATAGCTTTGTCTGCATTTCCAGAAAGATCATTGTTGTTTGCCAGCACCGAACTTGCATCTGACCCATCATAACCGACAGCAATACCACTTGTATTACCAGTAATAAAATTGTTGGTAATTGTAGCATTGGTATGGGCACCTGAAAGATCATAATAACTTGTCACAAGCACACCTGCAGAAGTCGATCCGTCAACAGTTGCTACCCCGGTATTTCCGGAAACCGTATTGGCATGAATGATAGCACTGCTGTTTCTTCCAACTTCAAATGCATAATCCAGCCAGTCACCGGTTCCTTTTCCGTAGTATGTGTTCCCGGTAATTGTAGAGGTTGAGAAGAATGCAGAGAATACTCCCTCTCTTCCAATACCACTGAATGTATTGTTTGAGACTGTCATAGTTGCTCCATACAGAGCAATACCACAACCATCATAGTCAGTACTTTGACCATGTTCTATATTCTTTATGATATTGTCGGTTATTAATCCCGAACCGTGAGAAAGTATGGCGTTACAGACTAGTTTGCCAGTACCGTCAAGAGTCACCTTGCTTAAATTAAAGGATTTGCCAGGATTGACTAAAAACCATGCACTGGCATCATCTTTATAGCTGGCTTCTGGAATATCATTAGCAGGTTTAATGATAGTAGTAGTTTTATCGTCTCCAAGAACTGTTAAGTTCTTATCAATTACAACCTGACCTTCTTCAACAAAGATGCCCGGTCCTACATTAACCGTCCATCCCGTTGACCCTGCTGCAACAATACCCCGCTGGATTGCCGGAGTGATATTTGGTGTAACAAAGCTGTTAACGGTTACATAATCATTGAGTGCTTTTACAGTTACCAAGCCGAGAGAAGAAAGGTCGATCTTGTGATCGATTTTGTCCTCTGTTGTGAACAGCGTTGCATTTGACATTCCTGAACCTAACTGGCTGTCAAATTTTACAGCAGTTGCATCAATATCATTGGCATTGTCAATTAATTGAATGTATTTGCTGGTTTGACCGTTCAATGCAAGATTTCCAACCGGGGAAATTAGTTTGGCGCTGCTGCCTTCAACAACTAACCCATTTGTACCACCTGTGATGATGACATCGCTGTCAATTGTGATTTGTACATTCCCGTGTGTACTGCTGGGGTGGTCATGTAGGCGTATGCCGGTTCCTGTTGCCAAAGGAGATATACTGATATTGCTTAAAGTAGCATGCGCTCCATCACCTCCATTACTATTGAAATACCCCTCCCAATTGTTTGCAAAAACTCCATTGTTTACATTGGAAACCGAGCCGCCACTGATCAAGGCAGTACTGGTTGATGCCACATTCCATATCTGATATCCATGTGTGGGAATTGTCATTCCTGCACCATTAATGGTATTGCCTGTGCATGTCCAGGGTACAGAAAGTGATGCGAGTAATATTCCGTCCCAGTAGCTGGTCTCATGGGAATCAGCCAATGCTGTGAGTGTATTGTTCGATAAAGTATATGGAGAAGTACTGCTGTAGTGCAGATTGTGGAAGATGCCACGACGACGAGACTGGATAGTATTGTTGTCCATTACTTGATATGCTGTAGTTCCGGGATTGGCCCGACTGAAGTTTCCGGTTTGTATCCCTAAGCGAACATTCGTCATGCAGTTGTTGGTTACTGCTGCATATTGATTATTGTACAAAAGAACACCACCGCCCCAGGCGTTAATGTTATAATTAGGATCGGGATTTGGATCATTATAAGTTCCTAGGTTCTGAAACTTATTATTATTAATACTATGATTGCTGGTAGCAGGTGCGCTGTAGGAGCCGCCAAACAAGGTCACGCCAAAATATGCCAGGTTTTGAAAGATGTTATTTTCAACTGTTAAATTATTTACATTATCAACATATACAGTAACACCTTCGGCAGCATTCATATCGCTTCCTATAGAATTTGTTACACCACTGGTAAGAAGTGTATTATCGCCATCAATCGTGAATCCCTTTATAGAAACATTTGAAGCTGTAACATGAAAGATCTCCCCATATTCAGCTGCATTGGTCGCAGGTACCACAATGGCTTCACCTGTACCACGCGAAAGATCGCAACCGCCAACATTTGCTTTTGGACCCTGTATAGTCAGGGATTTATTAACAACAATATTCTCTGCATAGGTTCCTGCAGCCACTGTAATGACATCACCGGCAACTGTCCGTGAATCATCAATGGCATCCTGGATCTTACAATACCAGGTGCCTTTTGTGACGTTTTTTACGGCTAGGGTTCCTGAGCCGCTTCCATCGCTTGTCTGCCATGGGATAAAGTCGACATTTGCCGAAATTTCGCTGCCAAGTCCACAGGTATTGTCTGGTAAGTTTTTTGGGCCTGTTGCGTCACCCCACCAGTTGTTTTCAGCCATTACTGGCCCCAATGCCGGTGTTTGAATCACCTTCATTCCCATCGCACCATTCCCGAGAATGTTATTATTGTCAAAAGGCGTATTGGTGAGATAGCTATAATTTGTGCAGCATGTGCCACTTGCATAATAAGATTCGGCCAGGTCTACACGTACACCATCCCACAATGAATATCCTCCTGTACCCAGACCATTGTTTTGAATGGTATTTCCGGTAAAGAAGATGTCCTTGTTCATTGGACCGATATAGATCCCCGTCTTCTCATTACCTTTGATGGTATTGTTCTCGAAAGAAATATACCGTGAGCCATTCGCATCACAATTGATCCTGTCTGATCCTGCACGAATTAACATGATCCCATTCCCGAATTTCAGATTATCCTTTTCAGATAGATTATACCACCCATTATTTGTAATCAGGTTGTCTTTCACAATAAAATAATTTGCGGGAAGAGAGCCTCCCTGCACACCTCCGGCAAATTCAATACCTGACCGGTGGTTTCCTGTTATCTCATTGTTTTCAATAACGGAACCGCTGTATTTATTATAATAAGCAGTCCCATGGTAGGTTGGCCCATAAGGACCAACGATCATGATTCCGCAACCGTTCCCTTTTGAATCAAAGATCTTATTGTTTTTGGCAATAAGCTTTACCTGGTTAACATTAGGCCCGATAATGCATAAACCGGATCTTCCTTTTGTTCCATCCTGAGAAGCTGTATTTGTGTTGGGGCCCAGAATATTGTTCAGAATCTGGATTCCGACCGGACATGAGGTAGATTGATCAAGTTCAACAAGATCCTGATATACTCCACCGGTCTGGCAAACCTGATTGGCAACCACAAAGCCATCGAAGACAACTTCATCAGACTTAATGACGACTACGGCTTGTTCCAATGGTGATGAAGGTTTGATGATACTGTGAACCATCGGATCATAGGCATAGCCTGACGGAATTGCATAACCGTTCTTGTTTATTCCGGCTGTAGCTCCCTGCAATGTCAGTTTTTTATTGATCGTGATTCTTTCATCATAATTCCCGGCTGCTACTGTAATTATATCATAATCATGTGTCCGTGAATCATCAATGGCTGCCTGAATTTTGCAATATTCAAGATTGTTTCTTGTGTTCTTCACGGGCCTTCCGTCAATTGTCCACGTCTTATCAACGAAAGTGCTGGAGTAAACAAGCGAAGGATAACCGGGTGAAGAATATTCACATTCGCTGGTTTCCCACGTCAGGCTTGTTGATCCCGGAATCGTGGGAAGTAATTTAAAATGCAGAGTGAATAAAACAGCCCCATCACCAAGGGTTTGCCCGCCATCTGCATAGGAAAGAATAAATTGGCCGGGAATATAAACATCAGCGACAGATGAGCCGATCACGGTATTTAGAGTTACACCCTGATAATCAAAAACCAGAGGGTCATAACTTAATTTCAGAGAAATGTTGCCTACATTCTTAAAATCCTGAACAGTTACAGGTACATCATAGTTACTGCAGGTTGTTTCGACTGGTACTTGGATTGTTGTGACAGGAGTCGGATCACGTTCTTCAAGATCGATGGTCAGCACATCCCCGTTGTTCAGGGTAATCATTATGTTGTCAAGATACGATAACAGAACAGAATTCCATCCACTTCCAGTAGATAACGACATTAATTCTACTGTCTGTGATCCATAATTGATATTTGTAGTAGTTGTTCCACCCTTGAGGGCCCAGTTGATAGGCCCCGCCTTCAGATCAGCAAGTGTTGCAGCATTGTACCACCCCTGAGATCCGTAATGTGCATCATAAAATGTCATCTGGTTTGTTCCTGCAGTTGTCTGGTATGTATTCCAGACATTATAAGGTGCGTTGTACCCATTGTAATACATGGGTTCGGAAATAAGCCTTTCCTGGTACCATCCATATTTGGTTCCGCTGGTATATGTTGTCCAGTAAAAATCCAGGTTTGAGCCGGCCGGAAGCACTTTTTTTGTCGTAAAAGACAGCGCGGAAATGTCATTAATAGTAAAAGAACCTAGTGAGGTCAATGGAAGATAGAGTTCCATCTTGCCAGTAACAGATGCCGGATCGTTTTTCCAGGCACCAGTACCGGTGAAGTGTTCCGTACTGGTAGCAATACCACCCACACTGGTGGCAGTTGCCGCATATAACCTAACGGTAGAGGTTGATGAAAAAGCCGCACTGCAAAATGTGAATAATGCAATGAGCAGGGTAAAGAATTTTTTCATGACATGAGGATTTGGTTAATGATAATTTTGAATAGTAATTGTCTCAAACTTGTTTCAAAATAAATGATTGACTTATGTAAGTTAAAAGTTGACTGATCCAAAAGAACAGGTAGGCGAATCCCTGGCTTTCCTGCGGATTTTTTGAGGAGAGGCAGAAACTAAAATATCACAGGCTAATTGCCTGGATTCCGGGGGAATAGTAAATAAGATCAAGTGTCAGATTTTAGAAGAATGAGGAGTGAGGAATATTACAAGAAAACACGAGGTATAGAACGAGAATGTTCTATATACAAACCATGGGCCAATGCATAAAATAATTGAATGTTAATTATATACATAAAACTAGATTGTTGTCTATTGTAAAGTGTTACGTCAAAACCGGACACAAAACATATAAATATTTTTATTAACGTATATTATGGTCTGAGTATCAATAAAATAAAAAGTGTCCTAAAATCGGACGACATGTGCAAAATCGGACACCTAACAAATGCCCGATTTACCATCAAGAAAAAGATGTTATGTAATAGATAATCAATGATAAATGATTTTGAAAAGAGGAGAAATATGTGCGATTTCCACAGAGGTTTAAAGAGTGAAAACCTGAAAATTTTTTAAAATAACCTCATTTTTGATTTCCTCCGGCCTGGAAGCACGATGAAACAGGAGCAGGATGAAACGGGTGTTTGATTCTGCTGAAAAGGTATAATTTTACCAGTTTTCTGGCGATGCAGAAACATCTAAAAAAGCTGCTGGGAATGCTTCAGTGTTCCTGAACTTATTTAACGATGGCAATCTTTAAACACGTTTGCCCGGATTCCCTCTCAATTAGAAGAAGGTAAACTCCCGGTGCAAGGTCGATAAATGTAAAGGATCGCCGGTACATCCCTGAAACCTGTACATCCAGGTCACTGAACACCGGTATATTCAAAGAATTTAACAGTTTCAGGCTAACCTTTTCCTTATTTGGAGAGAAGATTTTCAGCGTGAACTCCCCGGTATTGGGATTCGGGAACACCTCACCGGTAAAAGACATCTGGGCCTCATCAATTCCTGTGCAGTTTTTAAACGTCAGCCGGATGGAATCCGAAGCAGAGCAATTGAGTTGATTGGTTGTACGAAGGTTAATCCAGGTGGACGCAATCCCTCCGGTGGCAGATGTGTCAATTGAAATCTCCCGGGTTTGAAGATTTCCAGGCTCCCAAAGGTAGCTGATGCCTTGTGAAAAATCCGCGGAAAGATGGAAAATCTGGTCTGCGCAAAGGGTATCATTGGGTTCAACAATGATATGTGCATCAGGAATACCTGCAATGGTTAACAGCATACTGCTAGTATAGCAACCATTCGTTCCGAATCCTTTCAACCGTAGCTTAACAGATCCGGAGATAATATCGTTGCCCCCGGGGGCATACGTAGGAGAAACAGTGGTGTCGTTCGAAAAAGTTCCGTCACCGTTTGTGCTCCAGCGCAGCGAATCTGCAGAAGCAGCCGTTCCATGGAGTTGGCAAACCTGTCCGGAACAAATGGTATCCGAAGGACCGGCATAGATCTGCGGAAGCGGAGGCGCAGGAAAAAGGATATCGTCAATCCATCCTGCATTCGAGCCATTCAACTGGTATACATCTGTAGCATATTGCCAGGTGAATTTATGGGTTCCTGCCGGAACAGGAAACGCAACTCTCTGCCAGTTCATTTCCCCTGACCACTGATCCTGGAGAATATCATCTATGAAGAAGCTGAGAAAATCATAATTGGCTTCAGAGGAGACTTTCCTGAAAAAAGAAATGCTGTCGTTAGCCCCACTGGTATAAGTTAAATTCAGCACCGTGGATTGCTGGTCATAAATCCATCCTGACCTGGCGCTGTAAAGCCCATCATACCTGATAGTATCAATTGTCCATTGTTTGACGCCTCCGAAACTCCACGGGAATTTGGTAAATGTATGGGATTCCCAGTCTTCAAAAATGCCCCCGATGCTTTCCGGGAACCTCTGCAGTACATGGTAACGGCCGGAGAATGCATTTACATTGAGGTCAACAGAAGAACCTGTACAGGCATCCTGGGCCACTGTCAGCCTGAACTGTGCTGCCTTCATCCCTCCCGGGTTGATTGTGTCAATATAAACGGAATCAACGCTGAATGTAAGATTATCAGAACCAGAAGAAATCTTAGCATATGTCGAAACACAAGGAAAATCCCCGGTATTTGAAAGAGACGCCAGGACCAGCACTGTTTCCCCCGGATCAAGCCGGCCGTTCCTGTTCCCGCCAAGGGTATCAATGATTGTGACCCCATTGATCTTTAAGCCAGGGGCATGCGCCTGTACAATGAAATGGCTGAGCCACTGTGTATCTGCTGTAGCTGCCCTGACATTGAATCGTACTTTGTAACTGGCAGGAATCGTATCGGAGATTTTCATGGAATAGCCGTCAGGCAGGTTTTTCAACTCTCCTGCCAGGAAGGTGCCATAATTACCAATGCTGTCTGTGATTTGTACATAGGGAGAGGTTGTTGAAAGAAAAGCAGTAACGTTATCCGCGGGTTGATCCCCGATGTTTATAAGGCCAAGATTCATATACAAACTGTCGCCGTAGTTCATCGTCTGGCCTGCTCTTTTCCTGATGCTGGTAAAATCAAAGGAGTTAAAAACAACAAAAGGTTGATTTGGCGCTGGCCCAAGGCTAACTGGGGAAACATAGGTCATGGCCCTGCCTGAACGGTTGTCTGTCCAGACAGGGTAGACCATCCGGTTGCGTGATGTGATCCCAAGATAATCCCCGAAATATTGCATAGCCAACCCTGGAACCGGGGCCGGCTTGAAAGCAACATCACTTACCTTCATATCGGTCCATCCCTCACCACCATCGTAGGAATAAGAGATCCAGGTTTCGCAATGGGTGGAATCCGTATTTCTGTCATCATAATAAACCACGCAAATATTACCATTCATCTGATCACAGGTAATCCATGGAAAAAAATGCTCTTTCCCCTGGCCCGGCTGATCCTGGTTTACACGAATCGGTGCCGACCATGTATTTCCTTTATCCAGGGATTTAATTAGGTAAACATCAATATCAGACCCGGTATTCGTTCCGGGGAAACCGATGTTGGACCATACCATGTAAATGGTTCCCCTGTAAGGACTGCTGCTGTTATCCACGGCCAGGCATGGGAATGAATTGACACGCATCTCTTTCTTTGTTCCTGATGTCCGGATCCCTTTTGTATTTTGAATGATTCTGGTGCCGGGAGTGAATATCCCGCCGCCATCGATAGATTTTGAAAATCCATAAGCCACCTCATCAGAGGGCCATGAATCGTAGATTGCCCATGCAACATAAACCTCACCGTCAGGGCCTGTCTGAATGTTTACTCCCTGGTTGTGGCTTCCGGCATTGACAGCTGCGCTGATACTTAAGGGCGTCGACCAGGTCAGGCCATGATTTGCGGAACGGGAAATTTCAATCTGGTTTTCATGCGGACCGCCACTTACGAGACTTGTCCATGCAGAATACAGATAACCCTGGTATGGGCTGGTTTGCGAATTGTCGATCCAGAGATGGTTCTTATCAAGCAGATCCTGCGATCCCGTGGGTGTCATAATCTCAACATCGTGCCAGGTATGTCCTTCATCCGGGGAATACGCAACAGATTGTCCATATCCCATATTGATCCTGCCTACATACCACCAGCCGTTAAAACCAATTGCTGTCGCAGGATCGCCTGAATTTGCAGGACCTGCTGACTGGTTGTTGCCATCCCAGTTCAATCCCGAATCATCGGAATACCTGTCATCTGCACCGGATAACAGGACTACAGTTGAGCCATTCCAGTCGGTTGAGTTATTGGAATTCATCACAAGGTCTTCATTCACCGGGCTTACAAAGATCGAGTTTTCGCTCTGTGTAACATCAGATTCTGTGGTTACAGGAACATCCGGAGAATCCTGCGTTCTTACTCCATCTGCAGTGATCCTGCTTGTGGTAAAAATGGCAGGAGATGCCGGCAATGACGGGTTCGCGGTGACATATCCCAGCTTTAACATTTCCATCCAATAGCCCATGTTGTCTGCTTTCGTATTGACAATCCCTTTCCCTGCCTTTGTCACTTGCGGCGAAAACCGGTGAAACTGGGCATACCCGGCAGAAACCAGGAGAATGTTTATTAAAAGGATACTGGGTAATAACTTTTTCATGGAAGGCTGATTTCTGACAAAGACAAAGTTACCAAAAATAAAGAACAGAGAAATGTTACAGATCTCAGACCTCAGATCTGAAAAAAGGCCACCGGAAACAGTTCCAATGGCCTCTGCAAGTAAAGGGTGAGAAGGATTATTTTTGAATGAGGATTTTGCGTATGATCATGCCGTTGTCACCTTCCACCCTGATGGAATAAATTCCAGCCGACATCTTTGAGAAATCAAGGTTCTTAGTTACTTTTCCCGAAACTTTAATGTTCGTTTCAGTCATGACAGGTGCTCCAAGAGCATTGAAGAGGGTAATATTGACAAGCGTATTATTCCCTTTCAGTTCAAGTGTGAACTTGCCGGAAGTCGGGTTCGGGAAGACCTCCAGGCTTACACCGGATAATTCAGAAATTCCCAGTGTTGAGGTGACTGTGACAGATTTTTCTGTTGACATGACCCCGTAGCCACAGGTATTTTTCCCTTTTACCGTAACGGAAGCGGCTCCTTTATAAGCACTGTTCCAGGCTACCGTTCCCGCAAGATCGTTTCCTGTGATTGTTCCTGCTTCAGGAGTGACGAACCATTCATAGGAAGCAGCACCTGAAGCTCCGGTGGTTGTAAAGACGCTGGTGATGTTTTTATAGCTGTCCACAGAATCTGCGCCCCCGGGTTGTGCCGGTTCAGAAGGTAGCGGGGAAATGCTGATGGAGAAAGTCTGCGATGCCGGACTTTCGCCACAGTCATTGGACCCGATTACCTGGATTACTGCTGTGCCGGTGAAGGCTGGTGAACAATCCAGGGTAGTCGTTGATGTATTCGTGTTGAATGTCCCGGCTTCAGATGGAATGATTTCCCATGAATAGGACGTTGCATATCCGGCTCCTGTCGTAGAATAGGTGTTGCCTGCTGATCCCTGGCAAACTGAACCATCTCCTGTTGGTGTTGCAGGTGCTACAGGAAGCATCAGGGAAACCACATTTTTCGTTACCTGGTCAGGGCAGGTTTCATTGCTGGTTATTTTAAGGGTTACATTAAAGATTCCCGGATTTGTATAGGTATGGGTAGGGTTTTGCCCAAATACTGTTGACGAACCATCCCCGAAATTCCATTCCCGGGAAGTAATTGTACCCCCGTTTGCAGTGCTCAGATCAGTGAATTCTGTAATGTTTCCTTCACATACACTGGTTGCCTGGAAATCTGCAGTTGGCGGGTTGTAGACATGTATGTATGCAGTTTTTGTAGTATCTTTTGAATCCGGACCTTTGGTTACCCTCAGTGTAACCGGATAATCGCCGGCAGTAGTATAAACTATCCGGGGCGGGCTCTGAACAGAAGAAGAAGCTGGCGTTCCGCCCTCAAATGTCCATGCCCAGGAAGTCGGGCTACCGGTAGAAAGATCGGTGAAGTTCGCAAAAGATCCTACACAAATTTGTGATGCATCGACTGTGAAGTTTGCTCCAAGGCTTGCGGAAACTACCAGTACCGTACTTGAATACCTGAAGTAGTTTTGCTTCGTAACGGTCACCAGTATCTGCGTTCCTGCCACCTGCGGCGGGATGATAATATCAACGGGGCCGGTTGAAGAACCTGTGCCAGTTGCTATGATCTCATTGTTAACCGTCAGGGCAATGTCTGCATCTGCATTGGCAGTAATCGTGAATGTTGTTGTCCCTTCCGGGATTTGAGAATCATGCGTGACCGTTAAATTCTGTGGTACTTCAGAAAAGAGCCTCAGGTAAGCATCTGCATGCGTATGGAACAGGTAATAGGTGATCTGTTTGTCGCCGGTATTATAAGGCCAGTTGGATTGCTGAAGGAAATATTTACCGGCAGCCATTGCAAATGCCGGGCATTCTCCCCGGGAGACAGGATTGGTTCCATACGATGGCATAAAATCCGGCCACATGTTATCGTACATTCCCCAGACAAAGGTATCGTTGACAAATGAGTAGGACACCTCTGAAGGGGCGATCACACCAAGAGCGCCTGCGTTGTGCCCGTTTGCATAAAGACGGATGAAACGCTCGGCAAGGCAGTCGGTGGATGAGTTATATTTCCCTGTAAGGCAATTGATGGACATTACGAACGGAAGCTTGGTGTTTGTGAGTTGATCTATATTTGAATTGCCGTAGGATGGTTCTCCCCACAGGTCTACATTTCCGTGATCACGATGCTGAAGGATGAAGGCGCCATCGTTGATTGCCGCATTGATATCGGCAGCAGTTCCGCCGCTCCAGCAGCAGGGCATCTGGTCAGGAGTAGCCGGAATATAGCCGGTTCCTGATGGGCCGAAATAACCGACTACCTGGCTTGTGTTTGGTGCGCTTGACCAGGAAACATCCGGAGTTCCCTGGTAAATTTCATTTATCCTTACCGGGTGTTTTCCTTTAGATTTGAAATACCCGCCCACAACCTCGGAGCAAAGCTGGAACCAGCGTTCAGTCTGCCAGCCCAATGCAGTAATCGGATGCTGGTAAAACGAAGTGTCAGTTGGCGGATTTCGTTCATAATTTAAAAATTTGGAACAAAGGATGGTAAGCTGCTGATTATTATTTGCAACCAGGCGGGAAAAAATGAGGTCTGGCAAATCATCCCCGTCAACATCTGCATATTTATTGTCGGATGGAAAAGTCTCAGATTCATAAGTAACGATCGGGGCCATGATATTCATGGTTGCATCAGGGCCGAAATCGCCAAGAAGCAGCACTGCTTCAGGTTTGATGGTCCATGTGTTATACGCTTCATCAACCCAGTTCTCAATAGCCTCTGCCGTGTTTCCCCCGATATCAGTAACCTTGAAGACATGTGTCAGGATTCCCTGCTGGTTGCGGAAGTTCGCAATGGAGTCAGCCCAGCGGATAAAATCACCTCCGGTAGGCGTAATGATGATATACTGGCATTCATTGGAGAGTGTTTTTTTGCTGTAAGACTGAAATCTTTTGTTGTAATCAATTACCGGCAATGATGCGGAATTCAGAATGGCATCGCTGATGATTGGATCCCAGCCGGGACTGCGGTATGCATCATCACCAAAATGGCCGTTTCCACCACTGAAGGAAATCCCGACTTTGACATCCCTGTAGACTACCAGGTCTTTGGTAACCGGGTTATACTGAAATGGTGTGATCCCAAGCATCACAACATCCACACCGCGGATCTTCTGAACACGTGACAACTGGATTGGATTTGCAGGATAAAACGCATTGGCGGAATAGACCAGTTGGTTTTTTACATAACGTAAAGGCCTGTCATCATTTTCCGGCGGAATATTGGGCGCCGGTGCCATTTCAACATTCGGGATGGTAATGGTCCGCTGTGAAATGATGTTCAAATGCGGCACAGAACCCTGGGGAATGGCGATGTAACGTCCCTGTCCCGGTAAATTCGGCATTCCTTCATCATTAAAAAGAAGCGCCCCGGGCAAATTTATTGTCTTTAAGGCCTGACCATCCACAGGAAAATTCTCCAGTGTAAATGAAGGAACCGAATAGATAACTTCAACAGTAGTTGATTTTGAATATTGCAGGTTAAACCCGGATTTACCCCATGCATCAGCATAGGAGAAGGTTTGTGAAGATGCCACAAGTGCAAGACATATCAAGGAAACCAGGAGCGATATCTTCTTCATTGAAAGATTTAATAACATTGATAAATACTCATGTTGAATCTGGAAATGATGCTACTTCTTGTTATAACATTATTTCCGCCGACTCCTGTTCTGTTATTCTGTGATTGTAATTTTTCTTGATTCAGATGAAACTGATGTTTCGACCTTCAGGAAATAAATTCCGGGAGCAATTTTAGGTAGCGGAAGTGAAAATGTATGATCGCCTTTTGTTTGCGAGATAAAATCAGCTATCTGTGTAACATCCTGACCGTAAAGGTTGATTATTTTCAGATGAACATCCGTTGATAGCGGCAGATTACACTTTACAAACACCTGGTCTTTTGCGGGATTAGGATATACGGAGAAAGAAACACCCTGGTTTTTTTTCTGGATTCCGACTGAAGGCTCTTCTGTCCACACCGTCAATGCAGGATCTCCAAGAACATTGCAATCGTAATGACACCAGCGCTGAGCACCGGGTTCGAACTCACCGGGAGCCGTCACCCATGGGGCTGTTTTAATTTTTGAGATCACCTGTGCTGTTCCAAGATGTTTTTCTGGCAAGGTGTCTGTGTAGATGGCGCTTACAAATTCCCGTTGCAAATGTTCGGATGGCCCTTCAGTCAAACCCTGGTCAAACCAGCCATACCGCGAATTGAAGATTCCCGCTGCGAGAAAATTCTCAATGGTGACACTGGCTACGGCAATACAACCCGGCAGATCAAATGCCCCGCAATAACACCCCTGGGTATAAAGAATCGTATAGTTATGATCAACCCCGTTGACTTTGGGGAAGTTCTCATTGGTTATCTGGTCTGTGGTGAGTCTCATCATATAGTCGGTATTTGCATGACCAAGATGATGTATAAAAGATTTCCCCTCGTTGATCTTTGTTATAAGTTCAGCAGAGGTCCAGTTGTAAGTCGGCGAATCGTACATCTTTTCGATGGTGTTTTCGCTGTCTGGAATGCCATGGGTATAATACCCATTGTCGCTGTGTTCGTTTACCAGAAGATCAAGGTAATCTCCGCCATAGGTAGTTGGAGAATCCGTCAGAAATTCTCCGACCAAAAACGGGTCCTTCAGTTCACCGAGTACAGGGTGGGCCTGGTAAGCCACGGATTTGTGGACCATCGCAGCCTGTTCCTGTGCAGTGCTGAAAGGGAATCTTCCCACAGAGACATCGGGCAGAAGATCGGCATCATCATCAACTTCGCCATAAATATGGTTTCCGTTGGCATCGTAGTTTCCGTCCATCCCTGAATAATAAAGATCAGCCGGAATATCTGTATCGGTATACCCGGAACCGGATTCCACGTAACAGTAGAATCCACGGTATGGGATCAGGCTTGTTCCTCCGCCAAGCAGGACATATTCAACTCCATTAGCCTGGTATTCCTGCATAATGGCATTCCTTATCATCTCCTGGTTATCTACGCCGGTGCCCTGGCTATAGATGGATTCTGTTGTAAAAATGCGGGCTTCCATCCCGATAGAATCATAATAGTGGACCAGGTCGGCAAACCCTGCGCTATAAAGATCTGGTGTTATGATCATGATCTTGTAGCCGGATTGTTTCAGGGACGGTGAAGCATAAAGGTCCATGAGTTGCGGGTTTTGAGCAAATTCCCTGACACGGTTACGGACATTTGCAGAAGAAGTGAGGTTTCTTCCAGCGGATGCTGATTTTTCCCCGGGCTTCGTTGAGATTCTTACCGTCACATGCTGAAAGTACGAAACGTTTCCTGTTGATGGATTATATTGTAGGGGTGTAAACGTAGAAAGCGCAAATGCATACCCGTTGAGGTATTGCGTCATGAGCTTGCCTGCAGGGTTGGCCGGGTAATTGCTTTTTGACTGGTAAACGTTTTCTGTTTTTATAAAATCTGCAGAAGTGCCAACCGCGACAGGATGATAATACTGCTGCGGATAAAGCATAAAGGTTCCGGGGATTGAAGCTTGATCTTCCCGGATGATCTCTATGGATTGTGCAACTTCACCAGGTGGAAGCAACAATGAAACAGCCTGGTAAGGAATCATGGGCTCACCGGGCTTTCCTGTCAGCAATGTATGATCAAACGTGATCATGGAATAGGATCCGGAAAACTTTGTTGTATACTTGCTGAATGTGTATGTTTTTTCGACAGTCCCAGCGAACAGCGAGATAGCGAACAGGCATAACGAACTCAGGACGAACAGTTTTTTCATGGAAATGTAGCTTTTAGGATAGACAAAGATACGCAAAAAAGTTGTCTGTCCTTATTTAGAATCAGTTGATTGTGCTAATTCACAAAGAGTTTCAGCGTGGTCTTCTGTCCGCCGGATTGAAGAACAAGAAGGTAGATGCCAGGAGAAACGCTGGCCATGCTGATCTCTTTGACGATTTTTCCAGTTAAGCTCATAAAGTTCTCCGCATAAACAGTATTACCAAGCGGACTGATAATCTTCACATCTGCACTTTCGCCTTGCTTTGTCGTCAGTTCCATGGTAAAAGAACCGTGAACAGGGTTCGGATAAGCCAGGGCGGTGAGATTGAATGTTTGTTCCTTCACCCCGGTGCATTCCTGGAATACAATGGTTGCCGTGTCGCTGTTGGAACATCCGTCAATCGAAGTTGCCACCAGTGTGTACGTGTGAGAGCCGAGCCCAATGACCAGCGGATCCAGTGTTATCATGGCTGTTGTTGCTCCGCCCGGTGACCAGAGGTAGGAAGCGCCATCAAGAATTGTTCCGTTCAGCGTGATCTTTGAAGGAGAGCAAACTGTATCCCTGGGTATTGCAACGATATTGATGTATGGGGAAACAGAAATATAATTTGATTTTAAATTTGTGTTGGTCTGACCGCTGCCAGTTACAACCAGTGTCACATCATGGGGCCCGCATGCGGTATAAGATACCAGGGGGTTTGCATCGCTTGAGTGATCCGGATTGGCACCGGGGAAAGACCATGCATAGGTGATTGGTGCAAGCACAAACCCACCCTGGACCTGGCTTGTGAACTGAACATTCCCGTTGGTGGAAACCTGTGTGACATCGGCAGTGAAATCTGCTGTCAGCGGTGTAACTGCGTATTTGATCCCCTGGAATGTCTGGAACTTATGCATTGATCCGTAAGGAGGATTTGAAGTGCCCGGAATATCTCCCTGTCCTGTCGCCATATCCTGCAAGAACGCAACTATTTCACAATTATTCAGGTTCCATGAAGGGTCCATTGAAAAAGAAAGTACAGCTGTCTGAACATTTCCGCTTGTAAAGCTTACGGCAGTTCCATTGGCATCGGGTACCATTTTCCTGTTCACAAAATTCAGTTCTGACATGCCCTGCCAGCTTTTAGGGATGTGAGATTCCGTAATTACCAGATGGAGTTTCAGTGTTGTGGCAGTAATTGTATTCAGCTTTGTCATCGTTACATTAACAGTATAATCAAGTCCTGTATGGGTAACCGTCATTTCCATCTCCACAGGGGAAGGTGTCCCCATTCTTGTTACATACATTGGGTGGTAATATGGGAACATCGTTGAGGGACCGTAAGTACCAGCAATGCCTATCATTCCATCAAATGAAGCGCTGGGATACCCTGTAATATTATACATGGTATTTCTTGCATTGCTGGAGGCATATGCATAGGCATCCCCGTTATGATTCTCAATGACCGCAACGCTGTCGCCGTTTGAAAGCATATCGTCGACTCCCATAGCTGCGTACGGGCACCACTGACACCAGGTGCCGGTGCCAACTTCAACAACGACCATATTCCTGGACGCATACTGCGCAATTCCAATTGTCACCGTCATGAGCAGCACAATTGAGAGAAAAATTTTTTTCATAATTGGTTTTTTTTCAGGATGATAATATTGTTCAATTTACAAAGTTACTTCTTAATTACAATTGGAATGACGAATCTTGAAAATTATATTCCTCAGTACGTGATGTATATTCCTTTTTGCTAAGTTTGTAACTCGTTCTTCCCCGGTAAAAGTGTCAGGATGAAAAGCATCTACAGGTCTGGTATAAGGAAGTCATTGTCATTGCTTATCCTTATGGTCATTACCGGGATATGCGGTTGCCTGGCTTATGCTCAATCTCCCGACAATCCTTTGCTTGACCAGGTTCCTGCATCTGTAAGAAAACTATTCTCCGGATCATCGCGAATTCCTCTTCCGGGGAATGTTATCACTGTGAACAACTGGGATAATTATGGGCTGGGAACCGATTTTGCAGAAAGCAATATTGCGACGCACCCCCGAAATCCTGCCTGGTTTTTTACTGCGTATAACATTAACGGGACACATCATACAGAAGACGGAACAGACTGGGCGATCAACAATCCTGATTGGACCAACATGGCCGGAGACCCGGTTGTTGCCTACGACAGCATTGGGAATTTGTATTATATCAACCTGTCAGGGGATCCGGTTACCGGCGCCAAAATCGTTACGTCCATAACCAACGGAATGACATGGTCAGACCCTGTCATTGCAACATCCGGTAATGATAAATGCTGGCTTGCCTGTGATCAGACCAATGGCCCCTTTGCCAACTTTGTGTATACCTGTATGAGCAACGGAACTACCGGTTACTTTGCGAGAAGCACGAATCACGGGCAAACATTCGAGAACACCTTCAACGTCAGCACCCAGACACTTCCAGGGATGAGTATCTGTGTCGGACCATATAACAATATCCAGGGCGGCTCGGTCATTGTTGTTACGAATTCCGGGGACGCGTTCGCTTCAACCTACACATTTTACCGTTCTACCAACGGTGGCGCAAACTTCACCTTCATGTCGTCACAGCAATTTTCAGGATATGTGGGCACGGACGTCAATGGAAGACACTCTGTTGAGGGAATGCGTACGAGACCCTATCCCAATATTACCGCAGACAACAGCTATGGTCCTTACCGTGGCCGGCTTTATTGTGTGTATGCATCCAATGATCCGCCCGGAAACGGGAACAAACCGGATGTCTGGTGCAGATATTCGACCAATGGCGGGACAACCTGGTCAGCTGCAAAACGGGTGAATGACGACCCAAATCCCCAGTCGAACCATCAGTGGCATCCTGCTGCCTGGTGTGATAAGCAAACCGGAAAACTCTATATTCAATGGATGGATTCGCGCGATACGCCCACTCACGACAGTGCCTATATCTATGCAACCTATTCAGACGACGGGGGAATCAGCTTTAAACCCAATCAGCAGATATCCAATCAAAAAATGAAGATTGATTGTCCGACTTGTGGGGGAACCGGTACGCCAAGATACCAGGGAGATTACAATGGCATCATTTCGAATAAAAAAGTGTCCATGGCCGGATGGACAGATTTCCGGAATGAAACATTCATGAGTGTTACATCCTATTTTCCAGACTTTGCAATGGTCCTTGAAAAGGCTTCTGACTCGTTGTTTGCGCCCAACGACAGCATCGACATCGTTGTTTCAGTGCCGGGTGTAAAACTTTATTCTGATACGGTTTTGTTGAGTGCTTCTTTAAGTCCATCGCCAGCTCCCGGTAATTTATCCGTTTCGTTCCCTGCGGGAAACAGGATTGTCTCTTTCCCTGGTTCTAAGGTGATGCGCATAAAATCTTGGGGAACAATTCCGCTGGGGTACTACAATACCCTGGTCCGGGCCGAAGGGCCCAACGGCACGCCAATACACCAGAGGACGCTTACCATCAAGGTAAAAAGCACACAGTACATCACCGTTTCGGCCAATGCAATACCACCCGATATCTGCCCGGGAAGTACATCCCAGCTGATGGCAAACGCCCAGGGTGGAGTCGGGGCGTACACCTATGCCTGGCTACCGGCAGCCAGCCTTAACAATCCTTCTGTACGGAATCCGCTGGCTTCTCCTGTTGTGACAACAGTCTATCATGTGTGGGTGAGTGATGCAGGCGGGCATACGGCCGAAGACAGCGTACAGGTGACAATCATGCATGTTCCTTCGACTCCGGGGCAGATTGCCGGTCAGGACTCAGTGTGTAAAGATTCAAATGTTGTGTTCAGCATCTCGCCCGTTCCCGGTGCAACATCTTATTCCTGGACTGTTCCCGGGGGAGTGGCTATCCAATCAGGTCAAAATACGCCAACAATAGAAGCGAAGTGGGACAATTCAGATGGAATTGTTTCTGTTATTGCCGGGAATTCATGCGGAAACAGCAACCCCAGCGTCAAACCAGTCAGGGTTCTTTCGGTGCCTGTTTCGCCTGGATTCATCAATGGTCCGGATAGTGCATGTGTAAGTTCCCCTGTACAATTTTCAGTTGAGGATGTGCCCGGTGCTGCGAAATATTATTGGACAGTTCCTGCAGGCGCAAATATTACCGGAGGGCAGGACACCAGAGCAATTATGGTAAACTGGGGCAACAGCGCCGGAACAGTCAGTGTTATTGCAGGAAACAATTGTGGCAACAGCGATCCCCAGGGCAAACTCGTCGGCATTAAATCATTTCCGGATGCTGCGGGTGCAATTGCCGGGAAAGATACTGTATGCGTTAACCATGCCGACATTCATTACGCCGTTCCCGGGATTACAGGAGCAACCTCCTATTTCTGGGAATTGCCTGCAGGTGCTTACATAAGCTCCGGAGAAGGAACCGCAAGCATAGTAGTTACATTCGGCCCGGAAGCTGCTTCCGGCCAGGTATCGGTACAGGGCAGGAATTCATGCGGCCCGGGTGCCACATCACAGAAGCGTATCGTGGTAAAAACATGTACCGGAATTACGGAAAAAGAGGCAACTCCGTCTTTTCAGATCTATCCTAATCCGGCTGACAATCTCATTCACGTGATCCTTGATGGAATGGGTAATAGCGCCTGCCTTTCAATGATGAATATCGAAGGTGCAGAGATGTTCTGCCAGAACTGGGTAAACATTTCTGCAGGATTTAGAGCAGATATTGATGTTTCCGGCTATTCCCCGGGAATCTACTACATCAGGCTGGTCAATAATGATCGTGTGCTATACAGGAAAGTTATCCTCCGGTAAAGAAAAAACCTCCCGCCTTGTAACCTTGAGGTGCCATTGTCGTCAAAAGGGACAAAATACAATTTACGAACCTTTAAAAAGCTACCCAATGGACAAAGAATTTTTAATACCAATCGCATTTTTCGCCATGGTTTACGGAATCGTTTATATCCTGGTCAGAAGAAAAGAGCGTCTTTCCCTGATTGAAAAAGGATCTGATGCTTCATTGTTTAAAACAAAAAGCCATGTTCCGGCAGAACTGAAATGGGGGTTACTGTTTGTCGGAATCGGTGTCGGAATTATCCTTGGAAGGGTCTTTGCTGCTTATACCAATCTCGGAGAAGAAGCATCCTATTTCTCAATGATCTGCCTGTTCGGGGGATTGAGCCTTGTCATCTATCATTTTCTTGCCTTGAGTCTGGAGAAACAAAACAAACAGAAAGAGTAAATCGCCCGGACATCAATATTTTGTTGTATTTTTATACAATAAATTAAATCCCGAATCATGGTAACTAAAATCATCGAAAAAGCAATAATAGAACAGATCAAACGTGAGGAACACTCCTCACGGGTTTATCTTTCAATGGCATCATGGTGCCAGGCGAATGGTTATCCCGGAGGAGCCGACTGGCTTTATGTGCAGGTTGAAGAAGAGCGCATGCACCAGTCAAAGTTTATTCATTACCTGAACAACAGAGGAGGACACGCCCTGCTGGCTGAACTGGAAAAGCCGGTGCTCAAATTCAAATCCCTGCTCGATGTATTTGAGAATGTGTTAAAACACGAAGAATATATCAGTCGGTCGATCAACGATCTTTATGCAGTATCTGTGAAGGAGAAAGACTTTTCGACAGGGAATTTCCTGCAATGGTTTATTACTGAGCAGATCGAAGAAGAAAACACTGCGAAAGCCATCCTGGATAAGGTCCGGATGGTGGGGTCCGACAACGTCGGATTATACCAGGTTGATAAGGAACTGACTACCTTAGCTGTTGCCAAACGTGCGGCCCAGCTTGCTGCAATATCTGCTAATACAGGAGCCTGAGGAGCTTGTTGTACCAGCTCCTGCCATATTTCCTGATCAATGGTTCTTCGAGGAACTGGTAAAGAGGGAGTTTCATCTTGCGGCCATTTTCAAGTGCTTTCTTGCAGATCGACCATTTATGGTAGTTTACCGCATCACCCGATTCGATTTCAGATATCCTGATCGGGTAAAGATGGCATGAGACAGGCTTGGGAAACGGGATGGCTTTTTCCTGGAAAGCCTTTTCAATGGCACAGCGGGCAATATCATTTTCAACATACACAAATGCGCATTCCCTTCCTTTAATAAGGGGTGTAACGAAATTCCCCGCAGCATCGTAATCAAAAATCCCGGTCTTTTCTACCTCCTCAATTCCGCCTTTCACCATAAACGGTTTGATCCCGTCGATGTGGTCCTCGAGCAGCGAGATCTCTTCTTCTTCCAGCGGGGCGCCGGCATCCCCTTCCACGCAACATATTCCCTTGCACGAGGGAAGGTCGCAGCAGAAAAGGACATCGCGGATATCGTCAGAAATGATTGTGTCGTCAACGCAAATCATGCTGCAAAGGTACATCTTTGCGCCTTAGCGTCTTCGCGGTGAAATAAATAAATACGGTTTTAAGGTTGAACAGGCGCTTAATGGACAGCCGCAGTTAATTCGTCAAAAGTATCCGGCACAGCAACAATTTCCCTTGTTCCGGCATCGATTAACACCATAACGGGGGTTGCAAGTACAAAATAATCCGCTGCCACTTTACTCCGGATGCCTTCATCTGCGCGCAAATGCTTCCATCCTTTCAGATCCGGGATCTTCTTCTCCCAGGTCGCCTTTTCCGTGCCTGTTTCATCAAGGCTGATGGCGACAACATCGGTCTTCTTCCGGATATCCTGTTGCTGTTGCCATGGATAAAGTTTTTCAACCAGTTCGGCACAGTGACTGCACCCGGCAGACCAGAATAGTACAAGGATATATTTACAGGATGTTTCAACGTTGGATAAAACAAACGGGCTGCCATCAGCTCCGGTCATTTCAATAGCCGGGGCCTTGCTGCCTGCAACCAGTGTTTCTATGCCCTTCAGCCTGCGGGCAATCTCCTGCTTCTTTGATGTCAGGCAGTTCGGATCATTCATATAGGGTTCAAGGATCTTCATGCCTGATGTGATGCCATTGGTTTCGTAGCCACGATAAAAGTAATCCACCATCCAGCCATACACCAGCGGATTCCCTTCTTTTGCTTTTTCAATGGCAGTCTTTCCTGCCAGAGAGAAAAGCGAATCACGCAAAACCATGGAACTGGCCTGTTGTCCGTACAGGTTGACATAATTATCCATCCATTTATTGAGCTCAGAGGTTTTGATGATCATCGGTGAATTAAAATTCATACCGTCAAAATAATGGCTGATCATGTTCCTGATCCTGTCGCTTTCGCTGCCTTTCCATGTTACCGCGGGAACAAATTGAAAGCAGTAGAGGTTGCTTACAAAAAAAGCCTTGTCTTGCTGTTCCATGGTTTTCAGCCATTGGTTATAGGCTTCCCGTCGTTGTTCATACTCCGTTATTCCCTGAATAAAGAATTTCGAATCCGGATCATCATAATTCATCAGGAAGTTCTGCAGCAATCCCAGTTTTTCTTTGCGTGCTGCATTCTCTTTTGAAAATCTAACGAATGCGGCGTTTTCTTTTTCACCAGGCTGGAAGCTGGTGCTGTCAGCATTATTGCAGTACACCGGGCTGACCCGGAGTTCAAGGTCCTGGTCGTTGATGAAGATGCTTTTCTCAGACGGGTAAGGTGTGCTGGATTCCTTTTCCTTGTAGTCAAACCTAATAACGAACTCGCCTGGAAGATGATCTTTCGGTATGGTGATCTTGGTTGTTTCACCATTGTTTACGACGGGAACCTCAATGAATGGCTTGAAGAGCTTGTTATCTGTCAATGCCAGCAGGGTGATCTTGCTTGAATATACTCCGCGTAGATGGATTACCAGAAAGTGGTCCTGTGATTGTGCCAGTGACCGGATGAGTAATCCCGGCAGGAGAATAAAAAAAATCACTGGGATTATGCGGCATTTCATTAAAGAATATTTCATTTTGTGCTTTTAACTTTCAGTCTGATGGGTTAAAACTAATTTCTGTATTGATTCCCCCGACGGGGTTTGCAGTCTGACCAGGTAATTTCCCGGTGGCAGTGCACTTGTGATATGTTCAACATTATAAAAACCGGGCTCCAGGCGCTGATCAACAAGTTGAGCTGTCTGCCGGCCATCGGCGCAGCATATTTCAAGTTTACACTGACCGGGAAGTTCGCTGCTGATATTGGTGATTCGCGTTGACATGTCAACCACACGGGTTGCGGGGTTCCAGGTTTTACGGAGAACCTCTATCATGACAGGTGATTCAGGGCTGTCCTGGAGTCGCTTTCCTATTGAATCTGCAACATCCTTGTATAAAACGTCATGACCCTGACCGTCAATGTATCCGTCGGGATCCCGCAAGCTATGAAATTCATTGTAGATCTCGCTTCCCTGGTATTTCCAGAAATAAGAACCACCCATCGATGTCGGGCTGTGAAGGGCGATTACTAAGGTGTTCGGATACTTTGCCAATACTCCGTTACGGATAATGGAATCCATGCACGAGCAGGGACCACAACCGGTGCTGGTGAGATTGTAAAGAACCACATTGCGGGGGTTCTGTGCAAAACTGTACACAACCGAAAGGATGAGAATCCATATGACGATTGTTTTTTTCATGGCTAATGATAGTTGGAGTTGTTAACTGATACCCCTATTAAAAAAGGCGGGTAGTTCAAATCTTTTCATAAATCTGAAAGTAAACAAGTATGCAATGAACCAAATATATAAAATAGAACGACAGGCAGATGCATTCCCCTATTTAGTTTTCAACGTTTTGATTAACAAGAAAGAATTTATAATGCATTCCTGCATTCCGAATTCCTATATTTGTGACTTAACCGGAATGCATCAGGGCATGCTCAACTACCTGCTTTTTGCTTTGGGATATTCGTTTGCCTGTGTTGTTCAGCCGGGGCCGTTCCAGGCATTTCTCCTGTCGCAGAGCCTGATGAGTGGCTGGCGGAAGGCATTTCCATTGATCTTTATTCCCCTGATCAGTGATATTCCGGTGATCATTATCATGGTGATGATCCTCTCCAGATTGCCAAAGGATGTACTGGTGATCATGCAGTTCCTGGGCGGGGCATTCCTTTTATATCTTGCATTCAAAGCATACCAGGCGTGGAAGACATTCACTACAGGGGAATCGCCCGGTGCGAATAAGTATTCGACCTTTTTCAAAGGAGTAGGGATCAATGTGCTGAATCCGAATGCCTACATTGGCTGGGGGCTGGTAATGGGGCCGATGCTTATCAAGGCCTGGACGGAAACTCCGCTTAACGGTGTTGTTCTGCTGGCGGGCTTTTACGGTTCAATGCTGGTCTATTCCTTCGGGATGGTATTTCTTTTCGCAACTGCACGTAATTTCGGTCCGCGGGTGACAAAAGTCTCGATTCTGGTCTCGGCAGTGGCGCTGGCGCTCTTCGGTGTGTACCAGATTTTGTCGGGTGCCGGACTCCGCTGGTGACTTTTTACCACGAAGTAGTTTTATTTTTCTTTTAAGGCCTGACAATTTGCCAGCATAAACGAACAGTATAGGCAAACTATACTCAAGCTAAAGGATCGTTATGAGAGAAGTTTCCGGGGCAGGAAAAAATGGCAGATAATTTTTCTCGCGAAGTTTCGCTGAAAATATGTGCAGATTTTCGCAGAGAACGGAAAAGGGTTACACGAAGAATCACGAAGAACACACGAAGATCCACGAAGATTTGCCGCTTTTACCTTTGGCTTTTGCCAATTGCCTTATCTTGCCTCGTGCCTGGTCCCTCGTACCTCTTTCTGTACCAAAATAGTTTACCCTAACAAACCCGTGCGTAACACCAAAGTTTATATATTTGTCGGTGTCGCATATAAGTTCGGAGGTGTGTTATAGGGGATGATTGATTTGAATGGTGTAATTAGCTGTCGTTTGCTACCGGGGCATTGGTGTGCATGCGAAACGAAAATTGATGACAAAACAAGGATGTTAACTTTACATTCTAAAAAAGAATAAATGGAAAGACTATCAACAAAGAAATACAACAAGTATCTATCAAATGCGATCCAACACTTTTGGGGCACACGTGAAGCTCAGTTAAAGGGACAAAAGAAATCCGACCAAGGATCACGAGGTTCAGTTACAGGTGGAAAACAGCTTGACGGATTTATTCAGCTATTGGTTAAAGTGTCAAAAGATTTAGGTGTGCCTGAAGAATGCATATACATCAAAGGGAATAATCTGCCAGGATTTTTTAGGCCATCCAAGGACTGGGACTTCTTAATCATTACACCCAAAAAACAGCTGATTGCAGTTGTGGAGCTTAAATCCCAAGTTGGTTCATTTGGAAATAATTTCAATAACAGGACAGAAGAGGCATTAGGAAGTGCTGTTGATATATGGACTGCATTTCGAGAAAATGGGTTCCCACAAAAGCAACCACCTTGGCTTGGATATGTAATTCTTGTGGAACAAACATCCAAGTCAACCTGTCCAGTTCGCCTACAAGAGTCACATTTTAAAGTGAGGTCTGAGTTTGAGAACACAAGCTATTTAGATAGATATGCCCTCTTTTGCCAAAAGCTTATGCAGGAACGTCACTACTCATCAACCGCAATGATTTGGACGGATAAGGATATGAAATTCGGATGCCCGGAGGATGACATATCCTTTGACACATTCTTACTTTCTTTTATGGGATTTATTCAAGGTAAGCTAAAAGTGTTAAAAAAGTGATTTACGGAATCAGATCAAATGGCAATAAACACGGCATGGTTCTAACAAAACCAATTGTCGTGGAGACAATGTTGAATAGGGTTGGATATTCTCAAAATCATGATCTTAGTGATATTAGAGTAATCGAACCCTCTGCTGGTGATGGTGCGTTTGCAATTAAAATTATTGAACGCCTTTATCATTCATCTTTAAAATTCGACTTTTCTTTTCAAAAAGCACTTTCGAACCTAATTTTTTTCGAGTTAGATAAGGAAATGAGTATTCTTTTAAGGGAAAGAATCGAATCAACTCTGAATAAATATGCTACGATTGTTCCCGATGAATTAATACGCATTGAGGATTTCCTATTGTCGAATTCAGATAAGTGTGATCTAATAATAGGCAACCCACCTTACGTTAGACATGAGAATATTCCAGAGGAAAAAAAGGATATATATAGAAGAAAATTTTCCACTTTCAGGCATAGGAGTGATTTGTACATTGGATTTTATGAGAAAGGCCTAAGGTTATTAAATAAAGACGGAGCACTTTCATTCATTTGTTCTAATCGTTGGTTGAAAAATCAATACGGGGAAAGTCTTCGAAGCTTGATTCAACAAAACTACTCTCTGGAGGAAATTATTGACTTGGAGGAAACATGTCCTTTTGAAGAGGAAGTAATTGCTTATCCCGCAATTACAACAATCCGAAACTCCAAGAACCAAACCAAAGCGAATTATTACTTGATTGATGATATAGCCAAGTTGCGGGATATTAACAAAGAATTTGGGATTACGAGGACCTTAAATATTGCCAATTCAAAGAATTGGTTCTCTTATGTATTGAGTGGCGAAGTTTACGAAAAGTTCCTGACCACAATTGAGAGCCAAGGATTTAACATAGGTATCGGGGTTGCCACTGGGTTAGACGAAGTATTCATTAGAAATGATTTTAAGTCATTAGTTGAACATGACCTTCTGTTGCCTATTTTAACCTCAAAAGATTTAAAAAACAATAACCTCAACTGGTCTGGAAATTACATTTTAAATCCATTTGATAACAAAGGAAAACTAATCGAATTAACAAAATACCCCAAAGCAAAAGAATATTTAGAATCTCATCGAAAGGTGCTAGAAAGGAGGCATGTGGCTAAAAAGAATTCCCAGTATTGGTATAAAACAATTGATCGAATTAAGCCTTCATTGACAAGTCAGGATAAAATTATTCTGCCGGACATTTCAGGGAACACTCACTTATTTATCGATGAGGGCAAATTCTATCCTCATCACAACTTGTACTACATTACAGGTGGAAATCACAACAAGCTGGTAATTCTAGCATCTATTTTAGAATCCGACTTTATTAGAAACCAACTTTTAGAACTGGCGACAACAATGAATGGTGGGTATCCGCGATGGCAAAGTCAGAACTTGAAGAAGCTCCGAATCCCTATGATAGATGCCATGCCTAAAGAAACTTCTGATGCTCTCATCCAAGCCTATGGTAATAAAGATTATAAGACTATAAATAAGTTGGTAACTGAAGGCGAATTTAGCAACTATAATTTTCAACTTGGTCAAACAAGACTATTTGAACAAGAAGGTGAATATGGTCAAAAATAAAACCGCACGACACGTCAGCATTGTATAAGCGTAATGCGGGTTATTCTGCTAAAATTGAGCTTTATTGCTCTAAGACACATTGTGGTGGACGTATAGTATATTGCTTCGAAACCCGCACTGCGCTTACACTTGGCCTTTGTGCAAAATCAAATTAAATATATTGAGATCTGAGAATAATGAGAAGTGATTCAGATTTAACAAGCAGAAGTATCGGTGAATCGACAGACTGGCGCAGCAAGATCATAAATGAGTTTCGCCAGCTTATTGTGGAGGCAGTCCCCAGGGTGGTCGAAGAGGTAAAATGGAGAAAGCCGTCGAACTTGATGCTTGGGGTCCCGGTATGGTCTCACAATGGGATCATCTGCACCGGTGAAATTTACAAGGACAAGGTGAAGTTCACCTTTGCCAATGGAGCTTCTCTCGAGGACCCCACAGGGATCTTCAATTCAAGCCTTGAAGGTAAGACCAGACGTGCAATCGACATCCACTTTGGTGATAAATTAAATGAAATTGCCCTGAAAGAAATAATTGTAAAGGCTGTTGTCATAAATGACAAACGCAAAGAAGAAGGCACGAAGATCCTCGAAGGTTGATTACTTTTCCAATTGCCTGCTGCCTATTGCCTGAATGGCTAAATCACTCCCATCATTGACCTTTCTCACCGACACGCATGATCTATGCTGGTCACATTCTGATATTTGCAATTCTTCATTCCAGGCGATTAGTTTGTATGGGATTAATTTATAAATTTGCGCCGCTATTACCTGTTAACAAATTCACATATGAGTGCTGAAAGCCTGATTTTATTCTTTATTGTCGGGGCATTTCTCGTTGGCATTGCCCTGCTGTTCTCGAGCTATATTCCTCCAACCTCGACCAACCCACAGAAATCTGAAACCTACGAATGCGGGATCCCGACTGAGGGTTTATCCTGGCTCCAGTTCAATGTTGGCTACTATTTGTTTGCCATCATTTTCCTGGTGTTTGATGTTGAAACCGTATTTATTTTCCCCTGGGCCAAGGTCATGAAAACTGCTGGTATGACCGGCTTTGTTGAAATCCTGATCTTCTTCTTCGTGCTGGGGGTCGGTTTGTTGTACGCATGGAAGAAAGGAGCCTTGAAATGGGAATAAAAAGCATGAAAGAAGCGGATTTCCAGGATAACGCCACCCTGGAAACCTTCAAACATACCGGCGGAAATGTTCTTCTTACAACCATTGATGATGTAATTGACTGGGGCCGGTCGAATTCCGTCTGGCCACTGACTTTCGCAACCAGCTGTTGCGGTATCGAGATGATGGCTACAGGCGCTGCCCGTCATGACTTTGCCCGCTTTGGGATCGAGGTTTACCGTGCCAGTCCCCGCCAGGCTGACGTCATCGTTGTGGCCGGAACCATTGTAAACAAAATGGCTCCCGTGCTGAAACGGTTGTACGACCAGATGTCGGAACCAAAATATGTCATTGCAATGGGTGCCTGTGCCGTTTCCGGCGGCCCCTTCTATTATAACTGTTATCATGTTGTTCGTGGCGTGGATCACGTGATTCCTGTGGATGTGTATATTCCCGGTTGTCCGCCCCGCCCGGAGGCATTGTTGTACGGCGTCATGCAGCTGCAGCGCAAGATCAAACTTGCTACGATCGCAGACGTTAAGAGAATCCAGAAAGTTTAAGTAAGATTGTTTGAAATTTGAATTATTGAATTCAACCAAAACCACTGAGGCACTTAGGTCACTTAGTTACACTAAGAAAAATGATTATAAAAACAAATCATCCTGACTGTCAAATATTCAAAAGCCTTAGTGATTCTTAGTGTTCTTAGTGCTTTAGTGGTAAAAAAATAAAAAAGAAAATCCTTCACATTAATCATCGCAATGGATCTTGAAAAATTAAAGGAAAGATTAGTAACGCTGGTTCCTGAAGCCGAGTTTGAGGATAACAAGCAATTCCTCACCGCCTTCATCCCCTCAGGGAAGCTCCACGCGGCTGCCCTGAACCTGAAAGAATCAGAGGATACCGCATTTGATTACCTCTTCTGCGAGACAGGTGTTGATATGATCAAATTCCTGATGGTGGTCTATCATCTGAACTCCACGAAGCTTAAGCATTCCATCGTTCTGAAGGTAAAGACAGAGGATCGCGTCAATCCTGCCTTTGATACCGTTTCCGACATCTGGAAAACCGCTGAATTTCTCGAACGGGAAATTTATGATCTCCTCGGGATAAAGTTCAACAACCATCCCGATTTACGACGGATTTTCCTGGATGAGAACTGGAAAGGATATCCATTGAGAAAAGATTATAAAGACGAAATAAACATCGTTGAATTGTAAGTATGAAAGAAGTTATCCATACACCCGTCAAGGCCATCGAGGAAGAGGAATACCACATCAACATGGGTCCGCAGCATCCCTCCACGCACGGCGTGTTGCGGCTTGTTGTTTCACTCCAGGGAGAGATCGTGAAAAGCCTCAAACCGCACTGCGGCTACATTCATCGCGGGATCGAGAAAATGTGTGAAAAAGACACCTATCCGCAGGTCATTCATCTGACCGACCGGATGGATTACCTCTCTGCACACATCAATAACCACGGCGTTTGCCTGCTGGTAGAAGATGCCTTACAGATCGAAGTGCCTGAAAGGGTAAAATACATCCGTACCATCATTGATGAACTCACGCGGATCCAGTCGCACCAGCTCTGGTGGGCCAGCTTCGGGATGGACCTCGGCGGACTGACCTGTTTCTTTTATGGTCTCAGAGACCGGGAAAAGATCCTCGATATTTTCGAGGAATCCTGCGGCTCACGATTACTGCATAGTTATTATACACCCGGCGGACTGATGTGGGACATTCACCCGAATTTCCAGAAGAGCGTCAAGGATTTCATCAAGTATTTCAGGAAAAAGATCAAGGATTACGACCGGCTTCTTTCGGGAAATATTATTTTCATGAACCGTTCGAAAGGTGTTGGCATCCTTTCAAAGGAAGATGCCATCAGTTACGGCGTGACAGGTCCTTCCGGGCGTGCATCCGGTTTCTCCTGCGATGTCCGCAAGCATCACCCGTACGGTTTGTATGACAAAGTTGATTTCAAAGAGATCCTCTTTAATGAAGGAGATACATATCACCGTTACATTGCCAGGATGGACGAGATGCATGAATCGATGAAGATCATTGAACAGCTGATCGACAACATCCCGGCAGGTGATTTCTCTGCCAAGATGAAAGCGGTGATCAAACTTCCTGCCGGTGAATATTACCAGCGCATGGAAACGGCAAGAGGCGAACTTGGGATCTACTGCATCAGTGATGGCAACAAGACTCCTTTCCGCATCAAATTCCGTTCGCCAAATTTCAGCAACCTGAGCGCGCTGGATCACATGAGCAGAGACCTGAAAATTGCTGACCTCGTGGCTATCGGTGGTTCCCTAGATTTTGTAATTCCGGATATTGACAGATAATTTCGATACGATATGGCTTCTTTTATTTACGATTTCTCCCTATTAACCAAGCCGATCCATGAAGCCCTTTACCATTGGCTGCCGCCAGTGTGGGCATTGATAGCGGAAATGACGATCATCGGGGTGGTCTTCCTTCTCTTTTATGCAGTGGTCGGGTTGTTCCTTGTTTATGCCGAGCGAAAGGTCTGCGCCTTCATGCAGAACCGTGTAGGCCCGAACCGGGTTGGGCCTTACGGGGTTTTCCAGACGATTGCCGACTTCATCAAATTACTGATGAAAGAACTGATTACGATAAAGAATTCGGATAAGCTGCTTTTCAATCTCGCCCCTTTCATTGTTATCATTGCTTCGTTCATGGCAATTGCAGCCATCCCGTTTGCGAAAGGGCTGCATGCAATAGATTTTGATATCGGTGTCCTCTACGTGATTGCTGTCTCTTCTCTCGGAGTTGTAGGCATCCTGCTTGCAGGCTGGTCAAGCAACAACAAATATTCACTGATCGGCGCCATGCGAAGCGGGGCACAGATCGTCTCGTATGAGTTGTCTGTCGGGTTATCCCTCATCACCATCGTGATCCTTGCCGGATCAATGCAGTTCTCGACGATCGTTGAAGGACAGGCAAACGGCTGGTTCATTTTCAAGGGCCATATTCCTGCCTTCATTGCATTCATTTTATTCCTGATATCTTCAACTGCTGAAACAAACCGAGGCCCTTTCGACCTGGCCGAAGCTGAATCAGAACTTACTGCCGGTTTCCATACTGAATATTCGGGGATTAAATTCGCCTTCTTCTTCCTGGCTGAATACATGAACATGTTCATTGTTGCTTCCATTGCTGCTACCGTTTTCCTTGGAGGCTGGATGCCGTTCCATGTTGGCGGCTGGGTAGGACTGAACAACATCATGGATTACATCCCGCCATTTGTCTGGTATTTCGGCAAGACCGCTTTTGTGATCTTCCTGATGATGTGGTTCAAATGGACATTCCCGCGGTTGCGAATCGACCAGCTCCTTACACTGGAATGGAAATATCTGTTACCCATCAACCTGGTCAATATTCTTTTGATGGCATTTATAGTATTAATGGGTTGGCATTTCTAAGAAACTATGAGCAACTTTTTTGGATATTTTACTGAAATCTACGACGGTGTTAAGTCGCTCCTGATCGGAATGGGTGTCACCGGGAAGTATTTCTTCAGCCCCGGGCAAATTGTCACGCAACAATACCCGGAAAACCGGAAAACATTGAAAATGTATGAACGGTTCAAAGGCGAGGTGATTATGCCGCATGATGCAAACAATCAGCACCGTTGTACAGGTTGCGGAATTTGCGAGAACAATTGTCCGAACGGATCGATCGAGATCGTCTCCGTAAGGATTGACACTCCCGACGGAAAGAAGCAACGGATCATCGACAAGCACATCTATCACCTGTCGATGTGCACCTTCTGCAGTCTTTGTGTCAAGACCTGTCCTTCGAATGCGCTGACTTTCGGGCAGAAGTTCGAGCATGCAGTGTTCGACCGCGCCAAGCTTACCAAGATCTTAAATCAACCCGGTTCATCCATCATAAAAGGTATTGAAGAATGACGAGCAATCAAATCATGTTTTTTATCTTTTCGGCGGTCATCGTGATTTTCTCCATCCTGACTGTTACCAGCCGACGGATCTTACGTGCAGCGACGTTCCTGCTGTTTGTCCTCATTGCAACTGCCGGGCTTTATTTCATGCTGCGGTTCAATTTCCTTGCTGCGATCCAGCTTACATTGTATGCCGGGGGTATCGTTGTGCTGATCATCTTCTCGATCCTGCTTACAAGCCAGGTCGGGCAAAAGCTTGAAGCACCATCACGGTCAAAGAAGATCTTTGCAGCTATAGCTGCACTGGCCGGCGCCCTGGTTTCAATTTATGCGATCCTGCAATACAACTTCCCGATTGCTGTCTCAGATCTTTCAACGGAAAGAACGAACATCGATGACATCGGGAAAGCCATGATCAGCACGGAGAAATTCGGGTATGCACTGCCTTTTGAAGTGATCAGTATTTTATTACTGGCTGCAATGATCGGATCGATCATTATTGCGAAGAAGAGAAAAGACTAAGTTAAAAGTCGAATGAAGAATGAAGAATACAGAATTCAGAAGGTTCAATTCAACCCTGTCTTCAGTTTGCTGGTCAGAAGAGCATGCAAATCTCTCACATTATTATTCTGAATTCTATATTCTGACTTCTAAATTCAAATAACAAAAAGATAGTTAACAGATAAAATCAAGAATATGTTTGACGGCGTTCCCTTATCCTGGTTCCTGGTTGTAGCAACAATCATGTTTTTCGTAGGTATTTATGGATTCCTGGTCAGGAAGAACCTGATCACGATGCTGATGTCGCTCGAGCTGATCCTGAATTCCGTGAACATCAATTTCGTTGCATTCAACAAACTGCTCTACCCGGGTCACCTGGAAGGCATGTTCTTCTCGATCTTTATCATTGCGGTAGCTGCTTCCGAGGCTTCGGTTGCGATTGCCATCATCATCAACATTTACAGGCGACTTGTAAATATCGATGTAGAGAAGATGGATGAAATGAAATTTTAGTTATTCAAAGAAAATGTAACTCGTAAACAAGTCAAGATATGATCGATTTCACTTACACCATCTGGATCGTTCTGATACCGTTGTTCGTCTTTGTCCTGGTGGGTTTCTTCGGAAACAAGTTCAAACCGCTGGTTTCCGGGGTCATCGGAACATCGGGCCTGTTCACTTCCATGGCGCTTTCCTATTATACTGCCTACCAGTACTTTTTTGTTGTTCCTAAGGCAGGGGAAGCATTTCAGAAACTGATCGCGTACAATACAGTCTGGCTGAAACTCACCGACAAGCTTCACATCGACGTGGGCGTTCTGCTTGACCCGATCTCTGTCATGATGCTGATCGTCATCACAACGGTTTCCTTTATGGTCCATCTTTACAGCATTGGTTATATGCAAGGGGAAAAAGGTTACATGCGGTTTTTCGCATTCCTTTCGCTCTTCAGCTTTTCCATGCTCGGACTTGTCGTTGCAACAAACATTTTTCAGATGTATATTTTCTGGGAACTCGTAGGTGTATCTTCCTTCCTTCTGATTGGTTTTTATTATGAGAAGGACACTGCGGTGGCGGCGTCCAAAAAGGCATTTATTGTTACACGATTCGCAGATCTCGGCTTTCTTATTGGAATTCTGATTCTCTCGTTCACAACGGGGACTTTTGATTTTGTTTCACTCACCGATCCGAAAGGACCAGCCATGCTTCAGGGCAGCGGAATCATGTTCCTTGGGTTGTCAACCATGACCTGGTCGATGATCTTCATCTTCATGGGCGGTGCGGGTAAGTCGGCCATGTTCCCGCTGCATATCTGGCTGCCCGATGCCATGGAGGGCCCGACGCCTGTTTCGGCACTGATCCATGCAGCAACGATGGTTGTTGCGGGCGTTTACTTAGTGGCAAGACTGTTCCCGATCTTTCATTTCTCCGCACCTGTTGCACTCGATGTAGTGATGTATGTGGGCGCATTCAGTTCCATCTTCGCCGCCATCATCGCCTGTACGCAGTTTGACATCAAGCGTGTACTGGCCTATTCAACCATGTCACAGATCGGTTTGATGATGTTTGCACTGGGTGTTTCAGGATATGGCGAAGAACAAGGGTTAGGTTTTATGGCTTCCATGTTCCACCTGTTCACTCACGCATTCTTCAAAGCCTTGTTATTCCTTGGTGCAGGAGCGATCATTCATGCCGTTCACAGCAATGTGATGAACGACATGGGCGGACTGAGAAAGCATCTCCCGATCACGCATATTACATTCCTGATCGCCTGTTTGTCCATTGCCGGTATTCCGCCATTGGCAGGCTTCTTCAGCAAGGACGAGATCCTGGCTGCTGGACATGAGAAGAGCATGATGCTGTTCATCCTGGGGTTGATCATTTCAGGCCTTACAGCCTTTTATATGTTCAGGCTATACTTCTCGATCTTCTGGGGTAAGGAGCAGCACTATCATCACACTCCGCATGAAGCTCCGAAAGTGATGACGATCCCCCTGATGCTGCTGTCACTGGGTGCGATCTTTGCAGGACTTATCCCGTTTGCTTCATTTGTAACGTCCGATGGAAAGCCATTCCCGATGCACATCGAGCCGTTTGTTGCCATACCGGCAGTCCTGGTTGGTGTTATCGGTGCTTTGATTGCAATGGTTCTGTATAAAAAAGAAACTAATATTCCCGAACGGTTCTCTGCTTCGCTGGGCGGTTTTTACCGCGCGGCTTTCCGGAAATTCTATATGGATGAAGTCTATCTCTTCATCACAAAAAAGATCATCTTCAATTATGTTTCCCAGCCGATCGCATGGTTCGACCGCCACATTGTGGATGGTTCGATGAACGGGATCTCGTATGTTACAAACGGGGTTTCCACAAAGATCAAGGGCTTCCAGTCAGGGCAGCTGCAGCAGTATGCGTGGGTTTTCATCACCGGCGCAGTGGCACTGGCCATGGCATTCATCTATTTATGGACTAATTAATTGTTGAACGAATGGATATTCTGACCTCATTTATTATCATCCCGACCCTAACGATTATCGGGATCCTTTTCTGCAAGGAAGCGAAACAAGTCAAATGGGTTGCCGCCATTGGAATGACTTTGCAGTTGCTCAATGCAGCGATGCTGATCATCCTTTACCTGCTTGCACGCAAGGGGGGAAATATGGCGGAGATGCTGTTTGTGAAAGACGTGATCTGGTACCCAAGCCTCAACATCCATTATTATATTGGTGTTGATGGCATCTCGGTTGCCATGATCGGGCTGACTTCCATCGTGATCTTTGCCGGGATCTTTGCATCATGGGAAGTCAAAGAACTTACAAAAGAATTCTTCATTACACTGATCCTTTTATCAGCCGGGGTTTTCGGCTTCTTCATTTCGCTCGACCTCTTTACCTTGTTTCTGTTCTATGAAATTGCTGTAATCCCGATGTACCTCCTGATCGGGATCTGGGGAAGCGGTCCGAGGGAATATTCGGCCATGAAACTTACACTGATGCTGATGGGAGGATCTGCTCTGATCCTGGTCGGACTACTTGGATTATACTTCAATTCTAATCCCGGTGGCGGTCAGCTTACATTCAACATCCTTGAAATTGCAAAAGTCCACATACCGGTTGCAACACAGAAATTCTTTTTCCCCTTCCTTTTCATAGGTTTCGGGGTGCTTGGTGCTTTATTCCCATTCCACACATGGTCACCTGATGGTCATGCCTCAGCACCAACAGCAGTCTCGATGCTTCATGCAGGAGTACTGATGAAACTGGGCGGTTACGGTTGTTTCCGCGTTGCAGTGTTCCTTTTACCGGAAGCAGCCCATGAGTTAGCGTGGATCTTTATCATTCTTACAGCAACCGGCGTTATCTATGGTGCGCTGGGTGCCATCTGGCAGAAAGACCTTAAATATATCAATGCCTATTCATCGGTAAGCCATTGCGCCCTGGTGCTTTTCGCGATCCTGATGTTCAACCAGACGGCCATGAACGGCGCCATCCTCCAGATGATCTCCCACGGTATCATGACGGCCCTCTTCTTTGCCCTGATCGGGATGATCTACGGAAGGACCCATACGCGGTATATCAATGAAATGGGCGGACTGATGAAGGTGATGCCATTCCTTGCTGTATGTTATGTGATCGGTGGTCTTGCATCACTCGGACTTCCGGGATTCAGCGGGTTTGTTGCCGAAATGACAATCTTCGTAGGCGCTTTCCAGAATGCAGATACCTTCCACCGTGTGGCGACAATCATCGCAGTTTCTTCGATCGTGGTAACAGCGGTCTATATCCTGCGTGTCGTTGGTATCCTGTTGTTCGGAAAAATAAAGAACCCGGAATTTGAAGGTCTTACTGATGCCAAGTGGCATGAGAAGATCAGTACGGGTGTCCTGATCTTCGGGATCACCGCGATCGGTCTTGCACCTTTGTGGTTGTCGGAAATGATCAGCGGCGGTGTGGGTCCGATCATTCACAGGTTGCTTATGGCCAGTCCGCTCCACTAATTGAGAAGGTTCAAAAGAAATAATAGAAGAGAGTAGTTATCAAAAAAAACAGAGACCCATGCTTATAATGAGAAATGAATTACTGCTGGTTGCCGTTATGGTAATTCTGTTGCTTATAGAGATATTTCTGCCCCAGAATAAGAAACATAAGATCATCAACCCGACGTTAGTATTACTTGCTATTGTAACAGTTGCAGGGTTCTTCCCCTGCCCGACAGGTAATTTGTTTGGCGGAATGTACCAGACTTCGCCCCTGATCCAGACATTGAAGAACATCCTGAACATCGGCGCCCTGATCGTTTTCATCCAGTCGGTCGAATGGCTGAAAAAGGAAGAGAACAAGGAAAAGATCAGCGAGTTTTACATTCTCTTACTTTCCACCCTGATCGGGATGAACTACATGATCTCTTCGGGAGATTTCCTGATGTTCTATCTTGGGCTCGAGCTTGCTACCATTCCCCTTGCTGCACTTGCCGCGTGGGATCGTTTTAAAGAAAAGTCTGCCGAAGCCGGTGTGAAACTGATCTTCACATCAGCCTTATCTTCCGGGATTCTGCTTTATGGTCTGTCGATGATCTACGGAACTACAGGAACACTCTACTTTTCTGAAGTTGCCGGGGCTTTCAACACCACCCCGCTGCAGATCCTTGCGTTCATCTTTTTCTTCGCCGGAATGGCATTCAAGATCTCGCTGGTGCCGTTCCATTTATGGGCTGCCGACGTTTACGAAGGAGCACCTTTCAACATCACGTCATACCTGTCGGTCGTATCAAAAGGCGCTGCAGTATTTATTTTTACCATGCTGCTCTTTACTGTTTTCGCTAAGATCGCCATGATGTGGAAAGATGTGATTTATGTGATCGCCGTTCTCACGATGACCATTGGTAACCTTTTTGCCATGCGGCAGAAGAACATCAAACGATTCCTGGCGTTCAGCTCCATTGCCCAAGCTGGTTTTATCCTCCTTGGTATCATCGGGCAGAGCCAGCTGGGTATGACCACAGTGATCTATTTTGTACTGGTTTACATCTTCTCCAACCTCGGAGCTTTCGGTGTTGCCACGGTTATTTACAACAAGACCGGGAAAGAGAATATTGATGATTATGATGGATTTTATCGTACGAACCCATTCCTGAGTCTTGCGATGATGCTGGCACTCTTCTCCCTTGCAGGAATCCCGCCGGTGGCCGGTTTCTTCGGGAAATTCTTCCTCTTTGCATCAGCTGCTTCAAAAGGAATGTTCATCCTGGTTTTCATCGCTGTGCTGAACACGATCATCTCTTTATATTATTATTTACTGGTAGTGAAAGCTATGTTCCTTAACCGGAGCGATCAGGCGATTCCATATTTCAAGACAGACGGATATTCAAAGCTCGGCCTCGCAATGTGTGTTGCCGGCATTATCGGGATTGGATTGTACAGCCCGGTTTATGAATTCATTTTGAACGTAAGTCACGGATTACTTTAATATCGATCATCACCCGGATAAAGAAACAATCATGGCACTGAACAAAGGCAAACATATCGTAGCAGAAATTGAAGGAGAACGTTGTACCGTTGTGGAAACCGGTCTCTCCGGTGATCGTGCAGCCTTTCTTAAGGAGCTGCTGATCCACAATGGCTTTACCGTGAAGTGTGAAAAGGAAAAGGCCAAAGATGGTTCTTTGCTAGCCACAGATATTCTTGGCGTTACTGACCTTCTCTTTAATCCGGTAATCGGGGTTTACCAGCACAAGCTGTTAAGGAAAGACGGGAAAGAGGTTACACCTGTTTTCTGGAATCAATGGCCGGAGGATCCGGACCTGCCTTACTGGGAAGTTATCCACTGATTTTTCATGGCGAAATTCAGTAAAATACTGGGAATTTGTGTCTCCCTCGCCTTCGTCCTCCTGGGCGTCTATGTCCTTCTTGATCCACGCTTCAATTATCTTCCAAAACCGGTCAAAGTCATCTTTGCTATCTTCCTTTTCCTTTACGGCGGGTGGAAACTCACAAGGTACACTTTACGGAATCCGAATAAGGAAGAATAGCTATCTCCGTAATTTCTTAATGTGAAATTTCTAGAAGATAACTGTTCGTTGTTATCTGTTCTCTTTTCACTTCAATTGTGCACTGTTAACTGATCTTAAGTCATCACACAGAGATCACTGAGGTTCCACAGAGTTTCACATTATTCTCTGTGCATCTCTGTGTAATTCTTAATTCACTCTCAGGCTACATCGCCGAACTAATTGTTAGATCATTATTATTTATCGATTAGGAAATAAATTTCATATTTTTGTGTTCTATCAATTGTGGAATCTCAAAGTTTTGAGAGACTAATAATCAGGAAGATGAGAATAGGTAAGATTTCCGGAATTACGGGTTTCCTCATAGCAGGGGTAATCCTGCTCCTCTCATCCTGTGGAGGGGCACCGAAATCTACGGATACAGACTCACCTACTTCGGGGAAATTCAAGATCGGGCTGGATGATTCCTACAGCCTGCTGGTGGATGCAGAACTTTATACGTTCCAGTCGCTCTACCCGTATGCGAAAATTGATACCCTTTGCAGGAATGAGGTGGACGTAATCAATGCATTCATGAAGGATTCTGTTCAGCTTGTGGTCATCAGCAGGAAACTGACAAAAGAAGAAGAGACGCAACTGAATGCCCGGCAGATTTATCCGAAAACCACGAAGGTCGCCTACGATGCGGTGGCGTTCATTATGAACCGTGAAAACCCTGACAGCACCTTGTTTTTTGATCAGGTGGAAAATATTTTTAAAGGAAAAGCGAAGGCATGGAAAGAGATTGATCCGAAGTCGAAGCTCGGTGATCTGAAAATCGTTTTTGATAATTATAAATCCTGTAACACCAGGTTTTTCAGAGAAAAGTTTAACCTTCCCAAATTACCGGATGTATGCTTTGCAGTGTCTAACAATGCGGAGGTTATCAATTTTGTTGAGAAAAATAAAGGTGCCATCGGTGTGATCAGCGTGAACTGGGTGAGTGATAAAAGTGATACGGTTTCTCATTCCTTCCTGAACAGGGTCAGGGTTGTTGCCGTCAGTGCACCGGGCAGCAAAGATCCGAAAGGTGATTTTTATACTCCGCATCCGGGCTACATTGCAGAAGGTTTTTATCCCTTTACACGGGAAGTTTATTGTATCAACCGGCAGGCATATATGGGGCTTGCATATGGAATTTCATCTTTTATCGCAGGGGAGAAAGGACAACTGATCGTTTTACATTCCGGCATGGTCCCTGCTGCCATGCCTGTCAGGCTTGTTGAAATAAGACATTAATTCTAAGGAGAACTATTTATGACGAGGAATTTTAGAGTGACAGTGTTTGGAGTTGTGTGGTGTTTGGCCATGTTTTCAAGCTCCTCCCAGGTCAGGGCACAGGATCTGCAGGCAGCTTTCAGGCTGACCAGGGCTGAGCGGTTTGATCTTGCCAGTGATGCATTTAAGGTTCTTTTGAAGAAGAGCCCGAAAGATGGTGATATATTTTATTATTATGGAGATAATTTCCTCCAGGAATATTATTCAGATACCACCAATAATTCTTTTAAAGAATTATCTGATTCGGCAAAAATATTATTTTCCAGCGGTACGGCAGCTGACCCTTCCAATCCGTTAAACTTTGTCGGACTCGGGCAGATAGAATTAATGCTGAAGGATATTCCAAAAGCGAAACAGGATTTTTCAAATGCCTTGTCGCTTCTTCCAACTAAAGCAAACAAAAGCATTGTCATGGCCCCCGACAAACAGGCGACTGTTTTCATTAAAATTGCCAATGCCTACATTAAATCCGGTATAAATGATACATCAATGGTCTTCGGATCTTTACGGAAAGCCGAAAAACTTGACAGTAAAAACTATGATCTGTACATCGTAAAAGGGGATGCTTATATCTTTCTTCTGAATGACGGATCCAACGCTATTGCAAATTATAATATCGCACAAAGCCTGAACCCCAAAGCTCCCTTTGCAAAACTCCGGATCGGTCAGCTTTGGATGCGGGCGAGAAATTATAAGGATGCACTTATCTATTACCAGGAAGTTGTAAAGATCGATTCTACGTTCGCCCCGGCTTACCGTGAACTTGGTTCCCTGCTTTCGCGTGCAAACAGAAATGATGAAGCAGAGAAGAACTACATCATTTTTCTCCGTTTGTCAGGTGGCAATACAACGGCCCGCACACAATATGTAAACACATTGCTCGAGCTTAAAAAGTACGACAAAGCCATTGTTGAACTCAATGAAATAGTGAAAAGTGACAGCTCTAACAACGACCTCAACCGGGCACTCGCGTATTCATATTTTGAAACAGGACAGTTCGACAAAGGATTGTTGTACAGCAGAAAATTCTTCCGCCGGGCCAAACCTGACAAGATCCGCCCATCCGACTATGCCTACCTGGGAAGATTGTTAGCCAAGACCAAGCAGGATTCTGTTGCATACGAAACGCTGTATAGAGCATTCCAGATGGATACCGCGCGCGGGGAACTCCTCTCGGAAGCTGCAATGTCGCTGGTAAAACTGAAAAAATATGACAAGGCGATCGATATCTATAAAATGAAAATTACCCTGAAAAAAGCAGTTCCCGGCGATTATTACAATCTTGGGAAAGTTTATTATAACATCAGAAACTGGGGAAAAGTCGACACTACATTGTCGTTCTACAACACCCTGATGCCGGAGCATCTGTTGGGTTACCTGTGGCGTGCGCGGGCATTGGTTAACCTGGACTCAACAAGTAAATTGGGACTCGCAAAACCGGTGTATGAGATATTTGTTGAAAAGGCAAAAGTTGATTCGGTTAAAAACGCAAAGGAATTAATGGAAGCCTACTCTTACCTGGCTTATTATAACCTTGTTCAGTTCAAGGAATCAAAGGAGAAGGATCAGTCCTTTGCTCAAAAGTCGGTTGAATATTGCAACAAGGTACTCGCTATTCTGCCATCTGACCCGGCATATACCGAAAAAGCCAAGGCGATTATCAAGGACCTGGAGCAAAAGATCAAAAAATAGGATGGGCCTGCTTTTGGAATGATCTGAGTGCAGGAATCCTTTAAACACAAAGCAATTAATTGAAATGAGTTAGTGATTTTTTCGATTTTTTTAATACTTTTGCATATTGTTAAGAAATTATCAGTTCACACATTAATAAATAATAAAAACTAATTTAAAATGAGCAAGACAACTAACCAAGGCGGACAATCCATCGGTGACGCTTTAAAGTCGTGGTTTACAGTGGCTGTTATTGTAATTTCATTTGTGATTGCATACATGGTGTACAAGTACGTCATGGGAGCCCCGATCAACTTTGAAGGAGGAATGGATTTAATCAAGAACAAAGTTCCAGCAGACAAATGGCATCCGGTTCCAGGCAATTACCTGGCTATGATTTATAAAGGAGGCTATATTGTTCCTCTTTTGATGACCGTATTACTCGTTCTTATCACCTTTTCCATTGAGAGAGGTATTACCCTTGCACGTGCCGGAGGAAAAGGAAGAATCAACGTTTTTGTTAAGAATCTCCAGAATTACCTGGCTAACGACAAGATCGAAGATGCAATCATTGCCTGCGATAAACAAAAAGGTTCCCTTGCCAATGTAATGAAAGCCGGACTTCTCCGCTACCGCGCATTGCAGAAAGACAATGTACTTTCAAAAGACCAGAAGATTCTTGCTCTGCAAAAAGAATTTGAAGAAGCTACCGCACTGGAGTTGCCGATGCTCTCACGGAATCTTGTTATTCTTTCCACCATTGCTTCCATCTCCGTGCTTATCGGACTTATGGGAACTGTACTTGGTATGATCCGCGCTTTTGCTGCGCTGGCTCAGGCAGGCGCTCCCGATGCCCTTGCTCTTGCAACAGGTATCTCGGAAGCCCTTATCAATACTGCCTTTGGTATCGGTGGTTCGTTGCTTGCTATCATCATGTACAATTTCTATTCAACACAGATCGATAGCTTTACATTTAAAATTGATGAAGCAGGATTTAGCCTCGTACAATCATTTGCAGCCCAGGCAAAATAATTTCCCTGAGTCTAAAAATGCCGATGTACAGTTTTTTTATCAGTCATCAATTAAAATAGTCTATCATGCCCAAAATTAAAGCACCCGCACGAAGTCCGCACATAGACATGACGCCTATGGTGGACTTGTTTTCTCTGCTGCTGACGTTTTTCATGCTTACGACTTCTTTCCGACCACAGGAGGCGGCCATCATAACGACACCTAATTCTGTATCTGAGAAACAGGCACCCGACAAAGATATCATGACAATCATCATTGATAAAAGCGGCAAGGTCTTCTACAACATCGATAACGGAAAAGATACAACCACGCATACACGTGTCAATGTCCTTACGGAAATGGCCAAACAGTACCAGGTCAGCTTTACGAAAAAGGAGTTGGAAGATTTCGGACACCTGGCATCCTTTGGTATGCCCATGACCGAGATGAAAAAATGGTTGCATGCTGCCGATTCGAAGGAAAAAGAAAAATTCCAGACCGGGATCCCGACAGACTCTATCAATGGCAGGGCCTCTGAGCTGGCTATGTGGATACGATTCTCCCGTTTGACCAATGCCAACGCCGAAGTCGCTATCAAGGGAGATGCCGAGACCAATTATAAGGTAGTGAAGAAGGTTATGGATATGCTGCAGGAAAACAAAGTCAATAAATTCAATCTTATTACGAACCTCGAAAAACAGGAAGTTACGTTGAAGGATGTTCCTAAATAAAAGTAATAAGAGCATTTTACATGTTAAAAGAAAAGTTATATGGCTGAAATAATTCAAGAAGAAAAAGGCAAAAAGGGCGGGAAACGAAGACCCAAAAAACATTCGACCAACATCGATATGACTCCGATGGTCGACCTGATGTGTCTTCTGATCACCTTTTTCATGCTTACTACCGCTTTCAGCAAGCCAAAGATCATGGTTATCACCATGCCGGAAAAGAAGACTGATCAAAAGGAAGACAATGTTAAAATTCCTGCATGGCGTACCCTGAATATCATCCTGACCGACAAAGATGTAGTTTATTACTACGTTGGTAATGCCGATCCGAAGAAACCACCTCTTCCCACATTTAACAAGAGCGATTTCAGTAAAGATGGTATCCGTAAGGTATTGCTGGAGAAAAACAAGGATCTTTTCACACAAATCCTTACTTACAGGGAAAAACGTCAGTCCGGCAAGCTGGTTGTTGCTGATACTACTGCTGATCAGGAGATAAAGAAGATGAAAAAGGGCGACATGAAAGGCCCGATTGTCCTGATCAAAGCGGATGACAAAGCGAAATACAAAGATATCGTCAACATCATCGACGAAATGGCAATCTGTAACATTGCAAGTTATGCCGTCGTGGATATTTTGCCGATCGAATTGGAATTGCTGAAAACTGCTCCTAAATAATAGAAGATTTCATAACCTCTTAAATTGAACGAACATGACAATTGAAAATCAGCGTGTGGAATCGCTAGAGGAGATGGTTTTTAAAACCAGGAATAAGGAATACGGGGCATATGTTCTGAGGAAAAAATACAGGAAATATACCTCCATAGCCCTTATCATTGGCGTTTTTGTTATCTTCGCTGCTGTTGCCTACCCGGTTATTGCTGCTTACATTAATAAGAGCCGTATAATCAAAGAAGTCAATACAGTCGGAGCCGAAATGATGAATGCGCCGAAGGAAGAACTTCCGCCGCCGCCACCGCCACCACCACCACCACCCGATGTGGTCCAGCAACAACGATTCGTTGCTCCTGTTGTCACAACGGATAGTGTGGAAACGACAATGGTTACCCAGGACGACCTTAGTACAAAACCAAGTGAAGCACCTGCTGCAGAAGAGATCAAAGTCGAAGAAGTAAAAGAGCAGGTCATTCAGCAGGAAGCACCAAAGGAAATCTTTACCGTGGTTGAAGAGCAGCCGGGATATCCCGGAGGCGATGAAGCCAGGATTAAATATCTCCAGGAAAATATCAAGTATCCTGATGAAGCAAAAGAACTGGGTGTCCAGGGAAAAGTTTTCGTCACCTTCGTTGTTGAAGTTGATGGATCCATCACAGATGTCAGGGTTCTCCGTGGTATCGGTGCGGGATGCGACGAAGAGGCCATCCGTGTTGTGCGGGGAATGCCGAAATGGGTTCCAGGTAAGCAACGTGGAGTGCCTGTTCGGGTACAATTCAACCTGCCGATCAAATTTACGCTCCAGTAAAAGAACTGATAAAACACACCGTAATTTCCCGGGATTTGTTTTCGGATTAACAATGATAATCTGGGAACAGTTTCCGGGAAGTTTTTTTTGTCCTGACGACTACGGGTCCAATTATCCTGTCTGGCGTCTTTACTGCTATTTTGAATTTGCCGGAAAAAACCAGACCGGATTATTTCCTGGTTACTGTTCACTGAAATCAGCTGTTTTAACATCCGATCAATTCCCTATAATTTAGATTCTTTCCAAACGAAACTTTCCCTAACTTTGTTGCGGAAAGGCTGCAATGGTAGAAATTTGAAAAACAATTTCTTTTTTTTATCAGGCAGTTGTTAAATAATTCACAGATACGATTTTGTTTATCGTTGCTCACAATTTGAAGAAAAAAAGATGATCACACTTGGATTACAGGAAAAGAACACATTTCTGGAAGCCGTTAATAAAAAAAGCGGTGCCAATGTACTGGAATGTTATCAATGCGGAAAGTGCGTTTCGACCTGCCCGGTTTCAGCGTATATGGATTTCCCGCCGAGGGAAGTAATGCAGATGGTCAAACTCGGACTGAAGGAAGAGACTTATATGGCAAACTCCATGTGGTTTTGNCTTACCTGTTCCGCATGCAGCGGAAGATGCCCCAGGCAGATTGACATCCCTGCCGTGATGGAAGGAATCAGGCACCTTGCTATTGAAGAGAATTATCACTCCAACAATAAAAAGGTAAAGGAAATTACCCGGTTCCATGAGATCTTCCTGGATATGATCAAACGCTATGGCCGTAATTATGAATTGCGCATGATGGCTGAATTCAATATCAGGACCCGCAATCTCTTCAAGGATATGCACCTTGCTCCGAAAGCCCTGCTCAAAGGGAAGATCACATTGGGGCATGAAAGTACAAAGAGCGCCAAGGCCATCCAGAAGATGTACAAACTGGCAGAAAAACTGGAAAAAATTAAATAATCTAACCCCGATCCTTTCAATCCCAATCATATTGTCATGAACAAACTAACCTATTTTCCTGGTTGTTCGGCACACGGTACCAGTGAGGAATTTGATCATACCCTGAAGCTGGTAATGAAAACCCTGGATGTGCAGTTGGAAGAAATTCCCGACTGGAATTGCTGCGGTGCCACCTCGGCCCACGTGATGACCGAAAATCTCGCTCTTGCCCTCCCGATGCGGAACCTTGTCCTGGCTGAAAAACTGGACAATAAAACCATGGGAATTGCCTGTGCATCCTGCTATTCGCGAATGAAGGGAACCAAGAAGCACCTGGACGAAAATCCTGAACTTACAAAGAAAATTAACTCTACGATCATCGATGAAGGCGAATACCACGGATCAATTGATATTAAATCAATGCTCCAGTATTGTTTTGAAGAGATCGGGCTGGAGACTGTAAAAAGCAAAGTGAAGAAATCTCTGGCCGGACTTAAAGTTGCCTGTTATTATGGCTGCCTCCTTACGCGTCCGAAAGATGTCACGGAATTTGATTCTCCCGAATACCCGATGTCCATGGATCTCCTGATGGAAGCCCTCGGTGCAAAAGCTGTTGATTTCGATTATAAAACGGAATGCTGCGGGGCATCCTTTTCCATATCCAATACCGAAGTGGTTGAAGCACTCAGCGGGAAGATCCTCGAGGTGGCAAAAGAAAGCGGTGCACACCTGATCGTTGTTGCCTGCCCGCTGTGCCAGTCAAACCTGGACATGCGCCAGCCGGATATCGAGAAACACACCAAAACAAAGATCGGCCTGCCGGTGATGTATTTTACGCAGCTGATGGCCCTTGCTTTTGGATTTCCAGAGAAAGAGTTAATGTTACCCAAACATATTGTCCCGGTTGAGGAGGCATTGAAGAATATCGGAAAAATTGAACCGGAACCGGAAAAAATTAAGAAAACTAAAAAAGCTGTCGAAGCAGAAAGCGAGGTCGAATAATGGCTAGAGTAGGTGTTTTCACTTGTTTTTGTGGTGCAAATATTGCCGACTTCATTGATGTTCATCAAGTAGTTGAATCTGCAAAAAAGATCAAAGAAGTAAAAGTCTCGGTTGAGTATAAATATATGTGCTCGGATCCGGGTCAGCAGATGATCAGGGAGGCAATCATTCAGCACAGGTTAACATCTGTTGTTGTTGCCGCATGTTCTCCCAGGATGCACGAAAAGACATTCCGCAAAGCCTTGCTGGATGCCGGACTGAATCCGTATATGCTGGAGATTGCAAACATCCGTGAACATTCTTCATGGGTTCACCAGAAAGATAAAAAAGCTGCAACCGAAAAAGCTGCAGACCTCATCCGGATGGCTGTTGCAAAATCTATTGCCAATGAACAACTGCACGAGATCTCTGTTCCCGTTACCAAGCGTGCACTTGTTATCGGCGGCGGGATTGCAGGAATCCAGGCTGCTTTGGATATTGCCGATGCACGGATCCCGGTTACACTCATTGAGCGCAGTTCTTCGATCGGCGGACGTATGGCCCAGCTGGATGAGACGTTCCCAACCCTCGACTGTTCCCAGTGTATCCTTACTCCGAAAATGGTTGATGTTGCATCTCATCCTTACATAGAGCTGATTCCTTATTCCGAAGTGATTGAACTGGACGGTTTCGTGGGGAATTATAAAGCAAAGATCCGGAAGAAGGCATCCTATGTCAACTTTTCCACATGTACCGGTTGCGGCGCGTGTACACAGAAATGCCCGGTAAAAGTTCCCAATGAATTCAACATGGGAATCGATAAACGAAAAGCAATTTATACTCCTTTTCCACAGGCAGTTCCGAACAAGCCGGTCATTGACGCCGAACATTGCACGATGCTCACAAAAGGAAAATGCGGCATCTGCGCCAAGGTTTGTGAAAAAGGATCCATCGATTTCAAGATGGTCGACGAGATCATCGAACGCGAAGTAGGCGCTGTTGTGGTTGCCACCGGTTATGACTTGTGGGATCCGAAGCCCTACGAGGAATACGGTGTTGGCAGGTACAAAGACATCATCACTTCCCTCGAATTCGAGCGGATGGTTTCTGCCAGCGGTCCTACCAATGGCGTCCCGGTTCGTCCATCGGATGGGAAAGTTCCGAAGAATGTAGTATTTATAAAATGCATCGGTTCGCGCGACGAAGCCAAAGGAATTGAATATTGCTCGAAAATCTGCTGCATGTACACTGCAAAACATGCAATCCTGCTTCACCATAAAGTCCACGACAGCCATGCCTATATTTTCTATATGGATATCAGGGCTGCCGGTAAAGGATATGAAGAATTTGTCAAGCGCGCCCAGGTTGAAACTGCTGCTACTTACCTCAGGGGAAGAGTCTCCAAGATCTATAAGAAGGGGGATAAGCTGATGGTTCGCGGCGAAGATGCACAGATCGGGCAGGTTGTTGAAGTTGAAGCTGACCTTGTTGTTCTCGCAACTGCAGTGGTTCCTTACAAGGAAAATCCTGCACTTGCACGACTTCTTGGGATCTCCTACGACAAATACGGTTACATGTCGGAAGCACACCCAAAATTACGCCCGGTCGAAACTGCGAAAGCAGGGATTTTCCTGGCAGGATGTACACAGGCACCCAAAGATATTCCTGATACCGTTGCCCAGGCTTCTGCATGTGCAGCCAAAGTCTGCGGCCTCTTCTCCGGAGATACCATGAAGAAAGACCCGATGATCTCTACGATCAATTCGGAAAACTGTACAGGATGCCAGAATTGTGTTAAAGTTTGTCCTTACGGCGCCATTGTCACCGAAGAAATTACACTGGGCCATGGCTCAAAAGAAATGCGTACCATTGCCAAGATCAATGAAGGTGTATGCCAGGGATGTGGCTCGTGCGTAGCCATCTGCCGAAGCATGTCAATTCACCTGGCCGGTTTCACCGATCCTCAAATCATTAACGAGATAGTATCAATCTGATGGAAGCTGAAGTAAAAACAACCCAAGGAACAATTGTAAGCGCCGAGAACCCGGAGATCACGGCTCCTGCCGACTGGCAACCCGTTATCATCGGAATCCTGTGCAACTGGTGTTCATATGCCGGATCTGACCTTACAGGGACATCAAGGATCCAGTATCCGCCGAATATCCGGATCATCCGGGTACCCTGCTCTTCGCGTGTCGACCCGTGGTTCATCATTAAGTCGCTGCAGGCAACTGCCGATGGGGTGCTGATCTCGGGATGTCATCCCGGCGACTGCCATTACATCTCTGGAAACTATTACGCACGAAGGAGATTTCTCGTCACTAAAAAGTTGTTGAATTTTGTCGGATACCACGAAAACCGTGTACAGTTCTCATGGGTATCGGCAGCGGAAGGACCAAAATTCGCCAAGGTCGTTGCCAAGGTTACTGAAGACATCAAAAAACTAGGGCCTCTTCACAGGTTTAAAAAGGAAAATTTCTAAGAATGGACTATACAAAGAAAATACAGGAAATTGCGTCCAGACTGTTTGCTGAAAATAAGATCGATTATTTTGTCGGCTATAAACAGAACGGATTCGACGACAATCAGGTGCCATTCCTGATCAATGATGCAAAGGATATCCCAAGCCTGGTCTTCAACGATAAATCTGTTTTCAACCTTACGAATTACCTGAAACCAGATCATACGCAAAGAAAAAGAGTCGGGATTGTCGTGAAAGGATGCGACAGCCGTTCGCTGAATCTTTTGCTGACAGAAAGCCAGGTAAAGCGTGAGAACATCTATGTCATCGGTATCTGCTGCGAAGGCGTTTTCAATGAAATGGGAGAAAAAGCACAGAATTGCACGGAATGCTTCGTGCCCGATGCGGTTGTCTACGATGAGCTTTTAGGCACTCCGTCAGGGATCAGGGAATACATGGTCAATGTTGACCTGAAGGAACTGGCAGAAAAACCACTGACCGAACGGGCGGATTATTTTGAGAAGATCTTCGGGAATTGCATCCGGTGCAATGCCTGCCGCCATTCATGTCCGCTGTGTTATTGTGCGAAATGTTGCATAGACCAGGAAACTTCCACGTTGTATAATGGAAGCAACACCCCGTCAAGCGCCATGCACGCGCTGATGACATGGTCGCTTCACCTTGCAGGAAGATGCGTGGATTGCCGCAATTGCGAAAAAGCTTGTCCGAGCCATCTGCCTTTACATCTCCTGCACAAGCAGAATGAAAAGGTGATATTCGATAACTTCCAGCAGCACATTGCCGGGGTTGAAAAAGATGACAGAGGCGCTTTCTACAAATACAGCCTGAATGATCCTGATGATTTTATTATGTAATTGAACACATAAATATGAGCTTTTCAATATTTGAAACAGATAATGCCGGGTTACAGAAATTCTATGACGAGGTCATTGGGAAGAATGAAACTTATGCTCCGGTTGAGGCTTTCGGCAAATATGATTACAAAAAGATTTCGAAGCTTTCGGAGTGTGATCCCGATTCTCCCATCCCGGCAACCATGAGTGTGAAACCCCTGTTTTTCCCCAAGTCTGCGAAGATCATGAAATATGAGGAAACCAGCGGAGGGACTACAATTTCCGAGACAAGCGAAGATCCGCTTGCCGGGAAACGCGTCATCCTCGGGGTGAAGCATTGTGATGCCAGGGGACTGCAGGTTCTCGATAAGGTCTATTCCTGGGATTACATCGATACCGATTATAAGACAAGGCGGGAGAACACGGTCATAGTCTCTGTGCGGTGCGATAAGGCTGAACCAACCTGTTTTTGCACATCGCTGGATTATGATGTGGAGAATTCAGATGCCCATGATGTAAGGATCGTGAAATCTGAAAAAGGGAAAGTCTTTGTCCAGGCTGTTACAGAAAAGGGTGACACCTTCCTGAAGGCAAACAGCGATAAGCTGAAAGCCGCCGGGAATGAGGCAGCGAATGACATCCAGGCCCATTATAAAAACTTTGAATCCTCGTTCAAGCTGAAAATGAACTATAAGGAGATCAACGAAAAGTTGCAGAAGCAATTTGATTCTCCGGGTTTTGAAGAAGTTTCACGGAATTGTGTCGGCTGTAATACCTGTGCATTCATCTGCCCGACCTGCCATTGCTTTAAGATCACCGACGAAAAGATCAAGGATGAAGGAATACGCTACAAAAGCTATGATTCCTGCAACAACGGCAATTTCACACTGATGGCCGGCGGTCATAATCCAAGACCCGTAAAGTACCGCAGGTGGCGCCAGCGTGCAATGCATAAATTTGTTTACTATAAAGAACGCTTTGATGTTAACCTTTGTGTTGGCTGCGGTCACTGTGCAATCTCATGCCCGGTGAACATCAGTATTTTTGACGTAGTCACTCAATTAGCAAAATAGTCCCGCCGGTTTGCGGAGGGATAAAAAAACAGAATATGGAACAGTTGTTAGTACCTGCAATTTGCAATATCGAAAAAATCATCGATGAAACTGCTGATATCCGGACCTACCGGTTAAAGATGAAAGATCCTGCATTGATGGAGTCCTTCAAATGGATGCCTGGGCAGTTTGTCGAGTTTTCATTGCTGGGTCATGGCGAATGCACCTTTTGCATCTCCTCCTCGGCTACACGTAAAGGTTATTTTGATTGTTCGATCAAAAAAGCCGGGGTTGTGACAGCCGAAATCCACAACAACCTCGAAGAGGGAATGGATGTTGGTATCCGCGGGCCTTTTGGAAACTGGTTCCCGGTCGATGAGATCAAGGGAAAGAACCTCCTGTTTGTTGGCGGTGGCATCGGTCTTGCCCCGTTGCGCTCACTGATCCAGCATTGCATCGATAATCGCAAGGACTATAAGGATTTTACAATACTCTATGGCGCCCGCACTTCCGGCGATCTTTGCTACAAGGAAGAAATCGAAGAGTGGAAAAAAGATCCTTCCCTGAAGGTTATTCTTACGATCGACCGCCCCGAAGATTCCTGGAAGGAAAATGTTGGTGTTGTTCCCAAGATACTGGAAGAAGTGGTAAAACCTTCGATCACCAATACCAAGGTGATCACCTGCGGACCACCGATCATGATCAAATACACGCTTCAGTCTCTCCTGAAGCTGGGATTTGCAGATCGTGACATCATCACTACCCTCGAGATGAGAATGCAGTGTGGCCTCGGAAAATGCGGCAGGTGTAACATCGGAAGCACCTATGTCTGCAAAGACGGCCCTGTTTTCACCTATGAGCAGATGAAAGTAATGCCCGACGAATTTTAGTGGTTGGTATTTGGTGATTTGAGAATACTGTTTTCCTTTCGTATTCCATTTATAATACTTTCTATACCGGATCACACACCGTACTATTCTCTTCTTACTTATCATAAAAAAGCCGGAAACAATGCTGTTCCCGGCTTTTCGTTTCAGAGGAAGTTTCTCTTACGTATTACATTGGAATATGTGCGTAAATATACAGGGCGGCATTGTTTCCGACGATATTGATATCACTGGATTCAACCTGTGCATCAGGGTAAATATCTGTCGCTGTGAAACCCAAAACATAGGCAGCAGCATCATTTCCAACAGCATTGATGTCATCTGACTCTATCTGTTCATCCTGGTTAACATCCCCACCGAAGATCATCGGCACTGACATCGTTTCACCGTCGGCTTCCAGGGCTTGTGTCATGTTCCCGTCGTAAGCCTGGCTGAATGCATCAAATGCATAGGCAATCGAGGCCCCTGCAAAGCTAACAGGAAGTGCTGAAACAGTTTCAAGATGATTCCGCTGTTTTATAGTCAGATAGTATGAACCACTATATGTATCAGGGATTGAAACAGTAGCCGTACCGGTTGTACTTAATGGAACATCTGGCGCAGCATAAATCACTGAAGCATAATCGCCGGGGGTATGAAGCTCAACGGCAATATGATCAGCTGATCCATCTGCCCAGTAAGGTCCGAAGCTGCCATCAGGGAACCTCTGCGTTGCCTGCATCATCGTGCTATACCCTGTGTAGAAACCTTCGAGGAATATTGACGAGAGATTCAGGGTTTTTGTGGAATTAACAGTAACAGTTACATCCTTTGTGCGGGTACATCCTAAGGAAGAGGTGGCAGTAGCTGTATACAAAGTCGTTCCGCCTGGTTTTGCATAAACAGTTGGAGTAACTCCTCCGGTATAATTTCCTGTCCCGTCCGGGTTCGTGAAAAGACCGGTAGTTGGTGCCCAGGTAAACCCGATACTTGCTGTAGCTGTAAAGTCAACATTATCAATACACCAGTACCAGCCGTAGGTATCATGATAATAGAAACGGATCTTCAGGTTACTCTGGTTGATATAAGCCGACAGGTTGACAGTTGCCTTTACAAAGGCAGATGGGGCTCCCTGCGTGCTTGTAAACGAAGCAGCCGGTGTGGGGTCCCATGTGGTGCCACCATCTGTTGAAACATCAATTCTGGCCTGACTGTCTGTATCAAGGTATCTGAAATAGTGCCAGAATGTCAATGTGAACGTAGTGAATCCGGTGGTATTGAAGGCAGGGCTTATAAGCTCCGTATTTGTGATGCCTCCGGAGCCTTGTGCATCGCTGTTGGTCATGTAGAACTGAGAGTTGTCATTGCTATGATAAGTAGTCGAACTATAGACATAGCCATCGGAGCGAAATCCCCAGTCGGCATTTGCCGGGGTTCCACCGGTAGAGTTATTAACCTTAGTCCAGGAATCTATTCCAACGGAATTATAGAAATCCTCATGCAGTATGGGTTGATCCGGGATCGTACCACCGCTTGCAGTAAGTGGCTGAACATCTCCGAGGTTGATAACAGGAGCCGTAGGAGTGATCGTTATAGCGGAAGGTGCCGGGTTAACGTTTACTGTTATATTGGCCGTTGTGCTGCAACCTGTTCCTGCGTCAGACGCTGATACAGTATATTGGGTTGTGGCAGTCGGACTAACAACCTGAGAAGCGCCAGCAAGTGATCCGGGAGTCCATACGTAGGAATAATTCGGATCAGAGCTTGTTACATTCAGATTGCTTGTTAGCCCTTCACAGATTGTCAACGGATCTGCCGTCGGCGTAATTGCCGGTGCCGGATTAACAGTGGCGGTTACCATTTCTCGTGCAGAAACGCAGGCAGAACCAAATTTCCAGTTGTACATTCCCATGTAGTATGTCTGATCATAACCATTACCGGTAATGTTCGCCACAGAGGATGTATAGGGATAAACGGCACCTGAAATATTTCTGGTTACGCCTGAACTTGGTAGTGTAGATGTATAAACATTGTAACTCCCTGGAGTAGGAAGGGCACAATTGATAACAATTGTCTGAGCAGTATTTCCACCTGAAATAGTTGTAGTATAATTAATCGTTGCCAGGACGGTTCCGCTGGTTGTTGAACCAGTGAGGACTTTGATTACACCAGCCTGTCCGGAAGCAATCGGAAAGATGTCAACAGATGTGATAGTGGTTGGAGCCAGAGTGGTGAAGTTTACATTCCAGGCAACCGTTTGCGTACCGGTTGTTCCACCCTGAGCTGTTGGTGACACAGGTCCGACAGAAATCGTTCCGCCTGATCCGGTATAGGATTCTACCCAATAGTCTGTTGTAGCTGAAATAACCGGAGTAGTAAATGATGTACCACTCCCGATGGATGTGCCACCTGTTGAGACGTCATACCACTTTAATGTTCCGCTTCCTGTAGCACCAAGAATAACAGTTCCGGTTCCGCAACGTGATCCCGGTGTGGTGAGTGTAATCTGCGGATTATTTACATTAATGGTTATCTGTGGAGTTGTGCAAACAGTACCGGCACTATTTTTTATCACCACCTGGTAATAAGTTGTGCTGGTTAGAGTCGGCGTCGTGTAAGTTGAAGTTGTCGAACCCAGGATATCAGAATAGTCAATCCCATTGGTGGAAACCTGCCACTGGAAAGTAGCTGCACCCCATCCGGTTGCTGGTGTAAGTGTTAGAACAGTGGATCCGCTAACACAAATTTCTGAAGGTGTTCCAGTGATTGCAGGGCTTGCAGGCAGAATAGTGACAACTGTTTGCGCTGAGCCTGAACATTTGTTACCCGTAGACTGAGAGGCAGAACAAGTATAGGTGTTGACACTACCCGTTCCTGATTTTACATAAACAGTAGGTGTATTATAGAGATCAACATAAGGAACCAGGCAATCAACATCTGTAAACAGGTCTGTAACCGGAGCCCATGTATAGGTATCAAAATCTGACACCGTAGAAGTAACCGAAATCGGAGTACTTGTATTGGCGCAGATTGTTTGGCTCAGACTGATTGATAAANCCGGAGCAGTATTTACTGTTGCAAGAACAGCTTGACGTGGCCCTGCACATCCTGTTGAAATNATCCAGTTGTAGAAATAATAGCGAGTACCTGAAATAATATTGTTACCATCCAGAGTATTACCTGTAATAGAGAAACCATTGCTGGTATATGGATANGTATAACTTCCTTCACCACGGTTAATCGCAATGTCGTAATTTATCGACCATCCTGTTGAACCACCCGGAATTGCAAAGCCCAGTGTCAGTGTTTTCTTAACGGTAGTGCTGATATCACCGGAAACAATCGTGAATGTACGGGTATCAACCACAACTGATGAACTATTCTTCAAAGAGATAGTCAATGAACCTGCTGTTGATGGATAAATATCAACAGAGGTTATGGTTACTGCATTCGTGGCAGCAAAGTACATTCCATAAGGACCATAAGAGGCTAACGTTTGTGTATTGGAAACCAAACCAACATTGAAGGAGCTTGAGCCAATAACGGGTTCAACATAGTAGGTCGTAGGAACAGAAATAATCGGAGTTGTAAAGGCTGGCCCGGTGTATAAGCTTGCCCCACCAATTGCACCAGCATACCAATTCAATGTGGTACCCGCACTCCCAACTGCACCCAGATCAACAGTACCAATCCCACAACGTGAACCAGGCGTTGTACTTATAATGGTTGGATTGTTTACCGTTATGGTAATCTGTGGCGTTGAACAAACAGAACCGGCACTGTTTTTAATCACTAACTGGTAATATGATGTGCTGGTTATGGTCGGAGTTGTATAACTAATAGTAATAGCTCCGGGGATATCAAAGAAATCAACACCGTTGGTTGAACTCTGCCATTGGAAGGTCGCGGCGCCCCATCCTGTAGCGGGGGAGAGTGATAAAACAGAAGTCCCGCTGACGCAGATCGTGGCCGGAGATGCGGTTATGCCTGGAGAAGCCAGCATAATAACAGCCGTTGTCTGTGCCTGATTCTCACAACCAGACAAGTTTGAAGCCTTACAAGTATAAGTAGTGGTTCCTCCTGTAGCCGATTTTACATACACCGTAGGAGTGTTGGTAAGCGCCGTGTATTGATTATTGCAGTCAAAATCTGTATAAAGGTTATCAACAGGGCTCCATGTATAAGTGTTGTAATTCGATAATGTGGAGGTTACACTGATAGTGCCGGTTCCATTGTTGCAGATTGTCTGGTTACCGGTAACAGTAAGATCCGGTGCCGGATTAACCTTTGCCTGGACTTTATTCCTTGCACTTGTACAGCCTGAGGTTATTGACCAATCGTAGAAGTAATAGTAATAGCCGGAAAGTGTTCCGTTTGTAATGGAAACGATTCCCGCAACGGTATATGGGAATGCGATCGGTGGTACAAGGCCTGTAGAAAAGTCACGCAGTAATCCGGATATGGACCCCGTATAGGCTGTGAACATAAGTTTCAATCCTGTACCGACGGGTACATCAAAGCCTAGCGGAACAAGGGTTTTGGTGCCCGGTGAAGGGGCCCCGGTAAGGGTCACAGTTTTTGTCGCCAGCACGGTGCTGGAAGAATTCTGTAACTGAATTGTAACAGTTCCGCTGCCTGACCCGATTGGGTATACATAAACGGAATTCAGCGTAAACGGAACAGAAGCGTCAAATAACAATCCTGCGCCCGTCGTATTTGTACCGTCAGTACCGGTTGTACTTGTTTTTCCGACCGAATAATTCGAGCCCCCTAAAGAAGTTCCGACATAGAAAAATGTTGTTGTGGAAATTACTGGCGTCAGGAATGAACCTCCTGTTCCAAGAGAAATACCTCCGGTCGATGCTGCATACCAGTTCAGCGTTCCATCAATGCCGGTTGCTAAGAGGAGAACGCTTCCTGTGCCGCAACGCTCGCCGGGTGTGGTGCTTATTACCTGGCCACCATAACATGCAGTGGTGAAAGAGTTTGGGCCTGCCCAGGCACTTACTCCTGATCCGCAATCAGCTTTTACATACCAGTCGTAGGATGTAAGAGCTATAAGCGAACCCAGGGTAAATGGATGAGAACCGATTCCTGTAATCTCAGTTCCGGCTAATGCGGGATTGAATCCCGGAGCGCCATAACGGATGACCCAGGCGGATTCAGTTCCACCATTTGTCCAGTCAAGATCTGCTGAATTATAGGTAATATTTGCAGTTGTCAGGGCAGCAGGAGGCGGGCAAGGTGGAATTGCTTCAAAAGTAACATCATCAACACAGATTCCATAATCAGTTCCACCGACACCGGTAAGTCCGTTATACTGAATATAAATTGTTTGTCCCGCATAGGTTGTAAGATCAATTGATGCCTGAACATAGGTTGCATTGGTATAACCAGTGATTGACCAAAGTGTTGTTCCAAAAGTCAACCCATCATGGCCAAGTAAAACATTCATAGCCTGCGGGTAAGTTGCGCTTTCTACCCTGTACCAGAATTTCAACCGGTAATAGGGATAGCTTGGAAGTGTAAGTCCCTGCATCGTCAGTTTTGAGCCGCTGGTATTGGAATAGGCCCATTTTATTCCTGTATGAGCGCTTCCGTAAGTGGAGTTTCCCCAGGATTGGTTGGTCCAGCAGGTTGGAGGCCATGAATTTTCGAATCCTTCGGGAGCAGGAATGGTTGCCGTTGGGTTACATGCCGTTGTTGCGGTCAGTGTTGAAGTAACACTACTGTAGCAAGTACCTCCTGAATTGGCCCTCACCCTTACGTAAAAGGTAGTGGCTGGGGTTATGCCGGGACCTGATACAGAGTAGCTGAGATAGCTTCCAACATCAAGGCCCTGATAACCCGAAACGAAAGTTGTAAACGATCCGTTTAATGCAACATCAAGGATATAAGTAACGCCCGTGGTGCTGCTAGCTGTCCAGGATGCCAGGAAGCTGTTTGTTGTGATCAGCGATGCTGTTGGAGTTCCTGGTGCACCCACGGCAGTACCGCAGGTTGTCACAGTGCCAATGAGGCCGGTCGGGTTGTACACAGGTCCGTAACATGCAGCGTTGTTGTAGCTGTAGATATAATAATTGTATGTTGCTCCGGCTGTCAGTGTGGTTTGATTGAATGTCGTTGCATTGCTGATAGAAACAACCGTACCTGATCCGAGAGTACCGCCAACCGTGTAGGCTGTATAGTCGGTAGGAGGTGTAATCGTTGCACCGCTTGTGTATCGTACCACCAGGTAATTGCTGGCATCAACAACACCGCTGAATGATCCGTTAAATCCAGTTGATGTAAGATAAGCAGCAATAAAATTGGTCGGAGTATTTACCGGGGCAACACATGGAGTGAGGTTGCCATATGCAAAATAACCGGACCAGGAAGCAGCCGGAATTCCGGCACCGGTTGTCAATGTATTGGTGGTATATATTGAAGAAGCAGGGATGCCACCGTACGAACCGTCAGGTGCAGTTGACTGAAGGATGGATTTTCCGGTTACAATTCCTGCATCACTGAATTGAATATATGAACTCGTAAGATTAACGAGACCTGATGTGGCAAATGCCTCCCAGCGTTTCTGGGAAAGATTTGTAACACCATCTGGTGCTGTGCCACTGTTTGTTGTGAATGTCTCACCTCTGAAGACGACTGCACCACCTGAGGTAGTAGTAGGATCGATCCAAAGTGGCAGATAAACGCCATCTTTTCCAGTAGGGAAGAGGGTTGTCGATGACTGTGTTACGATGGAAGTCCTGCTTGCTGCAAAAGTGCGTGCAAATGGTCCATTAATGTATGCAGTAGCAGAACCACCGCTTATCGTTCCTGCTGCAGTTGCTGTTCCAAGTGTAAGCAGGTTGGTTGTGGTTGTGTTTATCAGACCGGTTGTCAGCGTCAATGTTCCGCTTAAAGATAACGGGCTGTTCAATGTTACCCCGCTTGCACTGCTATTGTTTACATAAATACTTGAGAAATTGGCAGTTGGTGATGATGCCAGGTTCCGTATGGTTCCGTTGTTTGTGATTTGCTGTGGATTAGGATTAACTACATAACTTGTTGTGAGTGGTAGAGTCAGATAAATCGAAGTGGTGGCAGTTAAAATTCCACCGGAGTTTACGCTAATGTTACCACCAAGATACAAAGTTGTCCCAGGGTTAAATTCACCGTTATTGTTGATTGTAACAGATCCCATAATACCAACAGCATACGTTGAATAAAATGTGACGATATGGTTTGTTGCGGATGCAGCCCCTGTTCCGGGACCGTTGATTATAATATTTCCTGGATTAAGTTTAGCAGATGATGCATAGAAATAGGAATAGTAACCTACCGCGTTTCCACCGGCATCAGAAGAGGAGCCATCACCAAACCGTAAAGTATGGTTGGTTGAAACATCCGAAGCGGTAGATGAAGAATAGTAAATTGAATATGTCGATGTCGTCGCTGCATGCGGGTCAACGATGGTTAATGTACCACCTGTCCAGTTGACAGCTGCATAAAGGGCCATAAGATAAGTCCCTGAAGCAACGCTGTTTGCAGCGTTACCACCTGCGTTTCCGTCAATATTAATGTTTCCGCCACTTTGGTTGAATATTCCGGAGGATGCATCATACAGGTTTCCGTTGATGTTTAGAATACCGGTTGCGGAGACCGTCAGCGTCCCATTGTTGGTGAATGTTGTTTTACCCCCTCCGACAGGTCCTAATGTAACTGTGCCTCCGCTGACATTGAAATTTCCCGTCGTTGAGGCATTGGTTATTCCGGTTGCAGAACCTCCTGTAATGGTTGTGGTTCCGGCTGTTGAATTAAACGTAGCATTATTGGCCAATAAGCCCGAAATTGCAGTGGTACCGCCATTTGCGTTAAATGTACCGCCATTGGTCAGTGTCCCTGAAATTGTGAGAGTACTTCCAGAGACCGTAAGTATTCCTCCGCTGTTGATAGTTACATTATTTGCAATGCCGGTCGCTGCATTTACTGTAACCGTATGTCCGTTTAAAATAGTGACATTATCGGTCAATGTCGGAGGATAACCTTTGTTCCATGTTGATCCGTTTTCCCATGGCCCGGAAGCCTGCGAAGCAAAAGGAATATCATTGCTGTTAATCCCGATATAAAGCGCGGCTGATGTCAGATTTGCCAAAGTCAATCCCGTTCTCTGCCCGGTAGGTGTAGTAGTTCCGTTCTGATGGGCAGACGATCCGATAAGTGAAGACTGATAAGTTATTCTGCTGTTACCATTGCTTGGATTGTTTCCAAATACGGCTGGTGCAGTAATGGCAACGGTAAAAGTTGTTGCTGAAGGAGTGGTCCCTAAAGTGGAAACTGTAAAGT